>WNGB01006865.1_pt1 | contig 16620 bp, 5 predicted proteins | sample 5400681 | NCBI WGS metagenome assembly WNGB01 (sample SAMN13153367, study PRJNA577476) | soil metagenome | isolation source: 115 cm soil or saprolite under grassland replicate 2 | place: USA:California | collected 2016-06-15 | reverse complement strand
GGAGGCGGCTCCGCGGGCTCGCTCTCGGGCTCGGGCTCCGAGCCGAAGGCGAACGCCTCCTCGGCGGGAGGCGGCTCCGCCTGCTCGGGCTCGGGCTCGGAGCCGAAGGTGAACGGCTCCTCGGCGGGAGGCGACTCCGCCTGCTCGGGCTCGGGGCCGAAGGTGAACGGCTCCTCCGCGGGAGGCGACTCCGCCTGCTCGGTCTCGCTCTCGGAGCCGAAGGCGAACGGCTCCTCGCCGGGAGGCGATTCCTCCGGCTCGGTCCCGGAGCCGAAGGCGAACGACTCCTCGCCGGGAGGCGGCTCCGCGCGCTCGGGCTCGGGCTCGGTCTCGAACCCGAAGGCGAACGGCTCCTCGCCGGGAGGCGGCTCCGCGCGCTCGGGCTCGGGCTCGGGCTCGGTCTCGAAGCCGAAGGCGAAGGGCTCCTCGGCGATGGCCTCCGCGCCCGGAGGCGAGATCTCGACCGCCGCAGGCCCGACGGCGGAGGGCAAGCCGAGCCGCGCGGCGAGCTCCGCGTCGGCCTCGAGCGCAGCGCGCTTCTCCTCCTCGAGCCCGAGCGCGATCGCCCGCTCGATCCGCGCGCGCGCGGCCGCGAGCGCGCTCGCCGTGTCGCCGCGGATCGCGTAGCCCTCCGCCAGGGCGGCCCAGGCGAGCCCGGCATGGCCGTCGAACGGCGCGAGGTACACCGCCCGCTCGAGGTGCGGCACGCACTCCCGCATCTTGCCGGCGAAGGAGAGCGCGAGCCCAACCCGGAACCGCGAGGGCGCCTCCGCGGCGCCCGGGACCGTGCCCGGCGCCTCCTCCGCGAGCGCGACCATCCGGCGATCGAGCGTCGCAGCGGCGGCGTCTCCGCGCGCTTCGGCGAGGCAGGCGGCGAGCGTGCCGAGCGTGGTGAGGTCGCCCGGGTCGGCCGCGAGGGCCGCCTCGTACGCGGCGATCGCATCGTCCATGCGGCCCGTCGCCTGAAGGACGTCCGCGCGGGTCCGGTGGCACGAGGCGGCCTCCGCCGGCACGGCGCGCGCCCGCGCCGAGAGGACGGCGTCGATGCGGTCCGGGTCGGACGTCGCGTCGCGCAGCGCCTGGGCGAACGCGGCGCCGTCGGCGGGCCAGGCCTCGAATGCGTCCCCAAGGGCGGCCCGGGCGCGCGCGTCCTCCCCCGCGGAGAAGAGCGCCGACGCCGCCTGGCGCAGACGCGCCGCGCGCGCCTCCCCCGAGACCCGCGCCGCGCGCGTCACGAGCAGGTCCGCGAGATCCACGGGGCGCGCCTCGTACGCGCGCGCGAGCTCGCCCGCCGCGGCGTCGTCGTCCGGGTCCGCCTCGACGAGCGCGGCGAGGTGCGGGATCGCGTCCTCGCGGCGGCCGAGCCCCACGAGCAGCCCAGCCACGGCGCGGGCCGCCTCGAGATCCGCCGGGCGCGCGGCGGCCACCGTGCGCCACACCTCCGCCGCGAGGTCGCGATCCTCCGGAACGGTCGAGGCGCCGAGGGCCGCGGCGGCCTCCCGGCGCAGGTCGACGCGCGCGTCGACCTCCGGGAGCCGGGCGGCGCGCTCGAGGAGGAGCCGCGCGCGCTCGACGGTACGGCGCGAATCGGCGAGCAGCGCGAGCAGGCGGTCCTCCGCGTCCGCGTGGCCGGGGACGTCGGCCAGTGCGGCCCGGAGCGCGGCCTCGGCGGCGGGAATGTCCTGCGCCGCGCGGTGGACGTCGGCGAGCCGGACGAGCGCGGCGGCCCGGCGCGGCCCGGCGGCAGCGCGGGCGACCCGATCGCCGAGGAGCTCCAGCAGGAGCGGGATCGTCTCCGCGCCGCGGGCGCGCAGCACGTCCTCGAGGCGCGCGAAGGTCTCGTCGGATTCGGGGTTCGTGGCGTACGCGCGGCGCAGCGTCTCGGTCGCGCTCGCGAGGTCGCCCGCCTCGCGCTGGAGGGCACCGGCGGCGCGAAGGCGCGCCGCCGACTCGGCGAAGTCGCCGTCCGCGACGGCGAGCACGTCGAGCTCGAGGAGGTCGCGCGCCGCCTCGCCGAACAGCCCGCGCTCCCGCTCGCGCGCGATCGCCTCCTCGAGGAGGTCGCGCGCGACGCCGCGGTCGCCGGCCACCTGCGCCGCGGCGGCCGCCTCGTGGATCGCCTCGAGGAACGCCGGGGCGGAGGCGCCCTCGGCGTGACGGATCGCCTCCGCGCGGCGGCGCGCCACCGCGAGCGCGAGCGCGGGGCTGCGCTCGGCCTCCTGGCGCGCCCGCAGGAAGAGCCGGTCGGCGAGATCGCGGTCCCGCCCGTCCTCGAGCGCCCCCTCCGCGGCCCGCGCCAGCGCGAGCACGCGGCCGCGCTGGGAGCCGCAGGCCGCGGTCGCCTCGGCGAGGTCGCGCACGGCGCGCGCGCGGTCGGGCTCGAGGTCGAAGCGGAGCAGGGCCGCCTCGATCTCCTGCGGGCGCAGGCGGAGGAGCTCGTCGACGGCGCGCAGCGCGAGGTCGCGCTCGCCCGCGTCCTCGGCGAGATCCGCCGCCTGGCGGCAGAGCGCGACCGCGTCCTCCGGCGCGACGCCGGGGAAGCCCGCCTCGAGGAGTCGGCGGTGCAGCACGAGCGCCTCGCCGCGGCTGCCCATCACGTAGAGGACGCGCGAGAGCAGCGCTCCCGCGAAGGCGGGATCGTCCTGCGCGCGCGCGTGGGCGCGCCGGGCGCAGCGCAGCGCGGCGGGCAGATCGCCGGCCTGGAGCGCGACGGCGGCGGCGGCCCGTAGGGCGGAGGCCGCCTCGGCGGAGTCGGTCGTGCGCAGCGCGAACGCCTCCATCGGCTCCTGGGCCGGCCGGGAGGGGAGGGCGTCGCGGCGCAGCCGCACCTGTTCGTCGGCGAGCGCGCGGTTCGGCGGGAGGACGGCGCGCGCGGCCCGGTACGCCTCGTCCGCATCTTCGGGGCGCCGCAGCGCGACGAGGAGGCGGGCGCGGTCGAGGTGCCGGGCCCCGGCCGAGGCAGGATCGAGCAGCGCGGCGTCGGCGAGGAGCGCCGCCACCGCGGCGAGATCTCCCTCGGCGAGCGCGGCGGCACGGCAGGCCTCGACCGCCGCGAGATCGTGGGGCGCGAGCGCGCGCGCCTCCTCCGCGCTGGCGCGCGCGAGGATCGGGTTCTTCGCCTCCGCCGCGAGCGCGGAGACACGCAGCAGCGCCGCCGGCCGCGCGCCGGTGGGGAGGAGCGGCACGAGCAGCGGCAGCGCCTCGCGCTCCGCGTCGGCGTCGCCGCGCTCGCGCGCGCAGCGCACGAGCGCCTCGAGCACGGCGCGCCTGGTCTCCCGCTCCGGCCCGAGCGCGAGCGCGGCGCGGAGCGCCTCCTCGGCGCCCTCGACGCCGGCGGCGAGCGCGTGGAGCCCGGCGTCCGCGAGCCGCTCGGCGGCGGCGGGCTCGGCGTGGTCGCGCGCGCGCCGGGCGCGCTCGAGGAGCGCGCGGGCAGCCTCGGCCCGCTCTCCCGCGGCGGCGGCGAGCCGGGCGCGCAGCTCGAGGAGGTCGTCCGGCTCGGGCCCCCGGCGCGCAGCGTCGCGGAGCGCGGCGAGCGCGCCGTTCGCGTCCCCGCTGTCGGCGAGGAGCCTTGCGCGAGCGCCGAGCGCGGCCGCCGCCTCCTCCGGAGTCGCGCTCGCATCGCCGGCGAGTCGAGCGAGCAGGGCGGCCCGTGCGGCGGCGGGTACGTGCGCGGCGCGCGGCGGGGTGGTGACGGCGCGGAGCGCGGCCGCGCTCGTGGGGGCGCGCTCGAGCGCCTCGAGCGCGAGCCGCGCGGCGCGAGCCGGGTCGCGGGCGGCGAGCAGATCGGAGAGCTCGAGCCGGACCTGCGCCGCGTCGGCCGCGGCCGCGCGGGGGAGCCTGCGCTCGAGCACCGTCGCGAGGTCGTCCGCCGCGCCCGCGGCGCGGTGCAGCGCGGCGAGGCGGGCGAGGGCGGCGTCATCGTCGGGGACGAGGTCGCAGTAGGCGGACAGGTGGCGCCGCGCGGCGGGGCCGTCGCCCTTCGCGGCCGCTGCGCGGGCGGCGAGGGCGAGCACCCCGGCGCGCTCGTCCGCGGGAAGATCCTCGCCCGCGAGCGCCGCCTCTGCGTCCTCGAGGGCGGAGGCCGGATCGTCGCTCGCGCGCAGCGCGGCACGGCGCGCGCGCGCGGGGGCGAAGCGCGGATCCTTCTCGATCGCGACGTCGAGGGGCGCGGGGTCGCGTCCGGTGACGTGGGCGCGCAGCGCGAGCCGCGCCGCCTCGCGCCCCTCGCCGAGGAGCGCCAGGGCGAGGAGCGCCGCGGCGGCCCCCGGCCTATCGCCCTCGCCGAGGCGCAGGTCCGCGAGGCGCGGGAGCGCCTGCGCGGCCGTCGCCTGGTCCAGCGCGGCGCGCTCGAGCGCGGCGCGCGCCCGTGTGGTGTCCCCGTGCCGCTCGAAGAGACGGGCCGCGTCGAGATGGCGGCCGAGGCGGGCGAGGACGTCGGCGCGAGCGCCGTCGTCGCCGGCGCGCTCGAGGATCTCGTCCAGCACCTCCGCGGCGCCCGGCACGCCGCACGCGAAGGCGCGCTCCGCGTGATCCTTCGCGGCCTGCGCCTCGCCCGCGCCGAGCGCGGCACGGGCGGCGCGAAGCTCGAGCAGCGCGGCATCCTCGGGGGCGCGCCCGAGCAGCGCCCGCACGCAGCCGAGCGCGAGCCGGTAATCCCCGGTCCGCTCGGCCAGCTCCGCCTGCGCGCGGAGGACCGCGGGATGACCCGGCGAGACGGCGCTCGCCTCGGCGAGCGCCGCGAGGGCCTCCGCCGGGCTCGCAGCGGCGAGGAGGCGGGCCCGCTCGAGCCACGCGTCGGCCGCGAGCACGGCGTCACCCGACTCGGCGGCGGCCCGTGCCCACTCGGCCAGGAGCGGCGCGAGCGCGGCCGGACCGCCGGCGCGCCGCGCGAGCCGCAGGGAGGTCTCGAGTCGCGCCGGGGCGGGCGCGACGCGTCGCGCCTCCGCGGCCGCCTCGAGCGCGCCGCGAAGATCGCCCGCGCGCTCGCGGGCGTCCGCGATGCGGTCGAGGACGGCGGCGGCCTCGGCGCCGCGAGGGGAGAGCGGGAGGAGCCGCTCGAGCGCGTCGCGCTCGGCCAGCGCGTCGCCCCGCTCCCGCGCGATCTGCGCGAGGCCGGAGAGCGCGGGCTTGCAGGTGGGGTGCGCGGCGACGGCCGCGGTGAAGCGGGCGCGGGCGTCGCCCGCGAGGCCCTGCGCGAGGGCCGCCTCGGCCGCCTCGGCGAGGACGGCGGCGCGCGCCGCGACGTCGGGCTCGGCGGCGGCGAGCCGGTCGAGCGCGGCGAGGAGCTCGCTGCTCGGACCGCGCGCGCGGTGCAGCGCCACGATGCGGCGCAGGAGCGAGGCGTCCGGAGCGAGCGCCACGGCCTTCTCGAGGTGCGCCGCGGTCGCCGCGGGATCGCCGAGCCGCTCGGAGACGTCCGCGAGGGCGACGTGCGTCCGGCTGGCGAGCGCGGCCGCGCCCGGGTCGGTGCGGTCGAGCGCGGCGAGCGCGGCCGCATGGTGGTCGGCGGCCTCGGTCCACTGTCCGGCCTTCTCAGCCGCGCGCGCGGCGCGGGCGTGGGCGTCCGCGCTCGGCGCGAGCTCGGCCGCGTCGCGGTAGCGCAGGAGGGCGTTCTCGGGGTGGCCGAGCGGCCCCTCCCACAGCTCGCCCGCCTCGAGGGCGACGCTCGCGGCGCGGGCCCGCTCGCCGCGGGCGAGCAGGAGGTCCTTCAGACGGTCGAGGGCGCGCACCGCGCGGAGCGGCTCCCCGGCGGCGGCGCAGGCGCGCGAGAGCGCCGCGAGCGCCTCCGCGTCGTCGGGCGCGAGCCGGAGCGCGTGGTCGAGGTGGAGCCGGGCGCCGGGGGGATCGGCCACGAGGAGCAGCTCGCCGAGCTCGGCGTGGGCGCGCGCCTTCGAGGCGGGCTCGGGGTCGTAGGCGACGAGCCGGCGATTCGCGCGGAGCAGCGCCTCGCGATCTCCGCCCGCCCGGGCGAGCGCGCGCAACGCGCGCAGCGCCGGGATGTGATCGCGGCGGATGCCCAGGGCGATCTCGACGGCGAGCAGGCCGTCCTCGCGGGCCGCGCCCGGGAGCGCGAAGCCGGCCTCGGCGGCGGCGAGGGCGAGGAAGGTCCGCCCCCGCTCGGCGGCGGACGCGGCGAGAGCGGCGAACGCGCGCGCGGCGCGCCCCTCCTCGCCGCGCGCGAGCCGGACGCTCGCCTCCGCCGCGAGCGCCGCGCCGAACCCGGGGCGGCGGGCCAGCCACTCGGCGGCGAGATCGAGCGCCTCCTCGTGGAAGCGCTCGTCGTGCGCGAGGAGCGCGAGGAGCCGCTCCGCCGCGAACGGGTGGCCGGCGTCGTGCCCCGCGAGGTACGCCTCGCGGGCGGCATTCCAGTCGCCGCGCGCGAGGAGCGCCTCGGCATCGCGGAAGGTGCGGGCGCCCTCGTCCGCGGCGAGGACCTCGGGATCCGCAGCGGTGGCGGCCGGCCCGGCGGCGGCGCGATCCCAGACGAGGCGGGCGGCGCCGTCCGCGATCGCGGCGCGGGCGAGCCGCGCGTCGGCGAGGCGGGGGAGCTTCCAGCCGCGTGGCGCGAGGAGCCGGCGGAGCAGCGGCGCGACGGGCTCGAGCGGCACCGCGTCGCGGCCGACCGCGTCGAGGACGGCGCGGGCGAGGTGCGGGAGCGCCGCGGCGGGAACCGGAGCGGGCCCGAGCACGCGCGGCGAGTGGAAGACGAGCGAGACGCCGTGGTCGCCGGCGGGAAGGAGCCCCGCCTCGAGCGTGAAGGGCGGGCCGCCCGAGAGCCGGCCCGCGATCTCGATGAACCCCTCCCGCGCGGCGATGCGCGGCTCCTCGATTCCGAACGCGGCGAGCCCCGCCGCCGCGATCACCTCGTCCGCGGCGGACGGCTCGATCGCGACGGACAGGTCGGCGAGGTTACCGAGCCGGTGGCGGAACTGGCCCGCACCCTGCCCCACGTCGAACGGGAACTTCACGTCCGGGAGCTGGAGCGTCAGCGTCTCGAGGCGGACCCCCGGCGCGAGGATCTGATCGACGAGGCGGACGTAGGCGCCGCCGCGCTCGAGGCGCAGCTCGAAGCCCGCCCCGGTCCGCTTTCCGGCGGCGGAAGGGGGGGCGGAGGACGTGTCCTTCGCCTCGGCCAAGACTGCGGAATTCTACCTGTGCACCGGGGGGATAGCGAAATCGGGTCACCTGGGGGCCGATCTGACAGCGGTGCCCAGTTGGCTTGAGCCCCGAGCCCGTGAACGAGCCCGAGTCCGAGCCCGGCTGTTTCGGGCGCGGGCTCGGGCTCGGGCGCGTTCACGGGATCAGTCCAACTGAGCAGCGCCATGAGGTGTGGTCGGGCTCGTGGACGTGGACGTGGTCCTCGACCTCGACCTCGTCCTCGACCAGAAGGTCGACCGCTCTACCGATTCACCGTCGCCATCCCGCCCGGCGGATACCGATCCCCCGACGCTGCGCCCTTCGGCGACACCGCGTCGATGCGCGCGAGATCGTCCCTGCCCAGCACGATCCCCGTCGCCGCGACGTTCTCCTCGAGGTGGACGCGCGTGGTGGTGCCCGGGATCGGCACGAGATCCTTCCCCTGCGCGAGCACCCACGCGAGCGCGAGCTGCGCGGGCGCGACGCCCTTCTCCGCGGCGATCTCGCGGACGCGGTCGACGAGGCGCAGGTTCCGCGCGAAGTTCTCCCCCTGGAAGCGCGGCGAGTTCCGCCGGTAGTCGTCGGACGCGAGGTCCTCGAGGCGGCGGAACCGGCCGGTGAGGAAGCCGCGGCCGAGCGGGCTGTACGGGACGAACCCGATCCCGAGCGCGCGGACGGTGGGCAGGATCTCGTCCTCCGGGTCCCGGCTCCAGAGCGAGTACTCGGTCTGGAGCGCGGAGATCGGGTGCACCGCGTGGGCGCGCCGGATCGTGGCGGGCGACGCCTCGGAGAGGCCGAGGAAGCGGAGCTTCCCCGCGCGGACGAGCTCCGCCATCGCGCCGACGGTCTCCTCGATGGGGACCTTCGGGTCGACGCGGTGCTGATAGTAGAGGTCGATCCGCTCCACGCCGAGCCGGCGCAGCGAGGCCTCGCAGGCGCTGCGCACGTAGTCGGGCCGCCCGTTCACGCCGGCCCAGCTGCCGTCCGGGTTGCGCTGGTTCCCGAACTTGGTCGCGAGGACGACCCGGTCGCGCCTGCCGCGGAGCGCGCGACCGACCAGCTCCTCGTTCTTGAACGGTCCGTACGCGTCGGCGGTGTCGAGGAAGGTGACGCCGAGCTCGAGGGCGCGGTGGATCGTCGCGACGGACTCCTCCTCGTCCGCCCCTCCGTAGAACTCGCTCATGCCCATGCAGCCCAGGCCGAGCGCCGAGACGACGAGACCCTCTCGCCCGAGAGCGCGCTGTTCCATCTTCCCCCCTTCACCCGCCCCCTCTCCCGCTGCGCGGGGCGAGGGAGGCGTTCCAGCTCACTGCGCCTGGCGCTTCGCGGCCGCCGCGTCCTGCGCCACCTCGGCCTGGGGGCGCCGGTAGATGACGACGCTCCTGCGCGTCTGGAACTCGTCGTCCTCGCGCGCGAAGACGCTGACGACGTTGTTCCCCGGCTTGAGGGGCAGGTCGGCCTGGAAGTCGAGCGTGGAGGCGTTCGCCGACTCGGGCACCACCTTGAAGAACACCTTCTGCTCGTTCACGAACACGAACACGTCGCGGAGCTTCGCCGAGCCGTCCACGGTGGGCGTCACCGTCGCCGTCCCCTGCAGGCGGAACTTGTCGCCCTCCACGACGGGCGCGCCCTTCATCGGGTCCGGGGAGAGGGCGATGCGCGGCGGCTCGCGCTGCCAGGCCTCGACGGCGGTGCCGGAGCGCGGCCCCTTCGCCGGCTTCACGTCCGCGTCCGCGACGAAGCCGAAGCGGCCCTTCTGCCACTCGACGCGCCAGAAGTCGCCCACGCGCGCGTCCGCGGCGAGGACCGCGCCGCGCTTCGCGCTGGCGATGGGCCAGGAGGAGGGCGCCGCACCGGTGCGCAGGATCGCCTCCGCCGCCTCGACCCGCACCATCGCCCGGGTCGGAGCGACGGCAGGCTCGTCCTTCGCGACGGGCCAGTCGAGCTTCTCCGAGATGAACTCGTCCATCTTCTCGTCCACGATCTGGACGCGGAACGGCAGCTCGTCCGACTTCGAGCCGCGCCGCAGCTCCACCTCCATCGCCGTGGACTTCGACTCGCCCGGCTTGAGCGCGCCGATCACCTCGCGCCCCTTCTTGATGAAGAGCTTCTCGTCGCCGAGGTTCTTGAGCGAGACGTAGGTCTTGTCGCTGGACGAGCCGGTCCCGACGTTGCGCACGTCCACGCGGACGTTGAACGTCTCCCCGCGCTGCGCGAGGCCGTCGCCGTTGCCGCCCACCTTGTCGTCGAGCTGGACCGAGAAGGCGAACATCGGCTTCTGCACCTCGACGACCCCGAAGCTCGTCGCGACGTCGGGCGGCGCCTTGCCGGCGTCGTCCTCGAAGTGGAGGGTGACCTCGTCGCGCCGGCTGTCGGTGCCCTTCGGCACCTTCACCGGGACCGTCCAGCTCCGCCGCTCGCCCGGGCGGATCGCGCCGAACACGAACTCGCGCCGGTCGATGAGCGGGTTCTTCTCCGCCTGCGTCCAGGCGCGGAGCCGCTTGAACGGCGCGTCGCCCCGGTTCTCGACCGTGACGGTCCACTGGACCGTGTCGCCGGCCCGGAAGTCGCGGCCGCTCGGCGGCGCGACCGTCACCGCCGCGCGCGGCGAGCCGTTCACGTGCCCGTTTGCCCAGTCCACGCCGAGCTCGCCGAAGCGCTTCCCGACCCGCGCCTCCTCCTCGTCGTGGCGCTGCGCGACGAGCGCCTTCGCGCCCTCGAGCATCTTCATCCGATCGGCGTACGGCGCGCGCTTCAGGAGCTCCCGCGCGAAGCGGATCTGGTAGTCCTCGACGAAGCGGTCGGGATCGGCCTCCGCCTCCTCGTCCTCCTGCTGCTCGGGGGTGAGCTCCATCCCGGCGTGCGCGCTCTGCGACGGGTCGCGCCCCTCGCGCTTCAGCGCCTTCGCGACCTCGTCCTCCTTCTCGTCGAGGAGGTAGCGCAGCTCGAGCGCCGCCTTCTCGACGCGCCGCTTCTTCTCGCCCGCGGCGGGCGCGGCGGGCGCGCCGGGTGCCCCGGGCGCGCCGGCGGGGTTCGAGAAGTGCGCGTCGAGGTCCGCCTCGCCCATCGAGCGCGGGGGCGCGAAGTAGTTCACCTGCTCCTTCAGGGCGCGGCCGGGGAGGAGCAGCACGTCTGGCGTGATGCCGACCTCCTGGATGGAGATGTCCCCCGGGGTGAGGTACTGCGCGATGGTGAGCTTCAGCGCGGCCTCCTCGTTCGGCTTGCCCGGCTCGTTGAAGTCGTGCAGCACCTGCACCGACCCCTTGCCGAACGTCTGCCGGCCGATGACGAGCGCGCGGTTGTTGTTCTTGAGCGCGCCGGCGACGATCTCGCTCGCGGAGGCGGAGCTGTTGTTCACGATGACGACGAGCGGGAGCCGGTTGAGGTCGGTGGACTCCGCGGTCGCCTCCTTCACCTCGTTGATCCGCTGCTTGTCGCCGCCGCCGACGGTCTTCACGATGACGCCCTCGGAGAGGAACAGGTCCGAGACCTGGATCGCCTGCTCGAGCAGGCCGCCCGGGTTTCCGCGCAGGTCGAGCACGAGCCCGTCGAGCTTGCCGCCCGATTGCGTGAGCTGTGCCTGGATGCTCTGCGAGAGGTCGCGGGTGGTGTTCGCGGAGAACTGGGACAGCTTCACGTACCCGACGTTGCCGTCGAGGAGGTGCGCCTGCGGCACGGTCTCGACCTGGATCACCTCGCGGGTGAGGTGCAGCCGCTTCGGCTCGGGAAAGCCCGCCCGCATGATGGTGATGGAGACCTTGGTCTGAGGCTTGCCGCGCAGGTGATCCACTGCGTCCTGCAGGTCCATGTTGATCGTGGACTGCTCCTCGATCTTCTGGATGACGTCCTTCGCCTTCACCCCGGCGCGCTGCGCCGGCGTCCCCTTCAGCACCTTCACGACGGTGAGGTTCCCGTCGCGCATCGCGATGACGAAGCCGAGGCCGCCGAACTCGCCGCGGGTCTGCAGCTTCATCTCCTTGAAGTACTTGGGCTCGAGGAGGACGGTGTGCGGGTCGAGCGTCGAGAGCATGCCGTTCACCGCGGCGTACTCGATCTCCTTCAGCTCCTTGTGCGCGACGAGGTGCTCCTGGATGAACCCCATCGCCTCGCCCAGCACCGTGCGGATCTTCCAGATCGAGTCGACCCCGGTGAGGTCGAGGTCGCGGGTGGAGGAACCGACGGTCAGCGTGAGCTTCGCGGACTTCGCGTCGCCCTGGACCATCACCTCGGCGACCGTCTTCTCGACGGACTCGAGCGCCGCCACCACCATGCGCTTCGGGTCGAAGCGCGAGGGGTCCACGTAGTTGTCCTTCACGGACAGGATCACGCGGGACAGGATCGGCAGGCGATCGAGCCGGTACTCGCCGCCGTCGTCCGCGCGCGCGTGGACGGGGACCGCGCCCTTGTACGCGACGGCCGGCGCCGCGGCGGGCTCGGCGCGGACGAAGCGGGCGGTGACTCCGAGCGCGATGGCGAGAGTCGCCGCCAGGGTGGCGAACAGCCGGAAAGGGCGGATCATGGATGGGGGCCGGGGCGAGGGGGGAGGGGAGGAGGCGGCCAAGGGAAAAACCTGCGTAACGCGGCAGGATAGGGTGGCGCCGGGGGGCGCGCAAGCAGATCGGCCGCCACGCCCGCCATGGAGCGAGAACGCGCGGCGCGGCCGTTCATGCCCGCGCGCCGTGCCCGAGATGCCGATGCCGCTCACCTGTGACAGGCCCCCCGCCGGAAAGCTATAGGAGGGGCCCATGTCGCTCGATGCCCGTCCGCAGGAGAGCCGCCCCATCGCGGGCCCCGAGGACCTCGTCGCGTGGCTGCGGGCCAAGCAGCGTCCGCAGGGTGAATGGAAGGTCGGGCTCGAGCACGAGAAGATCCTGCTCCGCGCGGGGACGCTCGCGCCCGTCCCCTACGCGGGCGAGGGAGGCGTCGCGGCGGTCCTCCGCGGGTTCGAGCGGTTCGGCTACGAGCCCTTCGAGGAGGAGGGGCGGATCATCGCCTCCCAGAAGCGAGGGCTCACCGTCTCGATCGAGCCGGGCGGTCAGCTCGAGCTCTCCGGCCGCCCGTTCGCCGACGTCCACGCGGTCGCCGAGGAGCTCGATCGGCACCTCGCGAAGTGCCGGACCCTCGGCGAGGCGCTCGGGGTCGAGTTCCTCGCCACGGGGTATCGCCCCTGGGGCAGCGCCGCGGACGGTCCGTGGATGCCGAAGCAGCGCTACGGCGTCATGCGGCCGTTCCTCGCCGCGCGGGGTAGGCTCGCCGAGGACATGATGGCGATGACCGCCTCGGCCCAGGCGAGCTTCGACTTCTCCGACGAGGCCGACATGGCGGAGAAGCTCCGCGTCGCGCTCGCGATCCAGCCCGCGATCGTCGCGCTCTTCGCGAACTCGCCCGTCGTCGGCGGCCGCCCCTGTGGCTGGAAGAGCTACCGCGTCGCGGTGTGGGCGGAGACGGACCCCGCCCGCTCCGGCCTGCTCGAGTTCCCGTTCGATCCCGGCTTCCACGAGGCGCCGTACCGCCGCTACGTGGAGTGGGCGCTCGACGTCCCGATGATCTTCCTGCGCCGCGGAGGCGGCTACCTCGATCCCGCCGGCCGGACGTTCCGCGCCTTCCTCGCGGAGGGGATCGCGGGCGAGCGCGCGACGATCGCCGACTGGGAGGACCACCTCACGACGGTGTTCCCCGAGGTGCGGGTGAAGGGCGTCGTCGAGGTGCGCGGCGCGGACGCGTGCGGGCCCGAGCTGACGAAGGCGCTCGTCGCGCTCTGGAAGGGGATCCTCTACGACCGCGAGGCGCGCGCGCGGGCCTTCGAGGCTGTGAAGCTCTTCTCGATCGCGGAGCGGCGCGCCTTCATGGTGGCGGCGGGGCGGGAAGGGCTCGCCGGGCGCGCGCCGGACGGCCGGGCGATCGCCGAGATCGCGCAGGAGCTGATCGAGGCGTCGGCGAGCGGCCTCTGCCGCCAGCGCTGCTGCGGCTATCGCGGCCAGGACGAGCGCGTCTGGCTCGAACCCCTCCGGGCAGGCGCCGAGGCGCGCCGCTCGCCCGCCGACGAGGCGCTCGAGGTGCTGCGCCGGGGCGGCGCCCGGGCGCTCGCGACCTTTTTCCGCTGCGCGTGAACCCCGTTGGGGTGGCGACTCGCGCCGCCCGATCCGGCATGATCCCTCTTTTGGGATCGCCGGTGGTTCCAGATCGTCCGAACGCGAGCTCGCGCCTGCGCGCGCAAGGGTCGGTCGCCGCGAGCGAGACCGCGTTCGCGCTGCTCGACGGCCTGTGGCATGGTCCCGTCGGCCTCGCCGTGCTCGACCGGGGACTGCGTTTCGTCCAGGTGAACGAGCCGTTCGCCGAGGGAAGCGGCCTCCCCTGCGCCGCGCACGTGGGGCGCACCATCCCCGCGATCGCCGAGGGGCGCGACCCGACGCTCCGCGAGGAGGCGGAGCGGGTCGAGGACGCCTGCCGCGTCGTGGTCGAGACCGGTCAGCCCTTCCTGAACCTCGCCTGCAGCGGCTGGCTCGCCGACGGCCGCTCGCGGCAGTGGCTCTGCTCGATCCTCCCCATCGCCGCACCGGACGGCTCCGTCCGCGGCCTCCTCGCGATGGTGAGCGACGCGACCTACGACCGCGAGCGCGAGGCCGCGCTCGTCCGCGCCCGCGACGACGCCGAGCGCGCGGTGCGCCGGCTCGAGCGGCTCCTCGGCGTCACCGAGGCGCTCTCGCAGGCGCGCACCGTCGAGGACGTGATGTCCGTCCTCGTGCTGCACGCGGACCGCGCGTTCGGCATCTCCTCCGCGGCGGGGTACGTGCTCGAGGGCGACGCGCTCGAGCTCGTCGCGGCGATGGGACCGGCGGAGGAGAGCCGCGATCGCATCCGCCGCCTCCCGCTCGACTCGCCGTATCCCGCCGCCGCGGCCGCGCGGACGCGCGAGCCCCTCTGGCTCGAGACGCGCGAGGCGATCGCGACCCGCTTTCCACGGCTGACCGAGCTCGCGCCGTACGCGGGCGGCTTCGCGGCGATGGCGGCCCTCCCGCTCAAGGTCGGGGGGACGCTCCTCGGGGCGGTCGGCTTCGGCTTCGCCGGGCGCCTGCCGTTTCCGCCGGAGGAGCGCGATCTCCTCGCCGCGGCCGCCGAGCAGTGCGCGCTCGCGCTCGACCGCGCGCGCCTGCTCGACGCGGAGCGTGAGGCGCGGGCCGCCGAGGCGCGCAGCCGGGCGCTCCTCGACGCGGTCGTCGACAACGCGCCGGTCGGCGTCGCCTTCCTCGATCGCGATCTCCGCTTCCGGCGGCTGAACCAGCTGCTCGCGGATCTGAACGGGCTCCCGGTCGAAGAGCACCTCGGCAAGACGCACCGCGAGATCCTCCCCGGGCTTCCCCTCGACGAGCTGGAGCGGGCCTGGCGCGAGATCCTGCGCACCGGGATGCCGCTCCTCGACATGGAGGTCGTCGGCGAGACGCCCGCCGCGCCCGGCAAGCGCCGCAGCTGGCTCGAGAGCTGGTATCCGGTGCGGAGCGGGGACGAGACGCTGGGCATCGGCGCCCTCGTGCGAGAGGTCACGGCCGAGCGCGAGGCGGAGGAGTTCCAGCGGAACGTCCTCGGCATCGTCGGGCACGATCTGCGGACGCCGCTCTCCGCGCTCTCGAACGCGGCCCACCTCCTCGTGCGCGCCGAGGACCTGCCCCCCGAGCGCCTCCGGCTCGCCGCGCGCATCGTCGCGAACGCCGCCCGGATGGACCGCATCATCTCCGTGCTCCTCGACTACGCGCGGGTGCGAGGCGGGCAGGGCCTCCCCTTGCACTGCCGGCCGTGCGACCTCTCCTCGCTCGTCGAGATCGTCGCCGACGAGTGCGAGGCGGCGCACCCCGGGCGCGAGATCCGCCGCTCCGGCACGGGAGATCCGACGGGGAGCTGGGATCCGGACCGCATCGCGCAGGTGCTCGCGAACCTCGTCTCGAACGCGGTGGACTACAGCCCCCCGGGCACGCTGGTGGACGCGTCGTGGAGGGACGAGGGCGAGGCGGTGGTGGTCGCGATCTCGAACGACGGGCCGCCCATTCCGCCGGAGGTCGTCCCGCGGCTGTTCGAGCCGTTCCGCAGGGCCGCGCGGCAGCGGGCCGGCGGCAAGGACGGGCTCGGACTCGGGCTCTTCATCGCGAGCGCGATCGTCGCCGCGCACGGGGGGACCATCGAGACCCGGTCGGCGCCCGGCGAGCGGACGACCTTCACCGTGCGCCTTCCGCGGCAGCCGCAAGGCGGCTGACGTACACCCTGACGAACGTCAGTCGTGCCGCAGCAGGGTGAGCGCGGCCATCATCGCGACGCCCGCGACGAGCGCGACGGAGAGCCGCCAGCGCGACGCCCCGCGGCGGTGCAGGTCGGGAAGGATGTCGGAGAGCGACAGGTGCAGGAACGTCCCGGCGCTCGCCGCGAGCGCGATCGCCGTGAACCGCTCCACGTGAACGAGCTGCCGCACGAGCACGTACACGCCTGCCCCCACCGGCACCATCACGGCGAAGGCGGCGTTCATCGCGACCGCTCTGCCGCGCGAGTAGCCCTCCGACAGCAGGATCGCCGAGAGCGAGAACGCGTTCGGCACCTTGTGGGCGAGGATCGCGAGGAACACGAGCAGCCCGAGCTCCGGGGTCACCGACGCTGCGGCGAGCGCGAAGCCGTCGATGACGGTGTGGGCGCTCAACCCGACCCAGGCGGCGACGCCGAGGGTGTGCACGTCGCAGCCGGTGCCGTCCGGATCCGGCTCGGCCTGGCCGTGGTGCACGTGCTCGTGCTCGTGCTCGTGGTGCGGCAGCGGCGCGCCCGCGGTGGAGAGGCGGCGGTTCGGGCCCGGCTCCGCGCAGACGTGGACGAGCACGAACCGCTCGAGGAGGTAGAGGAAGAGGAACCCGACGACGGCGAACGGCACCACCGCGCTGCCGCCGCGCTCCACCGCCTCCGGCAGCATGTGGAAGAACGCGGCGCCGAGCATGACGCCCGCGGAGAAGGAGAGGAGGAGATCCGAGCGGCGGACGCTCGCGAACAGCGGGAGCGCCCCTCCCGCGAGCGCGCCGAGGAGGATGGCCCCGGTGTAGAGCGAGAGCGTCCCGGCGCCGCTCATGCCTCGTCGCCGTCCGTGCGCGCCTCGCCAGGGTCTTCCTCGAACGCGGGGGAGCCCGGCGGGAAGTGCGTTTCGAGGCTGCGCGCGACGTCTGCGGCGGTGTGGAGCCGGTCCGCGTCGCGGCGGAACACCGCGCCGCCGCGGCGACCGCGCGTGTACCACAGGAGGTGCTTCCTCAGCTCGCGAACGGCGGCCCGCTCCGCCTCCGCCTCGGGCTCGCCGGTCCGCTGCCGCCTGCGGTGCGCGATCTGCAGCTCGACATGGCGGAGCATCACCGCGATCCACTCCTCGCGCGATGGCGGCGCCGGGCGCGGCTCGCCCCGCTCGGCGGCGCGGAGCGCGTGGAAGATCCAGGGGTTTCCACAGGCGCCGCGCGCGACGAGCAC
>WNGB01007153.1_pt1 | contig 16621 bp, 16 predicted proteins | sample 5400681 | NCBI WGS metagenome assembly WNGB01 (sample SAMN13153367, study PRJNA577476) | soil metagenome | isolation source: 115 cm soil or saprolite under grassland replicate 2 | place: USA:California | collected 2016-06-15 | reverse complement strand
GCCCGGTACCACGGCAGGCGCCGCTCGACGTTCTGGATCCGCGGCCCGGTGGCCGGCCGCCTGACCGGCCGCCCCTGGCTGCGCTTGGTCTTTCCCTTGATCGCCACGCTGCGTGCTCCGTTCTGGCCGCGTTTGCCGTCGCTGTCCCCGGGAGCTTACGGAATCCCCGCGGGTCAAGGGTAGCGTGCCGGCAGTGGTCAGGCGATCAGCGGCATGCCGGCCCGCTCGGCCGAGGCGATCAGGGCGGCCAGCAGCGCGCGGCCTGGCGCAGCGGCTGGATCCGCACCAGCTCAGCCCGCCTGTGTCTCCAGGCGCCGCTGGCGCCGTGCCCGGCGGGGCTCGATCACGAAGCGGGCCAGGGCCGCGGCCGAGAAGTAGAACAGCCACATGGGCACGGCCATGGCGAACAGGCTGATCGGGTCCTGGCTGGGGGTGATGATGCAGCATCGCCCGCGACGACAGCAACCCGACCATCGACAGGAACACCAGCACCAGCGGGAACTCGAAGCTGAGCCCGAACGCGAGCCCCATGAACAGCACGAAGCGCAGGTAGCGGTCGGCCTGGAAGAAGGTGACGACCCCGCTGCCGCCGAGGCCGGCCAGGAAGCCGATCGCCTTGGGCAGGGTGAAGAAGGCCAGCCCGACCCCGGCGACGAACAGCAGGGTGGTGGCGAGCGCGAACGGGATCGCGTAGCGCTTCTCGTTGGGCTTCAGGCCGGGGGTGATGAAGCGCCAGACCTGGAAGGCGATGAACGGCATGGCCAGCAGCAGCCCGACGGTGAGGGAGACGCGGATGCGGATCGACAGCGGCTCCAGCGGGCTCAGGGCGGCCAGCCCGCAGTTGGCGTCGCCGGCGGCGGTGGCGATCCGCAGGCGCGCCGGCAGCTCGCAGTAGGAGCGGAGCAGGAACTGGATGACCGGGTCGTACAGGACCGAGAAGGCGACCGTGGTGGCGACGACCAGGGCGGCGCAGCTCTTCACCAGGCGGCTTCGCAGCTCGCCGATGTGCTCGAGGATCGACATCTCGCCCGCCGGGTTGGCCGGCGGGCGGCGCAGGCGTCGCACGGGAGGTCGGGACCTGGCGACCTGCGCTAGGCGGTCGTGCCCCGGTCGCGCTCGTCGGCCGCGGCGGGCTTGCCGTCCTCGGTCTCGGGCTTGCCGTCGCCGGCGGCGCCCTCGGCGATGCCCTTCTTGAACTCCTTGATCCCGAGGCCCACGTTGCGGCCCATGATCGGCAGGCGGCTGGCGCCGAACAGCACGACGATCACGAGGATGACCCAGATCCACTCCGGCCCTGGCATTGCTCGACTCCTTCGCATCGTGCCCGGTGGCGCGGTTTGCATTCGAGTCTACCTCGGCCGGCGCGGCCGGGCAGCCTGCTGGTCCTGCTCGGACGCCCTGGCGGCGCGTTCCGACAGCCGCGCGGCGTGCTCGGCGGTCTCCTGGCTGGCGCTGGCCAGCTCCTCGAGGACCGGGGTGAGCCGCTCCCCGAGCGCCTGGACGGAGGCCATCAGGGCCTTCAGGTTGGCGACCATGCGCCAGACGGTGAAGGCGACGGTGACCAGCACGGCGAGCCAGAACACGCCGAGCAGGATCGTGAGCCAGAGCGGCAGGGAGACCTCCGGGTCGGTCGGCGGGGCGCCGCCGAATCCTACCCGGCCGGGTCCCGGAGCGCCCGCGCGGCCTCCAGGCGCGTCCACCAGTCGGGCGACTCCAGCTCCAGGTGCAGGTCGAGCAGGTCGTCCCAGGTGAGGGCCGGCCCGCTGCGGGGCTCGAGCGCCTCCTCGGGCGGGTCCCACGGCTGGGCGGGAACGCCGCCGGAGGTCAGCAGCCGCACCACCCGCCGGTCGGCGGGCTTGCTCACGGTGCGGTAGCACTCCGGGCAGACGAAGGCGTAGAAGCTCCGCTCCTCCACCCGGCACACCCGCAGCTCCACGTCGGGCGGGGTCAGCTCCACCTCGCCGCATGCGGGGCAGGTGGCGCGGATCCGCGTCGGCGGCGTCGAGTCGTCGCTCATGCCCCCGGTATCGGCGGGCGCCTCGGCGGCCTTGAGCGGGTTCGCGCTGGCTACACCCTGCTGGGGGCGTAGGCGGCCAGGGCGTGGCGGGTGGCCTCGGCGACGGCGTGGCGCAGCTCCGGGGGGGAGACCGGCTCGGCGTCGGGGGCCAGGCGCAGGACCAGCCGGACGACCCAGGAGAGCTGGTGGCTGGCGAGCCGGACCCGCAGGCGGCCGTCCGGGCGGCGCTCGCTGGCGAGGATCGGGAAGTAGTCGGCGACCCACTCGGCGTGGTGGGCGAGGTCCAGCTCGCACTCCAGGCCGCCGGCGAACAGCTCCACGCCCGGAAGCCCGCCGTGGGTCTCGGGGTCGAAGCCGGCCGGCCGCTCGAACGGCTCCTCGGTGGGCCGCACCGAGACGACCCGGTCGATGCGGAACAGCCGCTCGCCCAGCGCCTTGTGGCACCAGCCGGACAGATACCAGTGGCCGGAGGCGCTGAACACCAGCCACGGGTCGACCTTGCGTCTGGTCAGCTCGCCGCGGGAGCCCGAGTAGTACTCCAGCACCACCCGGTGGCCGGCGGCGGCCGCCCGCGCCAGCTCGGTGCGGTGGGTGGTCTCGGCCGGGTCGCCCTCCAGGTCGACCGAGACCTTGCCGGCCAGCTCGTGGACCCGGCCGAGCTGGTCGGCGGGGAGGACCGCCTCCAGCTTGGCGAGGGCGCGGGCGAGCGCGCCCTGCTCGGCGACCTCCGGCAGGGCGGTGAGGGCGCGGCCGGCGAGGTACAGGCCGGCCGCCTCCCGCCAGGTGAGCCTGGGAGCGCGGGCGAACCAGTCCGCGAAGCCGATGTGGACCTTGTCGCCGTCCACCCACGCCTCCATGAGGTCGCCGGGCCCGTACGGTGGCACGCCGGTGACGTACAGCAGCTCGAGGTCGGCCACCAGCGTCTCCCTGGTCATCTCGAAGCGCTCGCAGACCTCGTCGACGGTCGCGCCCGGATGGTCCAGGACCCACGGCACCAGGGCGAGCAGCCGCTGCAGCCGCCCGGCGGCGCTGGCGTCGGGACCGCGGGTGGCGGGGCTCACGACCCCACCACCGCCGCCAGGGCGGCGAGCCGCCGGTGCGCCTCGGCCCGCAGGTCGGCCGGCTCGACGATCTCAACCCCGTTGCCCGTCGCCCAGGCCAGCAGCCCCTCGCGGTCGCCGACGGGCAGGCGCAGGGTCACCCGGCCGTCGGGGCGCGGCGGCCCGGTCGGCGCGGCGCCGCGCAGCTCGGCGAGGCGCGCCGCCGCGCGCGGCGCCCGCACCAGCGCCATCGGCGCCCCCTCGGGCTCTCCGGCCGTGGGCAGCAGCTTGCCGGGGTCGAACCCGGCGGGCACCTCGAAGTCGGGGCCGCGGCTGGTCCCGCGGAGCTTGCGCACGTCGGTCTCGATGCGCGAGACCCGGAAGGACCGCAGGGCGTCCCGGTCGGCGTCGTGGCCGACCACGTACCAGGTGCCCCGCCGGCACACCAGCGCGTAGGGGTCCAGGCGGCGCTCGGCGGCGGGCCGGCCAGGCGGGCGGTACCCGAACGCGATCCGCTTGCGGCCGGAGACGGCCTCCAGCAGGCTGGCCAGCCGCGGGCTGGCGCCGTCCAGGTTGGCCCGCAGCGCGTCCGGCCCGGCGCCCGGGTCCAGGTCCAGCTTGGCCAGCCCGGCGACCGCCGCCGGGTCGCGGGTCGCGCCCGACCACGCCCTCGCGGCCAGGGCGAGGGCGGCGCGCTCGTCGGGCGCCAGGTCCAGCTCTGGCATCCCGTATGCCTCCGGGTCGATGAAGTAGCCCTCCTCGGTGCCCCAGGCGTCGATCGGCGCCCGCTCGACCGGGACGCCGAGCCCGCGCAGCTCCTCCTTGTCCCGCTCGAACATGCGCCGCAGGCTCTCGCCGCTGGCCTCGTAGCCGGGCACCAGCTCGGCCACCTGGTCCAGGGTGAGGGGCCGCCGCGTGTCCAGCAACAGGGCGATCAGGTTGACGAGCCGCTCCACCTTCCGCATGCGCCGATGCTAGTGGAATCCGGCCGTCGTTGCCCTGGCCGGAGTAGGCCGCTAGCCTGGCGCAATGAGCGAGTCAGCTCCCAGCGCGCCGACCCGGCGCGCCGTCCTGGACCTCCTCAAGCGCAACGGGCCGCAGACCGTCGCCCAGCTCGGCGCCGCCCTGCGCAAGTCCGGCGCGGGCGTCCGCCGCCACCTCGAGGAGCTCGAGCAGCTCGGGCTGGTGCAGCAGACCAGCCGCTCGCAGGGCCGCGGCCGGCCCGCCTACGTGTACGCGCTCACCGAGATGGGCCACGACCTGTTCCCCCGCAACTACCATCAGCTCGTCGCGCAGCTGCTGGAGGCGGCCGCCACCGAGCTCGGCCCGTCGGCGGTGGAGCGCCTCTTCGACCACCGCCAGCAGGAGCTGGCCGAGGTGTACGCCGGCCGCACCCACGGCCGCGCCCTGCCGGAGCTGGCCCGCGCCCTGGCGGCGATCCAGGACGAGAACGGCTACATGGCCGAATGCCGCCAGACCGGCGAGGACCGCTGGCTGGTCAGCGAGCACAACTGCGCGATCGCCAGGGTCGCCGGTACCTGGCCGACCGCCTGCAACCACGAGCTGGCCCTGTTCCGCCAGCTCGCCGGGCCGGGCGTCGCCGTCGAGCGGGTCGCCCACATCCAGTCCGGCGACCCCGTCTGCGCCTACGTGCTGCGCGCCGCCAACGGCGACGGGGCTGGGCCTGGGGCTCCGCAAGCCGAAGCCACCGACCAGGCCATCCCCGGCGAGCCCTGAGCGGCCGTGATCCGCATCCGCAACGGGCGGGTCACGGCGATCCTGCGCCGCCGGCCGGGCGCGACCGAGGTCCAGGTGGCGGTCGACGGCGACGCCGACGAGGCTGGCGCTCCGCAAGCCGGAGCCGCCACCGCGATCAGCTACGACCAGGTCACCGGCCCGGTCGAGGTCGGCGACCGGGTGGTGCTGAACACCACCGCGGTCGCGCTCGGCCTCGGCACCGGCGGCTTCCACGTGGTGATGGCGCGGCTCGGCGGTCCGGTGGACGCCCCCGGCCCCGGCCACGTGATCAAGGCCCGCTACACCCCGGCCCAGGTGCGGGTGCTGGCCGTGGAGGAGGAGGCCAGCCCGCACCGCGCGGCGGTGGCCGCCTGCACCGACCTGGCCGGCCTGCCGGTGGTCTGCGCCGAGCTGCACTCGATGGTGCCGGTGGTGGCGGCGGCCGCCCGCGCCGTAGCCGACGACCTGACGGTCGCCTACGTGCTGAGCGACGGCGGCGCGCTGCCGCTGGCGTTCTCGCGGCTGGCCGCGGCGATGCGCGCGCAGGGCCTGCTCGCCGGGATCGTCACCGCCGGGCAGGCGTTCGGCGGTGACCTGGAGGCGATCTCGCTGTACTCGGGGCTGGCCGCCGCCAAGGCGGTGCTCGGCGCCGACGTCGCGGTCGTCGCCCAGGGGCCGGGCGGGATGGGCTCCGGGACCGCGCTGGGGTTCTCGGGCACCCAGGTCGCCGAGGCGGTCAACGCCGCCGCCGCGCTCGGCGGCCGGCCGGTCGCCTGCCTGCGGCTGTCGTCCGCCGACCGGCGCGAACGGCACCGCGGGGTCAGTCATCACAGCCTGACCGCGCTCGGCCGGCTGGCGCTGGCCCGCGCCGCCGTGGCCGTGCCGGTGCTCGGCGACCCGGAGCTGGCGGCCCTGGTCGACCGCCAGCTCGCCGAGGCCGGCGTGGCCGACCGCCACGAGCTGGTGGCGGTCACCGCCCCCGAGCCGGCCAAGCTGCTGGCCGCCTGGGGACTGGAGGTCACCTCGATGGGCCGCCGGCCCGACGAGGACCCGCTGCTGTTCGCCGCCGCGGCCGCCGCCGGCACCCTCGCCGGCCGCCTGGCCGTCGGACCGGGGGTCCGGGGGGCTCATGCATAGCCCCCCGGTGGAATCCTCGGCGCGGCTGGCGGTGCGCCGAGCCAGCTCGCGGGTCACCGACCGGGCGGTGTTCCTGGCCTGCCTTGCCGGGATCGCCGCCGGGGTCGGGCTGTTCCTGGTGCTGCCCCTGGCGCCGAGGTTCCTGGAGCTGCACCGGCTGCCGACCCACCGCGACTTCGACGTGGAGCTGCGGCCCCAGGGGCAGGTGACGGCGTTCTGGGTGGTCTCCATGGCCTCGTTCGCCCTGGCGGTGTGGCAGTGGCGGCGGGGGCGGCGGCCCGGCTGGGGGCTGCTGCTGGCCGGCGTGGCCGTGCTGCACCTGCTCGCGCTGCTGGTCCCCCCGGTCGCCTCCAAGGACGTCTACGCCTACTCGTTCTACGGCAAGGTCCAGAGCGAGTACGGCGCCAACCCCTACCTGTCGTTCCCCGATCAGCATCCGCTGGACCCGTGGCACAAGTTCTGGTCGTGGCGGCTGTTCGGGCCGGTCTACGGGCCGCCGTTCCTGCTGCTGCTGCGGCTGCTCGCGGCGGCCGCCGGGCCCAGCCTGCTCGCCTGGGTCGTGTGGATGAAGCTGCTGCTGACCGCCGCGGAGCTGGCCGCCATCTGGCTGCTGGTGCGGGCGCTGCGGGCCGACCCTTCCCGCGGTGAGGACCCGCGCTGGCCGCTGCTGCTGATCGGCTGGAACCCCATGGTGCTGCAGTCGATCGGGATGTCCGCCCACGTCGACGCGCTGCTGCTGCTGGTGCTGGCCGGCGCGTTGCTCGCCCACCGCCGCGGCCGCCACCTGCTCGCCTTCCTGCTGCTGGTCGGCTGCTTCCTGGTCAAGGTGTACATGGGGCCGCTGGCCGCGCTGTACGCGCTGTGGCTGGCGGCGCGGCGCCCCGGCCCGCGGGCCGGCCTGGCCACCGTCGCCGGGCTCGGGCTGCTCGGCACCGCCATGACCGCGCTGGCCTACCTTCCCTACGCGGACGCCGGACGGCGCCTGTTCACCACCGCCGTCGACGTGAGCAACCACTTCTCCAGCGGCAGCCCCCCCAACCTCGTGCGGCGCCTGCTCGCCGCCGGCCTGCCGCTGCTCGGCATGTCCGACTCGGCCGCGGCCACCACCGGCGCGCGGCTCGGCCGCCAGCTCGCCGTCGCCGGCATCGTGGTCGCGTTCGTGGTGGTCGCGCGGAAGCTCCGGGCGGACAGGGACCCGTGGCCGCAGATCGCCGCCTTCTTCCTCGCCTACCTGCTGCTGACCCCATGGGTGTTCTACTGGCACGAGATCCCGTTGCTGGGCATCGTGGCGGCGATCCCCTGGGGGCTGACCAGCCTGGTCGCGGTGGCGCTGTCGATCACCCTGGTGCCGCTGGCGCCCGCGGGTCCGCCCGGCGTCGGCGCCGCCGCCCGCCCGTCCGCGGGCGGCGACCTGCTCGACACCGTGGCGGGGTTCGCCAGCCGCTACGGCGGGGCGTTGCTGGCGTTGTGGCTCGGCTGGCGGGCCCGCCGCCGTGCCGCCGCCCGGACCGGCGGGGCGTCGGAGCCGACCGCGACCGGGCCGGCGCCGATCACATACTCGCGATGAGCTTGTCGACCCGGTCGTCGTGGGCCCGGCTCGCGGAGCGAATCGCCGGGGGTCCGGGGCGCCAGAGCGAAGCGAGCGAAGCGAAGCGCAGCGTCGCCCCGTGAATCAACTGGCCAGCCTCGATGCACGGGGGCAACACCGTTGACGACACCGAGCAGTCACGAGCCTTCGTCGGCAGGTCCCTCGGGGGAGAACTCATCCAGGTAGTGCGCCTCAAGTCGAGCAATGAGCCGGTCCTTGAGCTCCGACACCCCGGACTTAACTGACCAGCCTGTCATCAGGCTCACGGCCGAGAAGATGGCCCCGACAACGAGTAGCCCGATGAACAGAATCCGGCCGGGCCATCGGAGGCTCGGTGGGATGACGATGCCTGGAAGTGGGATCGAGCTAGCCAAGGTGGCGAACGCCGAGCCGACCACGAGGACGGCGAGCACCACGAAGGCGAGTAGTTCGAGTCGACGCCCCCACCGGGCCGCCTTCCTCTTCGCCCGGTTAACCTGGGCCTGCTGGAAGGCACGCAGCATTTCGTTCGTCTGCGCGACCTGCTGGAGAGCCTGCGTGGCCTGCTGCTCGGCAGCGTCCGCCCGCCCGGCGGCCGCCTGCGCTTCGCGCTCGGTTGTTTCTTGCGCGGCCTCACGGGCGGCGAGTTGCTCGAGCAGCGGCGACCTGATCGAGTCCAACGTCGCGGTCAGGACGGCCTGCACCGTAGTGCCCGAAATCGCCTCAGGATCACCGAGCGTAGCGTCCATGAGGGCACGGCGAGCGTCCACCGAGTACCGCAACGCCACGAAATGGTCGTTGCTCAGCTCGCCTCGTTGCCGCAGCGCCTCGATCTCCTCCAGGTAGCGAGCCCACAGCCGCCCCTCAGGTCGGAGGGCCGCGTAGCAGTCCGCAACGATCTGCTTGCGGGGAAGGTCGGGGGCCTGGAGTGGGCGCTTGAGCCATGCCACGGTGGCCAGGTCGTGGTCGAGGATCGCGAGCGGCCAGGTGAAGCCATCACAGCCTGCGGCAAAGAACCGCCGAGCGGCCCGCACCAGCGGGGCGTTGGTGGTAACGAAGATGGCCTGGCACGTCTCGAGTCTACGTTGCGCCTGGCCGTGGCGGAGCCGCCAGACGGCGGTCAGCGCGTCCAGGTCGTGCTGGCGGGCGTGCTGATTCTGGTAGCCGACCTCTGCCTGAAGCAGGCCTTCGAGCGCTGGCTCATCGACCCCGAGGTGCTCCTCGTACTGCGGGGTGGGGCAGACGTTGATCCCAAGCGTGCGGAGGTCTTGTTCGACTGTGTTCATGAACACCTCGATGTCGCTTGGGCCGAGGCCTTCGCGCATGAAGTGCTCCTCCACCCGGCTCAGCGTCAGTACTGCCCGCCGGCGGGGGTTCCGCAGCCCGCTTGCAATCCCGCCCAACACCCCCTGGAGCTCGATGACAGTGTGGTCGAAACAGGCCAGCCGCGCGCCCAACTCGCGGACGAGGCCGAGCAGCTCAAGGGCGGGCTGGGCGATCTCCTTGCCGGCGTAGCCGAGGGCGTTGAGCAGGAACGGGGTGTCGAAGTAGACGGTCACCCGGTGGAAGCGCTGGTCGACCGTGCCGAGGTCGCCAAGGTAGAGCGAGCTTGCCAGCATGCTGCCCTTGACGATGGTTTCCAGGTACTCGAAACCTTGTGGGTCACGCTCGACTAGGTCGGCGATGAACGCGCTCACGATGTAGCGGTCGCCTTGGTCCTGAGAGGCCGGCTCGAACGCCGCGGCGCCCAACATGGTGCGCAGCAGCGGGAGGGCGAGTTCCTCGACATAGGCGAGCAGGCCCTGCTCGGCCTCCTCCCGGGCGAGGTCACGCCGGTATCCCCTCGAGGCGAACTGGCATAGCCTGTCGACCAGCGCCGCTTGCTGGCGGAGCGCATCCTGGCGTTGCCGTTGGAGGCCGTCGTCGGCCAGAGCATCGGGGATGACGCTAAATCGGCGGTTCTCCTGGGTGGCGAACCCACGCCTGACTGCGCGACGCAGGATCGTCCAGAGCGCCCCGACGGGCACCTCCAAGCCAAACTGGTCACGCATCGCACGCTGCACATACCCTACCTCCAGGGACTGTGCAGGAAGGACGCGCAGGCACTCCGTAACGAAGGGAACGAAATTATCGATCCAGCTCTGCTGCTGGGTATCCCAATTGATGCGAAGAATCGCGAGGCTCGCAAGCCGGGCGTCGCTGAGACCCGCTGCGGACCTCGTCGACTCTCCCATGCTGCAACTCTCCCGCTTTCCAGCGTCAGGCCTCACTGGCAAGGGTGGACATGCTGATCGCCAAGAGAAGCCGTGGCGACCACCTTGCTGTGGGCGGAGCAGATGCTCACCACCATACTTGGACGGGGGAACCTGCCGGAGCAAGGCGACCAGGTAAGGTAAGGAAGCCGGATGCATTGTGCCGTCGACGCACCGTCCCCGCAACCAGGCTGTTTCGCAGAGATCAGCACAAAAGGACGGTTCGTCTCGCTCGCGCGGGTCGCAGTCATCACCGACTGTCAGTCGCCAGAACTACGGCGATCTCATCATGACTAGCTCGGAGGATTCGGCCGATGTGAGGCGCTGGCGGCGATCGCCAACCCCACGGGCACCTCGACAGTCAGCCAGCCCACCATGCTGACCGCCCCAATGAGGCCTCGGACCTACATGCTCGCGATCAGCTTGTCCACGCGGTCGTCGTGCGCCCGAAACGGATTTCACAGGACGGTGCGCTGCGCCTGGTCGTTGAGCTTAAGGTGGACCCAGTCGACGGTGTAGCGACATCTCACACGGTTGAAGCCAATGACTTGCAGCCGTGAGTCCGGTTTCACGCCGCCGCTCCTGGTCCCGCCGGGCGGCGGGGGGTCTTGGCCGGCGATAATGAGATCCCAGTATGGCCGACCGGCTCTGACGGTTTCCCGTGTCCCACCGGCACCGCCGGGGGAACTCGTCGGTTGCTACACCTGGACACCGGCCAGCCACGGATGTCATCGCGACGAGCCCACTCAACATGCGCGGACTCTGCGTCCAGGCGGTGTAGATTATTCGTCGTATCAACATGGCGGACGAGAAAGCCCGCGAGCACGTCCCGGTCCGCCACCACCCCACAACGGCACACATGAACGCGCTGACTGAGGGGTTTGCGCTCCTGCGCGCCGCAGACACAGGTCTGGGACAGCGCCGTGCTCCACGTGTTCACATCGATGACTTTTCCGCCGGCGCTTGCAGCCTTGCGGGTGAGCATCGTCATGAACGTACCTGGGGCGCGGCGTGCGACACTGAGCCCGAAGGCGCGCTGAAACGCTCGGTAAGAGATCTTCTCGGTCTTGATCACCGTGCCTTGACCGAGGATACGGTTGGCAAGATTGCCATGCAGGCTCTCACGGTGCTCGGCCAACCGGCGCTGCGCATCGGCCAGGTCGACGATCGTCTGATCGGCGCGCTTGGAGCGCGCCCGCCACCAATCGCAGCCGCCCTTCCGGTGTCGGCCCCGCTCGTCGTAGCAACTGGGGGAACCGGCGCGGTGCTGGCGATCCAGCCGCCGCTGGAGCCGACGGATCTCGCGCTGCTGGTCGGCCAGTTCGGCACAGAAGGTCTCCTTGAACGCGCCATGGTCGCTGACCACAGCAATCTCGGACGGCCCGATATCCAGGCCGACAAGCTGACGGCCGGGCTCGTAGCGCTGGAGTGGAACCCCGTCAAGGACAAGTTGGGCACGGAAGGTCCACCGGCCCTGGATGCGAGTCCGGGTGATCCGGCAACGCAGCAGCCGACCGGCCGCGACGTGTAGCGCCGCCCACCGGTGACACGGGTCAGCCTCATCGAGCCGGAACGGCAGCACGAAGCCTTGGCGCCATTGCAGCCCGGCGCGCCCATCGCTGGTCTGACCGATTCGCAGCGCTCCGGTCAAGTCCTTCGCCTCAAGCGAATGGAGCCCGCGGGATACGCTCTTGAACCGGGGCCTGCCACGTTCACCGATCACCCAGCGGTTGACCGCCTCGTAGGCGCGCCGGCCGAGGACCTGAGCTTCCTGCGCGAATACCAGTTCGCGCAGCCATGACACACGGCAACCCGAGGCATACGACATCAGGTCCTGCTCGGTGAACCCGTACTCACGGCGCAACTCTCGAAACTTTGCCGAGCGTGCCGGATTATCCGGGCTTATCGCCTTGACGTGCGCCCATCGCATGTCGGCGCGCATCCACCGGGCGCGCTTGAGCGCTTCGCCTAGACAGGCGTTGTAGATCCGCCGGGCACCCTCGAACCGGGCCGTGATCGTCCGAACCTGGGACATCGTCACCTCCAACGGAATGGAGGCGACGAACGTCGGGGCATCCTTGGGACGCTTGCGGGCGCGGCTCACCAGCGCTGCCGCCCTTCTGCGTCCCACGTCCCTCTCATAGAGGATGTCCCGCTCGCCGTTGGATTTCGGTGGGGCCTCCATGACGGATCGTACGGTCAGGCACCGACAGCCACGTTGAGCACGGCGGGTTCCTCGGCGGTGGCGCGCTCCAGCGCGAGGGCGAACTTGGGCAGCTCCCGGTAGCCCTTGACTCGGCAGAACTGGCCCTCGGCGGCCAGCATCCCCGCCGCGGCCCAGCGCAGCGCCATCTCCCCCGAGTTCCAGCGCTTCACCCGCCCGGCATGGTCACAGACGATCTCGATCATCGACTCGAGGCTCCTTTGTCAAGGGGCCTTTGGTGTTGTCTGGTTGGAGGCGTTCGCGGCTCGACGCGTTCGGGTTGGTCGACTCCACCGTCTGTAGGAGTTTGGCCACCCACCCCCAGCCGGGTGACAGTCAGCGTCTCGGCGAGCCCCTCGCGCAGGCTGGCAGCGGCGCCGGGCCGCTGGCGGGCCAGGCCGCGGGCGAGCTGCTCGAGTTCGGCGGCGGCCTGGTCGGGGTCGGCGGTGGCCCAGGCGGTGCGCAGCCGCCGCTGCACCAGCGGCCGCTCGTCCTGGGGCAGGTGCTCCAGGATGTTGCGCTCCTTATGCCGACAATACCTCTGGATCGCTGCCTTGGCACCGAACACACTTCGGATGGCCCGATCCAGGGCCTTACCGCCGTGGACTTGGCCGTCCTCGGAGCGTCTCACGTCAGGCGCTCCGGGGAGGACCCCACCTCAATCCCACGGACCTCGGGACAACCTCGCCCCCGGCCACCCTGGCTACATCGAGGCGATCAGCTTGTCAACCCGGTCGTCGTGCGCTCTGAAGGGATCCTTGCACAAGACGGTGCGCTGGGCCTGGTCGTTGAGCTTGAGGTGGACCCAATCCACGGTGTAGTCGCGGCGGCGCTCCTTGGCCTGGCGGATGAACTCCCCCCGCAGCCGCGCCCGGGTCGTCTGGGGCGGCTCCTGGGTGGCCCGGTCGATGGCGCGGTCGTCGCAGACCCGCTCCACCGAGCCGTTCCGCTCCAGCAGGTAGTACAGGCCCCGCTTGCGGTTGACGTCGTGGTAGGTCAGGTCCATCAGCGCGACCTTCGGGTGCGACAGGGGCATGCCGTGGCGTGCCCTGGCCCGCTCGATCAGCAGGTACTTGGTGACCCAGTCGACCTGCCGGCCGATGCGGTCCAGCTCCTGGGCCTCGAGGGCGTCCAGCACGTGCCCCCACATGTCGACGACCTTCTTGGCGGTCTCGCCGGCGTCGCGGCGGTCCACGAACCGGGCCGCCTTCTCGAAGTACTCGCGCTGGATCTCCAGCGCGCTCGCCTCGCGGCCGTTGGCCAGGCGGACCTTGCGCCGGCAGGTCATGTCGTGGGAGATCTCGCGGATCGCGCGGATCGGGTTCTCGAGGGTCAGGTCGCGCAGGACGGTGGCGTCCTCGACCATGGCGAGGACCAGGTCGGTGGCGCCGACCTTGAGGAACGCCGACCACTCCGACATGTTGGAGTCGCCGACGATCACGTGCAGGCGGCGGTAGCGCTCGGCGTCGGCGTGGGGCTCGTCGCGGGTGTTGATGATCGGCCGGGAGCGGGTGGTGGCCGACGACACCCCTTCCCAGATGTGCTCGGCCCGCTGCGCGATGCAGTACACCGCCCCTCGCGGGGTGGCGAGCACCTTGCCGGCGCCGCAGAGGATCTGGCGGCTGACGAAGAACGGGATCAGCACGTCGGCCAGGCGCTGGAACTCGCCGTAGCGGGAGACCAGGTAGTTCTCGTGGCAGCCGTAGGAGTTGCCGGCCGAGTCGGTGTTGTTCTTGAACAGGAAGATCTGGCCGGCGATGCCCTCCTCGTGGAGGCGGGCCTCGGCGGCGGCGAGCAGGCTCTCCAGGATCCGCTCGCCGGCCTTGTCGTGGGTGACCAGCTCCACCACCGAGTCGCACTCGGGCGTGGCGTACTCGGGGTGGGAGCCGACGTCCAGGTAGAGGCGGGCGCCGTTCTCGAGGAAGACGTTGGAGGAGCGGCCCCAGGAAACCACCCTGCGGAACAGGTAGCGGGCGACCTCGTCGGGCGAGAGCCGGCGCTGGCCCCGGAACGTGCAGGTGACGCCGTACTCGTTCTCGAGCCCGAAGATTCGCCGATCCATGCCGTCATGCTAGTCCCGTTTCCCCGATGTTCGCCCTGTTCTCCGTTGACCTCGCGCAGGCGGCACGCTCAGTGACCGATGTCGCGGTCGCCGGCCTCGACGAGCCCGCTCTCGTACGCGAAGACCACGACCTGGGCGCGGTCGCGCAGGCCGAGCTTGGTGAGGATGCTCGACACGTGCGACTTCACGGTCGCCGGTCCGATGAAGAGCTCTTCGGCGATCTCCGCGTTGCTGAACCCCTGGGCGGCGGCGACCATCACCTCGCGCTCCCGGTCGGTGAGGCGCTCAAGGCGACGTGAGACGGCAGCGTCGACGGTGAGGCGCTCCGCGAACCGGCCGATGAGACGCCGGGTGATCGACGGCGCCAGCAGCGCCCCGCCGTCGGCCACGGTACGCACGGCGGTGGCGAGCTGGTCGGGGGGGATGTCCTTGAGCACGAAGCCGCTGGCACCGGCGCGCAGTGCCTTGTAGACGTACTCGTCCGGGTCGAACGTGGTCAGGATCAGCACCCGGACGTTCCAGTCGGCCTCGGCCAGGATCCGGGAGGTCGCCTCCAGGCCGTCCATGTCGGGCATCCGGATGTCCATGAGGATCACGTCGGGACGGTGCCGGCGTGCCACCTCGATCGCCTCGAGCCCGGTCCCGGCCTCGGCGACGACCTCGATGTCGTCGTGGATCCGCAGAACCATGGCGAAGCCTCCGCGGACCAGCGCCTGGTCGTCGACCACGGCGACACGGATGCTCACGCCGGCTCGCCTCCGGTGGGCAGGTGGGCGACGACTCGGAACCCGCCGCCCGGGCGCGGCCGAGCGTCGAGGGTCCCGCCCAACAGTAGTGCCCGCTCCCGCATCCCGACGATGCCGTGACCTCTTGCACCGCCCTGGGCGACGCCCGATCCGGGCATGACGATGGCGCCGTGACCGTCGTCGAGCACCTCGATGACGATCCCGCTCCTGTCGGTGCCGAGCCGCACCTCGGTGTGGGCACCGGGACCGGCGTGCTTGAGCACGTTGGTGAGCGCCTCCTGGACGATGCGGTACGCGAACAGGTCCACGCGGGCCGGGAGAGGGGCCCGGATGCCGTCCATCGTGACCGAGACGTCCACACCCGCCCCGCGGATCTGCTCGACGAGCCGGGGAAGATCCGCGAGGCCGGGCTGGGGGCCCAGTCCGTCGAGGTCGGCCTCCGGTCGGAGGACCCCGAGCAGGTGGCGCAGCTCGTCCAGCGCCTGGCGTCCCGCCTCCTCCACCGCTCCCATCGCCTGTAGGGCGCCCTCGGGGTCCTCGGCGGCGACGGCCTTGGCCGCGCCCGCCTGCACCGTCATAAGGCTCACCCGGTGGGCGACCACGTCGTGCAGCTCGCGCGCGATGCGGGTCCGCTCCTCGGTCACGATCCGGCGGGCCTCGGCGGCCTGGTCCCGCAGCAGCTGGGCGGCACGCTCCCCGCGCAGCCGGAGACGTCGACCGACGTACCACGCCACGAACATGACGACGCCGCCGAACACGGCCTCCCCCCACGGGGCCGGATCAGTGAGGCCGTCGACGTTGACCACGGCGATGGCCGCGGCGACGCCCACGTGGCCCCACCGGTCCTCGGTGGCGTACCGCCCCGCGCTGTACAGGGCGATGATCGCCACCCCGCCGAGATCCGCGTAGCCGCTTCCGAGCGTCACGGCCCAGGCGATCACCGCCACGCCCAGCACGACCAGGGGCGCGCGCCTGCGCCAGTACAGCGCTGCGCTGGCCACAGCGAAGACCAGCAGGGCAGCAATCGGGACGTCGCCGATGGGGCGAATGACCACCGCATCGCCGGGTCCGTCCACCACGAACACCGTCGCGAGGAAGACCGCGATCGCGAGGACGGCGTCCGCGGCGCGGGGCCAGCGGGCGAACGGGCCACGGAACTTCCCCGGGACGCCGGGGTGCGGCGTTCGGGGGGGCAGCGCCGTGCGGTTCACCATCGCTCCACGGTGAGACATGCGGTGGCCCGTCGCGGCTCGTCAGCGGGCACCGACCCACCATATGCCAGGTCGGACGCGCGGTCATCCACCTGCAGGCGGATGTGGGTCTCCGCCGCCGGGGGGGAGACCACGCGCCGACGGCTGCGCACGACCCGCCTCGCGAGGGAGGGCCAACCCGTCCGCGGGCGGGCGACTGCGCCGGTCCCGGCACGCACCGTGAAACCACGGCGCCACTGCTGGCGCAACCGCCGTCCGAACCGGACCACCGAAGGAGCACTGTCATGCATCGCATCATCCGTCGCATCGGCGACGCCAGCGCCCGCAGACCATGGGTCACGATCGGGGCGTGGGCGGTCGCCGCCGCCATCGTCATGGGGCTAGCGGGTACCGCCGGTGGTGCGTTCGTCGACGACCTCGTCGCTCCCGGCAGCCAGAGTGAGGAGGCGATGGAGCTCCTCGAGGAGCGCTTCCCCGAAGCGGCCGGCGGCAGCGCCATGGCGGTGTTCGCCGCGCCAGAGAGGGAGCGACTCGAGCGCCACCGGCCCGCCATCGACGCTGCGGTCGCCCGGATCGCCGACGTCGAGCACGTCGCCACGGTGGTCGATCCGTTCACCGCCGGCACGGTGTCGCCCGACGGGCGTATCGG
>WNGB01027671.1_pt1 | contig 16624 bp, 13 predicted proteins | sample 5400681 | NCBI WGS metagenome assembly WNGB01 (sample SAMN13153367, study PRJNA577476) | soil metagenome | isolation source: 115 cm soil or saprolite under grassland replicate 2 | place: USA:California | collected 2016-06-15 | reverse complement strand
TGGACCAAGAGGTTCGGATCGGTCGGCGACGTGGCCTGGGCGTCGGGGGCTTTGTCGGTTGGGCCGATGTACAGGAACGAGTTCGGGGCCAGGTTCTTGGTCTTGAACTGGAAGCGGTAGGTGATGTCCTCCTCGCCGTCGCCGTTGTTGTCGACGTGGATCTCGTAGCGCACGTCGTCGCCGAAGCTGGCGAAATTCGGCCCGCCGTTCGGCTCTTCGAGCGGGATGTAGTTGGCCACGATCGTCACGGTGTCGGTGTTGTCGGGGCTGCGGAAGAAGTACAGGTCGGTGTTGTCAGCCTCCGGGTCCTGGCTGATCAGCGGGGCCTCGCGGTGGCTGGATGCGCTGGCGCCACCCGGGATCAGGGCCACGCAGACCGCGAAGATCCCGACTAGCGAGAGCAGCGAGATGATAAGTTTACGTGCCACGGTTTCATACTCCTTTGATCTGGTTGATCATCTCTCGAACGGCGCCGGGATGCCGGCGCTCTGCTAACGTGTGATTCGTCGATTGGGCTCCCAACCTCCTTTCTTACGAGCTACGCCACCTGCGGGCGCCGGCGATTGGGCAATGCGGCGGCTGGCCTGCGCGCGGGCAGGCTTCGGCGTGACGCTGCGATTGGCTCCGACTGAGAAACGGGCTGCGCCTCGTGGTGCGATGCAGGAGTGTACCGGCGTCTCTTCCTTGCGGGGGTGGTCTTCGCGGCCAGTCGCCGCGAGCGTCTCCAAACCCCTCTGTACACCAATGCGAAGCCAGTGAGCCATATGGATGCGCGAGCGGCGACCTTTTTTCGGCGAATAGTGTAAAAAATTGATAAAGAAGTGGGCCATTCGGTCAAACCGCGGAACCGCAGAACCAGGGACGAACGGTTCTGCGGTTCTGCGGTTCGACCGAACGGCGATACGAAAAGCAAACGACCTGCTAGGGTGCGGCGTGGTGCAGCGGGCTCTCGTAGCCCTGGTGCGGCAGCCCGACGTACGGGAAGTGCTCCAGGAACGGCGCGTCGTTCTTGTCCACGCCGTCGCCGATCTGGTTGTTCGGCTCCAGGTTCGGCAGGCCGAACAGCTTGTTCAGCACCGGGCCATAGCCGTCGGCCACCGCCCGCAGCTCGATGTCGGTCACGTCGTCCTCCAGGCGCCGGCCGTTCGGGAAGCCGGCCAGGTCGCCCGCCGGCACGCCGAGCCGGTTGCCCTGACCGACCGCGGCCGAGGGCGGGATCGCCGTGTTCAGTCGCAGCTCGTCGGCTGGGGTGCTGCCGGTCGACGCGGTGACGCCCGGCACGCCGGTCAGCAGGATCAGCGAGAGGTCGCTGCGGCCCTCGGTACGCGTCGGCTTGATCGCCTTGCCGTAGAGCAGGTTCTCCAGCGCGGCCAGCTCGGGCTTCTCGTAGTACTTCTGGAACTGCTTGTCCTGCGCGGGTGCGGTCGAGTTCCAGTAGTCCTTCTCGCCCAGCGGGATGACCACCTCGTTGATCAGCGGCTCGCCGAGGCGCGAGACCTGTACGTAGCCGGCCGACTTGCCGCCGCGCAGAACCGCGGCGCTCTGGCGGCTGGCGGTGGCCCAGACGCCGATCACGGCCTTCGGGTCATCGGCCTTGTGCTTGGGCTGGTGGTCCTGCGTGATCTGGTCGATCGGCACCTGCAGCACGATCGAGTGGACATTGTAGCCCGAGACGCCGTCGACCCCCTTGGCGGTGGGCACCGCCACCAGGTGCGCCTGGTTGAACGGGCGCAGGCCGCCCAGGTCGAAGATCGAGCCCAGGTCGACGAAGAACGGGTCGTCGCGCGGGCCGGCGAAGACCAGGTTGGCGTCGTCGCCACCGGCGTAGCCGATCGCCTCTTTGGCCAGCTTCGCGTAGTCTGGTGTCGAGCGCGGGCCGATGTTGGCCGGCGCGACCTGGAAGTCGTTCCCCAGCGACTTGCTCTGCTTCCCCGCGACCCGCGTGACGCTGTAGTACTGGCGGAAGTTCAGATTCGGGTCGTTCAGCGACGCGACCGGGCCGGTGTTGTACAGGAAGGTGTTCGGGTTCCCCACGACGTTGCGGAAGCGGAACTGGTAGGCGATGTCCTGCCTGCCGTCGCCGTTGTTGTCGACCTTGATCTCGTACAGCACGTTCGGGTCGAAGTTGGCGAAGTTGGGGCCGCCGGCCGGCTCCTGCAGCGGGATGTAGTTGGCGACGAACGTGACCGTGTCGGGCCGGTCGGGGCTGACGAAGGCGTACAGGTCGGTGTTGTCGGCCGCTGGGTCGAGGCTGATCAGCGGCGCCTCGCGGTGGCTGGATGCGCGGATCGCCTGCGGGATGGCGGCCAGGCCCGCGGCGATCAGGCCGCACAGTGCGACCAGCGCGATGATTCGTTTGTGTGCCATAGATTGAGCTTGCTCCTTTGTACGTCGATAGACGTGCGTTGCCTGTTTCCAGAGCTTGGGTGGCCTACCTCCACAGGTCGGATCGAGCCCGCGGCTGCAGGGCACTTCGTTGCTCTCTAAAGCCGAGAGCAGAAATGTTGAGCGAGCACTTCGGGTGAATCGCCCGCCGTGGCGGCGTTCAGATGGGTTCAATCTTGCTGCCCCTGGCTGTAGTGCTCTCGCGATCGGTCCTCCTTTCTGCTGGCGGCGCCGGCGTATCCCTCGGGCTATGAGCCGGCGGCAATGCGGTAGCCGGCCTGCGCGCGGGCAGGCTTCAGCGCGGCGCTTCAGCCCAAATCCGTTGATCGCTTGGAAAAAGCGGGGAGGTTTGGAGGGGCGTGCCGCCCCTCCAAGAAAACTCTTTTTCCAACTCTATAGTCGGATTTGGTATCACAAAACTATGCGAGACAATCGCCGATAAGGATGAGCGCGACCGGCGATCTGTGGGGTGGGGGTGTGGGGGCCGGGCCGGGTACCCTCTGGGTGCCCGGCCCCCACACCCCACGGATTGTCTATCTGTAGGAGCTGATTAGGACTCCCGCAAGACCGCGCTATGAACCAGCCGGTACACTGGCGCCAGAGTTTCTGCCCGAGACCTATCCCTGGACGACCGGCCGAACAACCTATCCCACGCAGTTCGGGTATCACCACGAGCGCGCGGCGCGCAGAAAGGCAGGCATTCCATGCAGAGCGCGGTCACGATCGCGACGACAGGCATCCGCACGGAGGGGAGATATCGCGTGGAATCAACTCGACCAACACCGGCGGCGCCCGCGCGGCCGGCTGGCGCGCCCCCGGACGAAGAGCTGATCGCACGGGTGTGCTGGCGCGAGGAGGCTGCCCTGGGCACGATCTACGACCGCTACCACCGGCTGGTCTACGCGATCGCGCTGCGGATCGTCGGCGACCGCGAGTCGGCCGAAGAGGTGGTGCAGGATGTCTTTCAGGCGGTCTGGCAGTCGGCCGGCAGCTTCCAGGCCGGCGGCAACTTCTCGGCCTGGCTGATCGGCATCGCGCGCCACCGCGCGATCGACGCGACCCGCTCGCGCCGCTTCCGCTCGCGCGCCCGCGAGGAGCTGCTCGACGACGAGCGGGTCTGCCCGCGGCGCAGCGCCGGGCGATCGAGCTTGGCTACTACGGCGGCCTGACGCACGTCGAGATCGCCGCGCGGCTGGGCGAGCCGGTCGGCACTGTGAAATCGCGGATGCGGATGGGGCTGCTGCGGCTGAGGGAGCTTCTGAAGGGAGAGGGGGACTGACGGGAGACCCGGTCAGGCAGTGGTGGAGCAGAAGTCTGACAAGGTGACAACGTGAGGGGGTGACAAGATGAAGCTGAAGGAGCTGCTGGAAGCGGAGGCGGACTGACAAGGTGACAACGTGAGGGGGTGACAAGGTGAACTAAACAGGTGAAATGTCACCTTGTCACCTTGTCACCTTGTCACCTTGTCATCGCTCGGCCAGGCGCCCCGAGATGCTGAGCTGCTCGCCCGAGGCGGCCCGCTGGCGCAGCTCGGTCAGCAGCGCGTCGACCTTCTCGGGCGTGTCGAGGTCGCGGTAGTACTCGAGGTTGGCCTGCAGCATCGGTGCGCGATCGCAGTCGGCCAGACACTTGACCCGCTGGAGCGTGAACATCCCGTCGGCAGTGGTCTGGTCGACCTGGATGCCCAGCTTTTGTTCCAGCCGGTGCACCAGATCCTCGGCACCCAAGAAGCAGCACGGCACGTCGTCGCAGACCTGCAGCACCCATGTGCCGACCGGCTTGCTGTAGTACAGCGAATAGAAGCCGACCACCTCGAACACGTCAGTCGGCGGCAGCTCCAGGATGCCGGCCACCTCACGGATGGCCGCGTCGGTCATGTGCCCATATTCATCCTGGGCGATGTAGAGCAGCGGCAGCACCGCGCTGCGCCGCTGGGCGTAGCGGGCGAGGACGGCGTCGATCTCCGGGCCGTACTTGTCTCGCAACGACATATGTTTCCTTAGCTACGTTAGAAGGTTAGAACGTTGGAAGGTTGGAACGTTCTAACCTTCTAACCTTCTAACGTTCCAACGTTCTAACGATCCACATCGCCAAGCACCGGGTCCATCGACGCGATCAGCGCCACCAGGTCGGCCACCAGCCGGCCCTTGGCCATGTACGGCAGCGCCTGGAGGTTGACGAACGAGGGCGCGCGGAAGTGTACGCGGTAGGGCTTCGGGCTACCGTCGCTCACGACGTAAGTCCCCAGCTCGCCGCGCGGCGACTCGATCGCCATGTACGCGTCGCCGATCGGCGGCTTGAACCCCTCGGTCCACAGCTTGAAGTGGTGGATGAGCGACTCCATGCTGTGAGTGATCTCGCTCTTGGGCGGCGGCGAGATCTTGCGGTCGGTGGTCGTCCACGGCCCCGGCCCCAGGTCCTGTAGCCGCTGCACCGCCTGCCGGCAGATCTTGACGCTCTCGCGCATCTCGGCCATGCGCACCAGGTAGCGGTCGTAGATATCACCGTGCTTGGCCGTCGGGATGGCGAAGTCATAGGTGTCGTAGTCGAGGTAGGGCATATCCTTGCGCAGGTCCCAGGCGACGCCAGCCGCACGCAGGCCCGGCCCGGTCGTGCCGTAGGCGATCGCCGCCCGCGCGTCGATCACGCCGACGCCGACGGTGCGCTCGATCCACAAAGGGTTGCCGGTCAGCAGGTTCTCGTACTCGTCGACGCTGCCCGGCATGATCTCCAGGAATGCCTGCACGGTCGGGATGAAATCCTCCGGCAGGTCGTAGGCCAGCCCGCCGACGCGGAAGTAGCTGGTCATCATCCGCGCGCCCGAGACCAGCTCGAAGATGTCGAGGATCTGCTCGCGCTCGCGGAAGCAGTACAGGAACACACTCATCGCCGCCAGGTCGAGCGCGTGGGAGGCGAGCCAGACCAGGTGGCTGCCGATTCGCGTGAGCTCCGTGAGCAGCACGCGCGCGACGACCGCCCGCGGCGGTAGCTCGCAGTCGAGCAGCTTCTCGACCGCCATCACGTAGCTGAGGTTGTTCGAGAGCGGCGCCAGGTAGTCGGTCCGGTCGGTCAGCACCACCGCCTTCTGGTAGGTCTTGCTCTCCATCGTCTTCTCGATGCCGGTGTGTAAGTAGCCGATGTCGGGCGCGACGTTGACCACCGTCTCGCCATCCAGCTCGACCACCAGCCGCAGCACGCCGTGGGTGCTCGGGTGGTGCGGCCCCATGTTCAGGACCATCGTCTCGGTCTTGCCCTCGATCGCCGGCCTGGTGATCTCCTGCGGCGAAGGGACGGTGTACGGCGTCTTGTCGGCGCGTGGCAGCGTGGGCGGCTCGACGATCGCTGTCATAACAACCCTCTAGAGAATACAGGAGTCAGAATACAGGAGTCAGAATGACCTCATTGAAATCATCGAAATGCATCGAAATACAACGTTATTGCATCGATATGCTGACTCCTGACTCCTGAATACTTCACTCTTTGGCGAACGATTTATGCGCGTAGATCTGCTCCTGGTTGAAGGTGAACGCGACCTCCTCGCCACCGAGCGGCACGTCTTTGCGCAGCGGGTGGCCTTCCCAGTCATCCGGCATGAGGATGCGGTAGAGGCCGGGATGACCAGTGAAGGTGATGCCGAGCAGGTCATACGCCTCGCGCTCCTGCCAGGTCGCCGTCGCCCACAGGCCCGTCAGCGTCGGCACGGTCGGGTCGCGCTCGGGCGCGCCGACCTTGAGGACCACACGGTGGTGGTTCCGCATCGAGAGCAGGTGGTAGACCACCTCGAAGCGCGGGTCGCGGCCGAGGTAGTCGACGCCGCACAGGTTTTCGAGGAACTCGTAGCTCAGATCCGGGTCGTCGCGCAGGAAGCGCGCCACCTCGACGATCGCCTCGCGCCCGACGTAGATGCTGAGCTCGCCGCGGAACTCGCCGGTCTTCTGGATCGCGTCCGGCAGCGCCCCGCGCAGCCGCTCGACCACGGTCGCGTTGTCCATATTCCCTCAGTTATCAGTTATCAGTTGTCAGTATCCCCTGACAACTGATAACTGACGACTACGCGTAAATCTTCTCGCGCTGCTCGATCGGCCGGAACTCGCCGTTGATCCGCATGCGCTTGACCTTCTCGTGGAGAAGGATGATGCCGTCGATCAGCGCCTCGGGGCGCGGCGGGCAGCCAGCCACGTAGACGTCCACCGGCACGATCTCGTCGACGCCCTGGACGATCGCGTAGTTGTTGAACACACCCGCGCACGACGCGCAGTCGCCCATCGCGATCACCCACTTCGGGTCGCTCATCTGGTCGTACAGCCGGCGCACGACCGGCGCCATCTTGCGCGAGACGCGCCCGGCGACGATCATCAGGTCGGCCTGGCGCGGCGAGGCGCGGTTGATCTCCATGCCGAAGCGCGAGAGGTCGTAGTTGGCGGCCTGCGAGCTCATCATCTCGATCGCGCAGCAGGCCAGGCCGAACAGCAGCGGCCACATGGCGTTGGTGCGCCCCCAGTTCACCACCGTCTCGAGCGTGGTCGTGACGATCCCCATGTCGCCGGCTTTTTCTTCTAATCCCATTCGAGTGCCCCTCGCTTCCAGATGTATATAAAGCCGATCAGCAGAACGAGCATGAACAGGCCCATCTCGACCAGCCCAAACCAGCCGAGCCGCTTGTAGACCAGCGCGTAGGGGAAGAAGAAGATCACCTCGATGTCGAACAGGATGAAGATCATCGCCACAAGGTTGAACTTGATCGGGAAGCGCCGCTGGGCCGGACCGATCGGCTCCATGCCCGACTCGTATGGCATCAGCTTCCGCTTGGTCGGCCGCTGGGGGCCGAGCAGCCCGGATGCCACGATCACGAACACCGAGATGAACAGGGCCACCAGGAAGATGACCAGGATCGGCAGGTAATCCGAGAGCATGGCTCACGCTCCTTGTTGACGCGCTGCTGGTCGTTGGCCGAGGTGGTTGCAGTTCCAATGCCGCCGGCAGATGCCCGCCGCGCGGCCCGGAAAGCGCTTGCGCATCTGGGAAAGCTGTTGCGCCCTGCATTATACCCCGATTGGCGCTTGTGTCAAGAAGAACAAAGTACGAAAACAGCGCCTGATCCGCCTAACATCAAGCCGCACGCCGCAGGTCGCAGGTCGTAGTGACGTGTACGTTCAAGATTACCGCAGCCGCACACCTCGCGGGCGCCCGCGCGACAAGATTGATCCAGCCACAAAAGGAAAGACGAACGGCCTGTACGCGCCGTTCGTCCTTCGTCGTTGGTCGCTCGCCGGCGTCCTACGCCTCGGCCTCGCTGGTCGTCTCCGGCTTGGCCGGCGCGCTGCCGCCGCGGTCGCCCTCGCTCACGCGGCGCAGGCTCAGGCCCATGCGCTGGCGCTGCTTGTCGAGGCTGATGATCTTGGCCGTGACCGTCTGGCCGGGCTGGAGCAGGTCGCGCGGCTGGGCCTGCGGGTCGACGTCCAGCTCGCTGGCGTGGATTAGCCCCTCGACCGCCTCCTCGATCTGGACGAACGCGCCGAACGGCGCCACGTTCGTCACCGGCCCGCTGACGATCTGGCCCAGGCTGTAGCGCTGGTCGATCGTCTCCCACGGGTTCGACTGCAGGCGGCGCAGGCTCAGGCCGATCCGCTCGCGCTCGGCGTCGATCTCGACCACCATGACCTTGACCTCCTGGCCGGGGCTGAGCACCTCGCGCGGGTGGTTGACGCGCTGCCAGGAAAGCTCCGAGATGTGCGCCAGGCCATCGGCGCCGCCCAGGTCGATGAACGCGCCGAAGTTGGTCAGCTGGTTGACGCGGCCGGAGAGAATATCGCCCGGCTGTAGCTCGGTCAGCAGGCGGTGCTTCTGGGCCTTGCGCCACTCCTGCGTCGCGCTGCGCTCTGAGAGCACCAGCCGGTTGCGCTCGCGGTCGACCTCGATCACCTTCAGCGGGATCGTCTGGCCGACCATGCGCTGCAGCGCCTGCTGGCGCTCCTCCGAGGCCGTGCGCCCGTGCAGCTGCGCGACCTGCGATGCCGGCACGAAGCCGCGGATGCGGTTGAACTGGACCAGCAGGCCGCCCTTGTTGTAGCCGATCACCTGGCCCTGGATGATGCCGCCGTCGGTCTGCAGCCGCGCGGCCTCCTCCCAGTCGCGCGCGACCTGGACCATCGTGAGCGACAGCACCAGGTCGCCCTCTTTGTTCTCAGGATCCTGAATATAGACCTGGATTGGCGCGCCGACTTTCAGCGTGCTCAGGTATTCGTCGCCCATCGCCCGCAGGTCCTGCTGCGGGATGACGCCTTCGCGCTTGGTGCCGATCGACACCAGCACACCATTATCTTCGATCTGCATCACCACGCCGTCGCGCAGCTCGCCGCGCTGTGGCCTGGCGTAATCGTAGGCGTCGAGCATCTGGGTCCAGTCAAGCTCTTCGACATCGCTCAGGTCTGTGTTGCTGGGGGACAAGGTCATGAAAAAACCTCCGGGATTGTGGAATGGTTGCCCGCCGCCCCGCTTCTGGCGACGGATACTGATAACGTTCTCACTTCGCGAAAGCGGAAACAACCGGGGCGCACAGTCGCCCTTCGGTACGTACGCACCCGAACGCCACGAGGCGTTGCCTGGCGTCTGTCGCGCCCAGTGCCGGTGCCCGCGAAGGCTCCGCGCTGGCTGGCTCCTGATATCTCAGCGTTGCTGCGTGCGAAATGCGGGAGGTGAGCCGCTAGCGGAGTGACAAATATGTTTTACACTCGGCGCATTATACCGCAGTGCCCATGGGCTGTCAAATTTGCTTTTGGCCCTCCAATCACCTATACTGCCGTCGGTGACAAGATGACAGGGTGACAGAGTGACAGGGTGACAGGGCGATGGGGCTTGGGGCAACCGACCCCTGACCCCTGACCCCTCGCCACTCACCCGCTCACCTCGTCAGGATATGCCATGAGTATCGTGTTTATCTTTCTCGACGGCGTCGGCCTCGCGCCGGCGGGCCACGACAACCCGCTGACCGACGCGGCCACGCCGTCGCTGCGGGCGCTGCTCGGCGGCCCGCTGACAATCGAGCAGGCCCGGCCGGAGACTGGAGACTGGGGACTGGAGGCTAGTCTCCAGCCTCCAGCCTCCAGCCTCCAGCCTCCCGTGCTGCTCAAGCCGATCGACGCGACGCTGGGCGTGGAAGGGCTGCCGCAGAGCGGGACTGGCCACACCGCGCTGCTGGCCGGGGTCAACGCGGCGGCGCTGCACGGCCGGCACCAGCAGCACTTCCCGCCCGTGGCGCTGCGCGGGCTGCTGGCCGAGCGCAGCATCTTCCGGCGCGCGGCGGCGCGCGGCGGCCGCGCCACGTTCGCCAACGCGTTCGGGCCGGGCTACTGGGAGGCCGTCGCGGCCGGGCGCATCCGCCGCTCGGCCAGCGTGATCGCCGCCGAGGGCGCCGGCCTGCGCTTCCGCGACGGCGCCGATCTGCGCGCCGGCCGCGCGCTCGCCTGGGACGTCACCGGCGCGGCGATGCGCGCCCGTGGCATAGATGCGCCGCTGGTCGCGCCGCGCGATGCTGGCGCCAACCTGGCGCGCCTGGCCGCCGACCACGACCTGGTGTTCTACGAGAGCTTCCTGCCCGACCTGGCCGGCCACGGCCGCCTCTCGGCGCCGGGGCGACACGGGGACGGGGCGACAGAGCGACAACCGATCGCCCCGTCGCCCCGTCGCCCCGTCACCCCATCATTCACATCCGAGATTCACATAGTGATGAGCCTGCTCGACGAGCTGATCGGCGGGGCGCTGGCGGCACTGCGCCCCAAGGACACGCTGCTGATCACCAGCGACCACGGCAACATCGAGAGCGCTGCCGAGCCGGTCCACACCCGCAACCCCGTACCGCTGCTGGCGGTCGGGCCCGGCGCGCCGGCGTTCGCGGCCGTCGCGAGCATCGCCGAGATCGCCAACGCAAGCCCCGCCCCCACACCCCCACCCATGTCGAGTGGCTATCGACGTAGGGAAACACTATGCGACGAGTCGGTATACTCTACAACCCGTTCTCGGAGGCCTCCACACAGCTCTCGCTCGAAGTCGTGGGCTGGATGCGCGCGCGCGGGATCGAGGTCTGGCGCGGGATCTCGCACGAGATGCGCGAGGAGCCGCAGTCGCTCGAAGGGATCGATCTGCTGATCGCGCTCGGCGGCGACGGCACGACGCTGCGCGCGGCGCGCCTGGCCATCCGGCGCCGCATCCCGGTGCTGTCGGTCGCGCTCGGGCACCTCAGCTTCATGGCTGAGCTGCAGCCCGAGGAGCTGTTCGACGGCCTCGAGACGCTGCTGGCCGGCGGCGGCTGGCGCGACGAGCGCACACTGATCGAGGCGACCATCCACCACGACGGCCACGGCGGCGGCGAGGCCGAGCGCATCCTGGCGCTGAACGACGTGGTGCTGACCCGCGGCGAGATCAACCGCTCCGTGGTGATCGACGTCGAGATCTACGACGCGCACATCACCACCTACCACGCCGACGGCATCATCGCCGCGACGGCCACCGGCTCGACCGCTTACGCGCTGGCGGCCGGCGGCCCGCTGATCGACCCGCGCTCGCACGCGCTGGTGCTGGTGCCGATCGCCGCCCACCTGACCAACATCCCCTCGCTGGTGCTCCACGAGGACGCGGTGGTCACGCTCCGGCTGCGCAGCCGCCACCCGGCTGCCTTCTCGGCCGATGGCCGCGGCAGCGTCCCGCTCCACGAGGGCGACGTCGTCGAGGTGCGCCGCGCCACGCAGTCCTGCGTGTTCGCACGCGTCCACCCGCCCAGCACGTTCTACGCGATGCTGGCGCAGCGGCTGCGGCGCGATGGCTAACCCCCGCACCAGGGCTACGTCAAAGTCAAGCTATTGGTGGTGACAGGAGACTCCTGTCACCGGATTTCGGGAACGGATTGAACGGTTTCACGGCTCAATCCGTTCAATCCGCTGCTCAAATCCGTTGACAGTGCTCCCTTTCAACCAACAAAACGACTTTGACGCAGCCCTGCCCCCGCACATCCCGCTATTGTGAAACGCCTCGCTTCCTGCTATACTCGCGCTTAGAGTCCCGAACCGCCGTATCTGAGGAGGCCGCTATGAGCGCGCCCGCCGCCTTCGTCGTATCGACCGCGAGCGACCTGCCGCCCGAGGATCGCGCCGCGCTGCTGCTGGCGCTGCGCTCGCAGGCCGATGTGCAGGACGCCCAGCCCAAGAGCGTCGACTGGCAGATGGTGATCGCGGTGATCAAGCAGAGCGGCGAGATCGCCGACGCGCTGACCAAGCTGGCGGCGCTCGCCACGCTGGTCTACGGCTGGGCCGAGAGCGTGCGGGCGAGCGGCCACCGGCCCCGCGCCAAGCTGGAGCGCCCCGGCCAGCCGCCGCTCGACCTGGCGACCGCCGACGAGCAGGAGATCCTGGCATGGCTGCTGAAGAACCCCCCGGCGCAGAGCGGCGGCAGCTGATCGAGACATATCGCGCGCGGCTCGCCGTGCTGGAGCGCCAGCGGGCCGGGTTCGGCGATTTGCATGTGCCGCCGCACGTCATCACCGAGATCGAGGAGATCCGCCGCGCGCTGTCCGCGCTGGGGGCCGCGCCGGATACGCCCGATCCCGCGCACGCCGGCGCCGCGCCGCTGCGCATGCTCGCGCTGATCGCCGCGCCGCTGATCTACCACACGCCCCAGGGCGATCTGCCGGTCGCGGCGCTGGCGGTGCAGGAGGAGCTCGAGGCGATCGCCGCGGCCTGCAAGATGCTCGACCCGCGGGCCGCGCTCGACATCCGCGTCGAGATCGCCAGCGCCGACGCGATCGGCCGGGTGTTCGCAACCAATCGCGCGCCGTTCGACATCCTGCACTTCAGCGGACACGGCGGCGCCGCCGGCGGCGGCGCGGCGCTGATGCTGGAGGACGACCACGACCCCGGCGCAGCCCGCCCGATCGACGCCGCGGAGCTGAAGCGGCTGCTGGGCGCTTCGCCCTGCCGGCTGGCGTTCCTGAGCGCCTGCCACTCCGAGGGGCCGGCCGCCGCGCTGCTCGACCTGGGGGCGCCGCACGTCGTGGCGATCAGCGCCGACGACACGGTGCTCGACCCGGCGGCGCGCGCCTTCGCGCGGCGCTTCTACCCGGCGCTGCTGGCCGGCGCCCGGTCGCCGAGGCGTTCGAGCGCGCCAGGGATGCCGTGCGCTCCGACGACCTGCTGCGCGCGACGCTCGACCCGCGCACGCTCCAGCCCGCCGGCCAGGTCGAGTCGTCCAAGTTTCGCCTGCTTCCGGAGGGCGACCCGGCGCACGCGCGGCCGCTGGCGCTCGACCCGCCGGCCGGCGCGGTGCGCTTCCCGCGCGCGGCCTGGGAGCGCACCAACCTGGCGCCGCGCCCGGCCGATCCGTTCGCGGGCCGGCGGCGCGAGCTGCACGCGATCGCCCGTGGGCTCGACGGCGGCGCGCGCCGCTGCCTGGCGATCCACGGCCCCGGCGGCATGGGCAAGACCGCGCTGGCCGAGGCGGCCGGCCGCTGGCAGCACGAGCGCGCCCGGCGTCCCGACGGCGTCTGGTTCGTACAGATCCGCAATGTCGTGAGCGCCGCCCAGGCCCGCGCGCAGGTCGCCGTGATCCTCGGGCTCGACCCGCCGGCCGGCGCGGACGACGCCGCGCTGGCCGCGGCGCTGCGCGACCTCGACGCGCTGCTGATCCTCGACGACCTGGACGCATTGCGCGAGCACGACCGCGACGGACTGGCGGCGCTGCTGCGCGCGTTGCTGGGCACGCGCGCGCTGCGTTTGCTGACGACCTCACGCCGCGCGCTGCCCGGCCAGGTCAGCCACCAGCCGCTCGAATTGCACCGGCTGGCGCCGGAGGATGCGCTGGACGCCTTCCGCGACTACGCGCCGCAGCCGGACGCGTGGGGCGAGTGGCAGTCCGAAGATCTGCGCGCGGTCATGGCGTTCCTCGACGGTTACCCGTTCCCCATCCGCCTGGCCGCGAGCTACATGGAGCGCGCGCCCTGCGGCCTGGCCGAGCTGCGGCGTGAGCTGGAGGCCAACCCGCGCGGCACGCTGCGCTACCGCGGCGACGAAGAGGACCGCGCGACCAGCCTGGCCGCCACGCTCGACCTCTCCTACAATGCGCTGCCCGCGGACGCGCGAGAGATCCTGCCGCTACTGGCGCTGTTCCCGGCCGGCCTGAGCCGCGACGCCGTGCGGGCGATCCTGGGCGAGGCCGGCGAGAGCGCGCTGGAGACGCTGCGCCTGCACGGCATGGCCGAGTGGCGCGACGAGGCCGGCGACGGCCGCTTCGCGCTGCCCGAGCCGGCCCGCCGCTACGCCGAGGCGCTCCAGCCCGCCGACGCGCTTGAGCGCCACGCCCCGGCGGCGCTGGCATTCTTCCATAGACTGATAGATGCTGCCAACGACCTGATCGTTAACGGCAACATTCTGGAGGGCCGGCTGCTGCTCACGCTGGAGCAGCCCAACCTGCGCCGCTTCCTCGACTGGGGCTACGACCACGAGCAGCGCGACGACGGCGTGAGCCTGAGCGCGCGCGCCACCGCGTCGCTCGGTAATTATTGGACGTTGATCACCGCCAGGGCGCGCGACGAGGTACTTCAGCGCCTGCAGCGCGCGCTGGGGGCGGCGCGGCGCGCCGCCCCCAGCGCGGGCGAAGCGAACGTGCTACAGGCGATTGGCGACGTGCAGCAGTTCCGCAAGGAAACGACGGCCGCGCTGGAGAGTTACGCGCAGGCGCTCAGTCTGTTCCGCGCCGTGGGCGATCGCCTGGGCGAAGCCAACGTGCTGGCGGCGCAGAGCCGGCTGACGATCGACGAGGATCCGGCGCGTTCGCAGGCATTGCTCGAACAGGCTGTTAAGCAGCACCAGTTGATCGGCGATGTGTATGGTGCAGGTGTTGATCTCTATAACTACGGTCTGCAACTCTTACGTCGCGGGCGCAATACAGAGGCGCTACCTCACCTGTTGCGTGCCCGCGACCTATTTACCTCACGTGGATTGATCGACGATGTGGGCGATACGGATAATCTCATTTCACGCGCACAAGGCGCGCCTCATGAGCAATTGTGATGCGCGCCTCGCGCGGCGCACCGGCGGCTGATCGCACGACAAGCGCTGGCCGCGCGCCCCCTGGCGCTCGTCCCGCGTTCCCTGGCGGTCGTCCCGCACCTCTTGGCGCTCGCACCGCGCGGCCTAGCGCTCACATTGCATAGCCTGGCGGTCGTATTGCGTGCCCTGGCGCTCGCATCGCGCGGCATTGACCCCCATTGCGGGCAGACACATCCGTCTGCCCCTACGGCATGGATGTATCGTTGGGTGCGGCGTGGATGTCCATGAATCGCAATGCACCACAATGATCGTAGGGGCGCATCGGCGTATGCGCCCGCATTGCGGGGCATTGATCGCCATAGCGGGCGGGGCAGGCCACGATACGCTACCGCCGTTGGTCGCCAACGTTCATGAGGGCGCGCGGACCCCGCGCCGACCCGCGCCGCGCAGCTTGCCGAATCGCTCGCATCCCGATCACCAACCGATCGCCCCGCGCGCCGCGAGATGCGCTATCATCGTCCGGGCGGCGCGCTGCCGCTGTGCTCGCGCACATACCAAGCTCTACATCGCACCAGGAGGACGCCCATGTCTTCGAATCGCCGCATCCGCCCCGACGACCTCGAATCCGATCGCAACGCGCTCGTCGCGATCCAGGCGCTGGACGGCTACACCCCGATCAACCCGGCCTACCGCGCTGACGCGCTCGCCGCGCTGAACGCCGCCTGCGCCGAGGCGCAGCAGGCCGAGATCCGCGCCCAGAACGCGCTCGCCGCCGCTCGCAACGCCGCGATTGCGGCCGAGCAGACCTTCCACGGCGCTATGCTCGGCGCCAAGGTCCAGGTCATCGCGCAGTTCGGCGACGACTCCGACGCCGTCGCGTCGCTCGGCATGAAGCGCAAGTCCGAGCGCAAGCGCCCGGTCGCGCGGCCGGCGAAGAACGGGCAGTAGCCAGGGGTCGGGGGTCAGGGGTCGGGGGTTGGCAGTCAGCCGTCAGCCGTCAGCCGTCAGCCGTCAGCCGTCAGCCGTCAGCCGTCAGCCGTCAGCCGTCAGCCGGCGGCGGGCGGCGGGCGGGGATCCTTCCTTCCGCCGCTTCCGCTCCGTCCGCCGCTTCCTCGTACCGCCACCAAGAACTCTTTACTAGCTCTCCTCGTTTTCTCCCTCCCAGCGGGTCGATCTCGATCGAAATTGCCGCGCGCCGCGTATCCAATCTCGGCCTTTGTGTCGTTCTATATTCACAGCCCGCAGCAACCAAACACATAAGGAGAAAACGATGCGTCGCGCGATGGTGCTCCTGTTCGTCTCGGCGCTGCTGCTGTGCAGCGTGCTGGCGCCCGCGTCCCAGCCGGCGACCGCCGGCGGCCCGACCATCCAGGACACGCCGGTGCCGCTGGTGCCCAGCGGCGTCGCCGGGTTCACGCTGGCCTCGCCGAAGCTGTTCTGGTTCACGGGCGTGGACCCGTGCCCGCCCAGGCTCACCGCGGCGGCCCCCGCGCCGGCCAGCCTGACCCAGACGATCAGCCGCATCCCGGCCCACGGCGGCCTGACGCGTACCCTGTACCAGCAGACCGAGCTGTGCGACCAGGGCAAGATCACCTCGAACATGGTCGCCGACGCCGACTACCTGTACTGGCTGGCGCCGACCGGCCTGGTGCGGCTCTCGACCAATGCCAACCCCGGCGACCCCTACCAGCTCGTCAACGCGCTGGTGAAACCGAACGGCGCAGTGGCCGACGGCGGCGATAAGACCTTCTACATCAGCCCGAGTGGGCCGAACAGCGAGATCGGCTACGTGCTCAAGTCGAACAACCAGCGCGTCAACCTGACGACCGTGGGCGGCACGGCGGGCAACCTCCAGTTCGACGGCGGCTACGTCTACTACGTCGTCGGGAGCACGCTGTACCGCCTGAACCCCGGCGTGGACTCCGGCGTCCAGCTCGCGACCGGCGTCACCGGCTACTACGCCGAGGGCCGGCGCGTGGCTGTGTCCGGGCGAATCTTGATCATTACGAACCGCGTCTACATCGGCCAGGGGCCGGCGGCCGGCCACGGAGGTACGGTCAGCGTCTACAACAACCTGACCGACACGCTCGGCAGCCCGATCTACACCAGCGGCGACAACACGGCGGTCGTCTACAACCTGGTAACCGACGCGTCGCACCTGTTCGTGTTCGAGCGCGAGACAACGATCTGCAATCCTTTCTGTA
>WNGB01007229.1_pt1 | contig 16625 bp, 22 predicted proteins | sample 5400681 | NCBI WGS metagenome assembly WNGB01 (sample SAMN13153367, study PRJNA577476) | soil metagenome | isolation source: 115 cm soil or saprolite under grassland replicate 2 | place: USA:California | collected 2016-06-15 | reverse complement strand
CGCGGCGGCGGTGCCTCCGGATGACGAAAAACTCGGCCATGTCGCATACCCCTTCGTCGGCCGTGAGGCGGCTGCGCTCCTGTACGAGCGCGAAGCCGGCCAACTTCTCGTCGACCCGGATCAGGAATGCGTGGCACCGCGGGTCCTTCCAATACGCGTCCAGCGAAGGCACCAGGAAGCGCCCGTCGTCACCCACGTCAATGCCGAAGATCTCGCTCAAATCGTAGACGTAGAGCTCGAGCAGCGCCGTCAGGCGGGTGCGCTCATCGGGGCCCGCTGCCATGACCTGCACGTTCACGTCGAGATCACCCAAGGGACGTCACCGGACCCTACCATGGCCGGTACGCCGGCGGGTGTGCGCACCCGTCGGTGCCCCAGGCTGCGCTATTTTGAAACCACGAACGAGCTTCAGCAGGCTTGCCGTCTTTGTGAGCGCCGGCGTGGTTTTTCGTGATTTCTTTGGTGCCATGCGGACACTATGCCGAACGGAGCCAAGGCTCTCCTTAGCACCGCTGACGCCATAGGACGTGAATACGCCGTCGCCGCAGGTCGTCGATAGACGCCAGGGACCGCTTACTTACTTAGGGAGCTTGCAATGAAGGCCAATCGAATTGTCGTAGGAGCATTGGTCAGTTGGGTCATGGTCTTGGTTTGGACGGCTTGTTCGGGCTCGAGGTTCGAGGCCTGTGCGCCGGGCGAAGAAGGATGCGAATGCTTGTCCGGCGGCGACTGCAGGGTCGGTCTCACGTGCGTCTCGGCACACTGCGTGAATCTCGATCCCAGCACGACGATCGGGTCGGGCGGAGCGGGCGTTGCCGGAGCATCCGGCCAGGGTGGAGGAGGGGCGGGGGGCGAAAAGGTTGAAGGCGCCGGCATGGGCGGCGGCGGCGGCTCCGGAGGTTCGGCGGGACGAGGAGGGGGAGGGGTAGGCGGCGGTTCCTCCGGAACGCAAACACTCGGCGGATCGTGCAAGGCCGATGGCGATTGCGTTCAGGGTCTCGGATGCATCAAGCCGACCGACAAGATTGGGGTGACGTCGGGGGGCATCGGCAATGGCCTTTGCACACGCGACTGCACGCTCGACATCAACGGGTGCGGTGCGAACGGAAGCTGCGTCACCCTGGATGTGACCGCGAGCGGGTCCCCGAAGATGGTTTGCCTCGAGAAGTGTGCCATCGGTCCGAACGTCGCCAAGTGCCACGGACGTCAGGATGTCGCCTGCGGTCCGCTCGATCGGAACGACACCGTGTTTGGGTGCATTCCCCTCTGTGTGACCGATGCCGATTGTGCTGGGCGCCGGTGCGACCCGTCCACCGGCTCTTGCGTCGACGTTCCCTCGACCGGAAAGCTCCTAGGCAGTGGTTGCACGGTCATCGCGGGACAGTCGAACGACGAGTGCGCGGGAGGCGTGTGTTTGCCCATCCAGGCGAGTCCACCCGATGGTGGACCGAACCCCGGCGTCTGTTCGGCACTCTGCCGTTTCGGCACGGCGACGGCTTGCGGTTTCCGTTCGACGCCCCTCGGCGCGGGCCCCCCGGCCGGCGCCTGCGCTGTTCCGTACGACGAAGGCTACGACAAGGGCGATCTCGGCTTATGTCTTCAGCTCTGCGATGCGCCGTCCGACTGCCTCTACCACGCGCCCAATTGGACGTGCCGAACGGATATCGTGGTCGGCGGGCACTCGGTTTGCTTGCTGCCGGATCTTGCCCGGCTCAACCTCACGCGTGAGGGGGACGAACCTCGATGAGCGCAACGGGCAACGTCGCGAATACTTGCTCGAGATCCAGTACGCATGCGTCGTTCGACTTCCGTGGAAGGAGCCGGTTCGTGAGGATGTCGCGAAACTCGTGGCGCTCGAGCCAGGCAGGCACTTTCACGAAAGTCTCGCGCCAACACTCGCCGACGGGCGCACCGGCTCGTTCACCGAAACGGGTGAAAAAGCGCCCCACGATCGCGACCGCTGCTTTGTCTCGTCCGGTGCGGGCAAACGCGACCACCTGGGACGCGCTTCGCCCTTCGACGTCGCACCTTTCGTAGCCGCCGTCACGAAAAAGCGGCTCGTTCGCCCGACGAAACCTGAGAGCCAGCGCCGTGACGAGCAGCTTGATGCGACCATCCTCGGGCCTTTGGAAAAGCTCGCGCGCGAGCGCCGCCGGATCGCGTTCCAAAGCAGACAACAGCTCGTCGAGTGCCCGATGGCGGTCCGCGAAATCGATGGGGCGGCGGTTGTCGGGATCGACCAAGTTGAAGCTCCAGTATTCCGACCCCTGGTAGAAGTCGGGAATGCCCGGCGCCGCCACCTTCAGCAGCACCTGAGTCAACGAGTTGCAAAGGCCGGGTCGCTCGAGGTAACGCGCGAACGCGCACAAGTCTTGCAAAAATGCGCGGCTCTTCTCCGGATCGAGCGTCGACGCGACGAAACGGACGACCGCCTCGTCATACGGGGCGCTCGGGTTGATCCAGCTGGAGTGGCGCTTCGCCTCGTGAACCGCTTTCAGCATGTACTCCGTGAGGCGCGCGGCGAACTCGGGCGGCGGTTCGCTGGCCCCGAGCGGCCAGATCGCGAGCACGGATTGGTAGAAGAGGTACTCGTCGTCGTCGTCGGGGGCGAACAGGTCCGGCAGCTCCGTCTTGTGCGGTCGGTTCAGCTCGCGCCATCGATCGACGGCCCGCTCCCAGTCGCCGGGCATCTCCGAGAGGACGCAGAGCCGCGCCCGAGCATCTTCGCTTCGCTTGGCATCGTGGGTGTCGGTCGCCGATAGCCCGTGGGCCGAGCGCCTGACTCGCTCCTCCATCTCGCGATGAAAGTGCCAGAGCGACGCGCCCTTCGAGTCGGGATTGCCTCCGACCTCCTCGAGCGCCGCGAGGGGAAAGTAACGGTAGAAGGCGGTGTCCTCGACGCCCTTGGCCGTCACCGGTCCGGTCAGCTGCTGGAAACGGAGCACGAAGTCTTTTCGCTCCGACATGTGCGTGGCGTCGAGGCCCTCGACCTGCTCGAGCAGAAGCACCGAGCGAATGAAGTCGAACACCGTCGAGTGCGTCACCGGGTTGCGCCGGCGCGCTTCGCGGATGGCCCGCTCGATCATCGAGCGATCGGAATCGCTCATCACCTCGTCGTTCGTGCCGACGTACGTCCGGTACACCGGGAAGCACGCAATGACCTCTCCGAGCGCGTCTTGCAGGCTCAGGCGGGTGAAGTCGCGAGTGAACGTGTGCTGTTCCGAGATGCGATCGAGACGCCGTGCGAGGACGGTGAGCTCGGCCACCAAGCTGGTTTCGAGGATCAGCTTCTTGCACTCGTAGACGATATCNAAACGAGCGTTCGACGCCGCTCAGCCGCTCGGTAAACGTGTGCAGCCGTGCAACCCTCCGGCCGTCCACGAGCAGGCCGGTGACGAGATTCATGAACTCGTATCCCGTCGTTCCGCACACCGGCCACTCGGGGGGCAGATGCTCGGCAGGCCCGAGTATTTTCTCGACGATGACGAAGACGGGACTCGCCCGTTCGCCGACGGTGGCCGCCCAACCGCGCTGAAGGTCGTCGAGATAACGACGAGGATCGTAGAGGCCGTCCACGTGATCGATGCGCAGCCCGGTCACCCGTCCTTCCTTGGCCAACCGGAACGGCAGAGCATGGACCGCCTCGAAGACGATCCGGTCTTCCACGCGGATGGCGGCAAGATCGTTGATGTCGAAGAAGCGGCGGTAGTTGATCTCGTGCGCGGCGACGCGCCACGAGCTCAAGCGGTACGCCTGGTCGACGAGCACGCGGAAGAGCTCTTCGAAGCTCGAGAGGTTGCCCTTTTCGCCCCGCAGGTCTGCGAGCGTGGCGTCTACCGCGCGCCGGAACGGAGCGCTCCGCTCGTAGAGAGCCGACAGACGACCCTTGATGATGGGCAGCTCGTGCTGGCGTTCGCGCAGTCGTTCGGGCGCTATATCCGTGCGGGTCGGCAAACGGTCGAGCGAGCGGACGATGCTCTCGAGCTCGAGCACGTCGATGTCGAGATCGTCGACCGAAGCGCGAAGGCGTGCCAGCGACGCGTTCAAAATGCGGATCCACGATTTGGGTGCGAGCGGCAGCTCGGAGCCGGAATACACGAGGCTGAAGCCTCCCGGGCGATACGAGACATCGAGCTCCTGCGCGGCGACGATGCGACCGAATTGGTCGGGCAGTATGGGAAGAAGCACGCGCCCGGCGAGCTCCGGCTTGGGAGGGCGCCAATCGATGTCGAAAAAGCGGGCCGATAGAGCGCTCGGCCCATTTTCGAGCACGTCGAGCCATCGGCGATTGAGGTCGCCCGCCACGCACATGTGGTTCGGCACGAGGTCGAGCAAAAGCCCCATGCTCCGCGTTCGAAGCTCGTCGGTCAGCGCCCGAAATGCCTCTTCACCGCCGAGCTCGGGATTCACGGCGTCGTGGCTCGCCACGTCGTAACCGTGCGGGCTCCCCGACCGCGCGACGTAGATGGGCGAGCTGTAGATGTCGGTCACCCCGAGCTGGTCGAGGTAGCTCACCGATTCTCGAGCGCGATCGAAAGGAAACTCTTGGTTGAACTGGATGCGATAGGTCGCGGTCGGTATGCGCATCGTCATATCGAATTGATCTTCGTCTCCCGCAATAGATGGCGACAAGACGTATTCGCTACGAAGGAGGCGGCGACCCGTAGATGGGGACCCCCCAGCCCGTGTCCGTCGCATCCGCATCCGCGCCGCTGTCGACCGGTGGCGGTGCTCCGTACATCGCGACGATTCCGGCGTCGTTGACGCTCGCATCGGACGTTGCGCCGGCGGCCCCGGTTGATCCAGCGCTGCCCGCCGATCCTCCGGAGGCCACTGCGCCGCCGGCGCCGGATGATGCGCCTCCCGCCCCTGCAGCCCCGTCCAGGTCAGGACCGGAGCTGACATTTCCTCCACAGCCGGCGGCAACGGCGGCGCCGACGATCGATGCGCCGAACGCGAAGAGCGCCGCGCGAGTCAGGCGAGCGCGGGGCATGGGAGGCGGCAGCGAATTCGCCAGGTCAAGCGGACGGCCGCAGAACGGGCAACCGGGGCAGGGGACGAGATGGCTCATGGCGATCGATCTTGCCCCGGATCGTCCTCGAAGACGAGCTCGAAATGGCCGTGGTCGAACGGCGCTCCCGGCGCCGGTGCGACCTGGACCAACCGCTCGCGCTTGCCGGCGCGGCGCATCTCGAGGGCCCGGTGGTGGCAGTACGGATTGTTACCAGGCTTTCCGAACAGCACGAACGACGTCCAGGTGCAGCCGGCGCGGCATTCATCTGCGTAGTAGCACGATCGACAGTACCCCCAGAGATCGTCGACCGTGCGATCGCGCGTGTAGCGAAGTGGCGCGGCGAGCTCCCAGATGCGCTGGAGCGAGTCATCGCGAATGTTGCCTCCGGTCCAACCCTCGGTCGGCAGCGAGGGGCATCCTTTGATGGTGCCGTTGGCTTCGATGCCGAGCGTCGCCCGACCCGCCCCGCACGACGCCATGTGTCCCCGCGGCAGCGTCCCCCTGAACGCCGACTCGTACGGCCCGAAGTAGCCGACGTTGTTGCCGGGCCACAGACGCACGCCGAGCTCGTCGCAGCGTTTCTTCAATCCGCCGAGCAAAGGAAAGAGCTCGAGCAGATCGTAAGGCTGAAGCAACACCTCCGGTTCGTCGGCCGCGCGCCCCATCGCGACGGTGAGCTGGATTTGCCAGCTATGAGCCCCGGCCGCGGCGGCTGCCTCGAGGACATCCGGTAGCTCGGGCATGCTGAGTCGGTTGATTTGGGTGTTACAGGAGACGCGCACGCCAGCCGTGCGGAAATTCTGCATCGCAGCGAGGGCGGCCCGATGCGACCCGGCAACGCCGCGCAGACGATCGTGGGTGGCTTCGTTTCCATCGATCGAAACGCTGGCGCTTTCGAGTCCTGCGTCCTTCGCCGCGCGCGCAAGCTCGGGCGTCACGCCTCGCCCGCCGGTCGTCATCGTGACCGACATCCCGCGCGAGCGGACGGCGCGAACGATGTCCGTCCAGTCGTCGCGCAGGTAGGCTTCTCCGCCGATGACGGTGACCTCTTTCACGCCGAGCGCTGCGATCTGATCGACGAGGTCGAGCGCTTCGGCGGTCGTGAGCTCGTCGGGGCGCGCGTGTCCAGCGCGCGAACCGCAATGACGACACGCGAGATCGCACTGCAAGGTGAGCTCCCACACGGCGTACATCGGACGCCAGCGCCGGTCGACCTCGCGGGACTCTCCGGCGAGCGGCAGTCGTCGCTTCGCCGGACCAGCGAGCGGCGCGACGGGGAGCGTTCGCGGTCGCGGCTTGTCGAGAAGGGCGTCCCGCTCGCCTTCGCCCAAAGGATGCTGCGCCATCGTTCTTTCTTCGTAGCACGGTCGAGCGGCATCGGTCGCGCTCGAAGGAGACGAGCGCGATGATGCGGCGCAAATCCCGGTCACCAGCTATGCTTTCCGATGAGCCGATAAGAGAGAGCGGCGGCCTTCCATTGAAAGCAGCAGAAAACATCATGAACTCGGCGCAATGGATACTTGGCGGCCTCGTTTCGACGCTCGTGTGTGCCTGCAACACGGGACTCCTGATTGGCGATGCACCCGTCGATGGAGGTTCGACGTCGGCCGGCATCGGTGGCGGTGCAGGCTCGACGACCGACGGCGCAGCGGGCGTTGGCGGCGCAAGCGTTCCAACGGACGGTGCGGATGGCGCGAACCCGATCCCAGGAGAGTGCCCGACCTGGAGGACCGATGTCGCATTCGCCGGTCTCCGACTCGACGAGACTGCGCTCGGGCGAGTGTACGACGTTTGGGGCCTTTCCGATGACGACTACTACGTCGCGCTCGGCGTCGAAACTGCGAGTTGGCCGAATTCCTCCTCCCTGGCCGCCATTGCACATTTCGATGGCCAAAAGTGGACGCTCGATCGTTTGCCTCCGACCGTGGCGGTGGCCGCCCTGACCGGCATCGGCCATCGAGGCGTTCCTGCAATCGCCTCGCAGCTTTGGGTCCTGGCGAGTACGCCCTATGACCCCAAACTTCTTCGTAACGCCGGCGACGGAGCTACCTGGACGTCCGAAACGCTACCCTACAAGACGGCGATGGGTATCGTGGCGTTCAGCGAGACGGATGGCCTTCTTTCCGATTCGTCATCGGCCTTCAACTTCGCCGATGGCGAGGTGCGGCGCTTGACTGAAGGGCAATGGGTTCGAATGACCATGCCTGATCTCGGCGTCGTCTATAATCTCTTGAAGCTACGCATGCTCGACGCGGCTCACGTTTACGCCGTCGGATATTCGGGCGGCGCCAACATGGGAAGCAACGTGATCGCGGCATTCGATGGTTCCCAGTGGAGAGCGCAGCCTGTTCCCGTGGGATGCGGCGATCTTGCCGACGTGGTCGGCGTCGCACCCGATCGCATCTACACGGTCGGCACTTCGTTGGCCGCGTCACAACGGCTCGTTTGTCGCGTGTCGCCCGAGCTTAGGTCGTGGAACGTCGTTGCCAAGGCCGCGTTCACGGGAGACAAGCCCACCATCGTTGCAACCGCCGCCGGCACGTTGGTGGCAATCGCCGGCAACTACATGGCGCGAGAGGCGCCCGCGATGGTCCTCACTCTGCGCAACGACATCCCGAGCGATCCTTGCCTCATCGCCGAGGGGCTCGGACAGTTCGTCGCCTGGAGCGCGCCCGGCAGCGCCAATGTGCACATCTTTTCGGGGCAACAAGCCGGCACGACGATGGCGGGCGCGCGGCATTTGGCGGCACGCATCGACCCCTAGCGCACCGCAAGTCGTTGCGGTCGAACGCACACGTTCTGAGCGGCACGAGACTAAGCAGGGGCGTGCGAAGGCCTCTTATGGAAGCTGACGGCAGGAGTGCGGGGCACGCCGAGCCACGCTGTCTAGCCGTGGCGTTTGAAAAACTGAACTTGCGCTTCGTGACGCTTTGCCGCGACGAGGCTCTTGAAGGTTCCGAGGTTTCTCCGTTTGCCAGACTTCGGGTCCTTCTTGCGCGAGTACAGGCGGTACTCGCCCGATTTCAGCTGCCGGATCATGGTCTCTCCCGCGTACGTGGGCCGCGACGGCCGGAAGGTCAGTCGGTCGGAAGAATCAGTCTTGCATCGAGACGGCGGCGACCTGCCCGCGGGCCGCCTTGACGAGCTTGGCGGCTTCTCGCGTCGCGTCGAGCCGATGCGCCGTGTCCCGCTTTCGAATGTCGTAGTGTTCGCCTATGGCGGCGGCACAGGGGGCGATGATGAAGGCTGAACGGCAGCAGACTCGAGCGCAAGGCGGTATGGCCGCGCGTTGATCGTGGAGCATGCCCAAACCGGATCGCGATGAAACTCCCAGTGGAAGTACACATTGCCATCGCTCGAAATAATCCCCGGTGGTGGACGCCCAAAGGGGGACGCTTGCTCGACGGCATCGAGAGCCCCCCCATCGAAGTCGGGAGACCCGCTCGCACGAACGACCCCCATTTGGACGATTCGCCCATCCTCGCCACTGATCACGATTTCTACGCGCACAACGAGGGCCGAGTGATTGCGTGGATCAATCGAGGAAAGCCTGTCGAGCCACGTCAAAAACTCGTCACTGAAAATAGGGTGGATGCGATTGTGAACGGCGACGAGATACACCGCGAAGCTAGAACGATCGGGCGCCAACACTCGCTGGTTCCCCGGCTTTACTTTCGACGCATATCCTTGGAGCGCGCCGTTCCATTTGGCCAGAGGCGAGGGATTCCACTGCGCAGCCGGATGCGTCTTGCGGCGTTCGGCAACCATCGCTCTGTACTCAGGATCGTCTTCCGCCTTCCGGAACGGAAATTGCGGAGACCCACTCGCCGCTACGTTCGCCGCGGCACTCGCGCCAGTGGCGTCCGACGACGGCGCGCCCTGCTGCGCGGAAGCCCGTGGCGGCGAGACGCGGCAGCCGGTAACGATGAGGGAAAAGGCCAGTGTCCAGCAGCTTCGCATCTGACGAGGACACGTGCGTACGCCGCTGACTGGCGAGCCTGTCGAGAGTTTCACGAGGGCTCATTGGCACCCCCGCTTTGGCGGGTCAAGGATTGCCGAACGAAAGCGGATCGAAGAATCGTCGTCCCCCCCGCTGGAAGAAGTTCTGCGGCCCCGCACACGGTGCTCGGGCGATGCCTCGGGGGGCAAACGACGATGGCTGTCCGGCACCTTCCTGAGTTGCAGTCTCTACGGTAGAAGAGTAAGGAGATATATGGGATCCCATGTATCTCTTTTCTTCCGATGTCCGCGCCGTCATGGATTGCTTTCGCCACGTCGTACGCACGCTGCGCGTATCGGCGCGCGGGGCAGAGAAGCGATTGGGCGTGAGCGGTGCGCAGCTTTTCGTCTTGCAGAAGCTCGCCGAATCAGGTTCGTTGTCGGTCGGGGAGCTCGCCGAGCGCACCGCGACCGATCAGAGCTCGGTCTCCGTCGTCGTGAGCCGCCTCACCGCTCGCAAGTTCGTCGCGTGTCGACCCGGCAAATCGGACTCCCGGCGGGTCGAGGTGCGGCTGACGATGGGGGGGCGACGGTTGCTTCGTCGCGCGCCGCGGGCAACACAAATAGAGCTCATCGACGCGCTGGGCAGACTTCCCCGCGCGACCCGCCGGGCCCTCGCTCGATCGTTGCAGGCACTCGTCCGCGAGATCGGGAGCGAAGCACCGCCGCCCATGTTCTTCGAGGACGAGACCCCGGGAAAGCTCGACCATGCCCGACCATGATGCATCCAGGTCTTCGACGACCGAGGCTCTTCCGATCGCCCCGTCGATGGGACCGGCGCTCGCCGTTACTCACGCCCGGCGGAGAATCTCGAACGTGCGGCCGCGCGTGCTGCAAATCTGCGCCCTTTCGGTTGGGATTGCTCTCATCGCGAGCTTCGTCGCGCAGCTACTCACGAGGCTCATCGGCTCCATTACCAACCTCGTGTTCTATGGGCGCATCTCGAGCGCATTCACGTCACCGGCCGGTCACCGCCTTGGACTGTTTGTTCTCGCGGTGCCGGTCTTCGGCGGGCTCGTCGTCGGCGTGATGGCCCGCTACGGGTCGAAAGCGATTCGCGGACACGGCATCCCCGAGGCGATGGAGCAAATCCTTTTCAACGAGAGCCGCATTCCCGCCCGTATCACGTTTCTGAAGCCGCTTTCGGCAGCGATCGCGATAGGAACGGGTGGGCCGTTCGGAGCCGAAGGTCCCATCATAGCGACAGGAGGCGCACTGGGATGTCATTTGTAGCTGCAATCCGTGGTGCGCATCGTTCGATCCCGACAACGCGGACGCCTGTGACCGACACGGTCCCGGGGGACGGGCACGGGCAAGAGGGGTTCATCGGCGGCGGCGGATTGGGTCTCTCATGAGTTAGAACACGGGGAGCGGGCATCACGGGTTCGCTCGCGGGATGCCCTGCGCTCCGGCACGCACTGGAGTGGTGCGAGTTTTCTCATGACATCGTATGCTCAAAGACTCTTTGCAGCGCTGTCGGCGGTCACCCGACCCGCGATGATCTGCCAACGGCTGCCGTCTTTGCGCCACGTCCGCGTGTACCGGTAGCTTCCGTCACAAGCATTTCCATCGAAAGTCCCCGCCAGAATCGCTCGCACAGTCACGACTGCGACCCATCCGTCGACCTCGATCTGCTGGTCTTCGAGATCCAGCCGGGTGAGCCGCAGTCGCCGAGCAGCGTGGGCGGACAGATCATCGTTTTTGCCGACGATCGCCCCGTCGGGCCCGGCGAACGCGAGATCATCGTGGAGGAGCTCGCCGAGCGCCGCAACATCGTTCGTCAACATCGCCGCTCGCAGCCGCTCTTCAGCGTCTCTGACTTCGTTGGTTTCCAGAGGCTCCATGGTCCGCACAAGGTACTCGGATGTTCCCGGTAACCGGATGGTAACTCATCCACGCCGAGGCGAAAATCCTGGGTGAATGGCGCGTGGCTCGCGGATTGCGTTAAGGGTCCCGCCAATTCCTTGGATCGAACAGATGGAGGCACACGGTGGACACTGGAACGAGAGAAACTCAGCCGGCAGCGCTAGGCGACTTGGTCGACGTCGACGACCTTCGAGGCGGAGGCGCGACATGGTGGGAAACCTGGCTCTTCGCATGTCTCTTCATCCACTCGTTCGCTTGTGGTGGGTCGGCCTCGACGGACCTCGCCCCGTCAGCTGGCCCCGGCGGAACGGGCGGAGCAAGCGTCGCCTCCGGAGGCGGCGGCTCGGGTGGGAGAGACCGCGACGACGGCGGCCTCGGTACCGACGTCAGCATCGGTGAGGGGGGTGGAAACGCTGCTGGAAGTGGAGGCTCGCGTGCGGATGCGAGTGCAGCCGACGTGCGTGCGGCGGAAGCGAGCTCACAAGAGGCCCGTCGCGAGTGCATGGACAAGTGTGAGCGCACGTATTTTAGCGGCGCCTCGAGTGCTTCTCTGATGGCCGGCGATTGCTGCGGCGGGTCGTGTGCCTCGAGCTGCCCGAGTGCTGCCTGCTTCGGCATGTCGGGGATCTTCGGCCAACCGTTCGCGAAGCTCACCTGTCAAACGTGCGCCATCGTGCCGTGGAGAAATGGCACGTGCGGCGCCGGCTGCACGGGCGAATGCAAAGCGTACATGGATTGTGTATCGGCGTGTCTCTGACGGTCGGTCAGCGCTCTCGGTCAAGATAACTACAGAAAAGATCCGGGAAGCGCCCAGAACGGCGCGTCGTCCGCAGAGCAGACGATCGCGCTTCCGTCGGCCGTCGCACTGAACTCGATGGATTGCAATCGCCCGACGTAGGCACGCGAAACGGTGTCCACCTGAGAGACGGTGAGCGTCCCCAATTGCGTGAGATCGTATGCGATGCCATCGGCGGTGAGCTCGGCGAGTCGCGGCGCTGGGAAATCGGCGACGCGGATCGGCTCGTCCAGGTGAGCGGCCATGGTGGCGAGGGGCAACATGAAGCCGAGGATGGGACGTGTGTCGCGCGAGTCGCCGCCGAGCGGGTAACACTCGGTGACGTTGAGTGGATTCAAGCCGACGGCGCAAGGAAGCTTGAAAGCGAGCTGGAGCCGCGGCCCCCGACAGTTCATCACCAGGGCCGTCGGAGCTCCGCTCGCATCGATGGGGCCTGTCGTGAAGATCCCATCCGCAGCTCCGTTGCCCGCGTCTGCTGGTCCACTTCCGGACGCTCCGGCGGTGGAAAGGTTGCCACCACAAGCCTGGGCGAGTGCGGCGATAGCAAGACGCGCGAGCGGGCGAGTGCGCACGGACGTCATCCTGGATTGCCGACGCCGACCACTTTCATTGCTCTATTTGTCCTCCCACGGCAGCCCAAACGCAAGGCAATGATAGGACGTCGTCCATCAAGCCATGATCGCGTCCCGCCGCGCGTTTGATCGACGGAGGCGAATCCCTGCGCGATTCGGTTGCGCTCGCGTTCTCGCCGGATGCAGTGCTCGTGGGATTGGGCGGACCCATCGGTACGGTGCAGACCTTCTGCGCCCCCTGACGCGGTCGAGTCTTCGATGGAATATCGGCCCCACGGACACTATCCTGGAAGCCGATGCGTTACCGGAACGGCCTCGCCGCGGCGATGATCGTCTGCGCCGGCTGCGGTTCCGCCTCGGACTTGGTGATCGGATCGCAGGCACCTGTAGAGGTCGAGGCGGGCTTCCCTGGGCCGAGCTGCGGCGACGCTGGCAAATGGGGCAAACTCGACGGCAGCGATCAGGTAGGCGAGGCGGCCGACGGTACGATCGGACCCATCGGAGACGGGGGCTGCTCCAACCCTGCCCTCTGCGCCGTTCTCAAGGCGGCGCTCATTCATCGCTATTCGTTCAACGGCACGGGGGATGGTGCGACCGACTCGGTTGGGTCGGCGCACGGTACCGTCGTCAACGCGGAGCTTCGCGGAGATGGCACTCTTTTTCTCGCCGGCGGACCGACCGACGAGTACGTCGACCTGCCGAACGGAATCGTCAGGCCGCTGGTCAACGCAACGTTCGAGGCTTGGGTGACTTGGTACGGATGTGGCGGATGGGAACGGATCTTCGACTTCGGCGACTCCGGCAACCCCGAGAACGTGCGGGGCTACGCATCGACGACGTTGTACCTTACGCCGCAGTCGATGAACGGCCGCGACGTCATGTTCGGCGCCTTTAAACGCGCCAACCAAGATGCACTCTACGAGACGCGCGCATCCTCGAACCAGCCGCTGGCGACGGGGACGATGTCCCACGTCGCCCTCGTGGTAGACGACACCAACAATCTGATGAGCCTCTATCGCAACGGGGTATTCGAAGGTTCGGTCGCTTTCGGAGATTCGCTCTCTCTCTTGAACGACATCAACAATTGGCTAGGCCGCTCGCAGTACGTCGTCGATCCGTCGTTCAGCGGAATCCTCCACGAGTTTCGGATCTACGACGCCGCCCTCTCGGCGCCTGCCATTCAAACGAGTTTTCTCGGCGGCCCCGACGCATCCTTTCTCGATTGATCCCGTCGCCCTAGGCTGCCTCCCTCGCTCTCGAGCAGCCGCTTGATGCGTTCCGCGTCGAAGATCCTGGACATAGCGTGGATCGTTCACTGGACCGTTCACTGGACCAACTGCCCTGTCAACGGCAATTCCCTCGTCGATCCCACTCGGTGCTCGAAAGGTCAAACCGCGGTCCGTCCGTCGAGCACCAGAACCTACCTCTTGTCCTTCCAACCGACGACAACGCCGTTTTCGAGCACCACCCGGTAGGCGTATCGATTCTGACCGATGGGATTGTACTTGTAAGGGTGTACACACACATCCACCGCGAAGTGGTAGGCGAGCCCCGCGCGCTATAGACAAGTCGTACCCGTCTTCGTCGGTATCTCAAGGTCACAACCGTCAATCGGTGGTCATGTCTGAGGGCTTCGGTGCGCCGGCCGCACAGACTACGTTGGCGATGCTCGCTACGACCACCGACGCCCCGGGTGGGGTGTTGGCCAGCGCGGCTGTTTTCTCGCCGCAGAGGCAAGGTGTTTTCCGAGCCTTCGTCGTCCCGGGCATCGAACGCCGGAGTGTGCTTTTTCCATTTTCCACCGTCACTCCCGCCGCTTCCGACGGCGGAGGGGTGCGCGATGGTGGGCAGCGGGCGAGCCGAGTCAAACGTGCCCCACCGGACCAATTGGCACGTGATCAGGCATTACGATGCGTGGTAGCGTCGGGGGTCGTGAGCTGGAAGCAACTTGCACGAGCCATGGCGGCCGACTCGCGGCGACGATAACGTCAGGCGGAGCGTGCGGCCGTCCAGCGATACCGCGAACTACAACGACACGAGCATGAGCTCGCGAAGGAGTCGCAGAAGCTGCAGGCTGCACAGGAAGTCGAGCAGTTCGAAAGCTACCTCGAACTGGTGGTGTCGGTTCATCGGGAGTGTGGAGATGCATGGGACTGGAGACACCTTGCCAACGCGGCTCCTCCTCCGGTCCCCGATCCCCGCAATCAACACGAATCTGCAGCGAACGATGCCTTACGGGCCTACAAGCCCGGTTTCTTCGATCGACTGTTTGGTGCCGACAAGAAACGTATCGCATCACTCGAAGCCGCGCTTCTGGAGGCGCGTGCCGCGGATCGCGCCGAGCACGATGAAGCCCTGCGCCAGCACCGATCTGCGCATGCCACGTGGAGTCTGCGTAGAAACTTGGCTCTTCGAATCGAGGCCAAGAACGTGACGGCCTACACGCAGGCGCTCGAACACGCTGCGGCGTTCGACGAAATCTCGTCTTTCGGGACAGATGTGAGGGTCGCGGCCACGATGTCAGACGCGATCGCATTCACTTGCGAAATGACCAACGGAGAGATTATCCCCGCCGAGGAACTCAAGTTGACGTCGACAGGAAAGCTGACAACGAAGACTATGCCAGCCAACCGCTACTGGGGCTTGTATCAGGACCATGTCTGTTCCTGCGCGCTTCGTATTGCTGCCGAAACCTTTGCGGTTGTCCCCGTGTCTCGGGTCATCGTCAACATGGGAACTCTTCGGAACAACCCGAGCACTGGGCACCAGGAATTTGCAACGTTCCTCGCTGCCCACTTTGCGCGCGGCACTCTAAGGAAGCTGAACCTCACCAATGTAGATCCCTCCGACTCGATGAAAAACTTCCCTTATCGGATGAAGTTCAAGAAGACGAGCGGATTCGATCCAGTCCGTCCGATCACGCTCGACGAAGAGTGGGTAACAACATAACATGACCGCCCCTGGTTGGTATTCCGATCCAAACGACCATAGAAGTCTGCGGTGGTGGGACGGAGCGCAATGGACGACGCATGTCATGCCGTTCGCGCCACCTTCGCCAGCACAGGCGATCTCTGGAAACGGACCTACCGCGACCGCGCAGCAGCCATACTCAAGTCCCTCGACAGTCGAACTCGAACGCAGGCTCCGCGATCTTCAGCAACAAGTGGCGGCGCTCGCAGCGGAACGAGGCGAGCTACAGGCGCAGATTGTGGAGACCCGCGATATCATCATCCTTCAAGAGGTCGGGCTCTACGAGTATAGCCACCCGCTCGACTCGGCGGCAGCGTACAAGGATGCACTCGAAGCGCTCGACGAAGAGATGCGAGATCTCATCAAGTCCGGGGAATCCGTGACGGGCACCAAGAAGTGGGCGATCAACGGATCGGAGAAGGACGGAGCCAAAATGGTCGCGGACTTCTGCAAGTTGATGCTTCGTGCCTACAACATGGAAGCTGATAATGTCGTGCGGACACTAAAACCGTATTCGCTCGGCGCGGCTGTTGAGCGTCTCCAGAAAATGCGCGCCTCGATCTCGAAGCTGGGAGCCAGCATGAAGATCGAGGTGACCGCCAAGTACCACGCGCTTCGTACGAAGGAGCTCGAGCTCACCATTACCTTGCCAAGGTGGCCGAGGAAAAGGAGCGCGAGCGCGAGGAGCGCGCCAGGCTCAAGGAGGAAGAGGTGGCGCGCCGCGAGTACGAGCGTGAGCAGGGTCGACTGGAGAAGGAAAAGGCGCACTACGAGGCGGCTCTGAATGCGCTGCGAATGAAGGGAGACGAAACGGCGAGCTTGGAAGCCGAGCAGAAGCTGGCTGAGATTCAAAGCGCCATCGATGGCGTGCTGCAGCGGGCTGCCAACGTCCGCGCAGGATACGTCTACGTCATTTCCAACATCGGCTCTTTTGGCGAATCGATCCTAAAGATTGGCATGACACGGCGCCTTGAACCGATGGATCGAGTCCGTGAGCTCGGAGATGCTTCTGTGCCCTTCCGGTTCGACGTGCACGCGATCATTTTCAGCGACGATGCCGTAGGCTTGGAAACGGCGCTCCATCAGCGATTCGCCCAGCGACGGGTCAACTTCGTGAATGCGCACCGCGAATTCTTTCGCGTTGCGTCTCATGAAGTGAAGGAAGTGCTCATCGAACTTCAGGGGAGCCTGCTGACGTTCGTGGAGACTCCGGAAGCGGTGGAATGGCGTCAAAGCCAAGCAGCGTTACGATCGCGGGCCGTCTAGCAGGCGTGAGCAGCACCTCGAGAGTTGAGGGCCAGTCCAGTCGATCTGATCAAGATTGTCGAGGGGCGGATAAACGAAGCCCCTCAGAAAACTTGTCCAAAGTCGTTCTGAGGGGTTCGCCTCCGGTTATCGAGACTGGAGG
>WNGB01006860.1_pt1 | contig 16626 bp, 16 predicted proteins | sample 5400681 | NCBI WGS metagenome assembly WNGB01 (sample SAMN13153367, study PRJNA577476) | soil metagenome | isolation source: 115 cm soil or saprolite under grassland replicate 2 | place: USA:California | collected 2016-06-15 | reverse complement strand
GAAAGGCTTGCGCGCGTGGTGAAGGGGCTGGAGGGCGTGGTGCGGGAACTAGGGGCTGGCAGCCCGCCGTAGAGATACTTGTCGTTCACCTTTACCCTTTCTGCTTACTCGTCTGAGTCATAGCGGCGAGCCGGTTCGCGAGCCGCCGGAGCGCTTTCCGCTCGCGGCTCAGCGCGATCGGGACGAGCGATCGTGAACTCGCCTCTCTCGCGCATTTCCTCGAAGCGCCGCGCGATGTCCGCCATGCCTTCCGCCGCCTCCAGACGCTCGCGCAGCGTCAGCGTAAGCGCATGACGCAACTGAGCCCGGCGGCTGCCTTCCCAGGTGGTCAGGCTCCAGTCGATGTCATCCTGCTTGTCACTCATCAGGCTTATTCTCCTATCCACCTGAGATGCCGCACGTCGTCGACCGATTGGCTGCCTCTTTCATCGCGCAGGGAAACAGTGGTTTCATTTTGCCCGATACTTTACCCCCGTCCGGTCTCATTTCTTGATAGTGGACTTGCGCTGTTTTGCCGGCTGCTTAGAGGAATCCTGGATCGCCCGCGCGGCGAGGAGCAGTTCCTCGTAGAAGGGCTCATCCCACATCGCCCGGTCGGCAATGAGTTCGGTCAGCCTCTGCCGATCCAGCGGATCGAGCAAAGCCTCGACCCGCTTCATCTCGGCGATGGCTTTCCGATCTCCCGCGTGCCCCGATCGCCATGCGAGTCCAGTCGCGACGAGATGCTTGCAGAAGGCGCCTTCCGCGCCGAGCGGGCAGGAGCAGCCCCAGCGCAAGGCGCGGCCGGCTTGCCAGATTCGCGCGACGTAGGGCTCGGTGCCGATGACGCGCGCTGCGATGCCGTCCTCGCCGTAGCGCACGCGTGCGACGGTGCCGACCCGGAAATACTTCAGGCCGCGCTCGAAATAGCGCTCGCCCGCCAATTTCCGTAGGCGGGATTCCGAGATCAGCCCATCGAGCTTCGTTCTGATCGCCATATGTTTACACCGTCGTTTCAGATGGCATTGCTCGGTGAAGTCGAAACGCAGTTCACCCGACCCCTCCCTTTTCGAAACGCTCCCGCCAAATGTCCATCAGCGGGCGCCAGTCGTTGCGGTCCGCCGCTCTCAATGCGTCGATGTACCGGGCGGTCGGCTCGCCCGGATCGGGTGTGGGGTCCACGTCCGGCAAATCGAGAAGGCGGGTGAGAAAATCAATGAATACACGGGTGACGCGCCCGTTGAAATCGGCAAAGGGGTGGATGCTCAGCAGCTTGCCTTCGGCAAACGCAAGCGCCTCAAGCCAGAGATCATCGGGCTCTTGCCGCAGCGCCGAGAGGCGGGCTTGCAGATCGAGCGCGTATTCGCGCATCCGCTGCGGCACAAAGGGGTAGGCAGGGGGCTCGTGATTTCCGACCACGACGTCAGTAGTCCGCCAGCGGCCCGCGAATTCAGGGGTCAGATCGGCGCAGACGCGACGATGAAACTCGAGGATGAGAGCTTCGTCAGGCGCGCGGCCATCGAAATCGCCATTCGCGATTGTTTTTTGCAACGCCTGGACCCGCGTCGCCAGGTGGGGCGCCAGCTCGGCGTAGCTGAGGACGCCGAGCGAGGTATTCAGGTAACGGGTTGCCGCGTGCGGCGGTCGAGTTCCCTCTCCAGCATTCGCTGATCCACCGGTTCGCCCTCGAACGCCATGCTCCGTGCTACCTTGCGTGGCAGGCGTGCCAGGCGGATTCGATCCCGCTCCTCCGGTGGGAGCTTGCGCCAGCGCGTGATGGCCTGTTTCCAGTTCATGCGGCGCATTATCGGCCGGGTTCGGCGAAGACTCAAGTAGCCCGCCGTCGGTGTTTCGCCTTCCGAATAATCGCAGCAGTTTTGCGGCCCATTCAAACACGATTCCTCGCGCTTCAAATTCTTTTCATATATACCTAGGACTGCGCCCGAAATAACGCTCGCCCGCCAATTCCCGCAGGCGGGATTCCGAGATCATGCTATCGAGTTTCGTTCGAGCCGCCATACAGGGCAAGAGCCGCCCGCAATTGCTCGATCACCGCGGCGCGCAGCGTCTCCGGTGCGGCAACCTCTACGTGCATTCCGTGGCGCAGGATGTCCATGACCAGCTCGCGCGGATCGCGATAAGGCACGCGCAACTCGTAGCTTCCATCGGTGAGGAATTGACCGGCTTGCTGCGGATGCCAGCGCTCGTCGGCGACCCAGCGCGCACGTTCGGGCGAGAAGCGCAGCACCGCGGTCTTGTCGGCTTTCCCGGCGAAGATGCCGTAGGCGCTCGCGTAGTGCTCGTCGAGCTGCGCCTCGTCCACGGTTTGCGCGGGCTCGGCGAGCTCTTCGGCTTCGCGCACGCGGTCCACCGAGAAGCTGCGCAGGCCCTGCCTCAAGTGGCACCAGGCGTCGAGATACCACGCGTCGCGGTAATGGACGAGCCGCTGCGGGGAGACGCTGCGCTCGGTGACGCGGTCCCGGCTGCGGCCGCGGTAGACGAGGCGCAGTCGTTTGCGCTGCAGCGTCGCACTCGCGAGCGCCTCGAAGTGCTTGCCCACGGGCTTGGACGCTATGCCGAGCACGCGGATGCGGCGCGCGGCTTCCGTGAGCCCCAAGCGTCGATGGTTGACGAGGTCCGCGATGCGCTCCCCGACCGGCTGCAAGTGCTCGGCGAGCAGCCCGGGCTCAAGCGACTCGAACAGCCGCTCGAATACGGCGAGCGCTTGCAGCTCGCGCGCGTTGAACCACAGGCCCGGCAACTCGTAGGTGCCGCCTTCGGCGTCGCGCCGGTAGTAATAGCCGCCGCGTTCGGCGTCGTATTCGAGCGGAGCCTTCAGATGATCGCGGAGAAGGCGGATCAGCCGGTAAAAGGTGGGATGGGAGCAGGGCTCGAGACGCTCCCTCAAGTCCTCGCGACTGATCGGCGTGCGCCGGCTGCGCAGGATGTTGTGAAGCTCGTAGATGCGGTCGAACTTGTCCACCCGGAGTCCGTTCCCAAGTCTCCGGAGGCCCCCTTGCGGGCAGCCCCGCCTTTGCATTCTTTTCGGAATGAGCCGGGTTCGAGTCGTCCGCACTCGGTCGATGTCGAGCATCCCCGCGCCGGAATGTTGCGCCGGTTGCGGCGCGAGCGCAATTCCCGGATTGCCACTCTACGAACCGCCCGATGCCCCGCCGCTGTAAGGAATCTCCTGTCAGGTCATTCCCGATTGCGCGGGAATGACTTCAGGCAGCCCGCCTGACTTTTTTTCCGAGGACATTGCGCAAGTACTGCCCCGTGAAGCTCGCGTCCATGGCGGCCACGTCCTCGGGGGTCCCCTGAGCGAGGATGCGCCCGCCGCCTTCGCCGCCCTCGGGGCCGAGGTCGATCACCCAGTCGGCGGTCTTGATCACATCCAGATTGTGCTCGATCACCACCACGGTATTGCCCGCGTCGCGCAGTCGGTGCAGCACCGAGAGCAGCAGGTCGATGTCCTTGAAGTGCAGGCCCGTGGTCGGCTCGTCCAGAATGTAGAGCGTGCGTCCGGTGTCGCGCTTGGAGAGCTCGAGCGAGAGCTTCACCCGCTGCGCCTCTCCGCCCGAGAGCGTGGTGGCGGGCTGCCCGAGCTGGATGTAGCCGAGGCCCACTTCGAGCAGGGTCTGGAGCTTCCTCTCCACGGCGGGGACCGTATTGAAGAATTCGTGGGCCGCCTGCACCGTCATCTGCAGCACGTCGTGGACATTCTTTCCCTTGAACTGCACTTCGAGGGTTTCGCGGTTGTAGCGCTTGCCGTGGCAGGTGTCGCACGGCACGTAGATGTCCGGCAGGAAATGCATTTCGACCTTGATGACGCCGTCGCCCTGGCAGGCCTCGCAGCGCCCTCCCTTGACGTTGAAGGAGAAGCGCCCCGGACCGTAGCCGCGCTCGCGCGCCATGGGCACGCCCGCGAAAAGCTCGCGGATCGGCGTGAACAGCGCCGTGTAGGTCGCGGGGTTGGAGCGCGGAGTGCGGCCGATCGGGCTCTGGTCGACGCTCACCGCCTTGTCGAAGAATTCCAGCCCCTTGATCGAATCGTGCGCGGCGGGCTCGTGTACCGAGCCGTAGAGCTCGCGCGCGACGGCGTGATAGAGCGTGTCGTTGATGAGCGTCGATTTGCCCGAGCCAGAGACGCCGCTCACGCACACGAACAGGCCTACCGGCAGCGCGAGATCGATATTCTTGAGATTGTTCCCGCGCGCGCCCTTGAGCCTGAGGACCCGCGTCTTGTCGAAGCGGCGGCGGGTGTTGGGCACGGCGATCTCCAGCACGCCCGAGAGATATTGGCCGGTGAGCGAGGCGGGGTTCCTGCGGATCTCTTCGGGCGGGCCCTCCGCGACCACCTCGCCGCCGCGCTCGCCCGCTCCCGGTCCCATGTCGAGAACGTGATCGGCCGAGTTGATCGCCTCTTCGTCGTGCTCGACCACGATGACGGTGTTGCCGAGGTCGCGTAGGTGCTTGAGCGTGGCAAGGAGACGCGCGTTGTCGCGCTGGTGCAGCCCGATCGAGGGCTCGTCGAGCACGTACATGACACCGGTGAGCCCCGAGCCGATCTGGCTGGCAAGCCGGATGCGCTGGGCCTCGCCGCCCGAGAGCGTGTCCGCGGCGCGGTCGAGCGAGAGATAGTCGAGGCCGACGTTGTTGAGGAAGTTGAGCCGCGCAACGATCTCGTTGACGATTCTCTCGGCGATGGCCTGCTTGCTGCCTTCGAGCTTGAGCTGACGGAAAAATTCGAGCGCCTGCTTCAGGGAGAGCCCGCTCACCTCGTAAATTGCGCGGTCGCCGACCTTGACGTGACGCGCTTCCGGGCGGAGCCGCGTCCCCTCGCAGGCGGGGCAGGCCTTGGCGTTCAGGTATTTCGCGAGCTCCTCGCGCACCACCAGCGAGTCTGTTTCCTTGTAGCGGCGCTCGAGGCTGGGCAGGATGCCCTCGAAGGGGTGCTCCTTCACGACCGTGCGGCCGCGCTCGCTCAAGTAGGAGAACGGGATTTTCTCCTGAGTGCCGTGGAGCACGAGCGTCTGGACCGGCTCGGGGAGCTTCTCGAACGGAGTCTCGACGTCGAACCCGAAATGCGCGGCGAGGCTCGTGAGCATCTGGAAATAGAACTGGTTGCGCCGGTCCCAGCCCCTGATCGCGCCGCTCGCGAGGGAGAGGCCCGGATGCGCGACCACGCGCTTCGGATCGAAGAAGTTGATCGCGCCCAGGCCGTCGCACTCCGGGCAGGCGCCCATGGGGTTGTTGAAGGAGAACAGGCGCGGCTCGAGCTCGGGCAGCGAGTAATCGCATACGGGGCAGGCGTAGCGCGCGGAAAACAGGTGCTCGCGGCCCGAATCGAGCTCGAGCGCCACGGCGCGGCCGTCGGCGTGCCGGAGCGCCGTTTCGAAGGATTCCGCCAGGCGCTGCTTCGCGTCCGGGCGCACTTTCAGGCGGTCGACGACCACGTCGACGGAGTGCTTCACGTTCCTGGAGAGCCTGGGCACGGAGTCGATTTCGTGGACCTTGCCGTCGACGCGCAGCCGCGCGAACCCCTGCGCGCGCAGCTCCGCGACCAGCTCGTGCTGCTCGCCCTTGCGGCTCGCGACGATGGGGGCGAGGATCATGAGCTTCGTGTCCTGGGGGAGTGCAAGAGCGTGGTCGACCATCTGCGACACCGACTGTGCCTGCAGGGGCAGCTTGTGCTGCGGGCAGTACGGGGTCCCGACGCGCGCATACAGCAGTCGCAGGTAGTCGTGGATCTCGGTGATGGTTCCGACGGTCGAGCGCGGGTTGTGGCTCGCCGCCTTCTGCTCGATCGAGATCGCGGGCGAGAGGCCTTCGATCAGATCGACGTCGGGCTTTTCCATGAGCTGCAGGAACTGCCGGGCGTAGGCGGAGAGCGACTCGACGTAGCGGCGCTGTCCTTCCGCGTAGAGGGTGTCGAAGGCGAGCGAGGATTTTCCGGAGCCCGACAGCCCGGTGATCACGATCAGCCGGTTTCTCGGCAAATCGACGTTCAGGTTCTTCAGGTTGTGCGTGCGTGCGCCGCGGATGCGAATCTGGTCCATCAAAGCCGGTCGAGGAGAAAGGCCAAACCCGCTACTATACGAAATTCCGCGGTACCTACGCTACCCCCATGACTTCGGCCGAGCTTTCCGTTGCGTTCTTTTTGCAGATGTTCTTCATCCTCGCCGCCTGCCGGGCGGTCGGCTGGGTGGCGCGGCGCTGCGGCCAGCCGCAAGTCATCGGCGAGATGATCGCCGGCGTGGTCATAGGGCCATCCTTGCTCGGGATCTTCTGGCCCGGGGCGCAACAGTTCTTGTTTCCGCCGGAATCGCTCAAGACGCTCTACGTCTTCGCGCAGCTCGGCATCGGGTTCTACATGTTCCTGGTGGGCGTGGAGTTCAATACGGAGCTTTTCCGCAGCCGCATGCGCAGCGCCCTCTCGGTATCCCTGGCGGGAATGCTGGTGCCCTTCATCATCGGCGCGGCGCTCGCGCTGTGGCTGGTGGAGGTACCGGGGCTTTTCTCCGGGAAGACCCGCACGTTCGAAGCGATTCTGTTCCTCGGCGCGGCCATCGCGATCACGGCTTTTCCGGTGCTTGCCCGCATCATCCACGACCGCGGCCTCACCGGCACGGCCCTGGGCACGCTCGTGCTCGCGGCCGGCGCGATCAACGACGCGGCGGCCTGGTGCGTGTTTGCCGTCGTGCTGGCGAGTTTCGGCGGCGGAGCCGTGGTTGCGGTGAAGGCTTTCGCAGGCGGGATCGGCTATGTGCTGCTCATGGTGCTCGCCGGGCGCAGGCTGCTATCGCCCCTGGGCCGGCTGGCCGAAGCCGAGCGCAGAATCGGCCCAGGCCTGCTCGGCGTGGTGCTCATGCTCCTCATGCTCGCCGCATGGGCGATGGACGCGGCGGGCGTCCACGCCGTATTCGGCGGCTTCATGCTCGGGGCGGTCATGCCGCGGGGTTTCCTCACCCAGGAGCTCAGGCGGCAGCTCGAACCGCTCGCCGTGGTGTTCCTGCTGCCGATGTTCTTCACGTTCTCCGGCCTGAATACGCGACTCGACATGGTGGCGAGCCCCGAGCTCCTTTTCATCGCCGCAGTCGTGCTGGTCGCCTCGATCGTGGCCAAAGGCGTGGCCTGCTGGGCCGCGGCGCGGCTCGCCGGCGAAGACAACCGGACCGCGATGGCCGTGGGCACGCTGATGAACGCGCGGGGCGTGATGGAGCTGATCATCCTCAACATCGGCTTGCAGAAAGGGATCATCGAGCCGGCGCTCTTCTCCATCATGGTCTTGATGGCCATCGTGACCACGCTGATGGCCTCGCCCTTGTTCGAGTGGGTGTATGGGAAGAAGGCCCGCGCCGCCGGTGAGCTGGACACGCTTTCTTCGAAGGCGTGATCGTGCAGCGGGCTGGCGCAGCATTTCGGGGAGGCTTCGGTGTTTGTATTCGGAATCGCGGTTATTGCGTTATGGCTGGGAGCGGCCTCTGGCATGCGCATGCGGGCGATTCCGCGGAGCGGACCTATCGCATGTGTGCCGGGGGCGATGCGGTCGCGCTGCGCGAGAAGCTCGTTCGTCTGCGCGGTGTGCGGGAGGCGGTGGTGGTGCCCGAAGAAGGCATTGCCCGATTAACGGTGTATCCTGGATCGTCCGACGAGCGGGCGGCGACGGAAATTATCGGAGGAGAAAGTTAAATGGCATCGGTCAACAAAGTCATTTTGGTAGGCAATTTGGGGCGCGATCCCGAGACGCGCTACGCCCCGGAGGGTGGAGCGATCACCAACATCTCGGTCGCCACCACGGATACCTGGAAAGACAAGACGAGCGGCGAAAAGCAGGAACGTACCGAATGGCACCGCGTGGTGTTCTTCAGCCGGCTCGCGGAAATCGCCGGCGAGTATCTGAAGAAGGGGTCGCAGGTCTATATCGAGGGATCCTTGCGCACGCGCAAGTGGCAGGACAAGGAAGGGAAGGAACGCACGACCACCGAAATCATCGCCGACCGCATGCAGATGCTCGGCAGCCGGCAAGGAGCGGGCGACGCAGGTGCCCGGGAAGCGAAAGAGCCCGCCACCGCGGGCGAGGGCAAGGCCGCCAAGAAACCGGCGGGCAAGTTCGACGACATGGAAGACGATATCCCGTTCTAGCCGTACGACCGGCCGCGCCCGTTACGACGAGGAAGGGCCCAACCCTTCCTCGAGCGTGCGCGGCCTGTTTCAAAGAGTTTTACTCCGCGCCGCGGCGCCGGCTAGGCCTCTACCAGCGCCAGCGCCGGACCGCCGAGTCGAAGGCGGAGCGCTTATAATGAATTTTCCAGCACCTATTCATTTGCGATCATGAAACCAGACAACCTGAGTGTCCTCAGTGAATTCCTGCACAAGCGCGAAAACATCGATCCCGCCCGCGTGACGCCCGAAGCCTTGCTCGAGGAACTCAAGGTCGATTCGCTCCTGCTGCTCGAACTGCTGTTCGAATTCGAGGACAGGCTCGGCGTCAAGATACCGCAGGACATTCCGCGACCCAAGACTGTCGGTGACTTGCTGGGGATCGTGGATAGGGTCACAGCCGGAAACGGCGTCTGAATGGCAGGCGCGCGGCGCGTCGCGGTCACGGGCCTGGGGCTCGTCAACCCTTTCGGCGGAGACCTTGCGGACTTCTTCAGCCGGATGCTGAGCGGTGAATCCGCGATCCGGCTTTACACTCGCGAGGACAAGGTAACCAGGCCGCTATCCGTCCCGGCGGTTCGCTGCGCGGATTTCGACGCCGACTCCGCGCTTGGCCGGTCGCTTGCCTACACCATGGACCGCTACAGCCAGCTCGGGACCACCGCGGCCCTTTCGGCGTGGCGCGATGCCGGGCTTCCCCGGACCAAGGATGCGCCGCGAAACGACTGGGGTGTCTCCTGGGGGACGGCACTGGGCGGTACGCTCACCTTCGAGAGCGGCTATATCGAGTTGTTGCGTAACGGTCGCGAGCGCGTGCCGCCGCTTTCGGTCGTGCTCGGAATGAGCAACGCGGCCGCCTCCCACATATCGATTCAGCTCGGCCTGGGGGCTTCCAGCGCGACGTATTCGGTCGCCTGCGCCTCATCGGCCGTCGCGATCGGCGAAGCTTTGCCGAAGATCCGCTCGGGCGAGGCGACGCTGATGGTCGTCGGCGGCTCCGAGGCGCCGCTCTCCTACGGCGTCGTGCGTGCATGGGAAGCGATGCGCATTCTTGCCTTGGGGGACGAGGCATCCGCCCCGCGCGCCTGCCGCCCCTTCAGTTCCGATCGGCAGGGCCTGGTGCTCGGCGAAGGGGCGGGCGCAATGATCCTCGAGGACTGGAACCACGCGGTCCGGCGAGGAGCGAGGATCTACGCCGAATTCGCGGGGTGCGGCAACACCTCCGATCATGATCACCTCGTCCGACCCAATGTGGACGGGCAGATGCGCGCCATGCGCATGGCAATTCAGGACGGCGGCCTCGCGCCCGAGGAGATCGATTACATCAACGCGCACGGCACGGCGACGCGCGAAGGCGACCCGATCGAGATCGCGGCCATTCGCGGCGTTTTCGGATCGCGTTCACCGGCCGTCGCGGTCAGCGCCACGAAATCGATGCACGGGCACATGCTCGGCGCAACCGGGGTGATCGAGGCCATCATCACCGTCCTGTCGCTGATGTCACAGGAGGCCCCGCCGACCGCGTATCTGGACGATGTGGATCGCGAGTGCACCGGTGTACGCCACATCACCGGAGGACCTCTGCGCACGAGCCTGCGGGCGGCGCTGTCCAACTCCTTTGCATTCGGGGGCAGCAACACGGTGCTGGCATTCCGCGCGGCTCATTGAATCCCGCGCGCGAGCGAATCACGAGGTTCTCAGCCGCCGGATCGCCAGTGCCGGCAGTCGCAGCACGAAGCCGAGGAGCAGGCGGACGTGCATCCAGGTCAGGAGCGCGTTGTCGCGCCAGTAGTTGAAATGCGACACGCCGCCCTCGCCGGGGCGGAAATAGCGCACCGGCGCGGGCTTGTTGAGCGGGCGCACCCCCAGCCAGCACATTCGCACCACCACTTCCGGGTCGAAGTCGAAGCGCCGCATCCAGTACTGCTTGCGCATCACCTTGCGCAGGGGCGCGATCGGGTACACCCTGAAGCCAAACAGCGAATCGCCGATTCCGGTCCAGAGCGTTTCCAGGTTGGCCCACCAGTTGGATACGCGACGCCCCTTCACGCGCAGATTCGGCGCGCTCGCATCGAACACCGGAACGCCCAGCACCATGCAGGAAGGCTCGGCCGCGGAAGCCGCCATGAACTCGCCGATCAGCTCGCTCGGGTGCTGTCCGTCCGAATCCATCGTCAGAACATGCGTGAATCCGGCGGCCTGGGCAAGCTCGATGCCGTGCATTACGGCCGCGCCTTTGCCGCTGTTCCTTGACAATACGATCACCCTCAGACCCGTATCGGCTCGGGCCATCTTGCGCAATCCTTCGGCCGTACCGTCGGTGCTCGCATCCACGACGACCCACACCGGATTCCAGGCACGCCGTGCCGCCTGGACCGTCTCGTAGACTCGCTCGCCGGGGTTGTAGCTTGGAATCAGGACAAGGTGAGTCCGGGAAGCCTCCTCCATCGGGTCCTCATCGTTCGTCGAGCCGGGCGTTCTGCGGCTGCGTCAGGAGTTCGCCGGCGGCATGCACGCCCTTTCCGCGGCCGAGCTCGGATGCGAGGTAGGCCTCCAGTTCCGCGATCGTCTCTTTCAGGTTGTCCCTGGGCATGAATCGCCTTCCCAGGCGCACGCGGTAGGAGACCGGCACCGGAGGGATGCGATGGAGCGCCCAGCCCTTCGACAGAAAAGGCGACGTGGTCTCGATCAGTACCGTCTGGATGGGAACACCCGAGCGCTTCGAGACCAGAGGCGCTCCTCCCTTCAGAGGATTCACCGGCCGCCGCGTCGTGCGGGTCCCTTCCGGGAAGACTAGGAGCTGACCGCCGGCCCGGAGGTCCTCCACCGCCTCGGTCACGCCCCCGATGAACTCGTCGTTGCGTATATAGCCGGCCAGGCGCGCCGAGGCTCCATAAATCGGATTGTTGATCAGCTCGGCCTTCATCACGCAGGCCACATTGGGCAGGCGCGAGAGGACCATCACCGCATCCAGAAGGCTGGGATGGTTGGGCGCGATGATCAAGGGTCCGGCGCCGCGCAAGGAGTCCAGCGCGCGCAGATCGAAACGAAAGACGCCGGTCAGCGCGAGCAGCTGGAGGTAGCAGCGGAATCCATAGCTCGTGACCCAGCGCCCGAGCACTCTCCCCCGCCCCGGCGACAGCAGGTGGGAGAGCAACCCCGCCGTTCCGGACCAGATCAAGCACATCAGACCGAAGACGAACAGCCCCGCATACACGACAAGGCATGCGTAAGCGGCCTGCAACCCAGTCCGGATCACTAGCGCCGCGGATCCCTGCAAAAGCATGGTTCTCCGTCCTGTTCGTGAGACAGATTCACCACCCTAACACAGGATTCGACCTTTATAACCCGGCCTCGGCAAGCGCCTGCATTAATTTCCTCTTCTGTGGGCTGTCCGTCATCGGATAGCTTTCCACCCAGCGGCGACCGGAAAAGCCCGGCTGAAGCGCGCGGATTTCTTCTGCTTCCCAAGCCGCTGAGGTTTTGTTTCCGGCTGCAGCGTGCAAGGCTGCCGCGTATACATGCGTTTCAAGGTACTCCGGGTTACGCCTTAACGCCTCTTCCAGATTGACCCGGGCCTGCTCCAGGTCGCCGAGGAAGAGATAGGCCCGACCGAGCACGAGAAAATAGAGATAGCCCGACTTCGGATCGAGGCGCATCGCAGTGCGTATGAGCGGTACGCTGTCCGCCGGACGTCCAACGAACGTGTTGATGCTGCCCATCAGCGCATAGCCGTCAGCGAATGACGGATATAGGCGCACGGCGGTCTCCAAGTACTTCAGCGCCTGCTCGTGCTGGCGCCGCTGCGCGTGCACGTAGGCGAGCACCCAGTAAGTCTCCGGAACGTCCGGGTTGATCTGGTGCGCAGTCCGGGCCATATCGAATGCCCGGTCGAGCGCGGCGGCCCCGTTTCCGCTCCACTGATTACGATAGTCCGCGGCGTATGTCAGTGCGAGCCCTGCATACGCACGAGCAAAGGCCGCGTCCAGCTCGATGGCGCGCCGGAACATTTCGCGAGCGGTCTCGTTTCCCGCTCTTTGCCGGATGAGCAGCGCCGCCTGCCCGCGCTGGAAATATTCGTAGGCTTCCAGATTACGGGTGTGACGCTGCGCCAGGCGCTGAATTTCCGCTTTGCTGACCTTCGCGGGCAGCATGCGGAGAATCTTTGGTCCAAGCTCGTCCTGGATCGCGAAGAGGTCGCTCGGCGTGCGGTCGAAACGCTCGGACCACAACTGTTTTCCCGTCTCCGCGTCCGTGAGATGGACGTGCAGCCGCAGGTGCTTGTCGACGCGCTGAACGGCTCCGGACACGATATAACGAACCGGTGGAGCGTCGCTCGGCGCCTCGCCGCCCGCTCGGCCGTCCATGGGCGCAAATCCGATGATCCAGAGCCCGGGCACCTTCGCCAGGTCGGTCAAGAGGTCCGCTGTGACGCCACGCGCCAGGAGCACCTCCTGCGGATCGTTGCCCAGCGCCTCGAACGGCCTGATGGCAACGGTCGGTTGCGCCAGGCGGGCCGCTTCGGTGCTTGCCATCGGGGTTACGCGCTCGCCCTTGATCCACCACGCTCCGGCCGCAGCGAGCAGCAGTGCGGCCATGCCGGCTCCCGCCATCCACGGGACGCGTCGCTTGCGCTCGGCGTACAAGTGTCCCGAATCCGGCCGAGCCGGTGCGGAGGAGATCTCCGCCGGCCGGACCACCGGGGCGACCAGCCGGTAGCCCCCCTTCGAGATCGTCTGGATGTAAACCGGGTCCTCGGGCGCATCCCCAAGCGCCTTGCGCAACTTGATGACGACCTGGGTGAGGGAGTCGTCGCCCACAACCACGCCGGGCCACACGGCTGAAAGCAGCGCTTCCCGGCTCACTACCTGCCCGGGCCGGTTCGCGAGGTAGATTAGAGCTGCCATGGCCTTGGGCTCGAGCTTCACGGTCTTGCCCGCGGCCGAGAGTTGATTCAGCGCGGGCTCGACCGTCCAGTTGCCGACCCGCAATCTCTCCCTGTTCTGCGCGGGAGGGGGTTCAGTGCCAACGGGCATGATTCGGCCTCAAGCTGACCTTGATTCCAACGTGCTGAATTATGCTGTGTTTCGCATCCTTCGCCAAAGCTTAGTCGTTTCTTCGGGACTTCCTGCGCAAGCTTGCTTTCAATGTTCCTGGCATACCAGTATTACGAGGAGAACCATGAAGACAAGAACGCTTCTTTTCCTGACTGCTTTATCGTTCCTAGTGCTCGGACCGGGAGATGGTCTTGGAGCACAGGACGCAGGCTCGATTGCGCGACGAGTCATCATCTTTGTTTGGGATGGACTTCGAGCTGACGACGTAACTCCGGAAAACATGCCGAATTACTTCGCCCTCGCTCGATCTGGGGTCGTGTTCGCGGATCACCGCGCCGTATATCCAACCTTCACCATGATGAACTCCGCGTCGATTGCGACTGGAACGTATTCGGGGGTGCATGGGTTCTACGGCAACGTGGTGTACGCCCCGAGCGCGAGGGGAAAGAACGCGAAGGGAGTCGATATCGATTTTTCTGCCCCGGCGTTCATCGAGGACTTCGGGGTCGTCGAAGCCGTGCGCGAATCGTACCAGGGCAAGCTCACGCTCGTTTCGACGATGCTTCAAGCGGCACAGGCCAAAGGGCTGTCGACAGCGGCCGTCGGCAAGTTCGGGGCCGCCTTCATCCAGGATTACAAGCGAGGGGACATCATCCTCGATGAAGATGCGGCGATGCCGCTCAGTTTCGCGAAAGAACTCCAGAAAGCCGGTTATGCGCTTCCGAGGAACACCATCAATGCCTACGACGCGGGTGCGTTGGCGCTCGCCAATGACAACGGTGACCCGACGGCCGGCATTGCGATTCAGAGGCTCAAGGATGGGCAGACCGCGAATCCGCTCGACCGCTCTGGCGCCCTTTCTCGGCGTGGGTTCAAGTATCTGACCGACGTGTTCGTCAATTACATTCTTCCGAATAAGAAGCCGGATCTCACGGTCTTTTGGTCGAAGGAGCCGGACGCGACGAATCACGCATACGGGCCCGGGACGTACAACTCGATCGATGCAACGAAGATGAACGACGAGATCTTGGGCCGAGTCACGGACAAGATCCGCCAGCTCGGCTGGGAGCAGAGCACTGACATCATCATCACTCAGGACCACAATCACAGCACGGTGTCTGGCGATATCACCCACTACCCGTTGCGAGGAATTGTCGATGGCGGCGTCGGCTCGCATGATCCCTATGGATACTCGGTCTCTGGCTTCGTGCGGACGGCCGAGTTGCTCACCCGGGACGGGCTGAAGGCCTACGATGGCGCAGGCTGCCGCGACATACCGACCTTGTCGGGCATCCTGTTCGACGGCACTCGCGTTCACCCCACCAAGAACGACGCGGATGGAAGCGCTTGTGGTAAAGCGCAAAAGTACACCTCGCCAAAGTACTTGGTGCCGAAGCCGGTTCCCGCCGGTGGCGTCGTCGTGGCCGCGAACGCGGGCAGCGATTACCTCTTCGTCCCGGATGGCAACCCCGACACCGTCAAGGCCGCTGTGGTGAGCCTCCAGAGCCGCCTGCAATTTGGCGCAATTTTCGTGAGCGACAAGTATGGCGACGTCGCGGGGACGCTGCCCATGAGCCTCATCAAGACGGAGAACGCGGTCGCCGGCCGTGCGCCAGACATCATCGTCAGCTTCGCATTCGACGAAAACGTGGCCGTGGCAGGCCGCACTGGAATCAGCTACGCGAGCTCGGTCAACCGCAGGGGTGACCACGGCAGTTTCTCGCCAACCGACACGCACATTTCCATGATGGCCTATGGGCCAGACTTCAAGTCGGGCATCCATAACACGCTCCCTACAGCGAACGTCGACATTGCGCCTACGGTGGCACACATCCTCGCGTTCAACATGCCTGTCGTTCAGGGGCGAGTGCTTGAGGAGGCATTGAAGGGCGGACCGCGCGTCACGGAATACACGGTGTCGGCCAAGATCCACCGGTCCTCAAAAAAGACCGGGCTGAAGGTTAAGCTCCCCACCGACCTGGACCGCCACACCATTGATCCCAACCTGACGACGTACTCCGTCGAGTTGAGGACGAAGATTCTCACCCGAGGCGGCGCGAGCTACATTTACTTCGACCAGGCTAGAGCGATCCGCGAATAAAGCTTCGCTCACCCACGAGCTTCCGTCGCTTTTGCGTCGGGGTCGAGGTAAAATTGGGAACCTCTGATTCTTGAGTTTTCAGGAGTTTTGATGAACGGCAAGCGGCGCGAGGTGTTGAAAGCGGGCAGCAGCGCCGGCGTGCTCGCGCTGGCGGCGGTGGCGGGCCTGGTGAAGACCGGGGAAGCGCTTGCCCAGCAATGGAACAAGGCGGCGTTCGACACCAAAAGCGTCGCCGAGACGGTAAGGGCGCTGGGCGGCAGCGGCTCGACCCCGAGCGGCGCAATCGAGATCACCGCGCCGGACATCGCGGAAAACGGCGCGGTCGTGCCGGTCGCGGTGGAGAGCAGGCTCCCGCGGACGCAAGCCATCGCCATCCTGATCGAGAAGAACCCGAACACCTTGTCCGCGGAATTCGAGATCCCGGCCGGCACCGACCCCTTCGTCAGCACCCGCGTCAAGATGGCGGAGACGTCGAATATCTACGCGCTCGTCGCAGCGGACGGCAAGTACTTCCACGCGGTGAAGGAAATCAAAGTAACGATTGGTGGATGCGGAGGTTGATATGGCAGACCCGATGCGCATCCGCGCCAACATGACTGGCGACAAGGTCGAGGTGAAGGTGCTGATGGCGCACGAGATGGAAACCGGCCTGCGCAAGGACGCAAGCGGCAATGCCATTCCGGCGCATTTCATCCGGAACGTGACCGTAACGCATGGCGGCAAGACCGTGCTGTCGGCGCAGTGGGGAACCTCGGTTTCGCGCAATCCTTTTCTGCATTTTCGCTTCAAAGGCGGCAAGCCCGGCGAGAAGGTGACGATCACCTGGCTCGACAACAAAGGCGAGAAGAGAACCGACGAGGTGGTCATTGCCGGCGGCTGACGCCGGCGCTCGCGGCGGCGCAAATTCCACGAGGAGGGGAGTCATGGGTATTCAGCGCGTCCTCGCCGGGGTGCTTGCGGCGAGCTTGCCGTGCTTTTCCCCGGCCCAGCAGGACACCCTGAAGGAAATCGAGCGCTACCGGCAGCTCCTGCAGGAGAGTAATCCCGCCGAGCTGTACGAGGCGCGGGGCGCCGAGCACTGGAAACGCGAGCGCGGACCGAAGAACTCCTCGCTCGAGCGTTGCGACCTCGGCCTCGGATCCGGTGTGGTCAAGGGCGCCTACGTGCGCCTGCCGCGCTACTTTGCGGACACCGGCCGGGTGCAGGACCTCGAGTCGCGCCTCGTGACCTGCATGGTGACGCTGCAGGGGTTCACCTCTGAAGAAGCCAAGCGCAACCCCTTCTCCGGCACGGGCGCGCCAATGATCGCGACGGACCCCTATTCCG
>WNGB01017455.1_pt1 | contig 16629 bp, 16 predicted proteins | sample 5400681 | NCBI WGS metagenome assembly WNGB01 (sample SAMN13153367, study PRJNA577476) | soil metagenome | isolation source: 115 cm soil or saprolite under grassland replicate 2 | place: USA:California | collected 2016-06-15 | reverse complement strand
CGTAGCCGCCGAACGCGACCGTGCAGCCCACGCCGATCCGGCCGAAATAGTATTTCAGGAACGGCTCGACGAACTCCGCCGAATAGTTGCGCAGCACCTTGATCCTGATCGATTTCGTGCACGGTCCCGCGGCCTCGCGGGCGCGCACCTGCCGCAAAGCCTCGACGACATCGAACAGGAGATGGGATGGCGCCCCCATGGTCCGCTGAGCGACCGTCATGAAGCTACTCGGGGCAAGCCTCCGCTGCGGCCGGCCTCGCGGCCGGCGGGGGTCTCTTGCCAGCATTCATGAGTGGAATCAAGCGGACCGGGCGGGCTTTCGGCGGTCACGACGCAGGGATGCGATGAATGTCCACACGGCCTATGTCCACACGACCTAGTCTTAACCCGGATTTTTTTGATGGCCGCGGCGCCGGGGCGTCGGCGGCACCGGCGACGGAGCGGCACCGGGCTCGGCCGCGCCTGGCCGGTCTGGCCGCCGCCGACCACCAGAACCTCGACTACGCCGGCTTCGCTCTTGAGAACGAAGTCGTAGCCCTCGAGCAGCCGGCTGACCACCCGCTGTAACGGTCCCTCGTAGATTCCGCTGACCCGGCGGTCGAGCGTCGCGCCGCTGCGGTACCGCAAGCCGAAGTTGGCGCGCAGGGCTGAGAGCACCTCTTCCAACGGCGCGTCGCGCGCTTCCACCTGGATGGCGTCCGCCGCCCCGGCGATCCGCACCTCGGCGCGCGCCGAGGCGCCATGGAGCAGCGCGGCCAGCAGGATCGCCGGAAGCAGAACAGCAGTCGGCGTACGGATTTGTCCCGGCATGGGAAAAGCCCTAGTCTTTCGGAGCATAGTTTTGATCGGCATGCCGCTCGAGCCGAAGCCGATTGGCCTTGACCCGCCGCGCCAGGCCGGAAAGTCCGTGGCTCTCGAACAGCTCTTCGAGCGGCGTGCTGGGTGCTTCCGCGAGCCCGGTCGAGGTCGGCTCGCCGAGCTGCATCGGCCGGGTCTCGGCGGCGGCCTCGATGCGCGCCAGCCGCGCTTCGTACTCGCGCAGCACGCAGGCGAGGCGCTCGTTTTGCCGGCTCGCGTCGGCGAGCTGGGCCTCGGTACCGGCAAGCCGCCGTTCCAGCGCACCGATCACCGAGGCCGCATCGGCTTGCTGCCGCTGCCGATCGGCGAGCTGGGCCTGAGCGCCAGCGAGGCTGGCTTCGAGCTCCTTGATGACCGCCTCGGCATCGGCTGCCTCCCGTTGCCGGTCGGCGAGCTGGGCTTGAACACCGGCGAGGCGGCGCTCCAGCTGCTTGATGAGCGTCTGCGCATCCACTTCCTCCCGTTGCCGATCGGCGAGCTGGGCCTCAACACCGGCGAGGCGGCGCTCCAGCTGCTTGATGAGCGCCTGGGCGTCGGCTGCCTCGCGTTGCCGGTCGGCGAGCTGCGCCTGAGTGCCGGCAAGGCTGGCTTCCAGCCCCTGGATGACAGCACCGGCATCGACCTGCTCCCGTTCCCGGTCAGCGAGCCTGGCCTGAGTGCCGGCGAGGCTGCGTTCCAGCTCCTTGATGACCGCCTCGGAGTCGACTCCCTCCCGTTCCCGATCCGCGAGCCTGGCCTGAGTGCCGGCGAGGCTGCGTTCCAGCTCCTTGATGACCGCCTCGGCATCGGCCCGCTCGCGTTCCCGATCGGCGAGCCTGGCCTCGGCGTTCGCCAAACGGGCCTCGTAGTCCCGGATGGCTGCCGCATTTTCGGTCTCGCGCCGCAGGGCGTCCGCAGCCTCGGCCTCGGCGGTGGCGAGACGGCCTTCATACTCGCGGATGAGCGCCGCGTAGGCGTCGTTTCGCCGCTCGGTTTCGGCGAGCCTTGCTTCGACTCGAGCAAATTCGTGCGCCGGCTCGGAGCACCCAGTCACTCGAGCGAGCCTTCGGCGGTCTCCGGAATCCCTGGGCAGGAGCGCCTGATGGACAGGGCACCGGCAATTTCGTATCCCGCGATCCTGACGCGCAACCATGGCCATCCGACACCCGCCACCTTGGCTGGTGGTATCAAATTGCGACAATAGCGAGGAGAACGCAGCACATGGATCGCAAGATCGTGATCACTCCGGCTGCAATCAAGGCCACGCTGGCGCGAATCGTGGATTTCCTGCCCGAGAATCAGGTGACTTCAATACCCCGCGCCCTAGCGATCAGTCCCCCTTTTTCATCCGGCCGTGAGCACCGCCGTTGCGCGATTGCCCTTACCGCCAAGGCAGCCCCCAATGGCACAACGAGAATGGATGCCGCCAACCAAACAATCAACAAATCAGCCATATAAATGACGTCTGGCGTTCCTGCTATCGGCGACAACATGCTGCCGAGAACCATCAGAGCAAGAATGAGCGCGAATTTCCTGGCTTGTGGCACCTGCCAGGGCACAAACAACAAGCTGACCGTGAAAACGATGGACATTCCGACTCCAATTACCCGCACGTAGGCCGGGAACGCGCTCTGCACAGCGTCCAGATAGGCGCGCAGGTCCAGAGAGGCTTTGTGAAGATATAGAGCTTCGCTACTCGGAACGGTTTTTGCACCAGGTACTCGAGATATACATGGCGCATGATCTTCTCGTGCACGCCCATGCGAATGGTCGTGCCAGTCAGAGGCGAGGTGTAACTAACCGGATTCTCAAACAGATGATTTCTCTTCGCCCATATCTTTGCCATGTTGAACCCCAGTTCATCTCCACCGCTTATCGGTCCAACCGTTGCGGCTAGTTCCAAAACATCGGGGTCGAACGCGGCTGCATTGATGAAGATCACGTGCCAAAATGGGTGACTGGTCAGCACGTCATCCGTTTCATAGACCGGATGCAGTATCGCTCGCATGTATGCTCCGTGCAGAAGCACGAGACCGATCAACAGGACTCCCGGCCAGCGCAGCGCCGTCCATGCTGCATCCAATATTGCAAGCCGGCGAACCGGTTGCGCCTTCCACTGCGCGACGAGGTTGGCCGAGAGCTGGCACGCGATGATCGCCAAGACGACGATCAGGCTCCATTGGGCGGAAGCCCTCATCTTTATAGCCAGAATTAGAACCATCACTTGCGGTACTGCCAACAGGAGATGTCCGAGGGTCAGGCGCTGTTGCCATATCAAAAGGAGCGACAAGTGCAGCGTCGGCACGATCGCCAGTACGGCCGGATAACGAAATCCATACACAGTGGGCATTTCGAGCATGAAGATAGAACTATTCATTTCCGCGTAGAAACCAAACGTCACGGCGACAATGGCAACCATCGCCAGCGGGTTTCCCCAAAAGATATAATAAATGCTCCGACATTCATCCCGAAAAGGACGAAGAACAGAAGATAGAGGGACTCGATCTTCAACCCAAACAGCGAAAAGGCGAGCTTGCCGTAGTCGATATATCCCAGGTCATTCTGATAGAGGCTCTGCAACCCGTGATCCATAGAGTGGATCTCGGGCCTAGCTTCTGCCGCCTCAGTTATGGCTTGATTGATGATTGTCGGGTCGTGCAGGCGCGAGATTACGCTTTTCGCATCGGGATTGCCGAGATCAAGGATTTCCGTCAGCTTTCGAGCCACTTCGCCGGCGGCGACATAACCCGAGTTCTCGTGCCGGATCAAATCCGTGATGGCGGCCCGCAGGGACAGCACCGCGTAATTTGGTCCCCATTCGATTGCCCCGGCCATTCCCCGTTCCAGACCACGGTCATAAGCCGCACGAATCAAAACCGCGCAGCATGCGAGTGCCGCCAAGGTCAGCCGGAGTGCGCCTCGTCGCGCGAGCCATGATACGATGATGCATCCAAGCGTTCCGGCCGACCGCATCGGCTTTCCACTTTCATCCAGGCGGACTTGGAGGCCGCGCGCGATTTGCCATGCCACACGCTCGGCCTTGACCCGTCTTCTACAGTGCGGTTGGCTAAATAGCTGAACGGAAATAGGGATTTTCGCCGCAGCGAGGGCTTGGCACTACATTTCGGGGTCGGCCGGGTCAGTCGGTGGCGGGGGGCCGGATGGTCGGCGGAAGCGCGACGCCGGTGGCGCGCAGCGCGAGGCTGGCGGCCGGGCGTGGGGCGGAGCGAGCCACGAAGCGTTTGCCGTCGTGCTCGATCTCGGTCTCGGTCAGCGAGTCGAGGTCGGCGATGATCTCGGGCCAGGAGCCTGAGCGACCGAGCGCGGCGATCCGGTCGTCCAGCGCCTTCTTGAGCACGAGGGCGAGGAAACTGCAGAACACGTGGCCGCGGATGGTCTCGTCGAGCTTGTGGAAGATCGGGCGGGTGGCGAGCAGATGTTTCGCGGTTCGGAAGGTTTGCTCCACGGTCCACAAATGCTTGTAGCAGAGCATGGCTTCGAGCGGATTGAGGTCGGTGTTGGTACGCAGCACGAAGATGCCGTCGAACTTCTTCTCCCCTTCGACCTTGGCGGTGTCGATTGCGAAGTGCTCGTCGCTGATCGTCTTGAGATAGCGGCGATAGCCGGTGTTGCCGACGAGCGCCTTGTCGCCCTTGGCGAGTTGACGCTCCAACGCGGCGAGGATCGAGGCGCGATCGGCGGCATCCTTCTCGGCCTCCTGATGGTTGCGGCAGACGATGTAGCGCCGCCCCGCCAGCGTCACCGCCTTGGCCTCGTAGTCGACCGGCTTACCGCGTTTGCTCATCACCAGCGGCACGAATGGCGCGGCATCATCCAGCACGAGATCGCGCACCAGCTTGTCGGTGCGCTCGCGCACGCCGAGGATATAGAGCAGGCGGCGCGCCTCGAGCTCGGCCAGCGTCTCGGCGCTGATCAGGCCGCGATCAGCGACGACGCACACGCGGGCGATGGCAAAGCGCCGGCGCAGCCGGTCGATCACCGGCACCAGCGTGGTCACGTCGGCGGTGTTGCCCGGCCACATCTCCGAACATACCGGCCGCCCGTCGCCGTCGATCACCACTGCCAGGATCATCTGCCGCAGGTCTGGACGGTGGTCCTTGCTGTAGCCGTGACGCCCCAGCGTCTGCCCGCCGGCACCCTCGAAATACAGGCTGGTGGTGTCCATGAACACCAGGTCGAGGCGGGTGAGCAGATCGCGGCGGTGGGCGAACAGCCGCTCCTCCACCACATCCTTCAGACAGCGGGGCGAAAACGGCGTGCGCCCGTCCTGATCCTTCGCCGGCAACTCCTCGCCGAGCCAGGCCATCGCCCGATAGAGATGATGCAGTTCGAGCCCCTCGACCCCGGCGATCACATAGTCCTCGCGCCAGCGATCCGCCGCGCGGTCGGAGCCGCTGACGAACAGCCGGTGCAGCACAGTGAGGAACACCGCCCGCTCCAACGCAAAGCCGTGCTTGCGCGCGCCCGAAAGCTCCTCGATCACCGCCCGGCAGCCAGTCTCCTCCCACAATCGCTCGAACACCAGCGCCGGCCCGATGCGTCGGCTGGCAATTCTGGCCGCCGTGTCGTCGTCGAGCGCGCCCAGCACCATCGCCTTCTCGGCAAACCGTGCACCCGAGCGCAATAGCCGCTCCAATTGACCGCTGGCCTTGAGATCCTCGTAGCGTCCGAGCGTGGCGATCACCTGCTGGCGCACCTGATCGCCTTCGCGCCGGCTCTCGACGATCTGCAGATAGGCACGTCCGCCCGAGGTCTTGCGGCGAAAGTACATGCGCGGCTCCGCGTCCGGTACGCACAGAGCCGCGATTCGAGCGTGAAAATCAAGCAATAACTCATCATCGACGTGGCACTACACTTTTGGGTTTCGACACCCCAAAATCCAGGTTTTATGCGGGTTTCTGAAGCGTCCCAACGCCCCAACTGTAGAAGATCGGCTTGACATGCTATTGGGCCACGGCAGCGTTCCAGATGACGATGGAACCCGCCCCGTCGCCCTGATATGTCGTTTTGAAAGGCTCGGGGGTCGGCGCAATTCCGAACAGCGTTTCGTCCGCGCCACGCGCCCGCTCGATACTTCCCGTAATCTCCACGCGCCACCACCCTTGCTGCTGACGCGTCGCCGCGCAGTTTGTCACCTTAGCGACTCCCGTCGCCACCGGGGTTACGCGGCCAGTCTCCAGATCGACATCGCAACGGATCTGATTGGGACCCGTCGCGAGGAACAATAGCAGACGGCGCCCTTCTCCCGGGTGGGCAGACAGGCTCGCCGAGATCGGCTTCGCAAGGTCGACGTTGATTACTGCTGAAATTCCGCGAGAGCCATTACTGGTGTCCTCGATCAGCTTGGTCGCGGTTTTTGTGCCGTCCGGCGCATACTCGGCGTCGCCTTGCACGGTCAGTCCCACGTGGCGCCAGTTGGCGAAAGGTCCGGTCGGGGGCGGCGGCGTGCCGGCGGCCTTGGCCCGACCCCGGTCGCTGCTGGATGCAATTGAAGAATTGGCGCACGAACTGGCGATTTCCGCGCCTTCCGTGCTTCTTCGCTTGATCACCTTCTGCACCACTTCGTACATCGGCTCCAGAAGCAGCCCTGCGACGACAGTGTGCCCTTTGGGAGTGAGGTGGGCAGAGCCAAGAGCGGGGTCTGCCATCTGCCGCAGCATGGCATGAGTGTTCGTGAATAACCAGTCATCGTTGCAATGCCCGAGCGACTGATCGCGCACCTGATCGAACATGTGATCATAGATTTCCTCGGTCAGGTCGTTACCGGAGATATCCGTTTTATTGGTATATTGCCACGCGACCACGATAGGGATGCCGAGTAGGTCTCGTTTAATTGATTTCAGCGCGTGTGCCTGGAGTGGAACCGCGATCCCGTCGATCGACTTCCGGTTACCACCCGCTTCGCCCATAGGGACATGTCCGAACTGGCGGCGGTACCGATTGATTGCAATCCGCCTATATTCGGGACCGAAGAACAAATCCTTTATGTGAAACGGGAACGGCGTATACCCGTAGATGCGGGGCAGATACTTGGCGAACAGCTTCATGAACGCGGGCTCGCTTTCATCGACCGAGTAGTCCATCAAAGTGGTAAGATAGGACAGTTGTGGAAACAGGTAGAAACCGTCGGTACCCTGGATGAAAGGAACCCACAGATCGTTTCTGCCCGAGTAAGACAAGATAATATCGGGCTCCAGCGGGCGGCCCCATCGATTGATGGTAATGTAATTCTGGTATGTAATCGATCCTCCCATGGCCATATTGATGAAACGCGTGTGCCATTTGGTTCCGGATAATTTTTCGTTGAGCAGTGCCTCCAGCTTCCGATCGAACCGCTCGGGAACAGGTGCCTCCTGTCCCTGCGCGCCGCTGCCGCCAATGACGATGACGCGTAGCTCGTTCTCCGGCTTGGGCGGCGGATTGAAACCCTAGCTGGCGCCACGAGTTGTCGCTGTTCGAAAATGTCCGCGGGCCCATGAACCCTTGTATCTGGTCGCGGCTAAAGGTTTCCGGGGGAAGACCGATGTTGTGAAATCCGTCGTAGGGGAAAAGGATGAGGTCGACGCTGGCCTGCGCCCATGCGCGGGTCGGAGGGAGCGAGCGGTCAAACAGAACGAGCGCCAGCCCCGCCCCGGCGAGACACATGACCGCGACCAGAAAAAAGTACGCGGTCCGTTTCAGCGCCGTTACCAACATTTGTAACCCTCTGGGCAGCAACAAGCCGGACTATGCGCCGCTCGTGCCGACGCGAATAAGGCGCATGGGTCAAAACAGCGTGTAGATGAACGGCGCCAGCACCGAGCTTTTCGTGAAGACCGCCAGCGCTCCATACACGACCGCCATGATCATGAGCGGCAGCAGCCAGAGCTTCTTGCGGTTGGTGGCAAAGCGCCAGAGTTGACCTACGATCCTCAAGTCCGCCTCCGTTCCCTCGCATGGCCCGCGACGGGCTGGCCGAGCAGGAAAATCTGAAGTGTGTTCCGTCTTGTCAGGCGCTGGTATCGCCTCATGCGCGCTTGCGCCCGATCATCACGTAGAGCCCGCCGTCGGTGCCGCCGGACAACAGCATCTCGATCTCGGTGGAGAGCCGGTCGAGCCGCGTGCCCAGGCGGTGCGGCGCGAAAATCGGCTCGCTTTCGTCGAACTCGACGTCGCCGATCGACGGGATGCTGGACAGGAATTCGACCTGGTTTCGCTCGAACCAGAGCAGCACCTCGTCGAACGAGTGCTTGCTCTCGTGCGGGTGCTTGTACTGATCGCGGAACCAGGCCGCCCAGCGCCCGCTGTTGAGGCCGTCGCGGCGCAAGCGGCTGTCGAGAGCGGCCATCCGGTCGCCGAAGATCTCGATCAGCCGTCGCCGCCACAGCGTGGGCAGGCGTCCGAGCCAATTATACAGGCCGATGACGACGTAACCGCCGGGCTTGAGCTTGGCGAGTATGGCGCGGAAGCCGCCTTCCGGATCGGCGGTGTGGTGGAGCACGCCGTTCGAGATCACGACGTCGATGCTGGCGTCGGGAAAGGGCGGCCGGAACAGGTTCATTTGCACGAAATCGGCATTGACGATGCCGAATCGGTCGCGGAAGTCCGTGGCGAGCCTGAGCGAGTTCATGCACAGGTCGGCGCCGATCACGCGGCGACGCCAATCCATGCCGAGGAAGTTGGTGAGCTGGCCCGTCCCGCAACCCGCCTCGAGCACCAGCGCATCGGGCGGAATCTGCTCGTCGAGAATGCGGGCGAAAACGCCAAGCCGCGCTTTTTGCCGCAGGCTTTCACGGCTGTCGACGTCGTCGTAATTCGGAAACGGTGTCTCCTCGTAGAAATTCTTGACGATGTCGGTCACGTCCAGCTTGCCGTCGCCCCAATCGTTCGGTGCGAAGACCTGCGGAATGCCGTTGGTGACCGGATAGCGCTGGGCGCAGCTGCGACAGACCAATGCCGCTTCGGCCTGTCCCAGCGCGCCGTTGCAACGCGGGCAGCAGAGCAGTTGGATCAGCGCCCTGAGCACGGCATTCGGCACACCCGCGCGAACCGGCGGAGAGAGCGAAATATTCATACTGGCTCAATCCGGCTCGAAGGTGTTCTTGTAGTCGAGGCGTAAGGACGGGAGCTGCTCGCTCTTGCGCAGGATGCAGTTTCCAATGGCCAGCATGTCCAGCTCGGTCCCCACGAAGCATCGGAAGGCATCTTCCGGCGTGCAGACGATCGGCTCGCCGCGCACGTTGAAGCTGGTGTTCACGATGACCGGACAGCCGGTCCGTTCGCGAAACCTGCTCAGCAACCGATAATAGCGTGGATTGGTCTCGGCGTGAACCGTCTGGACGCGCGCCGAATAGTCGATATGGGTGACGGCCGGGATGCTCGAGCGCGGCACGTTGAGCTTGTCGATCCCGAACAGCGATTTCTGCTCGTCGGTCATGGCCAGACGGCGCTTCTCGAGGACACCGGCCACCAGCAGCATGTACGGGCTCGCCTCGTTGAGCTGAAACCATTCGCCGACGTCCTCGTGCAGCACCGAGGGAGCGAAGGGACGGAACGACTCGCGGTACTTGATCTTGAGGTTCAGCCGCTTTTGCATGTCGGGCGCGCGCGGGTCGCCGAGGATCGACCGCGAGCCGAGCGCCCGCGGCCCGAACTCCATCCGTCCCTGGAACCAGCCGACCACCTTCTGGTTGACGATCGCATCGACGGTGGTATCGAGCAGGCCATCGTCGCTCACGACCTCGTACCGCGCGCCGGCGGCGCGCAGCCGGCCCTCGATTTCCCGCTGGCCGAACTCCGGACCGAGAAAGCTGCCCGACATGCCGTCCAGGCCGAGGGGGCAACGACGGGGCCGGTCGAGATAGAGGTGATAGGCCGCCAGCGCGGCCCCGATCGCCCCGCCGGCATCGCCGGCGGCCGGCTGCACCCACAGGTGATCCAGCTTGCCGGAACGCCGCACCTTGCCGTTGGCCACGCAATTCAGCGCCACGCCGCCCGCCAGGCAAAGCGTCCGTGTGCCGAACGTCGTGGTGGCGTTGTCGACCAGGCGTTCGACGATCTCCTCCGTCACCACCTGAAGGGAGGCTGCGACATCCATGTGGCGCTGGGTCAACCACTCGTCCGGCTTGCGCGCGGGCGCACCCAGCAGCTTGTCGAACTTGGCGTTCGTCATGTACAATCCGACGCAGTAATCGAAGTACGTCAGATCGAGGGCAAACGATCCATCCGGCTTGATTTCAACCAGATTGTCCCGGATCAGGGCGGCATATTTGGGCTCGCCATAGGGGGCCAACCCCATGACCTTGTATTCGCCGGAATTTACTTTGAACCCGAGATAATAGGTAAAGGCCGAATAGAGCAGGCCGAGAGAATGGGGAAAGAGTATTTCCTTGTAAATCTTGAGATCACTGCCTTGGCCAAATCCGACTGAGGTCGTCGCCCACTCGCCGACCCCATCCATCGTGAGGACGGCCGCCGCCTGGTAAGGCGAGGGATAGAAAGCACTCGCCGCATGCGACTGGTGATGCTCCGTATAAATCAGCTTGTCGTCCAGATCGACGCCGGGCATGTAACGCGAGAATTCATCGCGCAACATAGAGTCCTGAAACAGCTTCTCATGCGCCCATACCGGCAGCGCCTTGGCAAACGAACGAAAGCCGCGCGGGGCAAATGCGAGGTAGGTCTCCAGCAGGCGTTCGAATTTCAGGAAAGGCTTATCATAGAACACGAAATAATCGATGTCCTTGACCGTCAAACCCGCCGCATCGAGGCAGTATCGAACTGCGTTCCTGGGGAAGCCCGCATCGTGCTTGATCCGGGAGAACCGCTCTTCCTGGGCGGCGGCGATGATTTCGCCGTCGCGGATCAAGGCCGCGGCACTATCATGATAGAAGGCGGAGACGCCCAGCAGGTTCATCGGTCGCCCTGATATCACGCCGTCGAGCGACGGCACGCGTGCCTCGGCTAGAATAGCTCTACCATCGTCTTCGGCTCGGGTCCTGGAGGCTTTCGCTCGACCCAGTAGCTCGTCCGGCCCCGCCTGAGAGCGAGCGGATCCCTTCCGAACAACTGCACGACAAGTCCGATCGGCACCACGGCGAAGTAATAGAACAGGCCGAGAAGAACGGGCGAGACTACCACGTGCAGCACCCCGCCGAGCTTCATCCAGAGGTTCCTCAGTGGTTGAAGGATTCGTGGCATGGATAAAGATATCAGCAAGAAGAGTCCAGCGAGAACCAGCCAGGTTACATGACCAGATCCGTACCGCAGGCCGAGGACGTAGACAATGGCGCAGGCCGCAAAAAGAACCAAGCCGAAGCGCCGGTTGCTTCCCATTGGAATTTCTCCATTACTCTGCTATCAATTTACTTAGGCTTCCGCATATCGCTTGGTCCGATAGCCCTGCCGCCGTCCGGTGGATCTCAAACGCATCGGTGGTTTTCGAAACGACGTATGAGGCTTGGGGGCGACTGTCGTGTGTTCGGGTTTAGAGCGAGGCATTCTCGGTTGCGCCGACTTGTCGGATTCGAGAGCGCACATCAGCAAGTTCGGCCTTGGCCTTCGCTAGGTGGGCGCGATAATCGCGCAGCATTGCGGCGCAATTGGCGTGCATGATCTGCTCGGTCATCAATGCGGCTTCGGCCTTGGCCAGCCGAACTTCCAGATCACGCAGCTTGGCGAGATCGATCTCACGCCACCGCTCCATGTCGGCAAGGCGGGATGTTGAGTTTGCCAGCCTATCCTCCACATCGCCAAGGTTGGTGATATCGATTCCGCGCAAACGCTGTTCATCGACAAGCCGAGCCATGGTGTTGGCCAGTTCACCCTCGTATTTCCCGATCACGCAGGTGTATTCGTCAGCTCGGCGACACGCATCCTCAAGTTGGGCCTGAAGATTTGCCAGCTGCGATTCGTAGGCAGTGATTGCCGCGTCCCTCCGGGGCTCGCGGGATTCCGCATTGTCGGACATTTCCTCGGCTGAGATGCCGGTTGCCGCGACGTTGCTGGGCGCCTGGCCTGTTTGATCATCCATATTTTGCACGATATCCAGCAGCGGTCCGACAGACGGTACCGATCATGAGGATTGTTTTTACCGGCTAGACCGAGGACTCTTCAAGGTCCAGCAGGCCACGAACGAGAGCTGCCGCCCAAACCCCAGGGAGACGCCGTGAAATGGGAACAAACGTCAAATATCTGTTGAATATTTTCAAGAAATCATTGGGGCCAACGCCGCCCGGGCGTAGGCGATACCTGGATTTCGGGGCACAGGAGCTATATGGAGGCTCTGAATTTGATTATCAAGAATTCATCCAATATTGCCGAGGCCAAACAAGCCTCTCGCCCGCAGATCTGACTACTTGTCATGATTTTCATGTGAGGTCACTGGTTGACCTGGATGCCGGCAACAGCCTTCGGCGCGCCAGATGTAGTGAATTGTTTGAAGCAGTCGGATGGGAATATCATTCAATTGACTTGTACGAATCGACGATCAGAGCCGATCTGAATGTGCTGCTGATAGATCAACTCGATGGTAAGTTTCACAATTACTTTGACGTCGTTGCCAATTTCGGAACCACCGAGCATGTATTCAATCAATTTCTTTGCTTCTGGAATATTCACGTGGCGACCAAGGTCGGTGGATTCATGGTACATGTATTGCCCAGCTCCGGTTTCTTGTACCACTGCCTCTTCAAGTACGAGCCGAAATTCTTTCTGTTGTTGGCTCAACAGAACAACTACAGGATCCTCCATGCCGGCTTGTTCGAGCAGGGCAAGAGCTCCATAGACGACCGGCACCGCACCTGGGCTGGATATAGCGAGGTATCAAAACTGAAGGTCCCTGATCTCCTCGTAGAGTTCGTATTGCAGAAACAGGAGGGGGGCGGGTTCAACGCTTGCTATGACGCCGTGGGGACCGATCTCGCGGTGAAACACACCTTCGATGCCGATTGCACGTCGCTTCGAGATGCTTGATGGCGGCTCTCTCGATTGGCTTGTCGGCTTTGGGAAGACCTCGCTACGGCGTTGAGCTCTTACGCAGCGCCCGACTGCGTCTTGGCTGAACCGGAGCACAGGACGTGTCGGAATTCCTGACCCTGTTCCAGCGGGCCGATGCCCATTTCGCGAGCGGCCGCTACGCGGAGGCATCGGCCCGCTCCCGGTCCCGATCGGCGAGCCTGGCCTCGGCGTTCGCCAAGCGGGCCTCGCCGAGCGTCGTGCGCGACCGAGGCGCCCGTCTGATTTACAACCCAGCCCGCGGGACCGCATGATATTTTTTCCAGGCGATCTGTGGTCAAGACCGAGGCGACGTTGACAAGCACAGGCGAGCAAGTGCCGGACGCCAGCGGCCATCGGGACGAACTCGCCGCCATGCTGAGCGAGGCCGAGGCCAAACTGGCAAACGCCAGCGCCCGGTTGCTGGACGCGGCGCGGGAGCAAGACAGTCTGGCGACGGCGCTGCGGCAGACCGAAGCCGAGCTGGCCACGTGCATGGCACGGCTCAGCGATCGCAAGCGGGAGATCGACGGGTTGGCCGACGCGTTGCGGACCTCGGAGGCTCGCGAAGCAAATACCGCGGCTCGGTTGAGCGACGCGGAGCGCAAGATCGGCGAATTGGGCGATGCGCTGCGGGCCTCGGAGGCTCGCGAGGCAAATATTGCGGCTTCGTTAGGCGACGCGGAGCGACATCGCGACATGCTGGCGAGTGCGCTGCATCACATGGAAGCCACGCTGGTGACAGCGGAGGCGCGGCTCGAGGATGCCGAGCGCAAGCGGGGCCGGCTCGCCGCCCCTTTGAATCAGGCTGGGCCGCCGGGGCAACGCCACGATGACCATGGTCAGCCGTTGCAGCGATCCTTACCGTTCATGCCCCGCCAGATCATATTCGTGCACGTTGCCAAGTGCGGAGGTACCGCATTGGCAAACTATCTGCACAACATGCTCGAGCCATGCCGAGAAATTCGAAACAATATAACGTTTCTAGAGAAATGTCCGACTGAATATGTCCACTCCATGGACTTCATTTATGGCCATTTGTCGTGGAAGCATTTGCAAAAGAGGAAGCCAGGCGCATTTGTTTTTACAATGTTACGTGATCCGGTGGATCGTGTCTTGTCGAATTATTTTTTCATACGAACCCTGGATAACACCGGGCGGAAGCCACAATACCCTGTGTTCGTGGCAGCTTGCCAGAACTTGCAGCTCCACGAACTGGTCAGAGAAGACCACCCGCAGATCCGCTATTGGATCAGCAACTACATGGCGCGGCAGCTTTCCCGCCAAAACGACGAGATGGCTATCTGTCCCCCGAGTCAGCTCGCGAGAGAGGCCATCGAGAACCTTCGCCTCTACGACCATGTCGGGATACACGAGGACTTCGCGGCAAGCCTGAATATCCTGCAGTTCATGTTGAATTGGCCGTTCGTCGAGTCGCTGCCACAGACCAATGTCACCGAGAATCGGGTGCGCTTGGATGAGATCGATCCGGAAACGGCCGCGGCGATCCGGAGCATCAACACAGCCGACGTGGCGCTCTACGATCACGTGGCGAAGGAGCATCGACGGCGCTGTGACGTGCTGCGTCCGCTGATCGAACAGCGGAGAGGGGCGATGATGGCGCATCAGCCCTTGGCGAGTCCCGTATAGCTCTTCTCAAACCCAACTTTAACACCATCAAAAGTAAGTCCTTTTGATATCAAATAGTTACGAGCACAGGGTCGGTTGTTAGCACCACGTTTTCGGGCGGCGAAGGCCGGCCGCCATCAACGGACGGGTGCAGCCCCCTCGGCCTCGCGGATGTTGGGTGGCAGCGCGATGCCGAGCACCTGGAACACACGGCCGACATCCCCGGTGACCGGGGTGCGCAGGACGAAGTGCTTGCCCTCCTGTTCGGTTTCGATCTCGTGCAGGCGGTCGAGCTCGCGCAGCAATGCGCCCCACTCGGGCTTCAATCGCGCCGCGGCGAGGCAATCTTCCAGCGCCTTGCGCAGCACGAGCGCGAGAAACGAACAAAACACGTGGCCGCGAATGGCTTCGTCGGTCTGGTGATAGATCGGCCTGGTGTCGAGAATCGATTTGGTCGTCCTGAAGATGTCTTCCACCTTGAGCAATTCGCGATAGCGCAGCATGACGGCGAGCGGGTCGAGGCGCATGTTGGTGCGCAGGACATAGAGACCGTCATATCGCGCATCCTCGGCGATCCGCTTGTCGTCAATCTCGAAGTGCTTGTCGTCCGGGGTCTTGAGGTAACGCCGATAGGCGCTGTTGCCGACGAGCGCCTTGTCGCCGCCGCGCAGGCTCTCGCGCAGGCTGCGCAGCACAGCCGTGCGCACCTCGGCATCACGCTTGGCTTCGGCGAGGTTGCGGCAGACCACGTAGCGGCGGTCTCCGACCCACACGTTCTTGGCCTCCAGCTCGGTGTCGCGGCGCTGGCCGCGTGGGATGATGAGCGGCACGCTCGGCTTGGGATCGTTGAGCACGACCTCGTACACCTCCTTGGAATTATGCTCGCGCACACCCAGGATGTATTCGAGCTTGCGCTCCTCGAGGCCCGCGATGGTCGCATCGCTGATCATGCCGCGGTCGGCCACGACGCAGACCCGGCCGATGGCGAAGCGCTGACGCAGGCGGTCGATCACCGGAAGGAGCGTGGTGACGTCGGTGGTGTTGCCCGGCCACATCTCCGAGCACACCGGCCGGCCGTTCTGATCCATGATGATGCCGACCACCATCTGGTTGAGGTGCGGCCGGTAGTCCTTGGTATGACCGCGCTGGCCGAGCGTGTCGCCGCCGCGGCCCTCGAAGTACAGCGTCGTGGTGTCCATGAACACCACGGACAGCTCGCTGAACAAGTCGCGGCGGCGCGCAAACAGCCGCTCCTCGACCTGGTCCTTGATGCAGCGCGGCGCCAGCGTGCGCGCCGCCTGCTCGGTCTCCGGCAGCTCTTCGCCCAGCCAGCTCATGGCGCGATAGAGATGATGGAGCTGCAGCTCATCGATGCCGTCGATGCGGTAATCGTCGCGCCAATGCTCGCAGGCGCGGTCGGAACCCGACACCATGAGGCGATGCAGCACCGTCAGGAACACTGCACGCTCGACCGCGAACTCGAACCGGCGCCCGGCCAGGAGCTTCTCAACCACGGCGCGGCAACCGCTCTCCTGCCACAGCCGTTCGAACAGAAGTGCGGCGCCGATGCGCCGACACGTCAGGTCCGGAATGCTGCCGTCCTCGATCAGCGACAGGATCATCGAGCGCTGCGACAGTCGGGCCGCCGAGCGCGCCAGGCGATCGAGATCGCCGCCGGCCTCGACCACTTCCTTGCGGCCGAGATTGCGGATGATGCGCTGCTTGGTCTGGCCGTTCTCGCGAACGGTCTCGACCAGATACAGGTAGCTGTAGGCGCCGATTCGCTTCTCGCGGACGAACATGGAATTAGCATTGCACCAATCCGCAATCGAAAAAGCCACATCAGAGGTGGTCCCGGTTGTCTGAACAGATTCTCCGCATCGATAAGTGGAGCACCTGCCGGGGTTAGGCTGCCAAGCGGAAAGGCAGCAGCGTGAAGTAGGCTTGATCGGGTGTCGTGCCGTCAAGGCTCGGCGCGCGCAAGCCGTTGATTTTGCTTTACTTTATTTTTGGGCGGCGAATTTTGCGAAATTATGTGATGCTAAATTATTTCGTTGATGTGGCTTTTTCGATTGCGGATTGGTGCAATGCTAATTCCATGTTCGTCCGCGAGAAGCGAATCGGCGCCTACAGCTACCTGTATCTGGTCGAGACCGTTCGCGAGAACGG
>WNGB01006855.1_pt1 | contig 16633 bp, 8 predicted proteins | sample 5400681 | NCBI WGS metagenome assembly WNGB01 (sample SAMN13153367, study PRJNA577476) | soil metagenome | isolation source: 115 cm soil or saprolite under grassland replicate 2 | place: USA:California | collected 2016-06-15 | reverse complement strand
CCGGTCGTCGCAGTGCCGTTCAGCCCGGACGGCAAGGGCCTGGTCACCGGAAATAGGGATGGCACCGCCCGGCTGTGGGACCTGACCGCCGCCGACCTGACCGCCAGCGCGACCGTCTTGGGCGGCCACACGGGTGCGGTCGTCGCAGTAGCGTTCAGCCCGGACGGCAAGCGCCTGGTCACCGGGAGTAGGGACGGCATCGCCCGGCTGTGGAACCTGACCGCCGCCGACGTGGCGAGTAGCGCGACCGTCTTGCGCGGCCATACGGACGCGGTCGATGCGGTGGCGTTCAGCCCGGACGGCAAACGCCTGGTCACCGGGAGTAGGGACGGCACCGCCCGACTGTGGGACCTGGCCGCCGCCGACGTGGCGAGTAGCGCGACCGTCTTGGGCGGCCACACGAATTGGATCGCCGCGGTGGCGTTCAGCCCGGACGGCAAACGCCTGGTCACCGGAAGTGATGACAACACCACGCGGCTGTGGGACCTGACTGCCGCCGACGTGGCTGCCAGCGCCATCGTTTTGCGCGGCCACACAGATTGGGTCCGCGTGGTGGCGTTCAGCCCGGACAGCAAGCGCCTGGTCACCGCGAGTGACGACGGCACCGCGCGACTGTGGCTGCTGGATCTGAAAGAGCTTGAGGCGCTGGCCTGCCGTACCGCCGGCAGCAACCTGACCTGGGAGGAGTGGCAGCAGTACTTCCCTGGCGAGAACTACCGCGTGACCTGCCCCGATCTGCCGCCGCATTTCAGCGTCATCCCGCACCTGGTCGTACAGAGCGCCGACCTCGCGAAGCAGGGCAAGATCGCAGAGGCGATCGCCGCCTATAAAGACGCGCAGCAGCGCTACCCGGCGTTCGAGATCAGCGCCGAGTCGTGGAACACCCTCTGCTGGTTCGGCAGCATCGCCGGCCAGGCGAAAGACGTGCTGGACGCCTGCGAGCAGGCAGTGAAGCTGGCGCCGGACGACGGTGATATCCGCGACAGCCGCGGCCTGGCCCGCGCGCTGACGGGGAACATCGCCGGGGCGATCGAGGACTTCACCGCCTTCATCGCGTGGGCGCAGCAGCATGGTAGGCACGAGAAGGACATCTCCCGGCGCAAAGAGTGGATCGCCGCGCTCCAGGCCGGCCGCAACCCGTTCGACGCGGCCACGCTGGAGAAGCTGCGGAGTGAGTGAGCGGGGCCTTTGAACGGGGAAGCCGCGGAATGACGGAGGCGGCGGAACGATCGCGGCTCCCGCCGCTCCATCTTCGGATACCCACCGGTCCGCCGCCTCGCCGTGCATCGCCGATCGACGCGCCGGAGACCCCCTGCGATCATCCGCGATGGCGGCGATGGATCGCAATGCAACGCATCGTCATGTCATTGACGTAGGGGGCACGACATGCCCGCGATGTATGGCATCGCGGCACAACGCGACCACATCGCCGATCGATGCGCTGGGGCGATCCGGCGTGATCGCCCGCGCTGGCGGCGATGGGCCGCATTGGAACCCATCGTCCCGCAACGCGGTGCCATGCATCTCGCGGCGGGCGCCCGCAAGGGGCGCCTCTACGCGATGATATGCATGGCGCTGCGTTGCGACATCATTGGGTGTGTCGCCACCCATCGCGCCACAATGCATCTCGCGGCGGGCGCCCGCAAGGGGCGCCCGTACGCGATGCGGAATCGTCGGCGCCATCGCTGTGAAACGAGGGCTTCCGCTCCCTCCGCCACTCCGCCGTTCCGCGTTCCGCCTTGCGCGAATCCCGCCCCCCTGCTATCATCCGCGCGTATTCCGCGCTGCACAGCACACACGTTGGGTGGGGGTCCAGGGGAGGGCCGCAGGCCCTCCCCTGCCCCCTCCCCTTTAATCAGAAGGAGGGACACCGATGTCCGATCCCAGAGTCTACAAGAACCTGATCGGCGGCCAGTGGGCCGACGCGGCCGGCGGCCGCACGTTCGAGAACCACAACCCGGCCGACACCCGCGAGATCGTCGGGATCTTCCCTGACTCCGACGAGCGCGACGTGGTGGCCGCGGTGGCCGCGGCGCAGCAGGCCTACGCCAGGTGGCGCCTGGTGCCGGCGCCCAAGCGCGGCGAGATCCTGTTCAAGGCCGCCCAGCTGCTACTAGAGCGCAAGGAGCAGTACGCCCGCGACATGACCCGCGAGATGGGCAAGGTGCTCGCGGAGACGCGCGGCGACGTCCAGGAAGCGATCGATATGTGCTTCTTCATGGCCGGCGAGGGCCGGCGGCTCTACGGCCAGACCACGCCATCGGAGATGCCGAACAAGTTCCAGATGTCGGTGCGCCAGCCGCTGGGCGTCTGCGGGCTGATCACGCCCTGGAACTTCCCGATGGCTATCCCGTCGTGGAAGATCCTGCCGGCGCTGATCGTCGGCAACACCGTGGTGATCAAGCCGGCCTCCGATACGCCGCTGTCGGTCTACAACCTGGTGCAGTGCCTAATCGACGCCGGCGTGCCCGACGGCGTGGTCAACATCGTCACCGGCGGCGGGAGCAGGGTCGGCGAGCCGCTCATGCGCCACCCCGACGTCAAGGTGATCTCGTTCACCGGCTCGACCGAGGTCGGCAGCCGGGTGGCGCGCGTCGGCGCCGAGGGCATGAAGCACGTCTCGCTCGAGATGGGCGGCAAGAACCCGATGATCGTGATGGACGACGCCAACCTCGACCTGGTGGTCGAGGGCGCACTGTGGGGCGCATTCGGCACCAGCGGCCAGCGCTGCACCGCCACCGCGCGGCTGATCGCCCACCGCGCGGTGGCTGGCGAGCTGGCCGAGCGCCTGGGCGACCGGGCCGAGCGGCTGGTTGTCGGCAACGGCCTGGACGCGGCCACGCAGATGGGGCCGTCGATCAACCAGGTCCAGCTCGAGACCGTGATGGAGTATGTTCGCGTCGGGCAGAGCGAGGGCGCCCGGCTGGTCTGCGGCGGCCGGCGGCTGAACGACGGCGCGCTCGCCCATGGCTACTTCCACCAGCCGACGATCTTCACCGACGTGCGGCGCAGCATGCGGATCGCCCAGGAGGAGATCTTCGGCCCGGTCCTCTCGATCATCCCGGTCGACAGCCTGGAGGAGGCGATCGACGTCGCCAACGACGTGCCCTACGGCCTCTCGTCGGCGATCTACACCCGCGATGTCAACGCGGCCTTCCGCGCGATGCGCGACCTGTACACCGGCATCGTCTACGTCAACGCGCCGACAATCGGCGCCGAGATCCATCTGCCGTTCGGCGGCACCAAGGGCACCGGCAACGGCCACCGCGAGGGCGGCACCCAGGTGCTCGACGTGTTCAGCGAGTGGAAGTCGATCTATGTCGACTACTCGGGCGGCCTTCAGCGCGCCCAGATCGACAACGCCGAATAGGTGACAAGATGACAAGATGACAAGATGCGGGCAGTCATCTTGTCATCTTGTCACACCTCTCCAGCCCCACAGGCGACCAGGCTCTAACCAGGCGATCAACGCCACCACTCCCACTTTACACTTGCACCACTTTTCAGGACTTCTTTCCTAATTAAACCTCTTGATAGCTGTGATAGAATAGCCTTAGCTAGCTCAAACTACATAACGTCATCTTCATCCTCATAGGAGAGAGGAGCGCCCTCATGTCCCGCAGCCGCCGTACTCTCGCGTGGTCGCTCGTCCTTGCTCTGCTGTGCGCATTTGTTGCCGCGGCGCAGCCGCCCGTTGCGCGGGCGGCAGGCTCGACCTTCACCGTGACGACCACCAGCGACCACTTCAACGACCCCAATGAAGGTTGCTCTCCGACCACCGATCAAAACAATCTACCGGGATGCACCCTGCGCCAGGCGCTCAACTCGGCAAATCTCGCCGGAAATGCCGGCAGTACGATCGAGTTTCAGATCCAGCGCGACGATCCGGGCTACACCAATTTCGCAACAACGGGTCACGATGCATGGATAATCACGCCGACGGTCGCGCTCCCGCCGCTTCTGAACGACGGCACGATTGTCGATGGATCGACGCAGACCAACCGGGTGGGCAACGACAACAACGACGGCGCCGAGATCATCATCGATGGGGCGCACGTGACCAATGCGGGCGGTTTGTGGATTCAGTCGAACGGCAACACGATTCGCGGTATCGGCATTGTCAATTTCCGCGCAAGCGGCTCGTCCGGAACCCTGAAGGGTGTCGGCATCGAGATCAGCGGCGACAATAACACGATCCAGGGCAACTATATCGGGCTCGGCACTGCGCCGAACGGAACGATTGCCGTGCCGAATATCGACGCGGGCATCATCATCTATGGCAAGGGCAACCTGATCGGTGGTGATGCGACTGCGCTCACGACCCAGTTCAACGTTATCTCGGGCAACAGCGGCGATGGCATCCTGGTCAACGGAGGCGACAACAACAACATCGCCGGCAACTTTATCGGCACGGACGGCGCCGTTTCCACTGCCATTCCCAACGGCGGCAACGGCATCAATATTCGAAACGGCGGCAACGGCAATGTTATCGGCAACTATCTATCTGCGAGCCTTGTCAGCTACCGCAACTTCATCAGCGGCAACAATGGCTACGGCATCCAGATCAAGGATAGCCTGAACAACAAGATCTACGGCAACTTCATCGGCCTCAACAAATCCGGCATCTCCAAGATCAGCAATGGCCTGGGCGGCATTCGAATCGACGGCACGTCGACTAACTCGTCGACAGGCAACGTCATCGGCGCGACGGCGCCGAATCCGTTGTTCATGCGGAATTACATCGCCGGCAGCAGCGGCCATGGCATTCAGCTCAACGGCTTCGGCGCCCGGCAGAGCCAGATCGTCGCAAACTATGTCGGGGTCGGCTCCAGCGGCCAGGTGCCGGGCTCGGCGCCCCAGCTCTCGACCGGCATTCTGCTCGACGACGGGGCCAGCGATAACACCATCGGCGGATCGATCGGAGCGCTCGGGCAGAATGTCGTCGCCGGCATCAGCGGCGACGGCATTCGAGTCGCGGGCCTGTTCCTGGCGTCTCCCCTGACGATCCTGCGCGCACAAAACAACGTCGTCAGCGGTAACTACGTCGGCATTGCGCCAAACGGGACGATATCGCCCCAGTTCGCGAATAGCGGCTCGGGTATCGTGTTGGATACCTATGTCGTAAACGCCACAGTTGGCGGCACATCGGCCGACCAGCAGAATATCGTCGAGAACAATGCGCTTGACGGCATCACGATTCGTGGCACGAATGTCACCACAACGACGATTCAGAAGAACACGCTCAAGTTCAACACCGGCAACGGCATCAGCATCAGCGGCGCGTCGAATACCAAAATCGACGGCGGCGACGCGGCGGGCGCCAACCAGATCACGAACAACGGCGCCAATGGTATCAGAGTGACCAATAGCCTCACCACAACCATCCAGTTCAATACCCTGAATTTCAACGTGCAGAACGGTGTGCAGGTCGGCGGCATCCTGACCAAGAACACGATCGTCAACGCCAACACGATCAACGTCAACACCCAGAACGGCGTGCAGGTCGACACCCAGGCGTTCAACACGGCGATCACCGGCAACACGATCTACACCAACACGCTCAAAGGCGTGCTGGTGCGCGACGTAGGCACGCAGCGCGCGAAGATTACCGCCAATAGCATGCAGGGCAACCGGACCGGCGGGATCGACCTGACCCCGGACACCACCTGGCCGCCCAACAGCCCGACGCCGGTCGGCGACCCGAATAACCCGAACCACGACATCGACCCGCCCTACAACATCCACGTCGACCAGGCCGGCAACCTGACCGGCCGCGTGCGCGTGACTCCCACCAACCCCGCCGCCGCCGCGTGTGTCGGCTGCACGGTCCAGGTCTTCTCGGCCAACCCGACAACGCTGGACCGCCAGGGGCGCGACAAGATCAACATGGCCGTCGCGGTGGGGGGCGACGGCAGCTTCAGCACGAATATTGGCAGCGTCCCGGCCCAGCTCGCCCTCACCGCGACCGACCAGGGCGGCAACACGTCCGAGTTTGCGGTCCTGACGCGGACGCTCGGGCTCGAAATCGGTCCGCCGCTCGTGGGCAGCGCAATACCTGGGCAGGTGATCACCTACACGCACCGGATCACCAACACCGGCTCGATCGATTTCAACAATATTCAGTTCACCGCCCTCTCGGAGCACGGCTGGAGCTACAAGCTCGCGCCGTCGAACCCGATCGCGGTGGCGGCCGGCGACTCGAAGCCGGTCACGCTGACACTCACGCTGCCAAAAGGCCCGGACTTGCGAGTGCTGGCCGGTCTGGTCGAGCACACCCGCCTGACCGCCAGCGCGGCGACGCCGTCGCTGGGCGTGACGACGTCGGCCAGCGTCACCGACACGACGACGGTGCTGCCGCAGTTTGTCCTCGACGTCAGCCCGGGCAACAGCAGCGGCTTCGGCGTGCCGAAAGGCACTTCCAACTTCTTCCACACGCTGACGAACAACGGCAACATCGCCGGAACGGTGCAGATCACCGCGACCACCGAGCTCGGCTGGGCGACGAGCGTCAGCACGACCACCGTGCAGCTTGCTCCCGGCGCCGCCAGTGCCCGCAGCGTGACGATCGGTGTGGCGATTCCGGAAGCGACCGCGGCCGGCACCGTCGTCACGACCACAGTCAGGTTCAACGTCGTCGGCGACCCATCGCAGGACAAAGTCGTCAGCGACACGACCACCGTGCTGCTCGAGCCGAAGGTGCTGCTGACCCACACCGGTGAAGCCGACGGCCAGGCGCAGGCGGGCCAGAAGATCTCGTTCCTCTACCTGGTCGAAAATCGCAGCAACGGGCCGGCGACCTTCTACCTGGCCGGCGTGCCCAGCTTTGGCGGCACCAAAGTCAGGTTCCAGCGGCTCGACGGCAACCAGCTGGGCACCAACAACTCGTTCCTGATCGGCAACGAGTCCGGATCGAACCAGCTAGCGATCGTCGCGGAGGTGACGGTCGACTCGCAGCTGCTGCGCGGCGACGTCGAGACGGTCACGATCTTCCTGCTCGACAGCCAGGGCCGCACGTACGCGGCCGAGCAGGATAAGATCTTCGTCACAAAGAGCGCGTTCGTCCCGCGCGCCTATCTGCCGATTGCCTCAAAGTAACAGGACCTACGCGGTGGCGTGCGATTCGCTGCGGAACGGATTGACAAAGCTCCCATCGGGTGGATTTTTTCGCCCTGCGGGCGAAAAAATCCACCCGATGGGAAGAGAAAAATCCATGTTCTGCATGTGACCGTGGTTGAAGGAGCTACCGCGTACGTCGTGAAAGCAGGGCGAGCGCAGAACGTTATGACAATCTACGATGGAGTGGCGACGTGGAGCACAGCATGCCTGGCGTCGCCACCCCACGACCCGGCCACTGTGCGGTCAGGATAACCTCACACAGACGTGTCTACGGCACGTCATGTCGCAGCGAACGCGGAGAGCGCCGAGGCGCGGTGGTGGCGCACGCCACCGCGCCGGGCGTGTATTCCACGACAATCGCCGCCGACATAGCGAATGAAGGAGGGGCCACGTGTCGCTTTCGTTCCGACGACTCAGCCTGCTCGGGCTGCTCGCGCTACTGATCGCCTTCGCGCCCCAGGCGCACCTGGCCGCCGCCGCCGGCCCGTACGTCGTCACCAAGACGGATGATACCGACGGCACGTGTTTGTCCGGCAGCAACTGCTCCTTGCGCGAGGCGATCAAGGCGGCGAACGCGGCCCCCGGATCGATCACGTTCAACATTCCCACCAACGACCCAGGCTATCAGGTCAGCGGCGACTACTGGCGCATCACCGTCTCCCCGGCTCTGGGAGCGCTCCCCGCGCTGACAGGCGGGAATATCACGATCGACGGCAGCGCCGGCGGCGTGCCGAAGATCGAGCTATCCGGCGGCGGCGTTGTGACCAACCGGGGCCTGTACATCAGCTCGGCCAACAACGTCGTGCGCGGGCTGATCATCAACGGCTTCATCAAAGTGACCGCGGCCGTCGATCCGACCGGCGCCGGGATCATCATCAACGGGTCGGCGGCGACCGGGAACACGATCACGAACTGCTACATCGGCACCAACTACAGCGGCACGATCGCTGGCGGGACCGCTTCGGTCAACAACGACGGCGCCGGCATCATGATCCAGAACGGCGCCAGCTCAAACGTCATCGACGACAATGTGATCTCGGGCAATGGTGGCTATGGGGTCTATATCTACACGTTGTTTAGCAGCAGCTCGAATATCCAGCAGAACAACAAGATCACCAACAACCGGATCGGCGTGACCGCCGACGGAACGAGCGCGCTCGGGAACGATCAGGACGGCGTGTACGTCGGCGACAACTCGAACGACAACGTCGTCGGCCCCGGCAACGTGATCGGCGGCAATGGCCCGGCCGGATCGTCGATCGTCTACGGCGTGAATATCGGCGGCCGGCTGCTGACCGATACCGCGTACATCAGCGGCAATCGTGTGATCGGCAACAAGATCGGCACCAACAAGACCAGCACGGCGGCGCTGGCAAACGCCGGCGGCGGTGTCCTGGTCACGGCCTCGACGAACACCGTCATCGGCGGTCCGAACGGCAGCCCGAGCGCAGCCGGCGGCGATGGCAACCTGATCTCCGGCAACACCGGCAACGGAGTCGAGGTCAAAGACGACTCCGGCAGCGGAACCGGCACGGTCGGGGTCGTTATCCAGAATAACTGGATCGGGCTGGACGCGACCGGCGCCGCCGCGCTGGCCAACGAAGAGGCGGGTGTGCTGCTCTGGCAGACGGCCAACGGCGTGATGGTCGGGCCGGACAATGTGATCAGCGGCAACGCGCTCTACGGCGTCTGGATGCTCGCCAACCTGAGCCGCACCGGCAACCAGCAGGTCCGCAACAACACAATCACCGCCAACGCGATCGGGACCAACGCCGCCGCGAGCGCGGGCGTGCCGAACAACATCGGCGTCTTGTTGGAGGGCGGCACGTTTGGGAACACGATCTCCGGCAACCAGATCGCTAACAACAGCTCGGCCGGCATCAGCCTGAAGACCGACACGAATAGCGCGGCGTCGCCGACTAGCACTACCATCAGCGCCAACACCATCGCGTCGAACGGGCCGACCGGCATCCAGCTGCTGGACGTCAGCAGCGGCAACACGATCGGTGGCAGCGCGCCCGGCGACGGCAACACGATCAGCGGGCACACCGGCGCGGGCATCGATCTCCAGGCGTCGCAAAACACCGTCAAGGGCAACACCGTCAGCGCCAACGCCGTCGGAGTCAAGATCAACGTCGCCGCGACCGACAATGTCGTCGATGGAAACTCAGTCACCGGCAACACGAACCAGGGCATCTACGTCGTCGGCGCCGGCGTGATCAGAAACAAGATCACGCGCACGACCACCAACAACAACGGCGGCAAGGGGATCGAGCTGGCCTCCGGCGGCAACCTGGGCAACCAGGCGGGCCGCCCAGGGCTCAGCGGCCTGACCCTCACTGGCACCAACCTGTCTGGCACAGTCACCAACGGCGACAGCTGCGGCGCCGGCGGCTGCACGATCGAAGTCTTCACGCACGACCAGTCGCTCCTCGACGAGGGACCGACGTACCTGACGTCGTTTACCAGCGCGAGCTCGTTCAGCGACGTGAGCCTCGCGGGGTGCAAGCCCCACCTGATCTTCACAATCACCGACGACACCGGCAACACGTCGGAGTTTACCAACCCGATCGACCCGTTCTCGTCGCAGTGCGTGCCGAGCGCCCCCGCCGTGTCGATCACGACCGACCCGCCGCTGCCGCCGCGCAGCGTGGTTCCCGGCGGCAGCACAACCTACGTCCACCATATCAAGAACACCGGCACCGGCGCCGGCGCGGTGACAGTCGACCTGTCGCAGCAGCCGAACAGCTGGGCCGCGCTGCTCAACAACGCCTGCCAGGGCGTGACGCTGGCGCCGAACGCGACCTGCGACTTCTCGGTGCAGGTGAGCGTCCCCGGCAACGCGCAGAAGGACGAGTCGAATGTCGCCACCATCACGGTCAGCATCGGCGCCGCGAGCGGGCAGCAGGTCGACACGACCACCGTGCTGCTCAATCCGGCGCTGGACTTGACGCCGCTCAGCCAGACCAAGGACACCGGGCCAGGCCAGCCGATCAGCTTCAGTCATACGCTCGCCAACCAGGGCAACGGCGCCGACACCTTCGCGATCACCGTGACGCCGCCGCTGAGCTGGAGCTACAGCGTCCAGCCGGCCGGGCCGATCGCGCTGGCGCAGAACGCCAGCATCACAGTCACTGTGACCTACACGCCGACGGCCGGGATCGCCAGCCCGCCGGACTACGACGCCACCGTGACGGCGAGCTCGATCAACGCGCCGGCGACCGCCACGAAAACTGTGACCGACACGACCCACATCGTATCGGCCGCGGTGCCGCAGATCGCCAGCGCCGTCACGCCCGCCAGCATCGACCCGGGCGAGCTGGTGACGATCACCTACACCCTCTCGAACGTCGGCAACCAGGCCGGCACGTTCAACCTGGCCTTCGCCCAGCCTCCGGGCTGGAGCGTCACCACCGCTCCACCGGCCTCGGAGACGCTCAGCCAGGGCGCCAGCACGATCGTCACCGCGACGCTGACGGCGCCCGCGAATGCGCTGGCCGGCGCGCACTACGCCACGCTCACCGCGACCGCCGACGCCACCCCGTTTGCTTCGGCCAGCAAGACCGACCAGATCACGGTCAAGCCGCGCGCTGCGCTCAGCTGGTCGCCCGACCAGAGCAACACGCGCGCGCCCAACCAGATCTACACCGACACGCTGACGCTGACCAACAGCGGCAACTTCACCGACACGATCGGCCTGGCGGCAAGCTCGTCGCGCGGGTGGAGCGTGCGGTCGCTCTCGCCGACCGTCACGCTCGACCCCGGCGCCAGCGCGCCGGTGCAGGTCGAGCTGACCATCCCGCCCGGCCAGGTGGCCGACACCAGCGCCACGACGACCCTGACCGCGACCTCGTCGCTGCCGCCGATTAGCGCCACCGCGCACATCACCACCACGATCGCCGCCGTCTCGGGCGCCGCGCTCGCGCCGCCCGCACAGATCCTGGCCGTCGACGCGGGCAAGCCGGTGACGTTCACGCTCACGCTTCAGAACAGCGGCAGCATCAGCCAGACCTTCACGCTGACCACCACCGCCGCGCCGGGCGGCTGGAGCGCCAGCCTCGCGCCGCTGAGCACGCCCACGCTGCTGCCCGGCGAGACCAGGCCGATCACCGTCGCGCTGCAGGCGCCGGCCGGCGCGCCGATCGGCAGCTCCGCCAGCGTGACGATCACGGCGACGTGCCAGGAGAACGCCTGCCCCGACGCGACCGCGACCGTGACCGCGCAGGTCGGCCAGCCCTACGACGTGACGATCGCCCCGCCGTGCAACGGGTCGGCGCTGCCCGGCGCGATCGTCACCTGCGTGCATACGGTAACGAACACCGGGCTCCAGAAAGACAACTTCGCGATCACAGCCGAGTCGGCGCGCGGCTGGAACGCGTCGGTGGCGCCGCCGAGCCTCTCGCTGGCTCCGGGCGCCAGCGCCACGATCACCGCGACGCTGGTGATCCCGACGTCGGCGCCCGCCGGGATCGTACACATGCTGTTCGTCCGCGCCCGCTCGACCGCGACGTCCGGGCCGCCGCACGAGATCGTCGACACCACGACCATCCTGCAATTCGCGCGGGTCAACTTTACGCCGAGCCAGTCCAAGCCGATCCAGCCGGGCAGATCGGTGCTCTTCCGCAACGTCGTGCTCAACACAGGCAACGGCAGCGACCAGTTTACGTTCAGCGCGAGCCAGGAGTTCGACTGGCACATCACAATCACGCCGACGCAGACCGCCAGCCTGGCGCCCGGCATCAGCTACCCGGTGACCGTGCAGGTCGACGTGCCGGCCGGCGCTAAGCTGAACGCGCTCAACCGGATCGTCGTGCGCGCCACGTCGGTGTTCTCGCCGACCGTGTTCGACCAGCTGGTCGACACCGCTGGACTCCAGGACGCGCCGTCGACGATTATCTACATGCCGCTCATGTCGCGGCCATGACAGATCTTAGACCAGGTTTCACTTGGCGGCAATCAGCCTTACAGTTCGTTGCTTATTGCAAGTCGCAAGTCGCACGTCGAAGCCACCTGCGACCTGTGACCTGCGACCTGTCACGCAGCATTGTAAAGCTCACAAGAACCTTGTCTTACAAGCCAAGGCCCTCTTTAATCATGAAAATTCTGCTTATCCACGGCCCTAACCTGAACATGCTCGGCCGGCGTGAGCCGTCGATCTATGGCAGCACGACGCTCGCCGAGATCGACGCCGCGGTGCGCGCGCGGGCCGAGGCCGCCGGCGCGACGCTGCTGGCGCTTCAGTCGAACCACGAGGGCGCGCTGATCGACTTCCTTCAGGCCGAAGGGTGGGACGCCGACGGGATCATCATCAACCCCGGCGCGCTCACGCACTACGGCCTCGCGCTGCGCGACGCGCTGGCCAGCCTCGCCGCGCCGATCGTCGAGGTCCACCTCTCGAATGTCTACAAGCGCGAGCCGTTCCGCCACACCTCGGTGATCGCGCCGGTCGCGGCCGGCCAGATCGCCGGGCTGGGCTGGCGCGGGTACCTGCTGGCGCTCGAATGGCTGCTCGGGAACAGTTAAGAGTTTTGAGTTTTGAGTTTTGAGTTATGGAACATGCACCGTAACTCATAACTTCTGGTATAATGCCCGCCTAACAATTCACACCTGCACATTCGCGAGGAGCACCCAGCAGCAATGATATCTACCGGCGAGCTGAAAAAAGGTCTGACGATTATCTACGAGGGCGGCCTCATGCGGATCGTCGACTACCAACACGTCAAGCAGGGCCGCGGCAGCGCCTACGTGCGGATGACGCTGCGCAACGTCCGCACCGGAGCGACGGTCAACACCACCGTCCAGGCCGGCGAGAAGTTCCCGACCGCCCAGCTCGAGAAGAAGACCGTCCAGTTCCTCTACCGCGAGGACGACACGTTCTATTTCATGGATACCGCGACGTACGACCAGCCGGCCGTCGGCGCGGGCGTGATCGGCGACGCGGCGAGCTACCTCGTGGAGAACGAGGAGGTCGACCTGCTGACCTACGAGGGCGAGGTGCTCGACATCGCGCTGCCGCCGAACGTCGTGCTGCGGGTGGCCCAGACCGAGCCGGGCTACAAGGGCGACACCGCCTCAGGCGCGGTCAAGCCCGCGATCATGGAGACCAGGCTGCGGGTGATCGTGCCGCTCTTCATCAGCGAGGGCGACGATCTGCGGATCGACACGCGAACCGGGACGTATATCGAGCGAGCGTGAGAAGAAGTCAGAATACAGGAGTCAGGAGTCAGCATTGCGTCGAGAACGATGGTTACAAGGTCATTCATCGAGATCGACTTATTCTGACTCCTGACTCCTGACTCCTGTATTCTTGGGGGAGAGCGAGTACCTATGGCCGAGGGGGCGGGCAAGCGGCGGGATCATGCGCCGGACGACGATTTTGGTCTGAGCGCGCTGCGCGAGGTTCTGCGTCTGATCAGCGAGACCGATATCACCGAGATCACGATCGAGCGCGGCGGCTCCAAGCTGCACATCCGGCGCGGGGCGTCGCAGGCGCAGAGCGCGGCGGCGCCCTTTCTCGTGACGCCGTCGCTCGCGGCTGCACTCCCCCACGCGATGCACTCGCCGCTGCCGCCGGTCGCGCCGTTCCAGCAGCACGCCGGCCCGCACCCGGCCGGCGAGCCCGCGCAGGCCGACGAGACGTCCGAGCACATGTCGGGCGACGAGCCGATCGCCTCGCCGATGGTCGGGACGTACTACTCCGCGCCGTCGCCCAAAGATCCACCCTACGTCCAGGAGGGCGACACGATCCAGCCGGGCGACCGCGTCGGGATCGTGGAGGCGATGAAGATGATGAACGAGATCGAGGCCGAGATCGGCGGCCGCATCACCAAGATCCTGGTCAAGGACGGCCAGCCGGTCGAGTACGGCCAGCCGCTCATGATCGTAGAACCACTGTAGCAAGTCGCAAGTCGCAAGTCGCATATCGCATATCGAAGCCTGCGGCCTGCGGCCTGCGACCTGAAGCTTGCGACCTGTTTTATGAACATCCGCTGTCGCAAGTCGCAAGTCGCAAGTCGCATATCGCATATCGAAGCCTGCGGCCTGCGGCCTGCGACCTGAAGCTTGCGACCTGTTTTATGAACATCCTCACCGTCTCCCAGCTCAACACCTACCTGCGTGAGCTGCTCGACGCCGACGAGATCGTGCGCGATATCTGGATCGAGGGCGAGGTCTCGAACTTCAGCCGCGCTGCGTCCGGCCACTGCTACTTCACGCTCAAGGAGGGCGAGGCGCAGATCCGGGCCGCCTGCTGGCGCACCTACGTCGCGCGCATCCCGGCGATGCCGTCGAGCGGCGACGCGGTACTGGCCCACGGGCGCGTGGCGTTCTACGAGGCCGGCGGCCAGATCCAGCTGTACGTCGACATGATCCGCCCGGCCGGCGTCGGGCTGCTCTACGCGCGCTTCGAGGAGCTCAAGGCCCGGCTGGACGCCGAAGGGCTGTTCGACAGCTCGCGCAAGCGCGAGCTGCCGCCCTTCCCGGCCCGCATCGGCGTGGCCACCTCGCCGACCGGCGCGGCGCTGCAGGATATCCTCAAGGTGCTGCGGCGGCGCTACCCGCTGGCCGAGATCGTCCTTGCCCCCTGCCAGGTTCAGGGCGACGGCGCGGCCGAGACGGTGGTCGAGGCGCTCTACGCGCTGTACGACCAGGACGTCGACGTGATTATCGTGGCGCGCGGCGGCGGCTCGGCCGAGGATCTGTGGACCTTCAACGAGGAGATCGTGGCGCGCGCGGCGTTCGCCAGCCCGGTGCCGCTGGTCAGCGGCGTCGGCCACGAGACCGACACGACGATCATCGACTATGTGGCCGACCTGCGCGCGCCGACCCCCTCGGCCGCGGCCGAGATAGTTGCCCCCGACGTGACCGAGCTGGCCGGCGCGATCGACCTGCTGAGCGAGCAGATCGACGCGGCGATCGGCCGGCGCCTCGACGGCGCGCGCGGCGAGGTCGCGGCGCTGGAGCGCCGCCTGGCCCAGCAGTCGCCGGCCCCGCGGCTGCGGCACGACCGCCAGGCGCTCGACGAGCTGGCGCGGCGCGCGGCCGCGCGGCTTGAGCACAACGTCGAGCTGCGCCGCGCGCGGCTGGACGGATCGAGCCACCAGCTCGCCGCGCTGAACCCGCTGGCAACGCTTGCCCGTGGCTACGCCGTGGTCCGCCGCGCGGCCGACGGCCAGATCGTGACCGACCCGGCCCAGGTCGCCGCCGGCACGGAGCTAGCCATGACGGTGAAAGGCGGCGAGATCGGCGCGCGGGCGGAAGGCCCGATTCGTCAACGGAAGGTAAAAACATGACCTTTGGGCCATTGCGATGCGCCCCGGCGCTCGCGTAATCTGTCATCAGCAGGACTTGCGCGGCGGCGTCCAATTCCGTACGGAACGGATTGTCAAAGCTTCTATCGGGGGGATTTTTTCGCCCTCCAGGCGAAAAAATCCCCCCGATAGAAAGAAAATCCGTTCTCTGTCTGTGACCAGGGCGGTGATACGTTGAGCCTTCGGCACAGTGGTATCCGACCGCGTCATTCCGGTGAACAAAGGCGCACACATGGCAACGACAAGCGAGAAGCCAACCTATGAATCACTCTACGCCCGCATGCAGGCGATCGTCGTGCGGCTGGAGGCCGGCGAGCTGCCGCTGGAGGAGGCGCTGGCGCTCTACGAGGAGGGCGTCGCGGTCGCGGCGGCCTGCCAGCGGCTGCTCGACCAGGCCGAGCTGCGCATCCAGGAGCTTCAGCCGAGGGGCGGCGCCTGGGAGGAGTGATGACTCCCACCCCGAAAGGGTGTGGGCTTCTAAAGGAGGCAATTTGTCTCGTCTAGATACCGTTAAAACGCGCTTCAACCCACCCGTAAACGGCGTGGGCTTGTGCGCGCCGTTTCTGTAGGCGCCTACGATGGTTGCCGAACAGATCCACCGCTACCCACGCTGGATCACCTGGCTGATCGAACTGCTGAGCTTCCTGGCAGTCGGCGCCGCGCTGCTGCGCTTCAGCCGCGACCTGCTGATGCTGCTCTGGGGCACGCTCGGGATCGACACCTCGCTGTTCGCGCGCGTGCCCTACCTTCCCGAGGCCGTCCAGACGCTCAGCAGTGGCGCGGCCCTGCCGCGATCCGAGGTCGGCGGCAGCAAGACGCTGGCGCTGCTGATGTCGCTCAATCTGCTCCTGCCGGCGCTCGGCTGGCTCGCGCTGGCGCTGCTGCTGACACTGCTGCTGCGCAACAGCCTGCCGACCATTCGCACCAGCCCGCGCGGGATGCTGGTCGAGTTTGCCGGCGGCTGGCTGCCGATCCCCTGGGAGACAGTGCGGGCGATCAAGGTGACCGAGGACCTGGCCGCCGAGCGATTCGTGCTGCTGGCCGAGACCGACCACCGGCAGCTGACCGGCTGGCATCGTTTCTATAGCCTGTTCTACAGGTTCTCTTTCCGCCGCAGCTTCCTGATCATCTCGGCGATCGGCGACTTTCAGAACCTGATCAAGACCCTGCTCAGCGAGACCGACCGCGTCGCGCGCGTGCTCGACAAC
>WNGB01006853.1_pt1 | contig 16635 bp, 8 predicted proteins | sample 5400681 | NCBI WGS metagenome assembly WNGB01 (sample SAMN13153367, study PRJNA577476) | soil metagenome | isolation source: 115 cm soil or saprolite under grassland replicate 2 | place: USA:California | collected 2016-06-15 | reverse complement strand
CCGCCAGCGGCTGCGTGAAGCCCCAGCGTGCCATCGACGCCCGCAGGCTGCCCTTGTCGTGCTGCTTGGGGTTGCGCTCCGCGCGTAGCAGCGTGTCGAGGTCCTGATACTCGATTCGCATTTCGTTGGACACCAAATTCCTCCTATGGTTGTGAGTGTGGAACGATGGGCAACAAAAAGAGCGGCAGCGAATACGCGTGACTGGCCTGGGGCCAGGGTGGCGCGTATTCGCTGCCGCTCTTTCTTTACTTATCGCTGTGAGTATACCCCCCGCCGCGCGGTGGGTCAAGCTACAATATGCTCGTCCGCTTTGCGACTTGGGAACAAAACACGACCGGCCGCCAGCGCTGCTCATCTGGCGCTGGCCGGCCGGTCGCTTCGGTGGTGTTCCGCGACAACGTATTCGCTCGCTCGCGGCAAGATGTTCAGTGGCGTAAGACGGTGGTGGCGTATTCGCTCATCGTACCGGCCCGCCGCTGCGGTAGTACTGTTATACCACGCGATTTTGGTACTTGCAACCCCTGTTGTAGTGGGGCTCGGAAATGTTTTCACACTTTGAGTAAAATCATTTCCCGCTTTGACGCAGAAATGATTTCACACTTTCATGGCTGGACAGCTAACACTCTAGCCAAGTCTTCAATATGGCCTTTAGCGCAAGGCATAGAACTACGTCGTGTAAAGGTGATGTCGTTAGGCTTCGCCAATTGCGCGACCGAATCGCTGTAGATGACAGTGACTCTAACCTGCTCTTCAACGGTATCGTATAGGGGGCAACCTGGTATCGTAGTGGTTAGCTACCCAGTGGGTTGCTCAATGCTGGTGCTGCGAGAAAAGAGCATCCATTGCAGCCCGGAGCTTGTGGTATGAACCAATCATACGGAGCGTCGCCTCTCAGCCAACGTATTCAGAAGATTCTCCTGGAACGCCAGGGTGAGCCACTCTCACTCATGGAGATCCATGCTCAACTGCGGCGGCAAGGGAATGGTTCCGTCGCAACTGATGTGCTGCGATCTATTCTGGATGATCGTGCGCTCTTCACCGTGCTGTCCGACGACCGATACACGATTCGCGACCATCTCGCGGCCCCGACAGTCGATAGCCCTCAGCCTTCAACCTCGCTCTATCTCCAGAATCTTCCTGCGGCCCGCACGAACTATGTTGTGCTGGATATCGAGACGAGTGGTACGAATCAGGAGGTCGACAGCATTATCCAGATTGCCGTGATGCGGGTACGTGATCGCCAGCCCGTCATGTTCCGGAATTGGTATGTGTACTGCGATCCCATCCGTCTGACCCCATCGCTGCGAAGGGCAATCCATCTCACCGACGAAATCGTCGCTCAGATTGCGGTCGCTCCTGCGATTAATGACATCTGGCCAGAGATACGGGCTTTTCTTGGCGATGACGCGCTGGTTATCCATAATGCTCGCTTCGATATGGGCTTTCTCACGCGGCAGGATCCATCCCTCTCAAATCTGGCCATCGACACGATGGAACTGGGCATTCTGGCAATGCCAGATGCAGCGATATACAAGCTCAGTTCCATTGCGGAGACATTGGGCATTGATATAGCATTGCTTTCCATACGTGGCATCGCGGGTATTCCGTCAGGCTATCGACCTAGCGCAGACAGCCTCCATAACGCTATTACTGATGTATTGCTGCTTCAGGCAGTGTATGCCGCGCTTTGTGATCGACTCCCGACACTGCCACTTGCAGTGCAGGCATTGTATGCGTTTCTCCTACCAGGAATTGGCCTGAGCGACGCTGGCGCAAGTGATCAACTGCTTGCCGCGCTACCGGCAGCTCAGAGCCGTGACGGCCAACCAATCAGTACTCCTCTTCGGGACGATAATGCGCTTGCGCTCCTGGATCGCTTCGCTGCTGATCAACAACTCGTACCTCGCGCAGCGCAGCGCAGCATGGTTGAGCTTATTGATGGCGCGCTGACCGACGACCGATCCTTGCTGATAGAGGCGCCCACCGGCACTGGAAAGACCATCGCCTATCTGATGCCTGCTGTCTGGCACGCACTGCATGCTGGTCGGCGGATCGCAATAGCAACCGCCTTTAAGAATCTGCAAGACCAGCTTCGCGCTGAAGTCACGCGACTCCAAAGCTTCATTGGGTTTCGCGCTCAAGTATTGAAAGGCAGTGCAAGCTATCTCTGCCTACGAAACTTGCAGGATGCCATTGACGACATCGAACCTGAAACTGAAATAGACCGGCGATACGTCCTGGCAAGCATTGCTGGCCGGATTGCAGCCGATCCAACAATGACACTGGATGAACTGCCCTTCTGGTTGCGCAGTACCGTTCCTGTCACAGCGGACATTGTGCGTGAAGTCGCCGTCGATCGAGCCACCTGCACGGAACGACAATGCCCATTCTACGACGAATGTGGCCTCTTTGCCGCCTACCGTCGGGCGGCCGAAGCTGATGTACTCCTGATCAATCAATCGCTCTGGCTGCATGAGCCGACCGCGATGCCAGCCTTCGATTCGATCGTCATCGATGAGGCGCATAACCTGGAAGACATGGCTACCAGCGCATTCGAGCAGGAGGTGAGTGAGACCACTCTTCGCTCTCAGCTCTTGCGCTTGGCAGTACCTGGGACGCAGCGTGGCATACTCAACCGCGTGCTGAAGAGTAAGATTGACGAATCGCTGCGCCGTGAGATTCAGGCTGTCCGGCAGAAGATTGGGCAGGTGCTCCGGTTAATCGAGGATCTTCGCGGCACATTGGCAGCCTTTGTGAAGACCAGCGATGAGCGACTAGACCCAAAGGGAGGAGCGCAGCTTCAGCTCGTTGGCGCGCCAGCGCGCATCTATCCTACACGCTGGCGGGTTGTTCAACAGGCACTGGATCAGATCTGGGATGTCTATCTGACGCCCATGATCGATAACCTGCAACGTATCGCCTACCAGCTTGCAAGTGGATATGTGGTTGAAGTGCGGACGATCGATGCTGTTCGTTTGTCGCTCATCGAGCAGCGGACACTCCTCCAGGCCATTCTCCAGGCGCAGAAGACCAATCTTGTGTCTTGGATCACTGTCGAGCATGATGTACAAACAGTACGCGGCACATGGGGATTTCATGCAGCACCAATTAGAGTCGCGCCTCTATTAGCTGAACGGTACAGACCGTATAGATCGGTCATTCTCACGTCAGCCACGCTCACCACCGGACGGGCCGATTTCAGCTTCTTTGTTGACCGTCTCGGTCTGCGTGAAATTCTGGGAGATAATGGCGCTCATACACTGCCACCAGTGCTTCCCTATGCCACGAATGTCCTATTGGGTATTCCCACGTATCTCACCTACACGCCTGCCCAGGAAACAATCAAGAGCTTTGTCGAAGAGATTGCTCAAGAATTTGGGCTGTTGTTCCGGTACACGGACGGTCGCGCGCTGGCGCTATTTACCTCGCGCGAACGGTTGGAAAAGGTCAACACGCGCAGCGAACCTTTGCTTGAACCACAGGGGATTCCGCTTCTCGCACAGCTCTCCGGCGCGAACCGACAGCGTTTGGTTGATGAATTCAAATGGCATGGCGGCGCTGTGCTGTTCGGACTCAAGGCTTTTTGGGAAGGGATCGATATTCCCGGAGAAGCGCTTTCTTTCGTCGTGATGGAAAAGCTTCCCTACCCTGCACTCACAGACCCGGTGCATACTGCCCGCCGCAAAGCTGTCCACGAGCAGAGTGGCCATGAGTTCGAAGACTATTTGTTTCCGCTTATGGTTATCCAGTTCAAACAAGGCTTCGGCCGGTTATTGCGCCGCGAGGATGATCGCGGTGCGGTCATCATCTATGATCGCAGGGTTGCACGGAAGAGCTATCTCCCTCAAATGCTTGGTTCCCTTCCTGGATATCAGCCACGCGATCCGGTCGCGGAACGCTCGCGGCGCGCATTCTATGAGCTGATCGATCAGCGCCTTCCTGGTCTTATTGATCGACCGTCCAAGGAAACGCTGCTGGCCGAGCTTCCCGATATCCTCTCCACAGATCTTGAGGCTCTAGTTGAACGGCTGGCTATTCCCGATCCACTCTCACCAGATGAATATGCTGCGTATCGGCCACGCATTCTCGAAGCACTCAAAGCCCTATTCAGGCATGATGACTTTCGCTCGCCTACACAAGAAGCCGCTATCAAGTCCATGCTGACCGGAGCGGATGTGCTCGCCATTCTGCCGACAGGCGCAGGTAAATCGCTCTGCTTTCAGCTACCGGCGCTGTTACGCCGTGGTCTAACCATCGTTTGCTCTCCACTGATTGCACTCATGCGTGATCAGATCGACAAGCTGCACGAACGGGGTATAGAGATCGCAGCGGCGCTGGTGGGTGGCCAGAGCGCAAGTGAGCGCGAAGAGATTATGGGCAGAGTCAGGTCAGGAAGAATTCGCCTGCTCTATATCGCACCAGAGCGCCTGCGCGACCCAGTACTGCGTAACCTCCTACTTGAGACGACAGTTCGGCAGATTGTTGTGGATGAAGCGCACTGCGTTGCGCTGTGGGGGCCAAGTTTTCGTCCTGACTTCCTTGTTATCCCACAAATATATACCGATCTGGAGCGGCGCCCACCCGTGGCTGCATTTACTGCGACTGCCACACCGATCATCGCGCAAGAGATTACGGAAAGCCTGGCACTGCACGAACCCACGATTGTCAGAACATCGATTGACCGCCCAGAACTACAACTGGTTGTGCTGGATCGGGAGTCATCTTACCACCCTGTCACGAGTAAGACAGACAAGATCAGGCGTTTGATGATGTTGGTGCAGACCGCTACCCAACGCAATGAGCTCATGCTCATCTATACCGCTACGACTGCTGAAGCAGAGCATCTCGCTCGATTGCTGAATGTTGCTGGATTTCTCGCACGCCCCTATCACGGCAAAATGCCTGTGCAAGAACGCGCCAATATCAGTGAACAATTCATGGATGGGCTGCTCTCGATAGTGGTCTGCACCAAAGCATTTGGGATGGGGGTCGATAAGGCGAATATTCGATATGTGGTGCACTATCACATGCCGGGGGATCTGGAATCATACTTTCAAGAGGTTGGGCGTGCCGGGCGAGATGGAGACCCTGCCTATGGCATCTTGCTCTATCACAAGAGTGATGAGCAGATCCAGCGCTACTTCATTGACAAAAGTCGCCCAGACGGTGAATTACTCGCTCGCCTCTGGCGCGAGATCTGCGCACAACCAGCATTCTTTGTCCTCGACCCAATTGCGACCTGTGAGGCCTTTGATATTGATGAGCTGGAGTTGCGGCGGGCGCTCTACCTGCTTGAGCGTGCAGGTCTTATGCAGCGTGGGCATGATGTGACCCTGCGCGGCAATCTCACGCTGCTTGGTACCTGGGACGAGGTATTGTCTCTGGCGAATGATAAAGATCATGATCTCATTGATAACTTCCGCACGCTGTTACCCGAAGCTAGCTGGTCACGGGTAACGCTCGATCTGAAGGATACTGCCTCACGCGTCGGTTGCGAAGTTGAAGCGCTTGAGCAAACACTGGTGAGATTTAGCGTCGCTGGTGGATGCCTTTATCGGCCTTGGGAGCGCGGCTATCAGGTGCGGCGACTGGTTGATGCAACGACGCCACTTCCGGCTGTTGGGCACGAAACCGCGGATGCTCAGGAGGCCAAGCTACGACAGATACGCGCCTTCGTACGGCAGCGAGGCTGTCGCTGGCAGGCGCTGCGTGCCTACTTTGGTGAGCCGATTGGTGCGCCCTGCGGTCGGTGTGACCGCTGTAACCCGCATCAGCGCTATCCCTGGAGTGGAGTAACAGAGCGCGATGTGCCGGATGTGAGCGAGGTCATCAATCTCGATACCACCTGGCTGGGCATTATTGATTGGAACGAACGGCGCGCGCGCGCCGTTCGTTCCCCCTATAGTCGGCTCTCACTGCTGCGTATCCTTCGAAGCGATGAGTATGCATTAATGCGCGGTGTCGAGCCTGGCCCAGCCAGTCGTCACCGCCGCGACGAGCTTCGCTCCTGTCCGTACTGGGGTGTTTGCCGTACGTTACGGCGTTCGGCATCAGATCTCGAACAACGCCTCCAGCGGTTGTTTGAGAATGGCTTCGTCGAGCAGCGCACCACATCGGTTGGCGCAAATGGCAGGTACGATTATCTGGTTCTAACAGAACGAGGTCGCACGCAGCTTCAGAGCGGCGAGCATATCCAGTGGAGTTGAGCAATGGTGACAACAACGAACCAGCCGGTGCGACGACCGATCCGCGTCAATGTGCTTGGGGTGTTGAGCACGCTCTTGGCAGGCTATTCTGGCGGCATCACCATCATCCGAGAACTGACACAGAATGCCGATGATGCGCCTGGTAATGAGGATCGCTGGATCGAATTTCACTTCCTGCCAGATCGGCTCATTGTTCGCAACAGTACCTATTTTCGTGACGAGGACTTTGAGAATATTGAGGAGATTGCGCGTGGCGGGAAGCAGCTAGAAACACGTAGTACGATCGGCGCGTTTGGCGTTGGTTTCACCTCAGTCTACCAGCTAACCGATACGCCGATTGTACGGTCAAGCGGGCGCGAGATTAAGTTCATGCTCGAAACGAGCGATCTGGACGAGCAGACGAGTACCGTGATTGATTTCACCGAGTTTGAGTTACCGTACCGGCGTGAGGCCACGCCAGTCAGTATTCGGCTAGGAATGCCGCCAGTCACGGAAGACTTGATTCAGCATATCCTGAGTGAACTTCCCAACGAGACACAGCGTCTTCTCTTCTTTTTGCGCCGTGTGAATCGGATTGCCATATTCGACGACCAACAGCTATTATCAGAGGTACACAGAGAGACGTGGGCCTCCAACTCACCGGATGAACCTGAACATCTGCGCATGACATTGCGGTCTGGCAGAGGAGAAGCGCGAATTCAGTCATGGCTTCGCTTCACGGGGAAAACCGAACGTGAACCTGTGGTAACCCAGGATGGACGACCAGAGAAAGACCAAAAAATCCAGGTCGTTGTGCCTGATACCGATATTACGGAGCAAGAAGTCAGCGGCGTATTCGCTGGACGACTTTATAACTATCTCCCGACCGAGGTTCATACCGGATTGCCATTTCAGATCAATGGCGATTTCTACCCCACAGCCGATCGCAAAAATATCGACAATGATCATTACCATCACCAGCTCTGGCATACGGCAGTGTTGGAGGCTATTGGAGATTGTTTTGCACGGGCAATTCCCTATCTACTTGAGCGTTTCAGAGAACATCCGGAACAATTCTATCGGCGCCTGCCTATCACAGCCAGCACGGCACTAGCTGAGCCTATTGTTGAAGCCTGTCTTCGCGCGGCGCGCACTCTCTCACTCTTCGCAACGCGGCAGGGCTGGCGCACAGCAGCAGAAATCTTCCGTGTCGAACCAGATCTTCGCCCCCTGTTGGAGGGAGTAGACGCGCCGATCATGGAGTTGGAGCGCGAACAGATTCTCGCCCCACTCATGGAACGGCTACAGGTGCGTACGTTCGCCCTTTCTAATCTGATAGAACGTTGGCAACAAGATATCCGTGCCGGAACACCACTTGTCCAAGGCCCATCCTACCTCCAAACGCCCGACCAACTCAATCGGATCTATACCCATCTTGAGGAGCGCTATGCGCGCAATTTCGGTGAACAGATCAGGCAAGCACCTATCTTTCTTGATCACCATCAGCTCCTACGACCAGCTGAACAATGTCGCCGTGCGCCGAACAACGAGGTGCGTGAAACATTAGGAGAGAGCGGTTTGCATTTCTGGGCTGGGGATGATAGCTATGCCTATTTGTTACAGCAAATCCCATCACTAACCCTCAGCGATGTGTGGAATGCACTACGCTTTCAGCTTCCGCAAGAGCTACCGTTACGCCAAGCACCAGCCTGGCTTAATACCAATACAAAGCTCTATCGTGTGTATCGGGCAATCATCGATATCAAAGGTTCCAGTGATCGTGTCCACCGTGACCAAGTTTCCACTCTTCCTATCTGTCTCAGTCGCGACGATTGGCTGCGGAAGCCCGGCACTATCGCGATGCCGGGCAATGATCCGGTCGTGTACGATATTCTCGCGGACGACTCGGAGGTTCAGCTCGTTGCGAAATCAACCCACGAAAACCTTCGTTATCGGCAACTCTACCTGGATCTTGGTGTGCGCCAGCTCAGCCTTGAGGCAATTGTCGACCGCCTCGGACGCTTCAGTCGCACTGAAACTACGTTAGAGCAGGCACACCCCTGCCTGAACACGCGTGAGAAAATCCTGCGCATTTATCGCTATCTGCGCGACCAGCGCCAGCAACTCACACGAGCCGAGATCGAAGCCCTCCGCCACCGTATGGCGATCTGGATGTGCCAGGATCGGCGCCTGCGTTTCGCCCATGGAAGCGATGGTCGTGAGGTCATGACGCCTCCACCGACAGCGGATTGGCCGCAGGGAATCAAAGTTGATCGCGTACTTGATGTTGAGAATCGCGATGCCTTGGGAACACTGTTCGAGGTTCTCGATATCCGTCCCCTCGATCCAATACGTCTGATTGATCACTACCTGCTGCCGCAGTTTGAACAGCTTACGTGGGATGAGCAGAGAAATGCACTCAAGTACCTGGAGATGCACATTGATCTGCTGCTACAGAACCGGGTACTCCAGGAGCGTGTACGGTCGACATCGTTAATCATAGCTAACGACGGTCAACTTTGCCGCGCCGATGCACTTTGCTATCCATCTGACGAGGTGTCACAAGTCTTTGGAAATAGTGCGCGTACACCCCAAATTGTGCGCTACTTCGGCAGAGATATACCGAGCGACCCAGCAAAGTGGCGATGGCATCGATTGGTCGTACAGATTCTAGGGCTGGGAACCTGCCCGCCATCGGAAACCGTTCTCGATTATATCAACGCGCTAATCCAGGAGCCGGTTGATGCAAGTCGACAACAGATTGAAAAGCTCTTCCGGTACCTGGAGCGAAACTGGGAATATGCGTATCAGCGCGCAGGTTTAGGACGGCACCTGCGCGAAATTGCCTGGCTACCTGCGGATGGTGACCATGCGCGCCTCTACCGCCCTACTGAGCTCTTCCCAAGTCAGGAGAAGCTTCTCATAGGACATGTTGCCCGCGTATTAGGGTTCCGTGAAGTCCGTCGACCTCAGAAATCTATTGGTGAGGCGCTTGGATTACCCTCAGTATATGAGCGCAATGCGGTGGGGGAAATGCCGTATGCTCCCAAAGTTGTGGAAGAGTTACTAACTCTGTGTCAACTTGGCGAGCCTGCGCCTGGGCAAATATACAAGTACCTTAATGATCATCTTCCATTAGGCTCAGATGGCTTACCAAAGCTTAAAGGAAAGAAGGTGATCTGGGCCGGTGATCGCTATTGGAAAGCAGAGCATATCTTTTTTCAAAACTATCGTAATCAATTCGGAAGCTACCGTGGTTATGCCGCAACCCAAGACTATCCCGATCTCCTACACAGATTAGGAGCGCACGAGCAGCCAAATCCTACAGATTACCGCGATATCCTGCTTGAAATTAGCGTGAAGATTGGCGATGGGCCTGTACTGGACGAAGAGCGGGCGATTCTGCTGAATGCCTATGACCGACTGGCTGAAGCAGAGGAGGCCCTGCTTGCGCCTCTGAAAAAGGCTGCATGTATTTTGAGTAGTCCTGCGATACAGGCTCGGAATGGTGGCGCCGAGATGCAATTGCGACGCCCAGATCAAGTCGTCCTGACCCCTGCTGATCGTTATATTGAAGCTCTTCCTGATGTGCCTGTAGCTCGCTACAATCCAGATGGAGTAACACTGCTTGGTCGCATTGGAGTGCGCCAGCTTGATACATTGGTGCGCTATAAGATGGCTCAAGCAGATAGCTTGCGACAACGCACCAGTATCTCTAGCTCATTCGCTGGTCTTGGCCGCCCGCTCCAGCGCCTGCTCTATCATTTCCTTGACAGTCCCAGTGTTCAACAGCGCGAACAGACCTTATGGGATACTATCAAATCACTAAATGCCTATGAACTCCCCGTGCTGACAGTTACCTATACGGTCGAGCTTGATGGCGTGCCCTTTACGAGTGATGCACGTGACGAGAATATGTTTTTCGATGTGCATCGGCAAGAGGTCTATATTCGGCGTGGTCTGAATGATCGAGATCAGGCATCTGAACTTGCACTCTTACTCCATCAGCTCCTAGCTATTCCTAGTCTCCAACCAGCAATTCTGCGAGATCTCTTGCTCGACCCGTCGCGTGCCGACCAGGAGATGGACTACAATCAGATCCGCCAATTACCGCAGTACGTTGAAGTGGGTCTCATTGCCGATGACCTAGAACTCTTTTGGACGATCGGCACGCGGACCGAAGATGAGGGATCTGTAGCTGATCCGGAGGAAGCTTTATTAGAGCCGCAGGCAGCAGGAGTGTCCCGAGAGCCAGCTATTGCTCGCCACACCGCATTCGAAAATCATCGAGCAAATGGCATAGCGGAGGATCGCTCGCAACCCCGATCTAAAGCTCAAGAGCAGATCGAGCCGACGCAGGACGAAGCTCTAAACCCCAAATTGCCAGATAGGACAACCAATGGCCATAACGGCCACAAGCCAGTCCTCAAACCAAAGCCCACAAAACCGGTGGATATGGGTGTTGCTGAGAAACCCATCCCGCAACATCCTTCGGTAGCGGCTGGCCCTCGTCCGGCTTTTGTTGGCCGAACCGAGATGAACAGTCCTACCATCGCAACCGATGTAGATGGTTTGATCGAACGTAGCCAACAGTGGGAGAAGGCCCATCCCCAATTAACAGCAACGCTGTCAAAGCCGGAGATGACTCGCCAACATCGTTCCCCTGCTGGTGTAAATCCGGCTGAACCGCGCGAACAAAATATAGCCCGCTTTACTCTCACTTTTCCTGAAGCCACGCAAGGATTTCTACGGCTGAATGTCCGTGCGCAGCAGCTCTTTCCAAGTCGACCTGATCGCGTCTACTGCCGTACCAGCGAGGGGCCAAGTTTTACGCTCTGGATTAATTGGAATCGCCGACAACCAATTGCCTACGCTGATGAGATGCGTGCCTATTTTGCCAGCCAGGAGATCCCTGGCGGCGGCATTGTCTATATCGAACAACTGCATCACAATGAGTATCGATTGTTCTACAATTATCATCCTCACGAGGTGCGAGAGGTACGCATTGCACTTAATGAACAAGGTCAACTGACATACGAACACATTGAAACCGTCAGAGTCAACTGCGAAACAGTTGATGCGATCTACCGTGCAGAAAAACGCCATGAAGATCAGATCGCACTTTATATGGATGCAGCGGGAAAGAAATCAATCCTGGAAACTCTTTGTGATCTGTTTATGGCTACCGAACGAACGTGGATTCATCAGGACGATCTGAAGGCCATGGTTATGGCTGAACGAATGGTCGCCGATGGTTCAGTTCAGCAGACGCTCCAAGGCAAAGAGTGCTTTGTTCCAGACGGCCAGGGATTCTGGCGCTTTGCACCTGATAAGTTAGCTGCTTCACTCCAGCATGATCCCTTTATCATTTGGCAGAGGGCCACGCACCGGCTGATGAACACTGATGTTGTAATCGCGCGACGTTTCAATCGTGAGGTAACGGCACTCATGGGCGATCTCTCTGTATGGCTTCATACAGTTGCGAGCATACAGGCTAGTCAGGCAATTACAGGCGTTGACGATCTCGTTCGTCGCATCGTTGATGCGCCACAAGATGATGAACCGGCAGCCGAACTGCGCCGTCTTGTCGTTGAACAACTTGGCTTTGAGGGGAGTTTGGATGAGGATGGATGGCTACGGACAGTTCTTGAGGCGGCGTCTAATCCAGGAATCGTCCATATCTTGCGTCCAGTATTGCGAGAAGTTCTCGACCAGTTGCGTCGAACGGGTCGAATGAGCGATATTTCCAAGCTGATGACCCTGTGGAATGGTTATGACCCTGGTCACGGGTACGATCTAGGCAAGATTCTGGCAGAGGTTGAGACGTGGCGGACACTCAACCGAGCCGATGTGACCCTGGTTGAGTTGATAACAACCATACGCCAACATCCTGAGCTAACCGGTGTACGATCACGGCTCAAAATGGCTGTCTTTCGCGATCTTCAGCGGCTGGATCCAATAGCATGGCTGATGCATGGTGTTGGTATAGCTGCCGTAGACACCGGCATAACTGCATATAAACCCTTACTCGATGCACGACGCTATCTCAATCAGCCAGATCAACGCGAGTTTGACCGAGCGGTGCGCGATTGTTGTCTGCAAATCTGGGACGATCTCGATGATGAGGGTCGTGTGGCGCTTGTTCTGAGCACGCGAAACAACGCACCACTGGCTGAGACAAAGGAAAACCAGATTGCCTTCCTACGACGGGAAGCGGAACGTCGGCGCGAGCGCGAGCCGATTATTGCGTTGCTTATAGGGATAGTAACTTGGCAAGCTCTTTCGCTGAACGATCGACTGCATCGTCCCTATATTGTGGCTCATCTGGCTGCCTGTTATCGTCGCCTGGAAATTTGGGAGTTGGCGCACGGCGAAGCGTGGTTCAGAGAACTTAATCGGCGTGAGGCTGATGATCTTTCGGGTCTAGGGACATACTATGCTGCTACTCACGCCAGGCGTATGACCGCCTTTTGTGAGCTCCTACAACAGAGCGAGGCTCATCCGCTGATGAAGTACCTTCGTGCAGAGCTAGATCACCATAGAAGGATGGCTGAATAAAAACTAGACATTATCAAGGTTCGTGATATACTGGCCGGCGTGTTCTTTCACGGAGTGGAACGATGCCAAAGTTTGACAGCATCTTGCAGCATGAACGGCGCCTACGCGCCTTTACCGGCCTCGATACCGCCACATTCACATCCTTCTTGCCGCATTTTACCCTGGCGATGGAGCGCTACCTCAACCATACGACTCTGGATGGCTACATCCGCGAAGGCGACCGCGCGATCACCTACGCCAACAGTCCGCTGCCCACGCCACAAGATCGCCTGTTGTTCATCCTGACGTATCTCAAACAGAATGCCATCCAGGAGGTGCATGGTCAGCTCTTCAACATGAGTCAGCCCAACGTCAGTAAGTGGGTGCGGCTGCTCCTGGATATCCTGAACACGGCCTTGGCCAGCCAACACTTGCTGCCAGCCCGTACGGCGGCTGAGTTGGCCACCCAGTTGCAAGCCGCAGAGGCGGAGGGCGATCCTGAAGCGCCCCCCTTTTTTGCCATGATGGAACCGAACGACCAATAGCACGACCGAAAGATGCCTTCGAGCAAGAAATCTACTACAGTGGCAAGCAGAAAGACCATACCATCAAGAATGTGCTGCTGGTGGATGCCTTCGGGCGTATCTGGTTCTTGAGCGCCACCTATGAAGGGAAAGCACACGATAAACGGATTGCCGATGAAGCCCGGTATTGCTTGCCGGAAGGCAGCGTGCTGGGGCAAGATAGTGGGTTTCAGGGTTTCACCCTGCCAGGCGTGATCATCCTCCAGCCGAAGAAGAAGCCACGCAACGGCACACTGACCGATGAGGAAAAAGCGGACAACCAGTGGATAGCGCACATCAGGGTGTTGGTTGAGCACAGTATTGGCGGTGTGAAAGTCTATCGTATTGTTCACGATGTCATCCGTCACTGGTGTCCGTATATACGCGATCAAGTGATGGCCATTTGCTGTGGATTGTACAATCTGCGGTTACGCCAGCAAATCGCCGCTGAGAGCACATGCGAATCTTGATAATGTCTACTATTTCGTAGAGCAAACCGCAAGATATAGATATACCAGAACGGATCCGAGATCATGTGCGAGATCTGTGTGAAGTCAGAAAGACGGGGGATAGAGAGGTAAAGGGAGCGCCGATTAGCGTAAAATCCTTTGTGTGATTTGGCGCGCTTCTGCGAGGAAGCCTTCAGCGCGATTTCTCCGCCGCCCCTTGGCCCTCTATTCTTGGAACAAAAACGAGGTGCGACGTCGCCTGTTCTGCGCCTCGACGTGGACGGGAACGGGCCGCCTGGCAGGTCGGCGACACACGCCACCACGTTTTCTGTACCACTTTTGTTCTACTGTCGTCGTCGGCGGCGCGGGCCGGCCGCCTTACAGCGGCAGGCCGCTCAGCGATGTCATCCACGGAGGAAGTGGCGAAAAATCAGCATCAGCCCGATGATGTCGGCGACCCAGATCAGCCACAGGAGTGCCGGGTGCAAGCGCATCATCACGCGGCCTGCCTTTTGCTCGGCCCGCGTCGCCGCCGGTTGTCCCGCGTCTGGCGCGGGATGCCGCTGTCCAGGATCTGCGGCCAGCGCGCCTCGCTCGCGCCGCGCTTCCCGCCCCGGTAGGCGTCCTCGTGCGTCAGCACCTCGCGCACCGTCGAGGGGTACCAGTGCCGGCCCGCTCGCGGCGTCGGCACGCCCTCGGTGTTCAGCACGGCGGCGATGTCGCCCAGGCTCACCGGCTGGCTGCGCAGCAGGAAGATCCGCCGCACCAGCGCCGCGCTGGCGGTGTTGACCACCAGCGCGCCACTCTCGGCCTCGCGCACGTAGCCCAGCGGCACGTTGCCGCCCTTCTCGCCGTCTTTCCGGCCCCTGGCGTCGCGCCCGTCGGTCGTGCGCTTCACAATGTTGTCTCGGTCGAGCTGCGCCAGCGCCGCGAACATCGTCAGCACGAACTTGCCGGTCGGCGTGGTCGTGTCCAGGCTCTCGCGGCAGCTGACAATCTCCACGCCCGCATCGGTCATCCGCTCGACCAGGTCGAGGATAATGCGCGTGTTTCGGCCCAGGCGATCCAGGGCCGCGAAGATCACGATGTCCAGCTTGCCGGCCCGGATGTCGGCCATCAGGCGGGCCAGCTCGGGCCGCTTGGACTCGCCCTTCGTGCCGCTGATGCCGGCGTCCTCGTAGACGCCGAGCACATCGCCGCCCTTCACCATCGCCATCGCTTTGCACTGCTGGAGCTGCACGTCCAGCCCCATGCCGCCCTCGGCCTGGTCGTCGGTCGAGACGCGCAGGTAGATGCCGATCCGTAGTCGCGCCGCAACGTGACGGTCGGTGGTCAGTGTTCGTCGTGCCATTACTGCCTGCTCCTTGGTGGCTTGATCGCACCCGCCGGCATCCGACGAGCGCGGGATCGAATAGCGGTGTTCATGTCCGGCGGTGTGGCCGGCTGGCCCTCGGCGCCGATCTGGTCCCAGATGCGGTCAAGAATCGCGTCGTCGCCCTCCTCCAGCTCAATCTCTTCGCCGTGTGGGGCGTCGCTCTGTGGCGCGCTCATACGTTGTACCCCTTCGCTTCCACATAGGCGGCGAGCACGCGCCGCGAGCGGCTGCCGTCGGCCAGGTCGAACGTCATACCAGCGCCGGCGCCGTCCCGCTTCCAGGCCTCCCGGCCCTCCGGTGTCTGCATCAGATCGCTGACCCGCTCCACGTTGAAGCCGCGACCCTGAAAATAGGCGCGATCCGCACTGGAAAGCCGAAAATCAAAGCCCAGGCGCGGGAAGGTGTAGTACCCGTTGTAGTGGTCGTCGTTGAATGAGCCGGATACCGGCGCCTGGATGTGGTGCAGCCCCATCTCGCTCGCAGCACGAACCTGGTGCGCGAGGATGCGCGTGCCGGCTCCCGGTGGCGTATCGGGCCGAAGATGGAGCAGGCTGTTCGTCAGCACCAGCTCGCCACTCGCGTTCTTCTGGATCGTCCGGACGCTCGGCTCGCTGTACCAGGGGTGCTGGATGGTCATCGTCAGCGCGCCGCCCAGCGGCTGAATCGAGACCCGCGCCCCATCCGGCGCCCCGGTCAGGTCGGCCAGCTCCGTAAGGCCCACGTCGCGCCCGAACAGGTCGTGCGTCGTCTGATGCAGCTGATCATCGGTGCTGCTCGCCCGCGCGACCTCTGCATAGCCCCCATTCCAGTGCTGCGCGGTGAAGCCGTCACGCGGCTGTCCGTTCCAGCCTGTTCGATTGGCCCATCCCGTCGAGGACGCTGGCTGTGCCGCGCGCTCGCCAGTCGCCCAGCGGCCGTGGGCATCGCGATAGGGGTTGAACCCGCCGCGGTATCCGCGATTGCTCATAACAGGCCATCCGGCTCATAGGGTTCGTTCTCGAACCGCTCCTTACCAACGATTGTGACATTTTTGGGATCGAAGACCACCAGCTGCTTGCCGCCGGTGTGGATGCCGGACCCGTTCACGATCAGCGCGTCGTAGCCGTGCGCTTGCAGGATCTCCTTGAAGACCTGGTACGGCGTGCGCGTGTTGAAGCGGAAATATGGCGATGGGTGCGGCCCGGCGCGCAGCCGCTGCCTGGCGTAGTCGGCCTTGACCCGCTCGTCGTACTGCGCCTTGAGCGCGGGCGACAGGTACTTCGTCATGTCGGGCTGGTCGTCGCCGCCGATATCGATCTTGAACGGCCGCTTGACGTTGACCCGCGCCTCATAGGTGTAGCCGCGCTCCATCCAGCGCTCATACAGTCCCGTCGAGCCGAGCACCCCGCCATAGGCCAGGTAGATGCCGGTGCCCCACCGAGGAAAGCCGTGGGCGCCCTCGTGGTTGGCGTCGAACCCCTTGCGGAGCACGTCCTTCATCCGGTACATATCCCGATCGCGCACACTGTGGAACAGGGTGTCCTTGA
>WNGB01013691.1_pt1 | contig 16636 bp, 17 predicted proteins | sample 5400681 | NCBI WGS metagenome assembly WNGB01 (sample SAMN13153367, study PRJNA577476) | soil metagenome | isolation source: 115 cm soil or saprolite under grassland replicate 2 | place: USA:California | collected 2016-06-15 | reverse complement strand
CTGTCGATGGCGGCGTGCGCCGGCACTCCCGAGACCGGCCAAGGACCGAGGGAAAACACGGGCACGCTCGTCGGCGCGGTCGCCGGCGGCCTGATCGGCTCGCAGTTCGGAGGTGGAACCGGCGAGCGCATCGCGGCTGGTCTCGCGGGCGCGGCGATCGGCGGCCTCATCGGCAATCGCATCGGCGCCGGGATGGACGACGATGACAAGCGGCGCGCGTATGCGGCGCAAATGCAAGCGCTCGAAGCCGGCAAGTCGGGTGTGGCGGTGGGGTGGAAGAATCCCGATTCAGGCCGTTATGGATCGGTGGTTCCCGGTCCTGCCTACCAGTCCAACGGACTGCAGTGCCGACCGTATACTCACACGATCTATATCGACGGCCGGCCGGAGGTCGCGCGCGGTAACGCTTGCCGCAATCCGGACGGCACCTGGACCGCGGTGGGCTGACAGAAGCGCCATCCGCCGCTGCAGCCAGCACGCGGAAGCCGGCGCGCCATCGCGCGCCCGGGCGCCTTGATGCGGTCTTGTTGCTTGCCGGCCGGCCACACGAGCAGCGGCGGCTAGCGTTACGTCAGCCACGCCAGCAGACCGGCGGCGAACACGCTGAGGCCGCCGAAGACTACGAGGGCACCGCGGCCGTTCACGAAGTGATCCGGCAACGGTCGCAGCACCAACGGCGCAACGAGCAACATGCCGCCGCCGCCGAGCACGGTCGCATACCACGGCACCACTCGCCGGACGAGCAACACGCCGCTCGCCAGCGCGAGCGCCGAGCCCGCCAGCGACCCGAACAGGATGCATGTGCCAGCGCGGGACCGCAGCGCCACTCCTCGATGCTGCGCGGGGAAATGTCCGCTCGCCGCCAATACGCATAACGCCGTGGCGAGCAGAAGCACCATGAACACGATAAGCGGAAGAATCGCGCTGCTCGGCAACATCGAATCGGGCGCGCTCCTTGACCGCCAGCGATTGCGACAGGTAAATATACCAGACATATATCAGCTCCGGGCGCAAGGCTCGAAGCAGAGACCCGCGATTTTCGTTTAGCTCATGAGCCGACAGGCTTCCGTGCCGAAGATCTCGCGTCCTTCGCGGCGCGTGCGCGAGGCGCGGCCGGCGGCGCGCGCCGAACCCCTCACGGACCAGGCCTACCGCGCCATCGAGGAGCAGATCGTCACGCTGCGACTGAAGCCGGGCGATGTCCTCTCCGAACAGATGCTCTCCGCCGCCTGCGGGTTCGGTCGCACCCCGATCCGCGAGGCGCTGCAGCGCCTCGCGATGGAAGGACTGATCACCATCATCCCGCGCAAGGGCATCCTGGTCTCGGACATCAATCCGCGCACCCAATTGCTCGTGCTCGAGGTGCGGCGAGAACTCGAACGGCTGCTCAGCCGCGCCGGCGCCGAGCGCGCCAGCGGCGAGCAGCGCGCGCAGCTGTTCGAGATCGCCAGCGGCATGGATCGGGCCGCGCGCAGCAATGACGATATCGCATTCATGCGGCTCGACCGCGAGCTCAATCGACTGATCGTCGAAGCGGCACACAACGACTACGCCGCACGGTCGATGAAACTGCTGCAGGGTCTGTCGTGCCGGTTCTGGTACATGCATTACCGCGAGGCTGCAGACCTGCCTTTGTGTGCACGCCTGCACGCGAACCAGGCTCGCGCCATCGCCAAGGGCGATGCCGAGGCCGCGGCGCGCGCAAGCGATAAGCTGATGGATTACGTGGAGAGCTTCACGCGCGCAACGGTGTGAGATATGAAGGTCTACGAAGGCAGGCGCACGATCGACGGCCTCGTCGTCACCGTCGACGGTGCGCGGCTCGGCGAACATTACGAGGTGAAGCGCTTCACCAGGTACGGCTTCGAATGGACCTATGAGGGAGAGAGCCCGCAGCAGCTGGCGCTGGCGATTCTCTATGATCACCTCGGCGATCGCGATCGCGCGATCCGCCTGTCAGAACCGTTCATGAAAATGGTCGTCGCCAATCTCGACAATGACTGGACGCTGACCAGCGATGAGGTCGAGAAGTTTGTGCGCGAGCGGGCGTGAACGCGAAGATAGCGCGCAGAGCTGTTCGCTTGTACCTGAAATGCGTCTGATATATCATGCCATTCAGTCACCATAACAACGGTCGGCCGGGAGTGAGGTCCCGGCCATTACAAGGGAGGGGTCCATGCGCGTTTCGCGTCGTGCGCTACTGAAGTCCGCGGCCGCTGCCGGAGCTTTGTCGCTGCCGGGCGCGGTCTGCGCCCCCGCCATCGCGCAGGCGAAGCCAGTGCGCATCGGCATTCTCGCGCCGCGGTCGGGCATAGCGGCGGCCCCGGGCGAGAACGGCATTCGTGCCACCCAGTGGGCGGTAGAGCGCTTCAATGCGCAAGGCGGGATCGCTGGCCGCAAGGTCGAGCTGGTGATCGAGGAGGAGTCCTCGCCCAAGGACACGATCGAACGCTTCAGCAAACTGGTGCAGCAGGAAAAAGTCGATTGTGTCCAGGGAATCATATCAACCGGGGCGGGCTTGGCGCTCGGACCGGTGGTGGAAGAGGCGCGCGCGATGACGATCTACTGGGACGGCACGACGCAGGACGGTGTCGACGAGAAGATCCCGAACCCGCGCTACCTGTTTCGCAGTACCGACAATGAGTGCGAGGCGATCATGTCCTCGCTGCTCACCATCAAGCACTGGAAGGGCAAGTTCGTCACGGTGGCGGGCATCAACCCGGACTACTCGTACGGCCGCAACAACATGGCCGCCTTCGTGGCGCTGCTTAGGCGTTACGACATCGACCATAAGGTGGTGACGGAACAGTGGCCGAAGGTCGGCACCATGGACCTGACCAGCCATGTCGCCGCGCTGAAGGCCGCCGGGCCCGACCTGATATTCTCGTCACTCTTGTTCGCGGACCTGCCCGTGTTCATGAAGCAGGCGCATGCCGCGGGGCTGACCAAGGACATCAAGCTCGTGTTCCCGGCCGCCGGGTGGCAGCACACGTTGATGAAGAAGGAGTTCACCCCGGAAGGCATGCTGTTCGGCCACAACACTCTCTATTTCGCCAATCCCAATGCCTCGCCGCTCGCGCGCGAATTCGTCGACTGGTACGAGCGGACCTACAAGGACTACCCGGAATGGGAGGCCGACCGCGCCTACTTCGCCATCGCCTCCTATAAGGCGGCGGTGGAGAACGCGTCCAAGGCCAAGGGCGGCAGCTGGCCCGCCCAGCAGGACGTCATCGACGCGATGATCGGTCTTTCGGTCGAAAGCCTCGGCGGCAAGGGCTCGTGGCGCAAGGACCACATTGCCGAACAGACCTTCGTGCAGGGCTTCACCACGCACAACAACAAGTACGATTTCGTGACGCTCGGCAGCTTCGAGACCATGTATGCTGCCGATCTGCAGAAACCGCCGGGTGCAAATTTCTGGGACTGGATCAAGAGCGCGCAATTCAAGATCTAATCGTCATCGTCGATGGTCGCGTTCGCGAACATCCTCGTCGGCGGCGTGTTTCACGCCGCCGTCTTGTTCCTGGTCGCCGCCGGCCTGCAGCTCGTGTTTGGAGTGCAGAAGATCCTGAACCTGGCCTGCGGGTCGTTCTACGCGCTCGGCGCGTATTTCGGGATCACGTTCGTCGGCGTCGCAGCCGCCATCGGTGCATCGCCCTGGCTGATCCTGCCCGGCCTGATCGTGTCCGGCGTCCTGGTCGGCTTCATTGGCCCTCCAATCGAACGGCTGCTGCGCAGCGTCTATGATCGCGACGAGAGCTTTCAGCTGCTGCTCACCTTCGCCCTGGTGCTGATGTTTCAGGACGTGTTCCGCTTCATCTGGGGTTCCAATCCCCGCTCACTCGACAACGCATACTTGGTCTATGGCACGATCACCGGCCGCGATTTCAGCATTCCTGTCTACAATTTGCTGGTAATCGCTGCCGCGATCGCCACGGCAGCCGCACTGGGCGCATTCCTGCAGCGGACCAATTACGGGCGCATTCTGCGCGCTACCGCAGAAAATCGCGCCATGGCGGAGGCACTCGGGGTCGATGTGCGCCGCGTCTATTCCGCGGTGTTCACGCTGGGCGCGGTGCTCGGCACGACTGCCGGCGCCCTGGTGGTGCCGACCGCCGCCGCGTCGCTCGACATGGCGATCGAGTTCGTGGTCGAGGCGTTCGCTGTTGTGGTCATCGGCGGACTCGGCTCGATGCGCGGAGCGCTGGTCGGCGCGCTCATCGTCGGACTGATTCGCGCCTACTCGCTCGTTCTCTATCCCGAAGCGGAAGTGCTCGCGATCTATTTCATTGTCATTGCGGTTCTGCTGGTGCGTCCCGCCGGTCTATTCGGGAGGCCCGTGGCATGAGGTTGCCCGGCGCGGCGGTCGCGGCGACCGCCGGCACTGCGGCGCTCGTTCTGCTGCCGCTTGCGGCGCCGCCCTACTACGCCGGCTTGATGGTGCCGTTCTTCGGCTACGCGATCGCGCTACTCGGCTTCAATCTGCTGTTCGGATATGCGGGGCTGCTTTCGTTCGGGCACGCCATGTTTCTCGGTTTCGGCGCCTATGGCGCGGCCGTGCTCGCCGGTGTTTACGGCTTCAAATCGTTCGAACTGGTGCTTGCGGTGGCGACACTCGCCTCTATGGCCGCTGCGGTGCCGATTGGTCTGCTCTGCGTGCGCTACGTGGGCATCTTCTTCGGCATGCTCACACTGGCGTTCGGCATGCTGTTTCATTCCTTTCTGTTCAAATTCTATCACATCACCGGCGGCGACAGCGGCATGCGCGTTCCGCGCATGGACATCCTCGGCCTGGAATTTGCGACCTACAACAAGATCGAATTTCTCGCCGGCCCGTTCTACTACTATTGTCTCGCTCTGCTCGCGATCGCCGCCCTCGTGATGTGGCGGATCGTGTATTCCCCCTTCGGGCTGCATCTCAGGGCGACACGTGACAATGCGCGCAAGGCTGAGTACCTCGGCGTGCACGTGCGCCGGGTTAGGCTCGTCGCGTTCGTGATCTCCGCCGGGTTCGGCGCTGTGGGCGGCGTGATCCTCGGCTTCCGCGTCGGGCTCGCCGATCCTGAGCTGGTATATTGGACCCAATCCGGCCAACTCGTGTTCATGGCGGTGCTGGGCGGATTCCAAAACTTCTTCGGGCCCATTGTCGGCGCGCTGGCGTATATCCTTTTGCAGGACCAGCTGCAGTCGCTGACGCAGTACTGGCGCTTCGTCCTGGGCGCGATTCTCGTGCTTATCGTCATCGGCTTCCCCTCCGGTCTCATCGGTCTCGCCGATGAGCTGCGGCGCAGATTGGCTCGGAGTCCGGCGTGACCGCGCTGCTGGAAACCCGCGGGGTCGGCAAGGCATTCGGTCTTTTCCGGGCGCTCGAGGACGTGAGTATCGCCTTGCATGCCGGTGAGCTCGTCTCCGTGGTAGGCCCCAACGGCGCCGGCAAGACGACGCTGGTCAACGTGCTCACTGGGTTAACGAAGCCGACCAGCGGCGACGTGCTCTTCATGGGCCGCAGCGTGGCAGGGCTTGGGCCGGTGCGGCTCGCAGACTGTGGACTTGCCCGCGCGTTTCAGCTCATTCACATCTTCCCGCGGCTTACGGTCATGGAGACGATCGCGACCGCGGTCGTCTCGCGGCAGCGCAAACGATGGCGACTGTTCTCGCAGCTGGCCTCCGACGGCGAGCTCGACGAGCGCGTGCGGAAGGTGGCGCGCATCTTCGATCTCGACCGCCGGCTCGACATGCTCGACGAACCGACCTCCGGTGTTTCTACGGCCGACAAGCATGGCATCATGCGAACGCTGATCGAGGCAGCCAAGGTGGCGGGCGTAAAAGGCATTCTGCTGGTCGAGCACGACATGGACCTGGTTGCGGCGTATTCGCACCGTATCATCGCCTTGTCAGAAGGACGGGTGCTTGCCGATCTGCCTGCGGACCGGTTCTTCGACCAGCAAGACCTGATCGATGTCGTGATCGGAAAGCGCAGGGGCGCTTGATGCTGCGCGTGCATAATCTCGCTGTCGATATTCAAGGGAGCCGGGTGCTGCGCGGCGTCTCGTTCGAGATCGCCGCCGGCGAACTCGTCTGCCTGGTCGGACGCAACGGCGCGGGAAAGACAACGAGCCTTCGTACGGTCATGGGATTTCGCAAACCGGCGTCGGGCTCGATCGAGCTCGAGGGCAACGACATCGTGGGGATGCGTCCCTATCGAATCGCCCGCATGGGCGTGGGTTTCGCGCCGGAGGAAAGCGAGGTATTCGGTGACCTCACCGTCGCAGAAAACATCTCGTTGCCGACGTGGACCTGTCCGGCCGGACGCGCCGCCGAGGCGCGGATCGCCGACGCCTTCCGCGTCTTCCCACGCCTTGAGCGCTACCGCGCCCGCAGCGGGCATGCGCTTTCGGGCGGCGAGCGCAAGATGGTCTCCATCGCCCGCGCGCTTGCGCTCGGTCCCAAATTGCTGCTGCTCGACGAGCCCACCGAGGGGCTTTCTCCGGCGATCGTACCCTCCATCGTGGAGGGCCTGCTGAGTATTCGTGCTTTTGGCCATGCCGTGTTCATCGCCGAATCCAACATTCATCACGTGCCCGAGTCGGCCGATCGGCTCTACGTGATCGAGCGGGGTGAGATCATCTTCGCGGGCCGGCCGGAACAGGCGAGGAGAGACCCGGCGGTGGCGCGCATCATCGGCGGAACAGCGGCGCCGCTGGCGGATTGAACTGATTGTGCAGGTGTGATAGATGTGTGATATATCAGCCGCGCAAGGCGGAAGACCGGCGGCAGGAGGATGGCGATGATCAATCAGCGGCAGATTGCATTCCGGCAGGAGTACCGCTCCCGCATCATCGGATGGTACGACGGCTATTTCCACGTCGCGATCATCTACGCCATGGGGGCGGCGGCTTTCTACGTCTACACCGCGCACATCCACGACGTGACGCCGCTGGAATGGCTCACCGTTCCACTCACGTTCCTGTTCACGAACGTGTTCGAGTGGGCGGTGCATAAATACGTGATGCATCGGCCGGTGAACATCAAAGGGCTGCGAGCCATCTACGAGCGGCACACACTCAACCACCATCAGTTCTTCACCGATGAGGAGATGCGCTTCCGCGACCATAAGGACTGGCGCGTGACGGTGTTTCCGCCGTACGCCCTGGTCGTGTTCATTCTCATGTCGATCCCGGCGGCACTCGTGCTCGGTGCAATCTTCACGCCGAATGTCGGCTGGCTATTCATGTGCGTGACGACGGGCATGTACCTCGTCTACGAGTTCATGCATTTCTGCTGTCACGTCGACGAGAACTGGTTCGTCCGCAACTGTCCGTTCGTGAACACGCTGCGACGGCATCATACGGCGCACCACAACGCTCGGCTGATGATGGAGGTCAACATGAACCTGACCTTCCCCATCGCCGACTGGCTGTTCGGAACGTCGGACTTGAACCGCGGACTCGCCGGGCATCTGCTCAATGGCTACGATACCCGGCACGTGAAGCGGAATTTGCGCGGCACGCCGCGTCGGCCGGACGAGGCGGCGGCGGTGCCGATCGGCGCCAATTGATCGCGCGGAGCGCGCTATGCCCAACGACGTGAAGGTCGTCGTCTCGCTAGTGGTCCTGATTGTGGCGGCGATCCTCGCCTACTGGAGCGGCTCGCCGATTCGCGGCGATTTATCCACCTTCGTTGTGGTGACCGCGATCTTCATGGTGATCTCGATGTGGATTTTTCCCGAGGCCGGCGGCAAGAAGAGCGACGCAAGCAAGGCGAAGTGATCGCGCAGACATCGGGATCGGCGATGACCCTGGAATACAGCGCCGCCGTGCTGCATCGCGCGCGCTCGCCGCTGACCATCGAGCAGCTACAGGCCGGATCGCTCGCTCCTTCCGACGTGCTCGTTCGCATCAGAGCTGCAGGGCTCTGCCACACCGATCTCGAGGTGATCGAGGGCTCCCTGCGCTACCCGATGCCGATCGTGCTCGGTCATGAGGCAGCAGGGGTCATCGAGGAGGTCGGCACTGATGTTCGGGCGGATCGCAAAGGCGATCACGTCGTGCTGTCGTGGAATCCGCATTGCGGACACTGCTTCTATTGCGACCGCGATCTGCCAATTCTGTGTGAACAGTATCTCGCCAAAGGCGCGCAGGCCGTCCATTTCGACGGGCAGAGCAAGGCGCGGCTGTCCGACGGACGCGAGGTCAGGCATCTGATGTTCCTGGGAGCATTCGCCGAGTACTGCGTCGTCCCGGCGCAGCAGGCGATATCCGTGAGCCGTGATCTGCCGTTCGATCGCGCCTGTCTTATCGGTTGCGGCGTCATGACCGGGGTCGGAGCGGCGCTCAACATCGCGCGGATCGGTCATGCCGATACCGTGATGGTAATCGGTTGCGGCGCGGTGGGGCTTTCCGCGATCCAGGGTGCGCGGCTCGCGGGCGCGGCGGCAATCCTTGCGGTCGACATCGACGACGGTAAGCTCGAGCTGGCGGGAAAAATGGGCGCAAGCCATTGCATTGACGCCCGCAAGGGAGACCCGGTGTCGATCGGCAAAGCCGCGACCGGCGGTCGCGGGGTCGACGCGGTCATCGAGGCGGCGGGCAATGCCGCCGCCTTCCCGATGGCCGTTGAAGTGGTGCGCCCCGGCGGCGAAGTGGTGTGGCTGGGCAAGATCGACGTTGCCGACGAGGTGGCCTTCCGGTGGGGTGCGCTGATGCAGGAGAAGCGCATCCGCCGCTCGAGCTACGGCGGCGCCCGCCCGGCGCGTGATTTTCCCATGCTGGCGAGGGCCTACCTGGACGGTCGGTTGCTGCTCGACGAATTGATCACGCGGCGCATTTCCCTTGCCGAGATCAACGCGGGCTTCGCGGCACTGCGCAACGGGCGGGCGATCCGCACCGTCGTAACTTTCAGCTGAGATGCACCGGGGCCGCCCTTCGTCTGAGACCGCTGGGGTGCGAGTCGAGCTTTGCTGAATTGATTGCTGTCGTAGAATGGCCGAGGACACCGAACCGTCCTGGTTACGGCAAATTTACAAGTTCCCGCTTCGCCATGTCGCGGTCGTAATGGTCTTTGGCCGTTGCAGGGGGGCCGTTTGCCGTGATGTAACCGCGCTGGACGGGCCCAGATCCGCGGCACTCGTTTTCGCCGCACCGCCTCGGCGCTGTTAAATTCGATCCGATGGATTGGTTATGACCCTGTGGTTCGGACTCGCATTGATGACGGCTGCGGCCGTTTGGGCCGTGCTCTGGCCGCTGGCACGCAGAGGAAACGAATTGCGATCCGGCAGCGACGTCGCGGTCTATCGCGACCAACTCGCGGAGATCGAACGCGACCGTGCAGCCGGTTTGATCGGCGAGAGTGAGGCCGTCGGCGCGCGGGTCGAGGTATCGCGCCGGCTCATCGCCGCGGCCGATGCGCAAACGGGGCCGCCGAGCAGCGTGTCGTCTGCGACATGGCGGCGGCGGGCGGTCGCGCTTGTGGCGCTTGTCGTGTTGCCGTTCGGCGCAGCAGCGTTTTATCTCGCGCTCGGCTCTCCGTCACTGCCGGATCAGCCGCTTGCGCCGCGCCTCGCCGCTTCGCGCAGCGATCCCTCGGTCGATACGTTGATCGCGCAGGTAGAGGAGCATCTTTCGCGCCGTCCTGAGGACGGGCGCGGCTGGGAAGTCATCGCCCCGGTCTATCTGCGGCTCGGACGTTTCGATGATGCGGTCAAGGCGCGGCGCAATGCACTGCGGCTCAATGGCGCCACCGGCGAGCGCGAAGCGGCGCTGGGCGAGGCGCTGGTGTTCGCCGCCAACGGAGTGGTGACCGCGGAGGCGAAGGCTGCATTCGAACGGGCGATCGCGCTCGATGCGAACCGCGTGGAGGCAAGATACTTCCTCGGGCTTGCTGCCGAGCAGGACGGCGACTACAGCCAGGCCGCCGCAACTTGGCGCGCGCTGCTCGAGGCCGCGCCACCCGATGCGCCTTGGATCGACGTGCTGCGAGGCGCGCTCGCCCGCGTCAATCCCGGCGGCGCAACGGGTAGTCCGCGTATCGACCCGAGTGACGAGCAGGTCACGGCGTCCCGGCAGCTTGGCCCCGAGCAACGCAAGGCGATGATCGAAGGCATGGTCGAACGGCTCTCCGAGCGGCTGCATCGCGACGGCGCCGATGTCGACGGGTGGCTGCGGCTCGTTCGCTCTTACCTCGTGCTCGGCCAACCGGAGAAGGCGCGTGCCGCCGTCATCGATGCGCGGCGTGCACTCGCCGGCGATGCGATCAAGCTGCGACGGCTTGACGACCTCCTCAGGGGACTTGGTCTTGAAGGCTAAGGGTCCGAGGACCGCGCAATGACGCGCAAGCAACGACGCTTCTCGCTTATCGGCGCCGCGCTCGGCGTGCTCGCGCTCGCAGTGGTGCTCGTGCTCAGCGCGCTCAAGGATTCCATCGTGTTCTTCAATTCGCCGACCGAGGTAGTCGAGAAGCAGGTGAAACCGGGAACCCGCATGCGCATCGGCGGCCTGGTGAAGGAGGGCAGCGTTTCTCGCGGCGAGGGACTTGCAGTCCGCTTCGAGGTGACGGACGGGAGGCGTACCGTCCCGGTCGCCTACCAGGGCTTGTTGCCTGACCTGTTCCGCGAAGGGCAAGGCGTGGTCGCCGAAGGCGCCCTCGATTCAGCCGGAACCTTTCGCGCCGACAGCGTACTCGCCAAGCACGACGAGACCTATATGCCGAAGGACGTTGCCGACGCATTGAAAAAGCAGGGTCATTGGAAAGACGATTACGAAAAGAAGCCCGGCGCCGCTCCGGGAGGCAGGACGCAATGATGCATTCCGCGCGCTCGCGCGCGGGATGATCGAAGGGGCAGATGATGATCGCCGAATTCGGCCACTACGCCCTCGTGCTCGCGCTGGCCCTGGCGCTCGTCCAGGCGAGCGTCCCGATGATTGGAGCGCGCAAGAATGATCCTGTGCTGATGGCTGTCGCGGGGCCGACCGCGGTGGGGCAATTCTGTTTCGTGGCGATCGCTTTTGCCGCGCTGATGACCTGCTACGTGCGGTCGGATTTTTCCGTCGTCAACGTGTTCGAGAACTCCCATTCGGCAAAGCCGCTCGTCTACAAGCTCAGCGGTGTGTGGGGCAACCATGAAGGCTCGATGCTGTTATGGGTGCTCATTCTCAGCGTGTTCGGCGCGCTGGTCGCGCTGTTCGGCGGCAATCTGCCAGCGCGGTTGAAGGCCAACGTGCTCGCAGTGCAGTCCTCGATCGCGGTCGCATTCATTCTTTTCATTCTGATCACGTCGAATCCGTTCCTACGCATCGCCGGCGCGCCATTGGAGGGCCGCGACCTCAATCCCATCTTGCAGGATCCGGGGCTCGCCATCCATCCGCCGCTGTTGTATCTCGGCTATGTCGGTCTCTCGATCTCGTTCTCTTTCGCTATCGCCGCGCTCATAGACGGCAGGATCGATGCCGCGTGGGCGCGCTGGGTGCGACCGTGGACGCTACTCGCCTGGATGTTCCTGACGCTCGGCATCGCCATGGGTTCCTATTGGGCCTACTACACGCTCGGCTGGGGCGGCTGGTGGTTCTGGGATCCGGTGGAGAATGCGTCGTTCATGCCCTGGCTCGCCGCCACCGCGCTTCTTCACTCTGCGCTGGTGATGGAGAAACGCGATGCACTCAAAGTATGGACCATCCTGCTCGCGATCTTGGCCTTCTCGTTGTCGCTGATCGGCACCTTCCTCGTGCGCTCGGGAGTACTCACGTCAGTGCACGCCTTCGCCACCGACCCGACGCGCGGCGTCTTCATCCTGGCGATCCTGCTGCTGTTCATCGGTGGCAGCCTCGCACTGTTCGCGTTGCGCGCGCCCTTGCTCAAACAGGGAGGCCTGTTCGCGCCGATTTCGCGCGAAGGTGCGCTGGTGCTCAACAATCTCTTCCTGGTGAGTGCTTGCGCGACCGTGTTCATCGGTACACTCTATCCGCTCGCGCTCGAGGCGCTCACAGGCGAGAAAATTTCCGTCGGCGCGCCGTTCTTCAACGCGACCTTCGCCCCGCTGTTCGTTCCGCTCCTCATCGCCATGCCGTTTGGTCCGCTGCTTGCCTGGAAGCGCGGCGACCTGCTCGGCGTTGCTCAGCGTCTGGTCGGTGCCGCGGGCATCGCCGCGATCGCCGTCGCCGTGATCTTCGCCATGGAAGGCGGCGGGCCGCTCCTGGTGCCGTTCGCGATCGGTCTTGCGCTCTACGTCATGGCCGGCGCGTTGACCGAAATCGTCGAGCGCACGGGCCTGCTCAAGGTCCCGCTCGCGACCGCGTTCGCGCGCGCGCGAGGTTTGCCGCGTTCGGCCTGGGGCGCCGCCTTTGCGCATTTCGGGCTCGGGATCACGCTCCTCGGCGTCATCGGCGAGACGCAATGGAGCCTCGAGCGGATTGCGGAGCTCAAGCCCGGACAGTCGATCACGATCCGCCGCTATGATCTTCACTTCGACGGCGTGACCGCGCGGCAGGGACCGAACTACCGCGAACTCGCCGCTCATTTCACCGTGCGACGTCATGGCGACGTCGTCGGCGTCATGGAGCCGGCCAAGCGGAGCTTTCCCTCGCGCGGCACTGCCGTCACCGAAACCGCGCTGATGACGCGGGGAGTCTCCCAGCTCTATCTGTCGCTCGGGGACCCTAACCCGGACGGTTCGCTCGCGGTGCGGCTCTACTACAAGCCGCTGGTGCTGCTCATCTGGTTCGGCGCCGTGGTGATGGTGATCGGCGGCGCGCTCTCGCTCTCGGACCGGCGTTTGCGCGTCGGCGCGCCGAAGCCGGCGAGGAGCAAGGCCGCGCTCTCGCCGGCGGAGTAGATCCCCATGAGATGGCTCTGTCTTATTGTCGCGGTGCTTACACTGGTGGCCTTGCCGCCGGCGCTTGCGGTCGAGCCCGACGAAATCCTTTCGGATCCTGCGCTTGAAGCGCGCGCACGTGCGCTGTCGAAGGACCTGCGCTGCATGGTCTGCCAGAACCAATCAATCGACGATTCGCAGGCTCCGCTCGCGCGCGATTTGCGTATCCTTGTGCGTGAACGATTGCAGGCGGGCGAGAGCGACCAGCAGGTGATCAATTTTCTGGTCGCACGTTATGGCGAGTTCGTGCTGCTGAGGCCGCGATTTTCATGGTACACCGCGCTGCTGTGGCTTGGTCCGGCGGCGGTGCTGCTCATCGGCGCTTGCGGCGTCCTGCTGCTCGTACGCCGAGGCCGAGCCGATTCGGATCGCGCAACCGCAGCGCGGGAAAAGCTCACGTCGGCCGAAGCGGCGCGGCTATCGGAGATTTTGCGCCAAGGCGAGCAATGAGGCGGTGTCGACTTAAAAGCAAGCGATTGAGATTCAATAATTTTTTGAAGCTTGCCGACCTTACCAAACTTTAATTTCTCCGACAGCGCGCGGTAAGGAAGCGTCGCCCATCTTGCTGTGCAACGGGTGCCCCTCGGCCCCGCCGCACCAACGATGGAGTGACCGTTATGACTGCGAGCGTTCCCGCTCAAAAATCGCGCATCCTCTCGGCGCGTCGTCTCGTTCTGCTTGCTAGCGTCGCCGGCCTTGGCGTGACCGTGCTGCTCGGTGGTGCGGGACTTCTCCCGCAGCCGACCAGTCCAGCTCTGACCGCGATCGCCTATGCCCAGGGTGTCCAGCGTCCGATGGGATTTGCCGATATCGTCGACAAGGTGAAGCCCGCCGTCATGTCGGTCCGCGTCAAGACCGCTGGTGGCGCCAAGATGATGGGCTTCGAGGGCGATTTGCCGTTCCCGCCGAACTCGCAGATCGAGCGTTTCTTCCGTCGCTTCGGCTTGCCGGAAGGAGCCACTCCCGAGGAACCGCGCGCGCCGCGCAACCGCCTCGTGACCGGCCAGGGCTCCGGTTTCTTCATCACTGCCGATGGCTACGCGGTGACCAATAACCACGTGGTCGATAAGGCCGACACCGTCGAGGTCACGGCTGATGACGGCAAGACCTACACCGCCAAAGTGATCGGCACCGACCCGCGCACCGACATCGCCCTGATCAAGGTCGATGGCCGCAGCGACTTCCCCTACGTCCACCTCGCGGACAAGCCCCCGCGCGTCGGCGACTGGGTGCTCGCGGTCGGTAATCCGTTCGGCCTCGGCGGCACGGTGACCGCCGGTATCGTCTCGGCCCGTGGTCGCGACATTGGGGCCGGTCCTTACGACGACTTCATTCAGATCGATGCGCCGGTCAATAAAGGCAATTCCGGCGGCCCGACCTTCGACGTCGACGGCAACGTGATCGGTATCAATACCGCCATCTTCTCCCCCTCGGGCGGCTCGGTAGGCATCGCCTTTGCCATCCCCGCTCCGACCGTGAAGTCGGTCGTTGCTCAGCTCAAGGACAACGGTAAGGTCAGCCGCGGCTGGATCGGCGTGCAGATCCAGCCCGTCACCGCCGAAATCGCCGACAATCTCGGTCTCAAGGCCTCGGAGGGCGCGCTGGTCGCGGACCCGCAGGCGAACGGCCCGGCCACCAAAGCCGGGATCATGGCCGGTGACGTGATCATGTCGGTCAACGGCAATCCGGTCAAAGACGCCCGAGACCTCGCCAGGCAGATCGGCAGCATGGCGCCGGGCGCCACCGCGAAACTGACGGTATGGCGCAAGGGCGAGGAGAAGACCTTCTCCATCGCACTCGGTGAACTGCCGAACCAGCGTGAGGCGCGCGCGACGACGACGCCCGACTCCTCCGGCGCGGAGGGCACCGACGTGCCGCGGCTCGGCCTCACGGTCGTACCCGCCGGCCAAGTCGCCGGCAGCGGCTCGGAAGGCGTGGTGGTTACCGACGTCGATCCCAACGGGATTGCCTCCGACCAAGGCGTCAAGACCGGCGACGTCATTCTCGAGGTCGGCGGCAAGAAGGTTGCCAATCCGGCCGACATCCGCAGTGCCCTCAAGGACGCACAGAAGGACGGCAAGCGTACGATCCTCATGCGGGTGAAGTCGGGCGACGCGACGAAGTTCGTTGCGCTGCGGCTCGGCAAGGCCTGATCGAATGGGGCGCACCGTCGGCATCCGTCGCCCCCGCCGGCGGTTCGAACCAGGGGGGACGGGCCCGGCGCCCGTCCCCATCCCGTCTAACTTCGTCCCGGCATCCGTCGCCCCCGCCGGTGCGGAGTTGGTTGAGGGGTGGCGGATCAAACCGCCGCCCCTCGCATTTCTCGGGCCGGCGTTCTCCCTTCGGCCCGACGCTAGGACACTTTGAAATAGTGCCGCTATGATTAGTGCAGTCCAGTATGGTTCCTCCGCGAGGGACATCGCTTATCCAAGAGACGGCGGATTCGTCATGCGTCTCCTGATCATTGAAGACGACCGCGACGCCGCCGACTATCTGGCGAAGGCCTTCCGCGAGGTCGGGCATGTCGCCGACTTGGCAGCCGACGGCGAGGAAGGACTCGCCCACGCGCTCGACGGCCAATATGACGTGCTGATCGTCGATCGCATGCTGCCCAAACTCGACGGGTTGGCGGTCATCGGCACCCTGCGCAGCAAAGGTATCGAGACGCCCGCGCTCATCCTTTCGGCGCTCGGCCAGGTTGACGATCGGGTCAAGGGGTTGCGGGCTGGCGGCGACGATTATCTCCCCAAGCCCTATTCGTTTTCGGAGCTGCTCGCGCGCACGGAGGTGTTGGCGCGTCGGCGCGGGGGCCGCGAGGAGACTGTCTACCGCGTCGGCGATCTCGAGCTCGACCGGCTATCGCATCAGGTGACCCGCGCAGGCGACGAGATCGTCCTGCAGCCGCGGGAGTTCCGCCTGCTCGAATATCTCATGAAGCACGCGGGTCAAGTCGTGACTCGCACCATGCTGCTCGAGAACGTGTGGGATTACCATTTCGACCCGCAAACCAACGTCATTGACGTGCACATCTCGCGGCTGCGCTCGAAGATTGATAAAGGTTTCACCCAGGCTTTGCTGCATACGGTTCGCGGCGCAGGGTATATGATCCGCGACAGCAAATGACGTCGTCATTGCCTGCGGCGCGCAGGACGACGTGCGGGGGTGATGGATGACGGCGCTCGGCAAGCTTCTGCGCACGACGGCGTTCAAGCTGACGCTGGTGTATCTCACGGTGTTTGCGCTGTTTGCCGTTTTCCTGCTCGGTTACTTCGCCTGGAACACGCGTCGGCTGATCACCGAACAGATTACGCAGACGGTCGATGCGGAGATCACCGGCTTGGCCGAGCAATATCGCCAGGGAGGTATCCGCCGGCTCGTGTTCGTCGTCGATGCGCGGTCGCGTCGGCCCGGCTCGAGCCTTTATCTCGTGACCACGCGCGCGGGGGAAGGACTCGCGGGCAATGTCGGATCGCTGTCGACCGGCATTCTCGAAACATCGGGCTGGACGGAAACCGCCTATCGGCGACTCGACGATCCCGATGGCGCCGAGCATCATGCTCTGATCCGGGTGTTTCAATTGCCGGCCGGCTTCCGGCTCCTGGTCGGACGCGATCTCGAAGAGCGCGAGCGCTTGCGCGACATCGTGCTCGCGGCCGGCCGCTGGTCGTTGGCAGTCGTGATCGTGCTCGGTGTCGCCGGCGGATTCTTCGTCACACGGCGGGTGCTCAAGCGCGTGGACGCGATGACGGAGACGACGCGGCAGATCATGGA
>WNGB01007401.1_pt1 | contig 16636 bp, 13 predicted proteins | sample 5400681 | NCBI WGS metagenome assembly WNGB01 (sample SAMN13153367, study PRJNA577476) | soil metagenome | isolation source: 115 cm soil or saprolite under grassland replicate 2 | place: USA:California | collected 2016-06-15 | reverse complement strand
CTGCTTTTACACGCTCGATGTGCGCACCGAGTTCGCTCAATTTTTCATCGAGATGTTCGTAGCCGCGGTCGATATGATAGACACGACTGACCTCGGTTACTCCGTCGGCTTTCAAGCCTGCAAGCACCAGCGCGGCCGAAGCGCGTAGGTCGCTGGCCATTACAGGTGCCCCGAGGAGAGAATCTATACCATCGATCACGGCAGTCGCGCCCTCCAACTCCACTTGCGCGCCCATGCGTTTTAGCTCCGCCACATGCATATAACGCTGCGGAAAAACGTTTTCGGTCACGGAACTGGTGCCCTTGCTAATGGAGAGCAGCGCGCACATCTGCGCCTGCATGTCGGTGGGGAAGCCGGGATAGGGTGCTGTTGTCAGCTCCAGCGCGTTCGCGGCTCCGTTGGGCAGAATCGAAATCTCGTGATCGCCGATATCAATGTGAAAGCCGCAGCTCGCCAGCGCATCGGTGACTGCACGAACATGCTCAGGTTCCACTCGCTTGACGGTCACTCCCGTCCCCGCGACTGCACCTGCAACCAGAAATGTTCCAGCTTCAATCCGGTCCGGAATTACCCTGTGTTCGGCTCCGTGCAAGGCGGGCACGCCTTCGATGATGATTCGGCGTGTTCCAGCACCTTCGATTTTCGCGCCCATCTTGTTCAGGAACGTCGCGAGGTCCACTACCTCCGGCTCCTGGGCTGCTCCTTCAATAACGGTCACACCATCAGCCAGCACGGCCGCCATCATCACGTTATCGGTGCCGAGAACAGTCGGGCCGAATTTACTCTGCATGTTGATCACCGCTCCGCTTAATTTCGGTGCGAAAACCTTGATGTCGCCACCCTCTACGCGCACCGCCGCCCCGAGCGCTTCGAAACCTTTGAGATGCAAATCGATTGGCCGGTCGCCGATGACGCAACCACCGGGCAACGCGACGGTTGCTTCCTTGCAACGGCCCAGCGATGGCCCAAGCACGCAAACGGAAGCGCGCATCTTGCGCACGACATCGTACGGCGCGACGGAGTGGGTCTTTTCTGCCGTGACGCTGACCGTTCCGCTGGCGCGTTCCACCTGCGCTCCCAGATGGGTTAGAATTTGCAGCATGTAATGCGTGTCGCTCAGATCGGGCACGCCATGAACGATACATGGCTCTCGAGTGAGCAACGTCGCGGCCAGGATGGGCAGCGAAGAATTTTTCGAGCCGCTGACCTTGATAGAACCAGAAAGCGGATAGCCGCCGTGAATGAGGATCTTATCCATACCTGGCAAAAAGGAACCGTGTCACGCCGTTATAATCGTTCTTCGAACAAATGTCGCGGTAATTTTTTTCCGCCAGGGCCGAAAGAAACGCATCTCTCTGGCCGAGCCCTATTTCTAAGGCCAGCGTCCCACCGAGGCCAAGCCGCGATGGCGCCTCCGCGATCAGGTCGCGCACTAACTCGTCGCCCTCCGTACCTGCAAAAAGCGCAACCTCCGGATCGTGCAATACTTCGCGCGAAAGTGTGTGCCGCTCCTGCGTCGAGATGTAAGGAAGATTCGCGACAATTAGATCGAAAACTCCCTCGACATTTTCCAGCAGACGGCTTTTCAGAAACCGGACCCGGTTGCTCAAGTTTAGCCTGGCCGCATTCTCTTGCGCTAGCGCGAGTGCATCATCCGAAACATCAATGGCAAGAATCTTCGCCTCCGGAAATTTCGCTGCCAAGCTGAGCGCGATCACACCGCTGCCAGTACCGACATCCACAATTCTCGATTCTCGATTCTCGATTCTCGATTCAACGAGCTCCACAAGTTGCTCCGTTTCCGGCCGCGGAACCATCGCGCGTTTGTCGCATAGAAAAGTGAGCCCGCAAAATTCTACGGTGCCTAACAAGTGCTGGAGCGGCTCGCCTTCGCTGCGACGCTTTACCAATTCGCGCAACGGCCCCAGTTCTGTTTCAGTCAGCTTCCGCTCGAAATCCAGATAAAGCTCGATCCGCTTCCGCCCCAGGGCATGCGCCAACAAATGTTCCGCATTCAATCGCGGGTTCTCAATGTTACGCTTTTTGAAAAACGCAGTTGTGGCTTGTAATACTTCCAGAACAGTCATACGCGTTCGGTGTCATTCCGAGCGAAGTCGAAGAATGTCTAATGGCGGGTCGAGCAGTGATAATAGCACGAGATTTTTCCACTTTGGTGGAAATGACTAAATCCGCGCCTCGTAGAAGCTGCTTCAGCGCGCGCCACCGTCCCGTTTGCGTCGCGCTCCGGTCCAGTCGCCTCCGCCTTGCTCCGCTTCGTCAGTTCCCCAAGTTCCGCGAAGTGTCACCGGCTGCCGAGTTTTTACGGATTGGGGTGGAACGTCAGCTACGATGAACAAGATCGATTGAGCTTGAACAATTCCGGCGCGTTTGCATTAGGCGCCGCGACGTACGTAAACCTCGTCCCGGCCGAGCAACTGGGCATCGTGGTTCTCACGAATGCGCACCCCATCAGGATAGCGGATTAGCGATCGTGCAGGGCCCGCAAAACAAGACTTTCTCGACGCAGCACTACCATCCGGGATACATTCACCTACGAGACAGGAGGCGAGAACGCCGTTGGCAGAACCGGCGGATTACCTTTACCATCGCGCCCGATGACAAGGCCAGCCGAGTTTTTTAGAAAACCTCAACATGCGCGGCGAAGGAACCTTTAAGCGGGCTGAAAAATAGCTGCCTTCGCATATTTCGTCGCCGCGTTTGCGTTTCAACAGTTAGGAAGATAAACATGACGCTCATGCGAACGTTTGCTCTCACCAGTCTTTTGACGCTGGCTTTCGTTTTGCCCAGACAGTCTGCGCCAGCGGCAACCGGGGATGACCCGATCCAGAATCTTGATGCCTTCATCACCGCAGCGTTAAAAGAGTATCAGGTGCCGGGTGCGGCGGTCGCAGTGGTGCAAAATGGCAAAGCCGTTTTGCTCAAAGGATATGGCGCACGGGATGTGACTAAACCGGGTACCGTGGATGAAAATACGATCTTCCAGTTGGCATCAGTTACGAAAACATTGACCGGCGCGGTCGCGGCGACAGTTGTTGACGAAGGCAAGCTCGATTGGGATACGCCGATCTTTAATTATCTGCCGGAATTTGTTGGCTATGATCCGTACATGACACGGTTCATGACCGCGCGCGATTTGCTCGCGCAGCGCACGGGTTGGCCCGCATATACAGGGGACGCGCTTGACAGTTTTGGCTATGACCGCGCGGAAATATTGCGACGCCTGCGGTTTTTCAAGCCGCGCTATAGCTTGCGTGAGGTAGCGCAGTATTCGAATCCAGGATTTTTCGTCGCCGGTGAAGTTGCAGCAGCCGCGTCGCAGCACTCATGGAATGATCTTGTCGAAAATCGCTTGTTCAAGCCTTTGGAGATGTCGCGATCGGGGACGCAGACGAAAGATTTGCAAAACGCCAACGCCACCGCCGCGCACGCGCTGGTTGACGGCAAGGTTGTCCTGGTTGAGCCAACAGAACTCGACACCACCGGCGCGGCCAGTTCGGCCACATCTACTGCGGCGGACATGTCGAAATTGATGCTGATGTTCCTGAACAAGGGCGCGTATAACGGCAAACAGATATTGAAAGCCGAAACAGTCGAAGAAATTTTTAAACGGAGCATGGTCAGCAAGATCGATTTCTCCGATCTGCCGCCGATCAGCGACAAGACAGGTTTTTATTATGGACTTGGCGTGGGCAGTTATGATTATGCGGGACATCAGATCATCGAAAAAGGCGGCGCTCTCGCAGGTGTGCGGACGATTTTGGTGCTTGTGCCTGACAAAAACGCCGGAATTGTCGTCCTGGCCAACCTCAATCTGACCGCGTTTCCCGAAGCGGTGCGCGCGTATTTTCTGAATCAGCTTTTGGGCCTTGATCCCGAAGCAGGTCAAAAAGAGATTTTCGCGGATAACGAGAAACTGAAAAAATTGCTGGCGCCCCCGCCGGCGCCAAAGAATCCGGGGAAGTTCAACGGCACGCTGCAATCGCTCGTCGGTATTTACGAAAATGATTATTATGGCCGTTGCGCGATCCTGCAGGATGGCGAAGCGCTGAAAGTCGAGTACGGTCCGGCGAAATATCCCGCAACGTTGAAACACTGGAACAACGGCGCGTTTCTGATGCTGTTTCCCGGCGCAACTCAGGTTCCTTCCATCACAACATTCATGATCGGTGAGGAAGGAAGTGCGGAGGGCTTCGCAAATGAAGCTTTGGGGATTTTCACACGCGTCCAGGAAAAGAAGTGAAAAGCGGCCCGCGACATTGGAGCTTCGGTCGTGCGAAGCATTGACAGCTTCGGTTTCACGCAATTGGAGTTGCGCCAGTTGCGCGCTCTGAAAACGCCAGCCGGCGTTCAGAAGTTTCTCGACGAGCTGCCTTACAACCTGAGTTATACCGCGCTGTCACCGAAGAAAGTTCTGCACGATCAGACGGCGTCATGCCTCGAGGGCGGAATTTTTGGTGCGGCAGCACTTCGCGTTCTCGGATTCCCACCGTTGATCTTCGATTTGGAAGCAGAACAGGACACGGATCACGTCGTTGCGATTTTCAAGGTACGCGGCCATTGGGGGGCAGTGGCAAAATCCAATTTCACCGGCTGCCGTTATCGTGAGCCCGTTTACCGCAACCTCCGCGAACTGGCCATGAGCTATTTTAATATTTATTTCAACCTGCGCGGCGAACGCACGCTGCGCCGCTATTCGCGTCCCGTAAATCTGGCGCGATTCGATCGTCTAAACTGGATGACCACGGAAAAACCGGTTTGGTTCATCGCCGAATATCTCTGTGAAATCCCGCATATTTCACTGCTGACTCCGGCGATGAAAAAGAACCTCACCCGCGTTGATCGACGCACATTGCGCGGTGAAATGGTTGGTCACAGGAAAAAATAACCGGCATGGGGAGCGCGTGAAATGACAATCGACGAGTTTCGAAAGATGGCGCTTGAAGTTCCAATGTCCGTCGAACGGTCGCACATGAATCATCCTGATTTCCGTGTCACCGGAAAGATTTTCGCGTCGCTTGGTGTGCCGGACGAAAGCTGGGGCATGGTAAAGCTCACGCTAGAGCAGCAGCGCACATTCATTGAAAAGGCGCCCGAGGTTTTCAAACCCTCTAGCGGTGGCTGGGGGCGGCAAGGTTACACGAATGTTTATCTTCCCGTCGCGAAGGCGACCATTTTGCGCACTGCGCTCGACGCAGCCGCAAAGAATGTCGCCAGCAAGAACCAGAGGAAAACGTCCAAGTCCAACGCCCAACGATTCCGATAATACAGCATAAAGCCGTTACAGGGCGGTTTGAAAAAACGTGTTCTCGAAAGTCGACTGAAACGGGCTGGGCTCGGTTTCGCCGATTCGAAACTGCGGAGTAATTTCGAACTGGGTCGCGCAATGAATTTCCACATTGAGGTTGCCGTGTTTTGCCAGTGACGCGCGCACCGTTTCCAGCGCAAGCTCGGGCGTGTTGCAATCCCGGCTCAGATGGCCAAGCACAACGCGCTCGATTTTTCCCGGCAACAATTCCTCAATGACGCCTGCCGCGGCCGCGTTCGACAAATGACCGTGTCGCGATTGAATTCGCTGTTTCACCGGCCACGGCCGATGCGTGTCGTTCTGTAGAAGTTTTTCGTCGTGGTTGGTCTCGATCACCAGCGTTTGCACTTGGCGCAGGCGTTCGACGATCATCTTGGTCACGTAACCGAGATCGGTGATAAAACCGAGGCCACCTGAACCGGCGTAAAAGGCGAAGCCGAGCGGATCGACCGCGTCGTGCGGGACGGGGAACGTTTGCACTGTGATGTCGCAGATCGAAAACTCAGCGCCGGTTGCGAAGATTCGCCAGTTGCGATGTCGCTTAAATGAGCTGTCACAGCGCGCAGCTTCTGCCGTCAGCGCGTTGCAATAAATCGGGACATGAAATTTGCGGCAAAGAACCTCAAGACCGCAGACGTGATCGCCGTGTTCGTGCGTAAGAAGGATGCCGTCGAGTTGCTCAGGCATGACGCTGCACTGCTCCAGACGCAAAACCAGTTGCCGCGCGCTCAGCCCGCCATCGACAAGAATTTTGCAGTGATCGGTTGCGACGAGCGCACTGTTTCCCGCGCTCCCGCTGCCGAGCATGGTCAAGCTGAACACGGGTTTTAAATTAACCGTGATGCTTTAGCTTTCGCAAACGAAAACGGGCAGGTTTATCGCTGCGGCGTGCACTCGCCCCCCATCGTATGGTGGCTGTACCCATGATGCTCTATTCAGCAGCGGCCACGTACCCACCGACACTGGCACGGGACTTTTGGGGTTGGGTCTGGATTTAGACCGGCGAAACCGAACACTTGCACCTTTATCCTTGGGTTGCCTTTTTCGGTTGTTCGGAAAAGTGCTGAGCCGGATACCATTCCGGCCGGCGGCTCGCGCGCGTGCGCGAAAAGACTTGTGAGAAAGGGCTTGAGTTGGAGTCCCAAAGTTCGATACACCCGTACGACTAAGGTCCAATAGACCCGCAAGACGTGAACGTGCATCATCAAAACGGATCTGAATCAGGCGGAGAATTCCTCCCCCGTTCTGTTTTTCGTCTGTTCAGGACCCGCAGCTAAAGAACCAATCAGCGGGGGAGAAATCCGTAAATGAAAACAAGACAACGCTCGGCAGTTCCGACATCCAGCCCAAAGGCAACGCCTCACTCGCTAACGCGTAGGCGCTTCTTAGGAACGAGCCTTATCGTCGGCGCCGGCACCCTCTTAGGTACTGCGCCGTTCGCACGGCCTCGAGTTGCTGCCGCGCCTTTTTACAAAGGCATGTGCTACCAGCCGTTTCCACAACCCTACGACCCGTCGCACGCTAACAATAGCTGCATCTTCTTCGGGAGCGACATCGCCTACACCTGCATGGAGCCGCTGTGGGGCGCGAGCTTTACGTCAAGGAGTGGCCGGACGTTCCAAGGCCGTAATGACTTTCAAACGCTGCAACAGATGGGCGTAACTCTGCTTCGTCTTTACGACTGGGAACCACGCAACTTTCACAAGAAATTCCTGGATAAGTGTGTAGACCTCGGGATTAAGGTTCTGGCGCCCGTCTCGAGATACTTTCTCAACCCGAACCAAGGTTTTCCGGACCGGCGAAACCTAATACCAAAGCTAATCCAGTCGTTCAGCAACGGGGAAACAAACAATGGTTCGACTTATCATCCGGCGATTGCTGGCATCATCATGGGAAACGAACCCGATATTTGCCGCTGTTATACTGTGGAACAATGCAGCGAGTTCACCAAAGACTGGGTGGAGGCAGAGAAGCGCATGCGCTTCCCGACCTCGCTGCCGATCGGCCATCCAGTCGATTTCGGCAAGGACCCCAGCGAACGTTTTCCAAAGTGGAACTTCTGGGAGACGCTGCTGGATAGGCAGCACCTACAACATCTGAAGAACCGTTTGTTCCTGGCACCCCAGCCGCAGAATGACGCCTTCTATCTGTTCGAAAACGCAGAAAACTCGGGCAGAGGCTATGTGCCGCAAACCTTTGAGAAATTCGGCGTGCCGATGCTCTTCACAGAGCTGGGCAAAGACCGCCAAAAGCCGAACTATGAGGCCGTGGTCCAAGGTCAATTGGAGGGTTCACTTGCCTATGGTGCGGCACACCCAGACCAATTCCTGGGCATCTGCCACTTCCAATTTGCCGACAAAGTATGGAAATGCCCTTCCTTCCAATGCCGTGACTCCGAGGGATCGTTCGGCACACACAGCCATACAAATACGGTGCTAGTTACGGTGGATTACGTGCCTGAGGATTTCACACACGTCGACGCCCCCCATTATAACTGTGACAATCAGCAGCTAAAGCCCGATATGCTGGTACAAAATCCCACTTACGCCATAGTAAAGGGGATTTATACGAGATAACGGGCCAGCGCTCCGAAAAAAAGCCAGCCGTTGATTTTGCAGTGGCTTGCGCGATTCGAAGCAGGTATCGGCAAATTTCGCCGTCTACCTCAAAGAGAAAAGCAGGATTCCGGTTCGTGATCGATTGTAATAGGTAGTGAGAAAATCGGCGAACAATTCACGGTCCTCATAAACGTGATCCATCGGATTGCCAACGGAATCCGGTAGCGCAGCGGGCCAACGCATAAATATAGTACCGCTGAGTCTTGCTCGACATCGTCGCAGGTGACTCTAGATTCACAGCTCTTGAGAACGCGTGCCTGGATTTTCACCGCTACAGCCACGGCACTGATTGCATGTACAGTACGCGCCGCACCGCCCGGTATCTCCGCTGCGGATACCGGCAACTTGGATTCCAAGCAGTGGGGATTGCTGGCAATCCAGGATGGCGGCCGGCGCAAACCGATGGACACGTTTGCAAAAGAAACGCTGATCCGGGTCACTGGAAGGTCGGCATACACAGATAAGACAAGCCGAACATGGCGACCGAATGATTTCGTCCTATCGGCTTTGATCGAGAATCACGATTGGAAGAACGAGCCAATGGTGCTGATCTCGTCAGGCCAGTTAGTCGAGAAGCTTGGACTCGATAAGACCCAGCGGCGATTTTCGTTTGCGCAATTAACGGGATCGTCCGAACTGCAGCAGCTTGCGACTGAGGCGCAGGCGCTCAAGCGCGCAGAGAAACCGTTGACTCGGGTCCAGCAGGAGGCACTAAGCGTAAGCGATCGGCTTACCCTTCTTGTGCGTGTAATGGACGGAAGGGCATTGCTGATCGTCCCTGCGCCGGCCAACGAAACGGATCCGTGGGTCGAGCCCGCCTTAGGCGGGTCGAGATACTATGCCGATGCGCAATTCGCACCCATCCGGACACAACTGCAAGCGGTCGCCAACGCATATGTGCAGGGTGACGGATTTAATCTCAATCGCGCCGCGAATCAGCTTCGCGAAAATCTGCGCGCCTTGAGTCCCTCGATTTATCCGCGGGATCAGCAATTACGCCTGGAATATTTCTATAATCATTTCGAAGCGTTTTATCGGGCAATCTGGTGTTACGGAGTTGCATTGGTAATTCTAATTACGGCGCATCTTCGCAAGCGCGGACGCGCGCTGCAATATATTGGCGTCGCAGTGGCGATAGTGGGTCTCGCGTTTCAAGCGGCTGGGATCGTGACGCGTTGCATGATCGCCGGCCGGCCGCCGGTTACGAACATGTATGAATCGATCATCTGGGTTTCCTTCGCAGTTTCGTTTTTCGGGATGATCTTTTTTGCTCGTTATCGGGCACCCATTTATTTGCTGGCGGCGCTACCGGTCACGATCACCGCGCTGTTGCTTGTGCATCAAATGCCGATTGCCATGCCTTCGAGCATCGACCCGTTGGTCCCCGTGCTGCGCGATAATTTCTGGCTCACGATTCATGTGTTGACGATAACTCTAAGCTACGCGGTTTTCGCGCTGGCGATGGGTTTCGGGCACATTTTGCTATGGCGATACGCGCGGAATCCGGAAGCCGCGCGCGCGGACGCGCCGATGCATTTCTGGCTTTATCGAGTGCTGCAGCTCGGTGTCCTTTTGCTCGCGGCCGGCACGATTCTCGGTGGAGTCTGGGCAAATTATTCCTGGGGCAGGTTCTGGGGCTGGGATCCAAAGGAGACATGGGCACTGATCGCGTTGCTTTGTTACATCCTGGCGTTGCATGGCCGGCTGGCAGATTGGTGGACCCAATTCGGGCTGGCTGTTGCCAGCGTTGTCTGTTTTCTCGCTGTGTTAATGGCGTGGTACGGCGTGAACTTTGTCCTGGGCAAGGGGCTGCATAGCTACGGCTTCGGCATCGGCGGTGAAACTTACGTGGCAATCTTTGTCGCTCTCGATCTTTTGTTCGTAGCGTTCGCCATCTGGCGATACCGCAGAAGCGCGAGCGCCGCCGTTGCGCCGCGCGAGATTAGAGCCGAGCGCGCGACAGCGTAGTTGTAGCCGGGATCGTTGGACCCGGTGGACGAAATTATCGATCGCGGCTACAGCTCGCGTCCACAAATTGGATCGCGCGCTTTGACCAGATTCAATTAAGCTTCGCTCTTCCCGTCAAAAATCATCAGAACGCAGAAAGGAAAAGTCATGCCCCTAAGCCGCCGCGATTTTCTCATCAGTGGTTCACTGTCCCTGGCTGCCGGAGCGTTGTCACCGCTTGTTGTCCGGGCTGAGAAGACGAAGCAGACCGCGCCTGCCGACCTCAAAGATTGGGAATCAGTGCGCCGGGAGTTTGAACTGGCTCCCGATTACGTCCATCTCGCCTTGTTCTTTCTGGCGTCTCACCCCCGGCCCGTGCGGCAGGCGATTGAACAGTATAGGGAAAAAATAGATGCAAATCCGTTCATTGCTGTTGATAGCGCGATCTTTGAATCGGGTAACGAAAATATTCCGTTGCAGGTCTGCCGGGCCATCGCCAGCTACATCGGTGGCAACCCGCAGGACATCGCCCTGACCCAGAACACCACGACCGGTCTCGCTCTTCTCTACCACGGACTGCCATTGCGCGAAGGCGATGAGATTCTAACGACTACGCACGATCACTACGTCCATCACGAGTCCATTCGACTGGCCACCGGGCGTTGCGGAGCGACCTGGCGCAAGATTCCGCTTTTCGATTCCTACAATTCGATTTCGCCGGATGAAATCGCACAACGCGTTGGCAAGGCAATCGGACCAAAAACGCGCGCTGTAGGCGTGACATGGGTGCACTCCAGCAGCGGTGTGCGCCTTCCAATCGCACGTATTTCCGAAAGCATTGCGGACGCGAATCGCGGTCGGGAAGAGAACGATCGGGTGCTGCTGATCGTCGATGGCGTGCACGGGTTGGGAGTGGAAGATCCCAAGATCACCGCCCTGGGATGCGACGCGTTTGCCGCCGGCACCCACAAATGGATGTTTGGGCCCCGCGGCACAGGGTTCGTTTGGGCGAAGCCCGCAGTTTGGCAGAAAATGCGCCCGGTGATTCCGGGTTTCTTTTCGCTCGAACCGTTCGAAGCGTGGGAACAGGAACATGAACCGCAAACTCCGGCCCGTGCGGCATGGTTTTCACCGGGCGGCTTTCAGGCTTTCGAACATTATTTTGCGTTGCCAGCGGCCGTTCGTTTTCACCAGAACATTGGGCCCGCCCGAATCACGGCGCGCACGCACGAGTTGAACGCTCAACTGAAGGAGGGACTTGCGAGGATGCCGAACATTCAGCTCTACACGCCGCGGGACGAGAATCTTTCGGCCGGAATGGTTTGCTTTGATGTAAAGGGAATGAAGCCCGAGCACGTTGTGAAGCGCCTTCTCGATCAGCGTATTGTCGCTTCAAGGACTCCTTATCGCGTGTCGTATGCGCGCTTGGCGTGCAGCGTCGTCAATACTCCGCAGGAGGTCGACACGGTGCTTCGCGCAATCCGGGACATGGCTTAGTACGGCCCGGGTCACCGATCCCGGCTACAGGGTTGCCGTTAGCGCGTCGACAAAGTCGCGCGGAGTTTGAGCGTGTAGCAGCGCCGATCGTATCGCGTCATCTCTCACCAGCCGGACGAGCGTCCCAACGCAGATCAGATAGTCGTTCACTAACCGTTCTGGAACGCCGATTACAAAAATTAAATGGGCGCGCACTCCGTTGGGTCCGAATAGAATCCCGGCACGGCTACGACCGATGCCAACGACAATTTCATCAACCAAATCCATTCGCGCATGGGGGAATGCGACGCCGTTTTCCACCACGCTGGGGTGCGCCTCCTCGCGCGCGAGCACGTTTTCAAAGAACGCTTCCGGATTCTGGATCTTCCCGTTTTGCGCCAGCAGCTCGATAATCTCGCGCAGCGCGTTTGGCAGTTTCCGGGAGCGCAATCCGAGGATCACCTGTTTTTCATCAAGCAGATCGGTCAGCGCGATAGCCATTGGGTGTCGAGAGATTTATTGGATTATCAGGCAAAGCCAGTTATCCAGTTAAATAGGTAGCCGTGGCAACTGAAAACACAGCGCTAGCAGAAAACGAAGAGAGGACCGTCTCTGTGCAACGGAGCATTTACGATCCGGGCTATGTCAACGCGATGTCGCATTTTTACCGCGGCGAGATGGGACGGATCATGGTCTGGCGGCAGCGGTTGGACGTCACGTCAAACTGGGCGATCACCAGTACCACCGCCATTATTACCATCGCATTTTCCACGCGTGAAGTGCCTCATATTATTTTCTTTTTCAACCTCGCCATTGTCTGGGTATTGCTGTGGATCGAAGCGCGTCGTTATCGCTTTTACGATGCCTTTCGCGCGCGCGTCCGAATGCTCGAAGCGCATTTTCTTGTTCCGATGGTGATGGAAAATCGCGAGATGCTCCACGGTGAATGGAAAAAGCTCGTATGCGAAGATTTGATCTTGCCCTGCTTCAAGATCAGCAAGCTCGAAGCCATCGGGCGCCGACTGAAGCGTAATTACATGTTCATTTTCATTCTTATCCTGATGGCTTGGGTAGTGAAAATATTTTTGCACGCGAGCGAGCCGATTAACGATATAGTCTCGTTTTATCAAGCTTTGCGCATCGGACATATTCCGTCCTGGCTGGTGGCGCTGATTTTTGCCGGCACATTTGTCACTGTGATTTCCATTACGATTTACGTCAGCAAGAAATCGTCCGGCGAAATTTCAGAGTTTGGCACTCACCGTTCGCTCTGGCGGATTTGAGCTGGCAGATGGCGAATAGCTAATGGCGGATAGCAAAGAATCGCAGTCTCCAGCCATCGGCCATCGGCCATCGGCTATCAGCTTTCAGCGGCTGTGCGAAATTGTCGCAAAGCTTCGCGCTCCTGGCGGCTGTCCCTGGGATCGCGAGCAAACCCATGAATCACTGTTGCCCGCGCTGATCGAAGAGGCATACGAAGTAGCCGGGGCAGTGCGCGCCAACGATACCGCAAATTTTCGGGAAGAACTCGGCGATCTGCTGCTGTTGATCGTGATGCATGCCGAAATCGCGAGCGAATCCGGCCGGTTCGACACCAACAGCGTACTCAAGGAGGTAACGGAGAAACTGATCCGGCGTCATCCACATGTCTTCGGCAGTAGCGATGCGCGCGACAGTGGTGCAGTGCTAAAACAATGGGAATCGATCAAACGCGCTGAAAAACAACATAAACCCGGTCGTAATGCAGGCGGGCATTATCTCGATGATTTGCCGCTCGCGCTTCCCGCCCTGATGCGCGCCCAAAAAACGCAGTCGAAAGTTGCCCGTGTCAATTTCGACTGGACCGAACTGGACGACGTGATCGCAAAAGTTGAAGAAGAGATTCAGGAACTAAAACAAGCCATTCTGGAGCAAGATCGGAAATCGATCGAAGACGAAGTAGGTGATTTGCTCTTCGCAGTCGTCAATCTCGCACGGAAATGCAAACTCGATGCGGAAAGCGCATTGCAAGGTGCGACCGACAAATTTGTCTTCCGTTTCAATCGACTGGAGGACGAACTGCAATCGCGCGGCAAAAAACTGGGCGACGTCGACCTCGCGGAGATGGACAAGATTTGGAATCAGATCAAAGAAACGCCCAAAGCCCAACGGTGAAGTTTTCTGAATTGGATGTTGAGCGTTGGGCGTTTGCTTCTCTGGTCTCTTTAGAGATATTTCCCGCCCCGATGAATCTTCTGATCAACCTGGCGTCTGTGTTTTTTGTTCTGGTGGCCCTGCTGATGGTGCTCGTAATCTTGATGCAACGTCCAAAGAGCGAAGGCTTGGGCGCCGCATTTGGCGGGGCGGTCACGGAGAACATTTTCGGCGCGCAAACGACGAACGTTCTTGTGAAGTTCACGACTTGGCTGGCTGGCATTTTCTTCGCGCTCACATTTGGGTTGTCGGTTTTGTATGCGCATCGGGGTACCGGCGGGGAGAGCGCGTTCCGGCGTGAGTTGATGAAACAGCAAGCTGCTCCGGCAACTTCTCCCGCACCAGCCACGGCTCAACCTTCACCCGTTTCTTCTCCAGCGAGTTCGCCAGTTCAGACGTCTCCTGCTTCTTCCCCGGCGCCCGCGGCGCAGCCAACAGCGACGCCGTAGGGCTGGCGTCTCGCTGAAGTGCATGACAAAGACGGCCACCAGCCGTCTTATCTCTCCTCGGCGGATTGAAAACCGCCGCTCTCTGAAGGTCCGCGGCAAAGTTCGCCGAATTGTTACTTCTTCGTCATACGCCTGTAACAATCGGCTTCTAGCCTCCTCCGCGTTCATTTGAAGCGCGTCCCCTCAGGCAGCCATAACCAATCACACCAAGGAGAAACGAATGTTTACTAGAAAAACCATCTTACGTGCAGCCGGAGCGAGCCTGGCTGCAATTCTTTCACTGGCGGCGCAGCCGCTAAGGGCTCAAGGATCCGATGCCGAGCGGCTACAAAAGCTCGAACAGGCGGTCAACCAGCTGCAAAAGCGCAATGCCGAGCTTGAACAGGAGGTCTCGGGATTAAAGAAGCGCACCTCTTGGGAACCTGTGGCTGGGGCGGAAGGCAAAGGCAAGACGGAAGTGACCAGCGACGGAAAGACATATGTCGAGAAATTCGTGCCCCAGTTACAGGGCGGCGAAAAATGGAAATTGTTTCCGGCAATCACCGAATTGGAGCTCTTTGGTGATCTGCGTCTGCGCTACGAATACCGCGGTGGCAGACTTCCCGACCACTTTCAGCTCGGTCAGGATAACGCAAATGATTGGCAGGAGCGCGAACGCGAGCGCTATCGTCTTCGCGTGGGCCTCCGTGGAACACTTCTGGATGATTGGTTCTTCGGCCTCCGCTTGGAGACAAGCGCGAGCGCACGTTCAACCAACGTGACTTTCGGTGGCGACACATCGAGTACCTCACCGGGTGGTGGCGGACCCTTCGCAAAGGGTGATGACGGGATTAATGTCGGCCAGGCATATGGCGGTTACAAGGGTTTCCCCGGCTTTACGTTTACCGGCGGTCGAATGCCGAACCCATTCGTCAACACGCGAATGGTGTGGGATGATGACATCAACCCGGAAGGCTTGGCCCAGCAGTGGAAACATACGTTCACTATCGGTGGCGGAGCAGCGGCGCCAGTGTCCTACAGCAAGGACGGGAAAAATGTAGCCCCGCCACCTCCAGCCGAACCGTTGGTGAAAATCGACGTCTTCGCGAACTTCGGTCAGTTTGTTTATGACGATTCTAACCCGTCAAACCCAATTGGCCCACGCGGGACGACGACGCAACCAATAGGCGGTGAGACTCAGCTCACCCCTACCGCCAATGCATTCATGCTCGGCTGGCAGGTAGGAGCGAAGTTTGATTTTCCGCACATCGCGTACTTCCAGCTAGCGCCGACCCTGTACAACTACACCGGCGACGGCAACACGTTTAACGTCCATTTCTCAGGCGACCCGGGTGGCAATCAGACGGGAATTAACAGTCTTTTGGTTTTCGACATCCCTGCGGAAATCGGCTGGAAAGTTGGGAAAATTCCAATGCGCATCTTCGGGGATTTTGCAACGAACTTCGACGCGGACGATCGTGCCACGGCCGCAGGGCACCCAGACAAGGGGGGGCAACGCTATGCTTATCAAGCTGGTCTGGGTATTGGTCAGCTAAAGAAGAAGCGCGACTGGCAGATGGAGGGCTATTGGCAACACCAGGAACAATTCTCGCTGGATCCGAACCTGATCGATTCAGACCTGTTCAACAGCCAACTCAATCAGCAAGGCCTCGTCCTGACAGCCGGATACATGCTGGCTGATGCAGTACTCTTCTATCAACGGCCGCCTCGGCACAGGCGGAGTTGGCGATATATCCATCAATCCGCTCGACCAATATCAATTATTCCAAGCGAATCTGAATTTTAAATTCTAGTAAGGTTAGGTCACTCCAAGCCCGCCGCGGGAAATTCCTCGGCGGGCTTTTTTTTGAGGTGGATCGGCTTCTCCGAAAGCGATCGCAATCCGCAGAATACGCGGTGTCTCTTTAAAAATCCGGCGGCGAGAGCTTCGCTTTTCCCCGAAGGCGTTCAGCCCAAACTCACGTTTTCGTCTTGAAACTGTAACAATCAGCTCCTAGCCTCGGCCACGTTCACCGAAACCGCGTCCCATCAGTCAGTTGAAAGATCATCACAACAAAGGAGAAAACGAATGATCAAAAAAAACAACTCACGGGCGGTTGGGGCCATCTTGGTCGCGATCATTTCGATTGCCGCGCAATCGCTCGGCGCGCAAACAGCGTCCGACGAAGCACGGCTCCAAAAGCTCGAACAAGCCGTCAGCCAGCTGCAGAAGCGCAATGCCGAGCTTGAACAGGAGGTTGCCGGATTAAAGAAGCGCACAGCCTGGACGCCTGTGGTGACGCCGGAGGGAAAAACCAAGACGCAGGTGACCAGCGATGGAAAGACATACGTCGAGAAATCCGTTCCCGAGTTAAAGGGTGGGGAAAAATGGAAACTGTTTCCGGCAATCACCGAACTGGAGCTCTTTGGTGACCTGCGTCTGCGCTACGAATACCGCGGTGGCAGACTTCCCAGTGACGATCCAAACATTCCGCCGCACCCGAATGACTGGCAGGAGCGCGAACGGGAACGTTACCGTTTGCGCGTCGGATTGCGCGGTACGGTACTTGATGACTGGTTCTTCGGACTCCGATTGGAGACGAGCTCGGATCCTCGGTCGACGAATGTGACCATGGGAGGTGACGCCA
>WNGB01007881.1_pt1 | contig 16637 bp, 14 predicted proteins | sample 5400681 | NCBI WGS metagenome assembly WNGB01 (sample SAMN13153367, study PRJNA577476) | soil metagenome | isolation source: 115 cm soil or saprolite under grassland replicate 2 | place: USA:California | collected 2016-06-15 | reverse complement strand
ATCGTAAAGTGCGCGCAGCGCATGCGGCGGCACTGCGTCCGATTGTTTGCATCGGCGAAACGCTCGAACAACGCGACAAAGGCAACGTTGAAAAGATACTGGCAATCCAATTGCGTGGCAGTCTCGATGGTCTGACTCCAAAGGAACTTCAAGAAACAGTGATTGCATATGAGCCGGTCTGGGCCATCGGCACCGGTCGCAATGCCACACCAGCTCAGGCACAGGAAGCCCACGCGTTCATTCGACACATCTTGCGCGAAATGACCGACGACACGACAGCCGAGCGAGTCCGTATTCAATACGGCGGCAGCGTGAAACCGGAGAATGCACGCGAACTCATGAGCCAGCCGGATATCGACGGCGCCCTCGTCGGCGGCGCCAGCCTCGACCCGCGCAGCTTCGCCCAAATCGTGAAAGCCGCGCGGGAAGAGTAACACAGGCATCTTGCCTGTGGGGCAACCGGGCGTCTCGCCTGGTAATTAACAAATTCTTGCGGCAGGCAAGATGCCTGCCGGCCCCACAGCCAGGATGGCTGTTACTTCTCGGCGACTGCTCGCGATTCAGGCTTGTTCAATTCAATGTCGGCGGCGACCCTCTGAAGATCCGCCGTTAGCGCTGCAATTTGCTGTTCCTGTTGCGCGAGCTTTGACTCAAATCTTTTCTGCTGCTGCGTCAGCTTCGATTGCAATTGGCTGATCGTCGCTTCCTGTTCCTCGTTCTTGCGGTGTTCTTTAATGAACTCGTTGAGCAACATCGCGTTCACTGCGTCGTAGCGCACACTGTAGGGCTTGCCTTCTTTGTCGCGCACGATCAGGTCGGGATTTATCTTTTCCACTTCTTCAGCTACAAGTCCGAACTGCGATATGCCTGTCGGATCAATCTCCTGCTTGTATCGGAAAGTGACTGGTTTGAGCGCGTGGATTGCTTCGCTCGCCTTATCCATTGGCTTGATGTCTTCCTTAAAGCGTTTTGAGGAAGTGCTCGTACCGAGCTTACCGGAATTGTTATCAGAACCGAAACTCCGTTGCTAGAGAACTGGTTGTGAATGCCTCCGATATAGCAGGCCGAGTCTCCAGGTCCGGCCGGCAGGTTGGTGCCAATCCGGATCGTGTCGTCTTCGCCGGCAACACCAGAGACGCCACTGCCGATACAGATATTCCTATCGCCGGTGATGTTAGAGCCGGCGCCGTCGCCGACGGCCGTATTGTCGTGTCCGATGGTGTTGCTACCGAGCGCAGCGCCACCGATGGCCGTATTCGTGTTGCCAGTGGTATTGCTGTCGAGCGCACCGATACCGTTGGCCGTGTTGTGGGTACCGGTGGTGTTGCTTATGAGTGCAAAGGCACCGATGGCCGTGTTGTTGAGGCCTATCGTGTTGTTAACGAGGGCCCGAGAACCGATGGCCGTGTTGCTGGTACCGCCGGTGTTGAATAAAAGCGCCGCTGCGCCAACGGCCGTATTTTCTACTCCGTCGAAGGCGTTGCCGATGTTGAGAAGGAGGGCGCCCGCGCCGACAGCCGTGTTGAAACTGCCCTCTGCGTTGCTAAAGAGCGAAAACCAGCCAACTGCTGTGTTCCCAGCGCCGGTGCTGAGCCTAAAAAGGGCGTTCTGCCCTTCTGCCGTGTTGAACCCCGGATAGCCGCCGTCCGGCGGCGGAACGACCGCTTGCGCTTTTGGCAAAAGCCCAATGCAGACAATCCCCGTCAGAATGTGAATTAAGTTTTGATGTTTCATGTTTATTTTTCCTTCTTTCGTTTGCCCCGGTGGGTTGCCCCTAGGCAGTGCAGGTCTGAAAAAGGGGAAGAAAGCCCCGGGAGAAAAGCTTCCTACCCTTGTCCCCGATTCAGATTTATTTTGACGATGTGAGTCGAGCTTTGAACAAATCTCGCCGGCTTGGCAACATTAAAACTCAATGAGGCTCGACAAGTTCGCGGACAATTTTCTTCGGAAATGACGCGCGCGTTTTTTATTGTCGGTCCAACGGCAACCGGAAAATCAGAGCTTGCTGCCGATGTCGCATGCGAAATAAACGCGGAAATTGTCAGCGCGGACGCGTTTCAAATTTATCGCGGCCTCGATCTGCTCGCGGCAAAACCGGAATCTTCAACGCTGGCAAAGGCGCCCCATCACCTGATCGGCACAACACTTCTTCGCGATGAGATGAATGCGGAAAAGTACCGGCGCGCCGCCTCACGCGCCATCGATGAAATCAATTCGCGCGGCAAAGTCGCGATCATCGTTGGCGGGAGCGGGCTTTATGTAAAAGCGCTCACTCATGGACTGGCGCCTCTGCCCGAATCTGATCCAAGTCTGCGCGAAAGACTCAACGCGATGAGTTTGGATGATTTGTGCTCGCAACTTGCAAAGTTCGATCCCGAAGCGGTGCAGAAGATTGACACGAAAAACCGACGACGACTGGTCCGCGCGCTGGAGATTTGCCTGCTCACTGGCAAGCCTGCGTCGGAAGTTGTAGCCGGAGTCGCTGACTCCGGCAGGCCGGGATCATCGATCCCGGCTACAGGAATTTTCGTCTTTCGCGACCGGCAAGAGCTTTACGAACGAATCAATCAACGAGTGCAAAGGATGTTTGAGCGCGGTGTAATCGAGGAGGTGCGTGCCATCGGAGCCACAAGTGCGACTGCTTCGCAGATGATCGGATTGCGCGAAATTCGCGAGCTGCTTGAAGGAAAAAAATCGCTGCCGCAGTGCATCGCGGAAATTCAGCAGGCGACTCGCCGCTACGCCAAAAGGCAGTTGACCTGGTTTCGGCGGCAAACTAATTTTTTGCCGCTGAACCTGTCGTTTCTTACTCACAAAGAAGCTGTGAAATGGATTTTACTCCGAATGCTGTCGGAGGCTGGCACAAGGGATGATTGAAACGCGTCCGCAAAAATCACGAGAGCGCGCGCTGCTGATCGGCCTGGAAAAGCAAGGCGTCTCCAAGTGGGATTTGCATGATTCGCTCGATGAGTTGCGCGAGCTGGCCAACTCCGCAGGAGCAGAGGTCGTCGATACCGTGACGCAAAAATTGCAGAAGCCGACCGCGCCCTACTACATCGGCCGCGGCAAGGCGGAATCCATCAAAGAGTCCTGCCAGAATCGACAGGTGACCTCGGTCATTTTTAATGATGAACTTTCACCAGCCCAGGGGCGGAACCTGGAAAATTTGCTCGCGCGCAAGGTGCTCGATCGAACGCAATTGATCCTGGATATTTTTGCGCAACGGGCGCGCAGCCGTGAAGGCCGACTGCAAATCGAGCTCGCTCAGTTGCAATATCTTTTGCCGCGTCTCACTCGGATGTGGCATCACCTGTCGCGCCAGACCGGCGGGATCGGGACACGCGGCCCGGGTGAAACGCAATTGGAAGTCGATCGTCGCCGCGTGCAGGAACGGATTGCGCGGCTCGAGCGCGAGCTGGAATCCGTGCGGAAAACGCGAGCCATTCAGCGACAGGGACGAAAACGCCATCAGTGGCCGGTCGCAGCAGTGGTCGGTTATACGAATGCGGGGAAATCGACTTTGCTGAATCTGCTTACGGGAGCGGACGTGGTAGCAGAGGACAAACTTTTTGCCACGCTGGATCCGACGACGCGCAGCTTTGTTTTGCCTAACAAACAACGGGTCCTGCTCACGGATACCGTCGGGTTCCTGCGAAAGCTTCCCCACACGCTGATTGAATCCTTTAAGGCGACACTGGAAGAAGTCAGCGAAGCCGATTTGCTCATTCATATTGCTGATTTAGGTCACCCACGTGTGGACGAGCAGATGGAAGCGGTCGATCGAGTGATCAAGGAACTCGACGCCTACGGCAAGCAAACACTGCTCGTGTTTAACAAGATCGATAATCTGCCAAACCGCGAAGTGGTTGATTCCTACCTCAAGCGATTTCCGGGCAGCGTGGCGATTTCCGCGCGCACAGGAGAAGGAGTAAACCAACTCGTGCAAGCTCTGGAAGGCACACTCAGTTCATGGCGATTGCGCTCGCGGTTTCGGATTCCCGCGAACGAAAGCGCGTTGATCGCGGAGATCCATCGGGTTGGTCACGTCCTGGAATTGCGATACGATGGTAACGATGCTCTGATCGTCGCGCACGTTCCTCCAGATCTGGCGCAAAAGCTGGAGCGATATGCAGACGCGTCGGGAAGCTAGGGCGCGTCACTCCCGTGCGCGCCGGTGCCCGGAGATTAGCGGCGTGCAGAGGACTGCCCGCCCTACCAAGCTGATCTCGCAGCGTGATTTCCCTACCATTTTTGCCTCATTGAATCGCCAAATTTCGGACGCTCGATTCGAGGCTTCGCGAGATCTGTGACCAACCCTCACGATTGTTTGGAGTCGCTGCAAAGTTCAGAGGCTCCCCGACAATCAATTTGATCCTCACGGGTCGGGGAACCTTTCGGTTTGGCGGGAGAGCCTCAAAGGTTCCAATAAGACCGCAAGGCACGACCGGAGCATTTGTTTCCGCGACCAGCATCCCGAGTCCGTGCTTGAAAGGCATCATCGAACCCGTGCGCGTGCGTCCGCCCTCCGGAAAGATGATAAAAATCGTTTTTTCTTCCTGCAACTTGCGACGCAACTCTGCAAGAGCATGCGGACCACAGTTTTTCCGCCACATCGGCAAAGCGTTGAGCATGATTGCTGAGAACACACTGACTGCAGTCGTTTGAAAGAACACGTCGCCCGCGGCGATCGGGAAAGCGCGTTCGCGATGACGCGGCCTGAGCGCTGCTCCCAAAACCAGCGCGTCGAGATGACTGCAATGATTTGCCGCGAGCACGAATGGCCCGTGTGCCGGCAGTTTCTCCCTGCCCGAGATTGTGAATCGATGAGCGATCGCGAAGTAAATTCGCAACACAGAAAAGCACGCCTGCTGCGCCACGCTTTCGAGCAGACCGCTCTCGCGTCGCACGCTGCGAAACCGCTCGGCCGGAGTCAGCCCAGTATCACGCGCTGGTTGCAGTTGCCATGGGTCCATTGGCATTAAAAGAAAATGCGCTGCGACTGACCAACGCCGAAACCGACAAAGTAACCGACATAGTGAAACACAGCCGGCGCGACCAGAATGAGACTATCGAAGCGATCCAACAATCCACCATGCCCCGGGATGAGTTTCGCCGTGTCCTTGAGACCTAGATCGCGTTTTATCGCAGAGAGCATCAAGTCTCCGAACTGGCCTACTATGCTGACGATAATCCCAAGACCCATTAAGCAGATCGGATTATCTAGTGCGGTGTTGATCCAAATGAAATGAGCAATCACTGCCACGAGCGGTGTGGTTAAAATGATCGCGCCGAGCGCCCCGCCAACGGTTTTGTTTGGACTTGTGTTCGGAACAAATTTTTGATGACCGAACAGATGACCGCAGATGTAGGCAAAGATGTCATTCAGTTCCACGGCGAAGATGATCAGCAATAGGATCGGCCGATAGTTCCAATCGTTTGCCATGTAGCCAAGGTTACCGAGCGCGCTCCCGAAAAGAGCGAATCCGAGAACGCCGAGACCGACGCGTTGGATGTAGCCTTTCGGTTGGTCAGGAATCAAGCCGCCAACGGCAATCAACGCGACGGTTAAGGGAAACAACGCAACAAACAGGCGATACCAGTTGTCCAATTCGGCGAACGTGATCAGAAGAATGCCGATAACCACGATAAAACTGATGGTGCGTTCGCGGAAGAGGCCGGTGATGCGTGCATACTCCCGATAACAAAGCATACTCAGCGTGGCCACGGCCAGGATCGTCCAAAAAGCGCCGGCCAAAATCGGAATCAGCATGCAAAGCACCAGCCAAATCCAGGAGCGATAACGATCCCAGAGTTCCTTTCGCTTTTCGGCAGTGCTCTTTCCCGCTCGCGTTGTGATGTAAATAAGGAGCGGTGCCAGGACGAGCAAAACAGCAGCTGTCAGCGTCACAAAAACCGTCACGGGATGATCGAACGCGTGACGGAATCCGAATAGCCGCTGCCAGGTCGTGTCGTTCATCTCAAAGCGCTTGCGATTCTTTTAAACCTGCGAAGGACTGTGATGACGCAGCCGGCGATTATCAGAGTGAGAGCAAGACTCATGACGCCAACGTCAAAATCATCCAAATGAAAAATCTGCCATGATCGGGGAATGACCACGGAATACAGGCAGGCAACGGTGATGACCAACATTCGGTGTTGTTTGGCCATTGGTCCGCAAAACTCGTTAGGTGCGCCGGCGATTTTTCCTGCGGCGCGAACGTAAGCTGTGAAGATTGCCAGAATCGTTGCGCTATAACCAAGGACAACGTTTCCGCCCCAGGCGTAGCCTGCGCCGATAAACACCGCCGCATCCGAAACGCGATCGGGAACTTCGTTGTAAAGCTCGCCTACTTTTGAATCGCGACCGGACGCGAGCGCGACCATCCCGTCGAGCATGTTTGCCGTTAGCCGCAGTTGCGCGCCAAGCGCAGCGACAAGCCAGAAGATTCGATTGTATTCAACGGAAGTAACGCCTAGCGCCAGGCCCGCCGCGATACACGCGCACATGCCGGCAATGGAAATTGCATTCGGAGACACATTTCGAGCAGCCAGCCACGCGGTCGCTGACTGCGCCCATTTTCGATTTCGGGTGGCAATCGGCCGACGATCGATTGCTTTCGCCGCTGATTCGTTCATCGCGGGCGCAATCCATAGCAGGGTTGATGAGCGATGACCAGATAACAACTTGGGGAGAGCGTCGCGCATTTCATCGCGACACAGATGCGCTCCCTTCTTGCACAGCGCGCGTTCCTTCGGGATGATGGAAGCCATGCCTGCGACGCTGGAACAAACCGGGCCGAACGTAGTGACGCGGCGTTCCGTGTTCATTCTGCGATTCATCAGCACCGTCGCCTTATGGACAGTCGCCTTGCTGATCATGTTCTCCGGTTACGAGGTCCTGTTCTGGATCCTAATCAGCGTGTTCGGAATGATCGGGCTTTGGGAATTTTACCGGATGCTCGATCACAAGGGCCTGCCGAATTTCAAAATCACCGGAATGATTTGCGGGGCGGTGATGCTTGCGGGGAGTTTTTATTATTTCTCCAAAATCGGACCGGCAGGCTCCTACGATTTCGAAGTCGCTGTCCTCCTTTTCTTTCTGCTGACAGTATTCGGACGGCAAATGTTTGCGCGGCTTCGGAATGACGAGCCGTTGCAGACGATGGCTTACACATTGTTCGGTCTGCTCTACGTGCTTTGGCTTTACAATTTCATCACCAAAATTGTGTATCTCACTCCGCGTTCGAGCAGCGGCCAGCTCACCGGCCAGTTCTATGTATTGTATTTGATCGCGGTCACGAAGTTTTCGGACATGGGGGCGTATTTGACGGGGAGCGCGATTGGGCGGCATTTGATGGTGCCGCACATCAGTGCGAAGAAAACCTGGGAAGGTCTTTTCGGCGCTATTGTCTTTGCGTTGCTTTGCAGCCTGGCTCTTTACAAACTCATGCCGGGCCATTTATCGGTCCTCAACTGGAAACACGCGACGGTGCTCGGGCTGCTGCTGGGGCTTGCTGCAGTTCTCGGCGATTTGGCCGAATCGATTATCAAGCGCAGCACTGATGTAAAAGACTCGGGCAATCTGCTCCCGGGAATTGGCGGCGCACTCGATCTCCTGGACAGCTTGCTTTTCACCGCCCCGCTGTTGTTTTTCTACATGCGACTGGTCATTCGGGTTCCGTAGAAGGCTGACAGAATTAACAAAATGAACAGAATGGTTGGGGAACCCAAAGAATACGATGTTTGTGGCCATGTGATCGGTGCGGCGATGAAAGTGCACTCCGCTTTGGGACCGGGATTTCTCGAATCGGTTTATCAAAATGCGCTGGTTTGGGAATTACGGAAGGCCGGACTAAAAGCTGAAGCCGGCAAGCCGATTACAGTGCAATATGATGGACAGATTGTGGGCGCATTTACCGCCGATTTGCTCGTGAATGACTCGCTTATCGTGGAACTGAAAGCGACTCAATCGCTAGCGAAAGCACACGAAGTCCAGCTTGTAAATTACCTTGTTGCAACCGGGATTGGCGAGGGACTGCTTCTAAATTTCGGAGCACAACGTTTGGAGTACAAGAAAAAGTTTCGTCTGCCGAAACAAGAGCCGGTCTCCTTGTGATTTGCTCAGTTCATTTTGTTAATTCTGTTCATTCTGTCGAAAAATGAATCGTAAACGCGTCGTTATTCTTGGTGCGACTGGGTCCATCGGCGAAAGCGCATTGAAAGTCGCGTGGGATATTCCGGAGCGAATGGAAATCGTCGGGCTTGCGGCGAAAAGCAATGCACAAAAGCTGGCCGACGCGGCGAATGAAGTACGGCCGGAATCGGTTTGCCTGGTTGATGAAACCCAGGTCGATGTGCTTCGGAGAGCACTCGATTACGAGCCACGGATTTTCTCTGGCGAATCGGGTTTGCTCGAGATCGCCTGCCTGACAGATGTCGACATGGTGCTGGTGGCAATCGTAGGCACGGGCGGTTTGCGCCCCGCGCTGGCGGCGATCAAAGCGGGCAAGGATCTTGCCGTGGCGAGTAAGGAAATTTTGGTCATGGCGGGCGAGATCGTGATGCGCGAAGCGCGCGACAAGAGCGTACACGTTTTGCCGGTCGACTCTGAACACAACGCCATCTTTCAATGCCTGGAGCCGGCGCGCCTTCGGGCCGCACGCGACGGGGGCGTCGCGTCTCCAGCAGAGGTCAGAAGGATCATCCTCACCGCGTCTGGCGGCCCGTTCCGCGAAACGCCGCGAACAGCATTCGATTCGATCACTCCTGAACAAGCGTTAAAACATCCGACTTGGAATATGGGACCGAAGATCACCATCGATTCCGCGACATTGTTCAACAAGGGACTGGAAATGATCGAGGCGCACTGGCTTTTTGGCGTGGAGATGAAGCGTGTCGAGGTCGTCATCCATCCGCAAAGCATCGTCCATTCAATGGTCGAGTTCACAGATGGTTCCACACTCGCGCAACTGAGTTATTCGAACATGTGTTTTCCGATTCAATACGCCGTGACCTGGCCGGATCGGGTCCCGAACTCGTTGCCCCCGCTTGATTTTTCGAAGCTGTCGAAGTTGGAATTTTCCACTCCGCGCTACGACGCCTTTCCGGCATTGAATCTGGCGCGTCGCGCGGGAGAGACCGGCGGCACATTGCCGGCGGTGATGAATGCCGCCAACGAAATCGCGGTCGCGGCGTTTTTAGATCGCAAAGTCCGGTTTCCGGAAATTTGGGGGATCGTTGAACAAGTGATGAACCAACATCCGCCCGTTGCGCACCCCGATCTCGATGCAATATTGGGAGCCGATCAGTGGGCGCGAGCGCAAACGCAGGGATACGTCCAATCGGCCAAACGTTAAAAGATTTACAACGGCAGACAGCATGGCGTGTCCAACGATTCACTGATCACCGGCTGACCACATGATTTTGCATATCGCTCGCGTCATCTTCATCCTGCTCGAGGTTCTTATCCTATTTAACTTGCTCATCGTGGTGCATGAGCTCGGGCATTTTCTCGCGGCGCGGTGGCGAGGTCTATACATCGAGAAATTCGGCGTCTGGTTTGGCAAACCGATTTGGAAGCAGACAATTAACGGCGTCCAATACTCGCTCGGGTCACTCCCATTCGGAGGGTTCGTTGCGCTGCCACAACTTGCCCCGATGGACATCATCGAGGGCAAAGCCGACCTAGACCGGGCGAAGCTGCCGAAGATTTCCGCGCTCGACAAAATCATTGTAGCCGTCGCCGGTCCAGTGTTCAGCTTGCTGCTAGCCTTGTTTTTTGCGGGAATCGTCTGGGCTGTTGGTCATCCAGTGAGCGAGGGCGATTCAACGACTGTAGTTGGCTACGTTATGCAGGGTTCGCCAGCGGAAAAGGCCGGCCTGCAACCGGGCGATAAAATTTTGTCCGTGGATGGCAAACCGGTCAGGCGTTTCATGGGAATGAACGACTCCATCAGCTGGGATGTCGTGCGGAGCGAGGGCGACAAAATTGCGGTGAAATTCCAGCGAGACGGCAAGGTGCAGACGGTATCGGTGGAACCTTACAAAGCGGAGACCCGCGGTTGGCGGAGGAAAAGTGTGCGGCAACTGCTCATCTATCCGGCAGAAACGCCGATCATCGAGAAGGTAGAATCAAAAAGCCCTGCAGCGGCAGCCGGACTGCGTTCCGGTGACATCATTCGAGGGTTTAACCAAACACCCATCTACAATCCGATCGCGTTGCTGGAATACATCAGCAAACATCCAAATGAAGACCTTGTGCTGCACGTCGAGCGCAACGGCTCGAAGCTGGATATTCCAGTAAAACCAACGCTGCTGCCCACGGCCGGCGAAATGAAGCCGCGAATCGGAATCCAATGGGACACGAGCGGGATTGTGTCGATCCAGCATCCGAATCCAATTGAACAAGTTTACAACAGCGTCACCAGCACCCTAAAGACCATCGGCGCCGTCGCCTCGCCGAAGTCGGACATAAAGTTGCAACATCTAAGCGGGCCGGTCGGAATCGGTCGCATCTACTATCTGCTTTTCCAAAGCGAACGCGGTTGGCAACTGGCACTGTGGTTCAGCGTGATTCTCAACGTGAACCTGGCGATCCTGAATTTGCTGCCCATTCCGGTGCTTGATGGAGGCCATATCGTGCTGGCGCTGATTGAATCGGTGCGGCGCAAACCGGTGAACATGCGGGTGCTCGAGGTGGTGCAGACCAGCTGTGCCGTGCTGATTATCGGTTACATGCTATACATCACGTTCTTCGACGTGCAGGATTTGCCGTTTGTCAGGAAAAAGCTCGACCAGTTCGAAGCACAATCGCCTGGGAAAAACTCGCAAGCGCCATAGAACGTCAGCGCGATTGCGAGGTTGCTCGAGTCTTCGTACATTTCGGTTCTCGTGAACTATTGCAGTAATCCCCTTCAGTACCATCGCCGCGCCACACGCGAGGTGAAGGTTGGAAACGTCGGCATCGGCGGAGACAATCCGATCCGTGTCCAGTCAATGATCACCTGCGACACGATGGACACCGAGACGTCGATCCAACAGACCGTCGAACTGGCGGACGCCGGCTGTGAAATCGTCCGGATCACCGCGCCTACGGTCAAAGACTCGCGCAATCTCGAGCACATCGTCAAAGGTCTGCGCGGGCGCAACTGCAACGTGCCGATCGTCGCTGACATCCATTTCAAGCCCGAGGCAGCGATGGAGGCGGCAAAATGGGTGGAGAAAGTGCGCATCAACCCGGGCAACTACGCCGATTCGAAAAAATTCGTGATCCGCGAATACAGCGACGAACAGTACGCTGCGGAGTTAAATCGCATCCGTGAGCGGTTTTCGCCGCTTGTCGAGTTGTGCAAGACGCGCGGAATCGCCATGCGTATTGGCACAAATCACGGGTCGCTTTCGGATCGTATCCTGAATCGCTACGGCGATACACCTCTCGGCATGGTGGAGAGCGCGCTCGAGTTCGCACGGATCGCGCGCGACCTCGACTATCACGATTTCGTTTTCTCGATGAAGGCGAGCAATCCGAAGGTGATGATTGCTGCCTATCGACTGCTTGTAGCGCGATTAAACGAGCTTGATGATGAAGATGCGTGCAAAGGTAGGGGCGGTTCACCCGAACCGCCCGGGCGATTGGGGTCAATCGCCCCTACCTGGAATTACCCGCTGCATCTCGGAGTAACCGAGGCCGGCGAAGGCGAAGATGCGCGCATCAAGAGCGCAATCGGAATCGGGTCGCTGCTGGCGGATGGAATCGGCGATACGATCCGCGTTTCACTTACCGAGGACAGCCCTCATGAGATTCCCGTGGCTAAAGCGCTGATCGAAAACATTAACAAAACGTCCAACTCTCAACTCGCAACTCTCAACTCTCAGCTTCCCTTCGATCCTTTCTCCTATCAGCGGCGCGCGACCGAGACAATTTCTGTAGCCGGGATCGGTGATCCCGGCCAACGCATCGAACTCGGCGGAGACGAATTGATTCGCGTCGTAGTGCGGCAGGCGAACTTCGACAAGATCGCGCACAAGATCGATCGAATGGGCGATTACAAGCCGGAGATTGTTTATGAAGATGCGAACGTGACCGAAATCGATCCACGCGATGATGCAGCGATTGCGAAACTCAACGCACAGCAAAGTGCGCAGTTTGTCACCGTGACGGACGAAATCGATCTCCCAGTGATCGCGGCATTCCGTTTGCTGGGAGCGAAGTTGCACGCGCGCCATCCGATCTTGCTAAAGGACACGCTGGTAGGGGCCGTTGACCGCAACGGCCCTGGGCGATTGGGGTCAATCGCCCCTACCTCAGATTTTCTCAAGACTCTTCTCACCGCATCCACCAACATCGGCTCCCTTCTATGCGACGGAATCGGCGATGCGATTTTGGTGCAAGGCGAGGAAGCGCCGGGACAAGCGCTCCGTTTGTCCTACAACATCTTGCAGGCAGCCGGCTCGCGGATTTTCAAGACTGATTACGTCGCATGCCCATCATGCGGACGAACGCTGTTCAACCTGCAAACCACAACGGCCAAAATCAAAGCAGCCACCTTGCATCTGAAAGGCGTAAAGATCGCCATCATGGGATGCGTCGTGAACGGTCCCGGCGAAATGGCCGACGCCGACTTCGGCTACGTCGGCGGCGCGCCCGGAAAAGTGAACCTCTACGTCGGCAAGACCGCAGTGAAATTCAACATTCCCGAAGCAGAAGCAGTCGATCGGCTCAAAGACTTGATCCGCGAGCATGGCAAGTGGATCGAGCCGGCGCCGCAGTCCATGCCTGTGGAAACAGTTTCGTAGCGCGACCTACGAATCGCGACTTACAGCGTATGTCCCGTCAATACACGCTGCAACGCACTCCGGTATCCACATCGATCCACATCGATTACGTCGCTGAGCTGAACGAACAGCAGCTCGCGGCAGTCACTGCTCCGCCTGGACCGATCCTTGTGATCGCCGGCGCGGGCTCGGGCAAAACGCGCACCCTTACGTATCGCGTGGCGTACCTGCTCGAGAACGGGATCGATCCGCGAAATATTCTGCTGCTCACGTTCACGAACAAAGCAGCCCGCGAAATGCTGAATCGCGTCGCGAATCTGCTGTCGGTGGATGCGAGCGGGCTCTGGGGCGGAACATTCCACTCAGTAGGGAATCGAATTTTGCGCAGGCACGGCACAGCGCTCGATTACTCGAACGGTTTCACAATCATGGACCGTGAAGATCAAAAGGATTTGATCAATACGGTGGTGGCGAGCGCAGGCATTGATCCCAAGGAAATCCGGTTTCCGAAAGGTGATGTGCTCGCGGAAATCTTCAGCTTCGTCGTGAACACGGAGATGCCGCTGGAGGCGTTGCTTGCGGAAAAGTTTCCTTACTTCCTGCCATTGCTCGACAAGATCCAGGACGTTCGGGACCGATACGAAAAAAAGAAGAAGGCCACGAACTCGGTGGATTTCGACGACCTCCTGCAAAAGACGTTATTGATGTTTCAGCAGCACGAGCGGATCGCGGAAATCTACCGGCGCCAGTTTCAATTCATTCTGGTCGACGAATATCAGGACACGAACAAAATCCAGGCCGACCTTGTCGACCTGCTCGCGCGCGACCATCGCAATCTGATGGTAGTGGGCGACGACGCGCAATCGATCTACTCCTGGCGCGGCGCGAACTTTCAAAACATTCTCGAATTTCCAAAGCGCTATCCGGATGCGCAGGTGTTCAAAATTGAAATGAACTACCGCAGTGTGCCGGAAGTCCTGGAGGTGGCGAACGCGGCGATCGCCGCGAATGTTCAGCAGTTCCGAAAACATTTAAGCGCAACCCGCGAATCAAAGACGCTCAAGCCGGCGTTAGTCGCGCTCAATGATGGCGCGGAGCAGGCGCAGTTTGTTGCCCAGCGGATTCTCGAGTTACGCGACGAAAACATCGATCTTAACGACATCGCGGTCCTTTACCGAGCGCACTATCACGCGCTCGAACTACAACTGGAGCTCTCGCGCCGAGGCATCCCCTACCAAATCACTAGCGGCATCCGCTTCTTCGAACAAGCACACATCAAAGATGTGACGTCGTTCATCCGTTTCGTGGCCAATCCGCGCGATGAAGTCGCTTTTAATCGCATGGTGAAATTGCTTCCGGGAATCGGCAACCGCACCGCAGAAAATCTTTGGCGGGCATGGGCTGCCGGCTTGCCTGTAGCCGGCATCGGTGATGCCGGTGAAAACATATCAATCTCTGCCGGGGTCATCCCGCAGTCGCGGGACTCCAGCTTTGGGGAGCGTCTCCTTGCGATGAACGTCCCGGCAAAATCAAAGAAAATGTGGACGCAACTGGCGCATACTCTTGATGAGATCGCACCAGGCGGCCAACCGAACCCGCCATCGGAAATGATCACATCAGTTGTGGAAGCGATTTACGATGATTACGCGAAGGTGAACTTCGCGAATTACCAACTCCGCCGGGAAGACCTTGACCAGCTCGCAGCATTCGCTCGCCAATTCAAAGACGTAGATGAGTTTCTGTCTCAGTTGGCGTTGATCAGCAATGTCGATGCAGAAGCCGCGCCGGTTCAGACAAACGAGAAAGAAGCGGTCAACCTCTCCAGCGTGCATCAGGCAAAAGGTCTCGAGTTTCATACCGTCTTCGTGATTTGGCTCGCTGACGGCATGTTTCCGAGCAGCCGCTCGCTCGATACCCGCGATGCGCTGGAGGAAGAACGGCGCCTATTCTACGTGGCGATCACACGCGCGCGCGACGAGCTTTATCTCACCTATCCGCACATGCGTCTGAGTGGCGGCTACGGCGATGTCTTCCAGAGGCCATCGCGTTTTTTGCAGGAGATTCCAAACGACCTCGTCGAAGACTGGCAAGTGCAGAGAAAATGACGAAGCACGAATGACGAATGTCGAAGGAAGCCCAAATGAAAAATGACGAATAAGCTGACCGTCGTTCCGAGCGAAGTCGAGGAAGAGTTCTCGTGCCGCTTTTTGCGTTGCGTGGCGAGAACGATCTGGGAATCGGCGATCTCGGCGCGTTGCGGGAGTTCATTGATTGGATTGCAGAAATCGGATTCACGCTTGTTCAGCTTCTGCCAATCAACGAAACCGGCGCGGATAATAGCCCATACAATGCCATTAGTTCGATCGCAATCGAGCCAACGACTCTGCACCTCGCGCCAAGTTCACCCGAAGATTTAACGCGCAATGATTTCGAGGACTCATTCTCGAAGATCGATCTCGGTAACCTCCACCGCGGCCGCATAAAATATCGGCAGGTCAAAAAACTAAAGCAGCGGATTTTCGAAAAGGCGTTCGCGAATTTCTGCGCTCGCGCTGACGAAAAGCGACAATCAGAATTCCAACGGTTCTGCGAAGACGAATCGTGTTGGTTGCGCGATTACGCGTTGTTCCGCGTTCTCATCGAGCAAAATAAGGGTAGCGCCGCGTGGGACCAGTGGCCGCAGCAGCATCAAACGATCGAAAGTGCTCGCAATTGGCTGCGTGATCTCCCGCAGGAGAAACAGCCAGCCGTGGCGCGCCGTCTCGATTTCTTCTGTTACGTGCAATGGATCGCACACCAGCAATGGCGCGACGTGAAAGCGCATGCAGAGCAACGCGGCGTCGCACTAATGGGCGACATTCCCTTCGGCGTCAGTTATTACAGCGCCGACGTTTTCTCGCGTCCGAATGAATTCATGCTCGACTGGTTCGGTGGCGCGCCTCCCGAGCCGCACTTCAAGGACGACGCGTTCACGCAAAAATGGGGACAAAACTGGGGCATTCCGCTCTATCGCTGGAGCGCCATGCGCTCAAACAATCTTCAATGGTGGCGCGAACGGGTCCGCGGCACCCGACGGATCTTTCATCTGTTCCGGATCGATCACGTCCAGGGATTTTATCGCGTCTACGCGTTTCCATGGCGGGCCCAAAGGAACAAAGAATTCCTGCCGCTTGATCAACACCAGATGCTGAAACGAACCGTCGGACGTGCGCCGCATTTTGTTCCACGCGACGACGATACACCCGAACACCGCGAAGCGAACAAGCGCGAAGGCGAAGAATACCTGCGCGTCATCATGGACGAAGCCGGCGCCGCGCGCGTGGCCGGGGAAGATCTCGGTGTGGTGCCCGATTACGTGCGGCCCAGTTTGCAATCGCTTCGCATCGCGGGATTCAAAATTCCGCAATGGGAAATCCGCGATGGAATAATCATTCCCGGCGACAGATACGAGCGGCTATCGGTGGCGACATACGCAACACACGATCACCAACCGATTCGCGCCTTGTGGGAAGAGGCGCTCAAGCTTCCTAGCTCCGAGACAGGACAACAAGCGCGAGCTACAATCGAGAAGATCGCGCTTTTTGCCGGATTGGATTCCAAAATCGACCAGCTCGATTACGAGAAGGATTTTTATCCCGCCGTGATGGACGCGCTTTTCAGATCTAACTCCTGGATTGCCGTGGTCATGATCACCGATCTGCTCGCGCGAAAATACCGCTTCAACGTCCCCGGGACAAAGGCGAACTTAAATTGGGCACGACGAATTCAGCGCTCGATCGCAAACCTCCGTTCCAGCCGGAAAGAGCAAAAGCGAATGCAGCTAATTCGCGACTTGCTGATGAAAACCGGGCGCGTTTGAAGCT
>WNGB01007377.1_pt1 | contig 16642 bp, 14 predicted proteins | sample 5400681 | NCBI WGS metagenome assembly WNGB01 (sample SAMN13153367, study PRJNA577476) | soil metagenome | isolation source: 115 cm soil or saprolite under grassland replicate 2 | place: USA:California | collected 2016-06-15 | reverse complement strand
CCGTAATCCCACAACGTTCATTTTGATTTAGTTTAATTCAAAGCGCCCTGCTGGGAGAGCCCGGCAGGGCGCTTTTGTTTTTTGAGAGGGCGGGCATCCTCGCGTGCTGGCCAGTGGGGCGCCTTCGTGAATCGATTCGCGCCGTCAACGGCCGTCCAGCATGCACGCGCGATCGTTCTAGGGTCTGCGAATCATAAGGTGAATAAACCTCGAGGGAGTACAGTCGAATCCCTCATAACGATTTCTGATTCTTATGAAAAAAATTTGGATTGCATTAGCTGTGCTTGTTTTTGGTGCGTCTGTTCTTCAGAAGGCGAGGGCCGACGTATCGGTTGATTTCTTTTACGATAATCTTTCCGGCGGAAACTGGATCGATGTTGAAGGTTACGGATACGGCTGGCAGCCCGATGTAGCGGTAAACGATACCAATTGGCGTCCCTACGCCGACGGCTACTGGGCTTACACCGACGACGGATGGACATGGATCTCGTACGAAGATTTCGGCTGGGCCACGTATCACTATGGTCGCTGGGCGAATCTTGCGGATTACGGCTGGACTTGGTTTCCGGGGACAGATTTGGACTGGGGCCCGGCATGGGTCTCATGGCGAACCGGTGGCGATTACGTGGGCTGGGCGCCTTTGCCTCCGCGCGGTGCAGGCGTCGTTTATGAAGGAAGGCCTATTGGCCCTCAAGTTGATATCGAGTTCGATATCGGTCCGGAATATTACAATTTTTGCGAGGTTCGAAATAATGTGGTCTATAATTATGGGCCGAATTACGAGGCGCTAAGCGCGCAGTCAGCCCGGCCGATTCAACGGCTCAACATTGAACGGCAGTCGGCAGCCAATCTTTCTGCAGCGGCCAAATCCGGCGCACTCACCAAAGTGCAGGGGAACAAACTGCTGGTGGCTGCTCCGGCCAAGCTCGCCAAGGCGCCTCCTACCGCCAAGCCTCCAACTGTGAAAACAAAAGTTGCGCAACCAAAACTCAACCGCGGTTGGGCCGGTGTTCCAAACGAAGCGCAGTTAAAACAGAAGATTAAGACTGAGAATCCTAAAAACGTTCCTCCGCCAACTGGCGCGGCTGCGCGTGCAGGCGGCACCCCGCGACCGGCGGTTGGCGCAGGTCCAACGGCTCCGGCCGCGGCCGGAGCACCGGCAGTTTCACCCGGCCCAAAAGGCAAACCTGTCCGCACACCACCGGGAGCGAAACCGACGCCACCAGGGCCACCAACGGGCCTCTCACCGTCACCATTTGAACGAGGCAAACGGCCAGGAGGACCCGGCGGACGACCTCAGCCCGGAGCGACCACGAGCCCTGCAGGGGCACCTGTCAGGACACCGATGCCGTCTTTCCCTCCATCGCCGCCGCCGCCTGAACAAGGTCAGCAACCAAGAGGCAGGTTCAGCCCAGCCCCTAAACCTGGGCAGACCGGTGGCCCCGCGAACACTCCAGGGCAAGGGCGCGGTAAAGCTTTCGGAACTGAGCGTGGCGAAACACCACCACCAGCCGGCCCCGGTGCGCCGCGTGAGCGTCGCGGCGGCACAGAGCAAGGACAACCGGGCTACGGCCAACCTAGCACGCCACCTGGTGGTGCAGGTCCCGGCGAGGCGCGAGGCGGAAAAGAGCGTGGGCAACCTGGCGCCCATAAACCTCCAACCACGCCGCCTGCCGGTCCAGGTCCGGGCGAAGCGCGAGGCGGAAGAGAGAGAGGGCAAGGCGCCTACGGTCAACCTGCCGGGCAGCCCAGAAGCGGAGCGCCAGCTGCGCCGGAGCAAGGGCAGGGGAAACCGGAGCGCGGAAAGAAAAAGGGCGAGGGGACTCCACCGCCGAGGCCATAATAAGTAAGACGAACCACGGATTACGCGGATGAAACACGGATCAGAATCAAAAATCCGTTAAATCCGTGTAATTCCTGGTCAAACAAGTTTGTACTCGGCCGTCGCCGATGGTGTCAAAGCAGCTCTGCGATTTGCACGGCGTTTAGTGCCGCGCCTTTGAGCAGTTGATCGCCTGATACCCAGAATGAGAGACCGTTTTCAAACGCGCAATCAAGCCGTACCCGGCCTACCTGACAATTATCCTTTCCCGCTACGCTGAACGGCATGGGATAACGATTGCTCTGCGGTTCGTCCACCAGTTCCAAGCCCGGCGCTTTGGCCAAAACTTCGCGGGCCTGCTCGACTGACACGGAACGCTCGAACTCGGCGCTCACGGCTACCGAATGCGCGCGGTAAACCGGTACGCGGACGCAAGTCGCCGAGACATGAAGTTCCGGCAAATGCATAATTTTTCGCGTTTCATCTTGCATCTTAGCTTCTTCCTTCGTGTAACCGCTTTCAAGGAATGAATCGATATGCGGCAGAAGATTGAACGCGATCGGATGCGGATAAAGTGTCGCCTCGGCTGCAGCTGTAGCCGGGGTCGTTGACCCCGGTTCAGAAGATGATTCCTTGTTTTCTACAGCCGCTCTTATTTGCCGGCTCAATTCTTCGACTCCTCGCGCACCACTGCCGGAGACGGCCTGGAAGCTAGTCGCGAACACGCGGCGCACACCAAAGACGCGGTGAAGCGGATGAAGTGCCATCAACATGACAGTCGTGGTACAATTGGGATTCGCGATTACTCCGCGATTTTGCGCGACGTCTTCGGCGTTAATCTCCGGAATCACGAGCGGCACATGCGGATCCATCCGAAAGGCCGATGATTTATCGATCGCGATCGCGTCCGACTGGCAGGCAATCGGAACATAATTTCGGGAAACGTCGCCGCCTGCGCTGAAAAAGGCGATATCGATCTTGTCGAATGATTGATCGCCAAGTTTTTCGATCGGGATCGATTCTTCGCGAAATCGAACTGATTTTCCAACAGAGCGCGCCGAACCGATCGCGCGCAGGCTTGTCACAGGAAAATTTCGTCGTTCCAGTACGCGTAACAGTTCCGTACCCGCGGCGCCAGTCGCCCCGACGACAGCGATGTGGTAACCTCTCATCAACACGCCGATTTTATCGCTGCGTTCGAGTTATGCAAAGCAGACAAGAAACAAATCCATTTGTCTGATGGCGGCGATCATAAGAATCGCTTGGAGCGGCGACGCCAATTCGACGTTACGTATGCAAAAGGAAATTATGCCGGAGTAGAGAGCGCCAATGAAAAACATACACGTTTCCATTCGAGATCAGCTGCTCACTCTCAAGGACGATGAGACGCCGATCCGAACTTATTCAGTGTCCACTTCGCGATTCGGCATTGGGACGGAACAGGGAAGTCTGAAAACGCCGATCGGTCGCTTTCGCGTAGCGGAGAAGATTGGGGGCGACATGCCAGCCGGGACAATTTTTCAAAGTCGTGTGCCGCTCAAGCCCGGCGATTCGCCCCCCCTGACCGAGGATCTGGTGATGTCACGTATTTTATGGCTGGACGGATTGGACGAGCACAATACCAACACACGCGAGCGCTTCATTTACATCCATGGCACAAAGCATGAGGGCAAGATTGGCAACCCTGCCAGCTGCGGTTGCATTCGGATGCGTAACGCGGACGTCGTTGAGTTATTTGATCTGGTGGATCACGACACGCCGGTAATTATTGAAGAATAGCGCGGGTAGGACGCCGTTAACCGTCTGCAACGCTGTAGCTTCTCCAGGCGGGCCGCCCCGCAATCTGTGCGGCTGACACATCCAAAAAAGTCGAGAAAAACGTTGCTTCCCTATAGTTCTCTGCCTAAAGAGGCCGGAGCAACCTGCTGCGAAAGGAGGCGAGATAATTGAAACTATTAAGACTGATCATGATCGTGGCTGTTTTGGCCACTGCTTTGAGTTTTGGTGCTTGTGCTCAACATAAGGAGACGGTGACCACGGGTGCGGGCACAACCGGTTATTCAAAATAAAACTAGTGCCCGGTTGTGACACGTTCAAAAAAGTTGAGAAAAGCATTGCCTCCAGAGAGTTCCCTGTCTAAACAGACCGGAGCAACCTGCTGCGAAAGGAGGCGATATAGATTGAAATTTTTGAAAGTGATCATGATCGCGGTCGTAATGGCCAGTGCTTTGGGACTCGGGGCTTGTGCGCAAACGAGGGAAGCGCCGCCACCTCCGACAGCCAAAAAATAATTAACAGTAGCTGGTTGTTTATTGTGGGCGGATTCGCCCAAGAGGCCAGGTCGTGTTTCGACCTGGCCTTTTCCTTTTCCGGATCCCCGTCTGTCCCACCTGACCCATGGGAAATATGCGACCGACCGGGCAACTCCTTCCCATCTTATCGTTTTCCAATTAAGCTGCATGAATGGAACTGAAGGGTGAAAGCATCTCTCTTTCTCAACTCGCCGCCGTGGCGCACAATGGGGAGGCAGTTAAGATTTCCGCTCTCGCACAGCCGCGCATTCTGGGGTCGCGTAAAGTTGTCGAAGAAATCATAGCGCGTGATGCCGTCGTTTATGGCGTTACGACGGGGTTTGGCAAACTCTCTGACGTCCGCATTCCGCGCGACGCGTTGAACGAGCTCCAACTCAATCTCGTTCGCAGCCACGCCTGTGGAATCGGTGAGCCGTTGTCCGAGCCGGAGGTCCGCGCGATGATGTTGCTGCGCGCAAACGTGCTTACGCTCGGCTTCAGCGGCATTAGGCTCGAGATCATTCAGATGCTTGGCGAGATGCTTAATCGCCGCGTGCATCCGGTGGTTCCAGGAAAAGGCTCGGTCGGGGCGAGTGGCGATCTCGCGCCGCTCGCGCATCTGGCACTTACGATTATCGGAGAAGGCGAAGCATTTCTCGATGGCGAACGAATGGAAAGCAGTGAAGCGTTGCACCGCGCAAAATTAAGGCCCGCAACCCTGGGAGCAAAAGAGGGGCTTGCGTTATTAAACGGAACTCAGGCCATGCATGCAGTAGGTGGGCTTGCACTTCTTCGCGCGAAACGGCTTTCGCGTCTCGCGGATATTTCAGGTGCCATGAGCCTTGATGCGCTCAAAGGCACTCCCGCTGCGTTTGATGCTCGTTTGCAGGACGCCCGGCCGCACGCTGGACAGAGAGCCGCGGCAAAACATTTGCTGACGCTTCTCGAAGGAAGTGAAATTCGTCAGTCGCATCTAAAGGACGATCCGCGTGTCCAGGACGCTTACAGTTTGCGTTGCATGCCGCAGGTACACGGAGCGGTGCGCGGCGCGTTGTCGCACTGCGAAGATGTGCTGCTGGTTGAATCTGCGTCGGCGACTGATAATCCACTCGTCTTCTCTGAAAGCGGAGATGTGATTTCGGGCGGGAATTTTCACGGTGCGCCGCTCGCCTTTGCGTTCGATTACGCTGCGATTGCAATTGTCGATCTGATGAACATGAGCGAACGGCGAATTGATCGGCTGGTTAATCCCGACAAAAACGAAGGGCTGCCCGCATTCCTGGCGCGACAACCGGGCCTGCAGTCCGGCTTTATGATTGCGCATGTCGCAGCGGCGGCCGTGGTCAACGAAGCGCGCGTCCTCGCGCATCCTGCCAGCGTTGACAACATCACAACCTCGGGCGGAAAAGAAGACCACGTTTCCATGGGAATGACGAGCGCGTTGAAACTGCGATCGATTGTTGATCTTGCCGAAAACCTGTTGGCCATCGAATTGCTCGCTGCCGCCGAAGGCCTGGAACATCGTCGCCCGTTGAAAAGCGGCGCCGGCGTCGAACGCGCCTTTGCCAACGTTCGCAAATTCGCACCGCCACTAATCCAGGACCGGTCACTCGCGAATGACATCGCGCGTGTTGCGGAAGCAATTCGCCGCGGTGATTTTGATAGCGCAGGCGAAGAGTTATGAGCGGAAAAAGAATTATCCACGCGCCGCAGGGCAGCGAGCGAAGCTGCAAAGGCTGGCATCAGGAAGGCGCGATGCGGATGTTGATGAACAACCTCGATCCGGACGTCGCGGAAGATCCCGACCGGCTCGTTGTTTATGGCGGGACTGGGCGCGCCGCCAGGAGTTGGGAAGCTTTCGATGTAATTGTTCGGTCGCTGCGCGAGCTCGAAAACGACGAGACGCTCCTGGTCCAATCCGGGAAACCGGTGGGCAAGTTCCAGACACACGACGAAGCGCCGCGCGTTCTCATCGCCAATTCAAATCTTGTCGGGCAATGGAACAATTACACAGAGTTCAATCGCCTCGAACGGCTTGGGCTGACGATGTACGGACAAATGACCGCCGGTTCGTGGATTTACATCGGTAGTCAGGGGATTGTGCAGGGAACGTTCGAAACGTTCGCCGCTGCTGGACGGAAACATTTCGGTGGATCCCTTGATGGAAAATTCGTCCTGACCGGCGGGCTTGGCGGAATGGGCGGCGCACAACCGCTGGCCGCGACCATGAACGGCGCGCTCTTTCTCGGCGTGGAAGTGGATCCTGCCCGCATCGAGAAACGATTGAAAAGCGGATACTGCGATAAAATCGCGCACTCGCTTGATGACGCGCTCAGGTTGATCGACCAAGCCCGTAAGGATCGAAAATCGATCTCGGTCGGCCTTGTTGGCAATTGTGCCGATGTTTTGCCGGAAATTGTAAACCGCGGAGTTGTTCCCGACATTCTCACCGATCAAACCAGCGCGCACGACGCGTTGAACGGTTATGTCCCCAACGGGATGTCGCTCGAAGACGCTCTCGCGCTGCGTAAAAAGAATCCAGACGAATACATCGAGCGCGCAATGCAGTCGATGGCTGTGCACGTCGACGCCATGCTCGCGTTGCAAAAGAAAGGCGCGGTGACGTTCGATTACGGGAACAATATTCGTGCGCAGGCAAAAAAAGCTGGAGTCAAAAACGCGTTCGACATTCCCGGATTTGTTCTCGAATACATTCGCCCGCTATTTTGCGAAGGACGCGGTCCGTTTCGGTGGGTCGCATTGAGTGGCGATGCCAACGATATTGCCCGCACCGACAAACTCGCGCTTGAATTATTTCCGAAAAACCAAACGCTCGCTCGCTGGATGAAGCTCGCGCGCGAACGGATTCAGTTTCAAGGATTGCCGTCGCGGATCTGCTGGCTCGGATACGGCGAACGCGCCGAGTTCGGCGTCGGCATGAACGACCTGGTAAAGCGCGGTGAAATCAAAGCTCCGATTGTCATCGGGCGCGATCATCTCGACGCCGGCTCGGTTGCATCACCGAATCGCGAAACTGAAGGAATGCTCGACGGCAGTGACGCGATCGCAGATTGGCCGCTGCTTAATGCGCTGATTAACACTGCCGCAGGCGCATCCTGGGTATCGATTCATAATGGCGGAGGCGTTGGCATCGGTTTCTCGCAGCACGCTGGAATGGTTGTCGTCGCCGACGGTAGCGATAAATCCAAACGCCGCCTTGAGCGCGTCCTCACCAGCGACCCGGGCATGGGTGTTCTTCGTCATGCCGACGCTGGCTACTCCAAAGCCATCGAATTTGCGGCCACGAAGGATATCGAGATCCCGATGCAGCCTCAACCGCGTGACTAGGGTTACGGTTTAACACTCCATGCCAGAAAACGACATCAAATTGCGCGACGGCAGGATCGTTCGAAGCGAAGAACCGCTTAACCTGGAGATGCCATTTGAAACGGCAGAAAACTTCATCACGCCGACTAAATCATTCTATGTCCGAACGCATTTTCCGATTCCGAAGATCGACCGGGATGCGTGGTGGCTGCACGTGGAGGGCGAAGTGGAAAAACCATTCGCGATTAATTATGAGGAACTGGTCGACTTAGAGTCAGTCACGATCCCAGTGACACTGGAGTGCGCCGGGAACAATCGGAATTTTCTCGAACCGAAGGTAAAAGGAGTTCAATGGGGATTGGGTGCTGTCGGCACTGCCGAGTGGACTGGGGTCCCGTTGTCAGTCTTGCTCGATCGCGCGGTTGTCAGCTCAAACGCGTGTGAGGTCATCCTCGAAGGAGCTGATGGTGGCATCCTCGACGATCCGAAAAGTCCGCCGGGCGAATTAAAGTTTTCCCGGAGTATTCCCCTGGGCAAAGCACGCACCGACGTTTTGCTCGGCTATAAGATGAATGGCAGCGACCTTCCGCCAGAACACGGATTTCCACTGCGCGCGGTTGTGCCGGGCTGGTATGCGATGGCGTCCGTCAAATGGTTGCAGCGCATTATCGTCAGCGGCGAGGCATTCACCGGATATTATCAGACTATGGATTACGCCTACTGGAAGAGGCGAGGGGACATTGCTGAGCTGACCCCGCTCACCGAAATGCAGCTTAAAGCGGAAATCGCGAAGCCGGCTGCAGGCGAAACCGTTTCTGCAAATTCGATTGTCCGTGTTTATGGCGCGGCGTGGACAAGCGACGGTGAAATCACAAAAGTCGAACTTAGCACAGACGGCGGAGCAAAATGGAGCGAAGCAAGCTTAGTTGGCGCATTCAAACCGAATGCGTGGCGGCTTTGGGAATTTGATTGGCGCACTCCGTCCAAGCCTGGACAAGCAGATCTGATCGCGCGGGCCACCGATTCACTTGGCCGAACGCAACCGGTACATCGCGACGTCGATCGCGGCACATATATGATTAATCATCTTCTGGCGATTTCGGTCCAGGTTCGCTAGGGCTTCCGATGGCTAGTCAAGCCGAAAAAGGAAAAGCCTTTCGCGCGCTGCATCAACGCGATGAGGCATTCATCATTCCCAATCCGTGGGACGTCGGCACCGCGCGGTTGTTGCAATCACTCGGGTTCAAGGCGTTGGCAACGACTAGTGCTGGATTTGCGTTCTCAATTGGAAAGCCTGATGGCGCTGTCGATCGTGAAACGATGCTTGCGCACGCTGCCGATCTAGTTGCGGCAACGGATCTGCCAGTGAGCGCGGATCTCGAGAATGGGTACGGAGATGATCCGGCGCAGATTGCTGATACCGTTCGCCTGGCTGTGAGCGCTGGACTCGCGGGTTGTTCAATCGAAGATGTCGCCGCACGTCGCCAGCAAGCGCCCTACGAACTTTCGCTCGCGGCCGAGCGCGTTCGCGCCGCAGCAGAAGTGGCACATTCATTGGCGTTTCCGTTCATGTTGACAGCGCGCGCCGAAAATTACGTGATCAGGCGTCCTGATCTTCACGATACGATTGCTCGTCTTCAAGCATTTCAAGAGGCTGGCGCTGATGTCCTCTTTGCGCCGGGGTTGAAAAGCAAAGAAGACATCATCACGGTGATTCGATCTGTAGATCGGCCAGTAAACGTCGTCATGGGGTTACAAGGTGTGCAGTTGAGTCTCGCTGAGCTTTCAGAAATCGGAGTCAAACGCATCAGCGTCGGCAGTGCGCTGTCGCGCGCGGCCCTCGGTGCCTTCCTCCGCGCGGCGCGCGAAATGCAGACGCGCGGAACGTTTACCTTCGCAGAAGACGCAGTGAAGTATGCCGATATCAATGAGATGTTCGCATGACCGCGAGGGTTACAGGTCGATCTTGTTGAAGTTCGCGGCCGCTTCGCGTTAAATCATCCCGATGTCGCTCATTTTTAAAACCATTCAGACCGAAGGCATCGCCGAACTCTCGTACCTGCTTGGTGACGACGACGAGGGAGTCGGAGCGATTTTCGATCCGAGAGCTGACGTTGAGATTTATGTTGAGATGGCACGTGAAGCCGGGCTCGCCATCACGCATATCTTCGAGACGCATATCCATGCCGATTTAGTCAGCGGTTCGCGCGAGCTTTGCGCGCGTCTTGAATCGGCAAAGATTTATTCCAGTGGAGAGGGCGGTGCCGAGTACGGCTTTGGACCTGAAAAAATAAAAGACGGCGATCGTTTCACGTTTGGCGAAGTACTCGTCACGGCACGGCATACTCCGGGGCATACGCCGGAGCACATGGCTTATTTGCTGGCCGAAACAGACCATCCGGACGAGCCGTGGGCAATCCTCACCGGTGATTCGCTTTTCGTTTCATCAGCTGGTCGCCCGGACTTGTTAGGCGAGAAACACACGAAGGAGCTCGCAGAACAACAATTCCATACCTTACGCGACTTCTATTTGAAGCTGCCCGATCACGTGATGATCTACCCCAATCACGGTGCCGGTTCGCCCTGCGGGGCCGACATCGGAGCGAGATTGAGCAGCACGATCGGTTACGAGCGAAAGTTTAATAAATTTTTGCAATTCGCCGATGCAAAAAGTTTCACTGATTACGCGATCCAAAGTGCGCCACCGGTCCCGCATTATTATCCGCTCATGAAAAGAGTGAACGCGGAGGGACCAAAAGTGCTTGGAAACCTTCCACGTGTTCCCGGCCTTCCACCCAAGGCATTCAAGGAAGCAATCGATAGGAATGCCGGGGTTCTCGTAGACGCACGCACGATGCTTGCGTTTGGAGGCGGTCACATCTCCGGCGCGCTCAACATCGGCGGCACGCCAATTCTTTCCATATGGGCGGGCTGGATGCTTGATCCGGAAAAACCAATTCTTCTCGTCATGGAGAATGATGATGATCTTGAACGAATCGTGCGGTTGTTCCTGCGTACCGGTTTTACAAAATTCGCCGGATACCTGATCGGTGGAATGAAAGCATGGGACGCGGCGGGATTCCCGCTGGAAAGAATTGGCCAGATGAGCGTGCACGAACTGAATGAGCGGAAGGCCTCGCTGCAGGTTGTCGATGTGCGTTCACCCGGCGAATGGAAGAAGGGACATGTCCCGGGTGCGCAGCACATTTTTGTGCCGGAACTTGCCAAACGAATGGCTCAACTCGACCGCAACAAACCGACGGCCGTTTACTGCGGCAGTGGCTATCGCGCGAGCATTGCGGCCAGTATTCTGAAGCCACTCGGATTTACCGACCTTTGGAATGTTCCTGGCAGCTGGGAAGCATGGAAAAAAGCGAAGCTGCCCGTAGAAGGAGCGGATAGCAAATGAATGGGACAGCAACGCTAGCACGTCGGTCATTCGGCGAGACCATGCGCGCTGATGTCTGGTGGACCCAACCGCTGCTTGTGTTTATCGGGCTATCGATTTTCATCGTCTATTCCACGTGGGCCGCTTTTCAGGGACAGAATTATTTTTTTGGCAATTACGTCTCGCCATTTTACTCGCCCGAAATTTTTGGAGATTCGCCGCACAGTTGGTTCGGGCCGAAGCCAGATTGGTGGCCGGCCTGGTTAATCTTTTCTCCTGCGTTACTCGTTCTTTGGGCCCCGGGCGGATTCCGTTTGACGTGTTATTACTATCGTGGTGCCTACTACAAAGCCTTCTGGGCTGATCCGCCGGCATGCACCGTAGGCGAGCCACGCAAAACCTATTGGGGCGAGCGTTCGTTTCCGCTCATCATGCAAAACGTTCATCGCTACTTCCTTTACCTCGCGTTCTTGTTCCTTCTGGTTTTAGCCTACGATGTTTGGAAGGCGCTTTGGTTCCCGGACGGATTTGGAATCGGCATCGGCACCATCGTCCTTGCAATCAACGTCGTGCTGCTGGCCGGCTATACTTTTGGTTGTCATTCGCTGCGGCATTTGGCTGGGGGTCTTTTAGATCAATTTTCCAAAGCCCCTGCATGCTATCGAGCCTACACATGCGTGAGCTGTTTCAATCGTCGCCACATGCTTTGGGCATGGCTTAGTCTGTTTTGGGTGGGCTTTGCCGATCTTTACGTCCGCCTGTGCGCGATGGGTGTCTGGCACGACTTCAGAATCGTTTAAGCGATGAAGCGAGATGTGTTGAAGCGAAGCGAGTCTCCCAGAACATACGCTTCAACTCTTTAACTATTTAACGCTTCAACCGATCCCATGCCCGATTACGAAACGTTCGAACATGACGTCCTGGTGATCGGAGCTGGAGGCGCGGGTCTGCGTGCAGCGATTGAAGCTTCCGCCGCTAGAGTGCGCGTTGGACTGGTTTGCAAATCTTTGTTAGGCAAAGCGCACACCGTTATGGCGGAAGGCGGGATTGCGGCGGCACTGGCGAATGTCGATGAGCGCGACAACTGGAAAGTACATTTCGCAGACACGATGCGCGGCGGGCAATACGTGAATCAGTGGCGAATGGCGGAGTTGCACGCAAAAGAAGCGCCCGATCGCGTCCGAGAGCTCGAAGCATGGGGCGCCGTGTTCGATCGCACCAAAGACGGTCGCATTCTACAGAGACACTTTGGCGGGCATAAATATCCACGCCTCGCGCATGTGGGCGATCGCACAGGCTTGGAAATGATTCGCACTCTGCAGGATCACGGTGTGCATCAAGGCATCGATGTCTACATGGAGCACACGATTCTTTCGCTTCTCAAAGACGGCGACCGGGTTGTCGGGGCGTTTGGTTACGAACGCGAACGCGGGCGCTTCAAGATTTTCCGCGCCAAAGCGGTGGTGTTGGCCACTGGCGGAATTGGGCGGGCCTACAAAATCACCAGCAACAGTTGGGAATACACTGGCGACGGCCACACGCTCGCTTATGACGCGGGCGCAGATCTGATCGACATGGAGTTTGTACAATTTCATCCGACCGGCATGGTCTGGCCGCCGAGTGTGATGGGAATTTTGGTGACCGAAGGCGTGCGCGGCGAAGGCGGGATCCTGACGAACAAAGAGGGCCGCCGTTTTATGTTCGATGCGATTCCCGAAAATTATCGCACTCAAACCGCGGATAACGAAGAGGAAGGCTGGCGTTACTGTCAGGGTGCCAAAGACGCGCGACGTCCGCCGGAACTTCTGACCCGCGATCATGTCTCACGGTGCATCGTGCGTGAGATCAAGGAGGGCAGGGGAAGCCAGCATGGCGGCGTTTATCTCGACATTTCCTGGATCAAACAAAAGCTGCCGAACGCGGCCGAGCACATTAAGCGCAAACTGCCGAGCATGTATCACCAGTTTAAACAACTCGCCGACATCGATATTACGGAGCAACCGATGGAGGTCGGCCCAACAACGCATTACATCATGGGCGGTGTGCATGTTGATTCAGATACGCAAATGTCGCGCGTGCCGGGCTTGTTCGCCGCAGGCGAATGCGCCGCTGGAATTAACGGCGCGAACCGCCTGGGCGGCAATTCGCTCTCGGATCTCTTGGTTTTTGGGAAACGCGCCGGCGAATTCGCTGCAAAGTTCGCAAAAGAGAATTTGCTAGGCAAAATCGATCCGCCTCAGGCGGAACAAATCGAAAGCGTCGCGCGTGAAGCGCTTGCTCCATTCGAACGAAGCAGCAGCGAAAGTCCTTATCAGGTGCAAAAGGACTTGCAGGACACCATGCAAGATTTGGTTGGGATCGTGCGTAACGAAGGCGAAATGCGCGAGGCCCTGGGGAAGATCGATGGTTTCAAAAAGCGGGCTGAAAACGCGGCGGTCAGCGGTAATCGTGAATACAATCCGGGTTGGCACACCGCGCTTGATTTGAAGAATCTGCTCACCGTTTCGGAAGCGATCACGCGTGCGGCGCTGGAAAGAAAAGAAAGTCGCGGCGCACAGTTCCGAGATGATCATCCCGACAAGGACGAGCAGTTTGCCAAAGTGAATACGATGATTTCGAAAGCCGAGGATGGCTCAATGCAGATTCGTTTGGAGCCCTTGCCGGGAGTGCCGGATTATTTGAAGCAAATCATCGAGGAAATGAAATGACCACGGATTGCACGGATAGAACGGATCGTTTTTGTATCAGTGTAATCCGCGTTATCCGTGGTTAGATCATGAAAGCCGTTTTCAAAATCTGGCGGGGTGACACCAAAGGCGGCGAATTTCGTGATTACACCACGGAAGTTGCCGAGGGCATGGTCGTGCTCGACGCGATTCATGATGTTCAGCGTACGCAGGCGCCGGACCTGGCGTGCCGCTGGAATTGTAAGGCCGGCAAGTGCGGCTCCTGCTCGGCGGAAGTCAACGGAATGCCCAAACTGATGTGTATGACGCGACTCAGCGAGCTTCCACTGGAGAAACCGGTGACAGTCGAGCCGATGAAAGCTTTTCCAGTTTTGAAAGACCTAGTCACGGACGTCTCCTGGAACTATCGCGTGAAGAAAACAATCAAGCCATTTAAGCCTCGGCCTCCGGATGCGCCCGACGGGACATGGCGAATGCAGCAGGAGGACATCGATCGTGTACAGGAATTCCGCAAATGCATCGAATGCTTTCTTTGCCAGGATGTCTGCCACGTGCTGCGCGATCACCAGATGCACGAGAGATTCATTGGGCCGCGGTTTTTGATCCATGTCGCTGCGCTGGAGATGCATCCGCTCGATACTGCGGATCGTATCGATGAATTGCGAAACACACAGGGGATCGGCTATTGCAACATCACCAAATGCTGCACAAAGGTTTGCCCTGAAAACATTCAAATCACCGATAACGGAATTATTCCGCTGAAGGAACGCGTAGTGGACGACTTTTATGATCCCTTTGGTTGGATCTGGAGATGGTTGAAGCGAAAGAGTGATTCGAGAATCGAGACTCGTAATTCATGAACCGAGATTCGTGATTCGGTTTGCTTTCTGGCCGATTCACGATGTAACGATTTAACGAATAGCGCGAAGCATGAGCGAACTGAAATCTCTCCACAAAGACGCAATTCCTGCGGCGCTCGAAAAAGCCGAGCGCTACCGTTTGCTCAACGAACCGGCCGAAGCGGAGAGCATCTGCCTCGATATTCTCCATGTTGACCCCGAAAATCAGGAGGCACTCATTACGCTTCTTCTCGCGTTGACTGATCGATTCGAAAAAGGTTACGGCGTCAGCGATACGCAAACCAAGGAGTTGCTGTCGCGGATGAAATCAGCGTACGACCACGCGTATTATTCCGGAATCGTCGCGGAACGCCGCGCGAAGATGAAATTGCGCCAGAACACGCCGGATTGCCGGTTTCAGGCTTACGATCTTTTGCATGAGGCGATGACTTGGTTCGAAAAAGCCGAATCGATTCGCCCGCCTGGTTATGATGACCCGATCCTGCGGTGGAATACTTGCGCACGAATCATCGCGCGGAACGGTCTTGTTCCGCGAGAACCGGAAGAGCGCATCGAGCTTCCGCTGGAATAGAGGATAGGGTTCCAGATCGCGATCTGGCCGGCATTTTTAGCGGCTGGACCGGCCTATAAACTTTTCATAAGTACGCCACAATAATCTCCTTAAGAGGCTAGATTTGTAGAGCTTGCGCCGAGACAACACTAATTCAAACCATGGAGAAAGGCCCAACTGGGCGCGCACGGCTAAATCTGTGGCAAGGGCCAGGTGTCCTACCGAGGCCGAACGGGATCGACGTAGAATTCCTGGGTCCCTTCGACTTGCATTTTGTAGCCAAAAATACCGTGAATTACGACGGCCGCAGGATGATCAGTTACTTTTGGTCGAAACCGGTCATCGGCGTTCGCCTGTTTCCAGACAGTCCCATCTTCCAAACGAATCACGGTCCTGCCGGTCAATCCGTTGAAAGTCCCGTCTACACGGCTTACAAGAAGATCGAGCTTGGTGCGCGATGCGACCGCCGTAGCTTTCTTCGTGGCGGCTTTTTCGGTGACGTCTCTGTAGCCCTGCAGCCAGGCGTTCAATTTCTGTAGTTCCTCCGGCGAAAGCTTGCTCAAACCGGCCGCTTTGAATTCGCCGGGCGTCATCATCTCCTGGATGCTCCCAGACATTTCCTCGCGTGCCGCACGAACGGACACGACACAAGCGAACATTACGCAAAGGGCAAGCATCGAGATTAAGGCGTCGCGAAAAATATTCATCCGGCGGACGCTATCAGCCGAAAGTCTAACGTCAAGAGCCGGGAGAACGATGTCGAGAATCGCAGACCAGGCGGGTAAAGCGCTTTCGCAGCACGGTCGAGGATCTCAAACCCAATACCTTTATAACATCAGACAATATATGTCATATAAAATCGGTAAAGTAATGTTTACAACGTTTACGAAGTAATCATATAGCCCCCAACCCCAAAAAGAGATGCTCTGAGATGCTCGTGTAACTCTGGCCAACCCTCAACGTAACTGGACCCTAAAGCCATACATCGACCACCCGAGCACCTGCCAAACCCGTGGCTCTTCGATACCGAAGAACTGCTGCGCGAGCTCGCACGCTGCCGCGAGATAGTGCCTTAAGTCCGGCGCCCACACACGCAGCCCACATTGCAGCCAACATTGCGATCGACGCAATCTGGAACCTCGAAGAGCACGTGCGATACCTTCTGCGCCTGCACCGCGAAGGCCAATTCTCCTGGACGCAAATGCATGGTCGGCTTCAACAATCGCTCCGAGATACTCACGAGGTGGACCGACGTATTCAATTTCAGATTGGCCTCATCACTGCCATCCACAGGGCTATACCAAGGCCAAAGATGATGTGATTGAACAGGCTTACGCGAGCCAGATGAGCATCACCCGGCGCATCCCGTCCCAGCCAGCCCATCCCCTGTGATGGGAACATGAGAAACCAGGGGAAGAGCGTGGTGGCCGTTCCGTAGAGGATGGCGCTGAGGGCTGTCGGCGTCGCGTGCGCCACAACCAGTAGGCCAAGGTACACAAGGGTCAGCACGATGCCGATCGAATAGTGCGCGGCTAATCCCAACACTAGTTCTCCTCGCAAGGGCGGCGTCTGCAGGATCTCCGTGTGCCTGAACTTGCCCCGCAAGAGGTAGCCGATCCAGCGTCCGATCAAATCAGGACCGGTTCGGCGCGGCCCCCGGCCGGCGATGCCGAGCCGGAGAGCGATCACGGCCACGACGTCCATGGTGACGGTGGCA
>WNGB01006847.1_pt1 | contig 16642 bp, 15 predicted proteins | sample 5400681 | NCBI WGS metagenome assembly WNGB01 (sample SAMN13153367, study PRJNA577476) | soil metagenome | isolation source: 115 cm soil or saprolite under grassland replicate 2 | place: USA:California | collected 2016-06-15 | reverse complement strand
CCGGCGGGGAGCACGATCTATCGAGAGGGGGCGGCTCCCAGGGAGGTGCTGGTCGTCCAAGGTCTGCTCCGCGTGTTCATGACCTCCCCGGATGGGCGGCAGGTGACCGTGCGGTACGCGCGGGAGGCTGACGTCCTGGGGATCGCCGTCATGGTTGGTGGACCGGCCAACGTGAGCGTGCAGACCATCACCGACTCGATCCTGTTCAGCATCGACGGCCGACGGCTCACCGAAGCGGCCCGACGCGACGCTCGGGTTGCGTGGGCGCTGGCCGAGGAGCTGAACCGACGGCTGTACGACACCCTGCAGCAGACGGCGATCAACACCTTCGGGTCGGTGAAGCAGCGGGTGGCCGCAGCCCTGCTGGATCTCGCCTCAGCCCAGCAGCGGCCGCAAGACCGTCTGGTGGCGCAGGTGTCCCAGCAGGAGCTGGCGGACGCGGTCGGGTCGGTCCGGGAGGTCGTGGCCCGCGCGCTCCGCGAGTTCCGTCTCGCGGGCCTGGTGGCCACCGGTCCCGACAGCGTGTTGATCGTCGACCCGACCGGGCTGCACGACCAGGCCTGGTCCGCCGCCGCCGAGTGACTTTGGTCACCCAGACTCGCTACCCAGGTCACTGACAGGCGCGGGTCCGCGGTCGCAAGCTGGGTGTGCCAGGCCCGATCGTTCGGGCAACAAGGACCCAAGGAGTCACACATGGCAAGCGCAACCGCGGTCTCACGCGCGGAACGCGGAACCGCGGACCCCGTCAGAGCGGTGTCGGTGGTCAGCACGGGGACCGTCGAGATCCATCCGGAGCATGCGTTCGGCACATGGAAGCCGCTGTACTGGTGGCTGCTCACCTCCCGCGAGTGGCTGCCGCCGCGGCCGATCAGCGCCTACGTCATCGAGCACGCCAACGGGCTCATCCTGTTCGACACCGGGCAGGACCGCGCCTCGGTCACCGACCCCTCGTACTTTCCGGGTGGGTTCACGGGACACATCTACGACCGGCTGGCCCGGTTCCACATCGGCGAGGAGGAGACGCTCACCGCCCAGCTCGCCACCCTCGGGTACGCGCCGGCCGACGTCGACACGGCGATCCTCTCGCACCTGCACCAGGACCACATGGGTGGGCTTGGCGAGCTGCGCGGGGCCGATCTGCTGGTCGCCGAGGCCGAGTGGGCGGAGCTCTCCAAGCTGGCGCCTGAGCCCCGCGGCTTCCTGCGCCAGCACATCCAGATCCCGGGACTGAACTGGCACCAGGTCGGCCTCGGGTCGTCGGCCGACCCAACGTTGGCGCCGTTCACCAGGTCGCTGGACCTCATGGGAGACGGCTCGCTGGTGCTGCTGCCGACGCCCGGTCACACGGCCGGGTCGATGTCGCTGCTGGTGCGGCGTAGCGAGCGGTCGCCGCTGCTGCTGGTCGGTGACCTCACCTACGGGGCCGAGCTGCTCGTGCGTGGACAGCTCCCCGGCGTGGGCGTCCACAAGCAGCTTGTCGGGACCACCGCGAGGGTGCTTGCGCTCAAGGAGACGATGCCTGACCTGGTCATCCTGCCGGCGCACGACCCAACCGCAGCCCGGCGGCTGCTGGAGAGCTGAACTTGGAGGCAACCATGGCATCGTTCGAGAACACCGTGATCATCCGAAGGCCCGTCGAGGAGGTCTTCAGCTTCCTTGCCGACTTCGAGAACGTCCCCAGGTGGAACTACGCGATCGTGGAGACCACGAAGGTCTCGCCTGGTCCGGTGGGGGTCGGTACCACCTACCGCCAGACCCGTTCGGTACCAGGGAGGAGCGAGGAGGGCTTCGAGGTGACCGCCTTCGAGCCGCCTCGCCGGCTGGAGGTGCAGGGCCAGATCGGGCCCTTCCGGGCGAGGATCAGCTATCTGCTCGAGCCGACGGGCAGCGGGACAAGGCTTCGCAACGCCGTGGACCTTGGGTCCTCGGGTCTGTCCACCATCGTGGCGCTGCCGGTGACCTCCCGCGTCAAGCATGCCGTGGCGGCCAACCTCGACACGCTCAAGCAACTCCTAGGTGCAGGCAGAGATGCCCGATGGCCAACAGGCGCCGAGATCATCCGCATGACCCCGTCCCCGTAAGGAGCACGAGATGGACCTCTCCGCCGCTCGCCGCCGTCTGCTGACGGTCACCGGCGTCGCCGGGATCGGCTACACGCTGTCCTGGATCGCCGGGCTGTCCGCCCGCAAGGCGGACGCCGAGGTCGGAGTCCTCAGCTAACGAGCCGGCCGTCCACAAGCTGCCGCCGGTCCGGCCGGCTCGTCCCAAGGAAAGAACCCAGCGGAACGGGGCCTTGGTGCTGGGCGCTGGTTCGGCGCCGTCATGCGGTGCGGCGCCGGAACAGCACGCTGGCAAGGGCCACCGAGGCGGCCAGGATGCCGCCGCACCAGGCCAGCGCCAGCCAGGGGCTGCTGCCGACCGGGGCGTCCAGCAGCAGGCCGCGGAGCGTCTCGATCACCGGGGTGACCGGCTGGTGGTTCGCGAACCCGCCGGCCGCCTCGGGCGACCGGGCGAGGACGCCGACCGCGGCGGACAGCCAGGAGATGGCGAGGATGAACAGCAGCAGGACACCGCCGGCGGCGAGCCAGTCCGCCGTCCCCGCGCTGGGCCGGAACCCGATCAGGAACGCCACCCCCAGCACCAGCACGGTCGAGGCGAGGTTGCGGGCGACGCTGGCCGCCACGTGCCCGGCGAGCACGGCCGCGCCAGCGACGTCCATCGACCGGAACCGGTCGATGATCCCGCCGGTCAGGTCCTGGCTGACGCCCACCGCCGTGGTCGCCGCGCCGAAGCCGGCGCACAGCAGCAGGACCCCTGGGACGACGTAGGTGACGTACCTGGTGCCGGTGTGGATCGCGCCGCCGAACAGGTAGACGAACAGCAGCATCAGCATGACCGGCAGCAGCAACGAGGTCAGCAGCGCATCGGGGGTGCGGATGGTGAGGCGCAGGCTGCGTCCGGCCATGGTCAGCCAGTCGCCGATGGCCGACGCGGTCCTGGTCGGGGGACGCCGGCGCAGCCCGGTGTCGGCTGCGGCGAGCTCAGACATTGGCGGTCTCCTTCTCGGGTCGGCCGGTGGTGCGGCCGGTCAGGGCGAGGAACACGTCGTCGAGGGTGGCGCCGTGCATGGCGAAGGTCCGCACCGCGCGGCGCCCAGGGTCGACCTCGTCCAGCAGCGCCCGCACGTGCGCGGCGCTCCCGTCGGTGGCGACCCCGATGGTCAGGCGGCCCGGGTCGTTCTGGACCGCCCGCCCGCCGAGCGCGCGGGCGGCCTCCTCGAAGGCCGCGGCATCGGCGAGCACCAGGTCGAGCCGCTGGTCGGCGATCCGCCGCTTGAGCTGGGCCGAGGTGCCCTCGGCGACCACGCGCCCGCCGTCGACCACGGCGATGCGGTCCGCCAGCCGGTCGGCCTCCTCCAGGTACTGCGTGGTCAGGAAGACGGTCACCCCCGACCCGGCCAGGGTGGTGATGACCTGCCACATCGCCTGCCGGCTGCGCAGGTCAAGGCCGGTGGTGGGCTCGTCGAGGAAGATCACCGCCGGCCGGACGACCAGGCTGGCCGCAAGGTCCAGGCGCCGGCGCATGCCGCCCGAGTAGGTCGCCACCCGCCGGCGGCCGGCGTCGGCCAGGTCGAACTGGTCGAGCAGCTCGCGGGCGCGGCGGCGCGCCTGCGCGCCGGACAGGCGGGACAGCCGCCCCATCATGCCCAGGTTCTCCTCGCCGGTCTGCAGGTCGTCGACCGCCGCGTACTGGCCGGTGAGGCTGATGCTCTGGAGGACGGTCAACCCACGGAAACGCGGAGACGATGGACGACGACAGCGAAGGCGGCACCGGCCTGCCTGCCAGCCTCGAAGCGGCCTGGGGCCTGCGGGCGCGGCCCAGCAAGGGGCCCAAGCGCGGCCTGAGCCTGGAGCAGATCGTCGAGGCCGCCGTGAAGATCGCCACCTCCGACGGCCTCGAGGCGGTCTCCATGGGCCGGGTCGCCGGCGACCTCGGCGTCTCCACCATGTCCCTGTACCGGTACGTCGCCGCCAAGGACGAGCTGCTGGCCCTCATGGTGGACGCGACCGCGGCATCGCCCCCCGCCGCGCCGGCGCCGGGGGAGGGGTGGCGGGCGGGCCTGTCGCGTTGGGCCCGGGCGGAGCTCGACATCTACCGCCGGCACCCCTGGGTGCTGCGGGTCCCGATCAGCGGGCCGCCGGTCGCCCCCAACCAGATCGCCTGGCTGGAGCAGGGGCTGCGCTGCCTGCGCGACACCGGCCTGGCCGAGGGAGAGAAGCTCTCGGTGATGCTGCTGCTCACCGCGTTCGTCCGTAGCTGGGGGAGGCTGGAGGCCGACCTCATGGAGGCCTCCATGGCGTCCGGCGCCTCCGCGCAGGCGGCGATGTCCGGCTACGGCCGCCTGCTCGCGAGGCTGACCGACGCGGAGCGCTTCCCGGCGCTCCACGCGGTGATCGCGGCGGGCGTCTTCGACGATGGTCCCGATGACCCCGATGAGCCGGACGAGTTCGTCTTCGGCCTGGAGCGGGTGCTGGACGGCATCGGCGCGCTGGTGCGCGCCCGGGCCGGGCCGCGCCCGTAGGGGCTCAGCGCAGGTCGACCTTGACGCCGCCGCTGAACGGCGAGTCGTGCAGCTCGGCCCGGACCGGCTCCACCTCCTCGGCGAGGTCGTAGACCAGCGTCCCCTCGATGCCCTGGCCCGGGTTGAGCTGCAGGTTGATGAGCCGCGCGGTGCCGTCGTGGGACCAGGTCGCCGCCCCGTCGACGCTGTGGCGCCTGCCGGCGGCGTCCAGCAGGTACTGGTGGCCGGCCTCGAAGCTGCGGCCCTCCGCGCCGGTGTTGACCACCTCGATCGCGAGCAGGCAGAACTGCCCGGTGGCGGTCCGCCGTCCCAGCCCCTGCCCGACGCTCTGCACCCCGCAACGGCTGGAGCGGACCACGAACCGGAACTGGCCATCCCGGGCCGGGTCGCCAAAGCCCGGTGCGGCCGCCCGCTCCCCTCCCCGGCCAGCGCGCCCGTCGCCGTCGAGGGCGCTTGCCAGCAGCAGCAGTGCCACCAGCAGCGTGGCCGCCAGCAGCAGGCGCCGCCCCCAGCGCCGGCGCCGCCGCGGCGGCGCGCCACCCCATGCGGGCGGTCCGGCAGGCGGCCCCCACGCCGGCGGCTGGCCCCAGCCCTGGCCGTCGGCCGCCTCCCGCCCGGTCGCGCCCCAACCCCCGCCGTCGTCTGCCCCCCTTCCGGTCGCCCCCCAGCCCGGGCGCGGCGGGACGGCGGGGCCCGCGAGCACCTCGGTCGCGGCGGCGGGGTCGGCCGGCAGCCGGGCGGTTCGCAGCGGCAGGGTGGGGTCGGGGGCGCCGCTGGCCAGCGGCGCACGACGGGCGCGGTCGGGCGGGCCTCCGGGTCCTTGGCGAGCAGGGCGAGCAGCACCGGCCCGAGCGGCCCGGCGCGGCCAGGCAGCCCCGGCGGGTCGTGCAGGATCGCGCCGAGGGTGGCGGCCGGACCGTCCCGGTCGAACGGCGCCGCCCCCTCGACCGCGAACCACATGGTGGCCCCCAGCGCCCACAGGTCGGCGGGCGGGCCGCCGCGGCGGCCCCTTGCCTGCTCGGGCGCCACGTACGGCAGGGAGCCGAAGGCCGAACCGGTGCGGGTCCGCTGGGTGTCCTCCTGCAGCGAGGCGATGCCGAAGTCGGCCAGCTTGGCCCGGCCGTCCGGCGGCACCATCACGTTGCCCGGCTTGACGTCGTGGTGGACGATGCCGGCGCGGTGGGCCGCCTCCAGCGCGTCCAGCAGGTCGAGGCCGACCCGCGCCGCCGCCGCCGGCGGCAACGGCCCCGCGGTCCCGACCAGGTCGCGCAGGCTGGGCGCCTCGACCAGCTCCATCACCAGGAACAGGCGGCCGTCGGCCTCGACCACGTCGTGGAGGGTGACGGCGCTGGGATGGTTGAGCCTTGCCGCCGCCCTGGCCTCCCGCAGGGCCCGGTCGCGGACCGCCGCCCGCTCGGCGCCTGGCGGGCCGTCGGGCAGCGCCACCTCCTTGACCGCCACCGCCCGGCCGAGCAGCACGTCCTCGGCCCGCCAGACCACCCCCATGCCGCCCCGGCCAAGGGACGCTCCGAGGGCGTAGCGGTCGGCGACCAGCCGCCGTTCGACGCTCGCTGCCATTCCGCGCCGAAGTATGCCAGGTTGCCGGCATGCCACGACGACCCGCGCTGTCGACGGCGGAGGCGCAGGCGTTGGCCGCGCTGCTCCGCAGGGAGGTGCGCGGCGAGGTCCGCTTCGACGCCGGCAGCCGCGCCCTGTACGCCACCGACGCCTCCAACTACCGGCAGGTCCCGATCGGGGTGGTCTTCCCGGCCGACGCCGACGACGTCGAGGCGGCGGTGGCCGCCTGCCGCCGCTTCGGGGCGCCGCTGCTGGGCAGGGGGGCCGGCACCAGCCTGGCGGGGCAGGCCTGCAACCAGGCGGTGGTGCTGGACACCTCGAGGCACATGGACCGCATCCTGGAGCTGGACGCCGACCGCCGGCTGGCCAGGGTGCAGCCCGGGGTGGTGCTCGACCGGCTGCGGGAGGCGGCAGAGGCCCACCGGCTGACCTTCGGGCCCGATCCCGCCACCCACAGCCACTGCACCATCGGCGGGATGGCCGGCAACAACGCCTGCGGCGTGCACGGGCTGATGAACGGCAAGACCGTCGACAACGTCCTCGAGCTGGAGGTGCTGACCTACGACGGCGTGCGGATGCGGGTCGGCGCGACCGGGGAGGAGCGGCTGGCGCGGATCGTGGAGGGCGGCGGCCGGCGCGGCGCCATCTACCAGGGGCTGGCCGAGCTGCGCGACCGTCACGCCGAGCGCATCCGCGCCCGCTACCCGCGCATTCCGCGCCGCGTGTCCGGCTACAACCTGGACGAGCTGCTGCCGGAGCGCGGCTTCGACGTCGCCAGGGCGCTGGTCGGCACCGAGAGCACATGCGTCTTCATCCTCGAAGTGACTTGTCGACTTATCGATAGTCCTCGGTCGCGGGTCCTGCTGGTCCTGGGCTACCCGGACGTCTACCGGGCCGCGGACGCCGCCCCGGCGGTGCTGGAGCACCGGCCGATCGGGCTGGAGGCGATCGACGACCGGCTGGTCGCCGACCTGCGCGCCGCCCGCCTGCACCACCGCGAGCTCGACCTGCTCCCGGAGGGAGCCGGGTGGCTGCTGGTGGAGCTCGGCGCGGATGAACCGGGGGAGGCGGCCGAGGCGGCCGCCCGGCTGCAGGCCGCCCTCGGCGCCGGCCGCCGGGGCGGGCCGAGCGCCCGGCGCTTCGAGGACCCCGCCGACCAGGCCCGCCTCTGGCAGCTCCGCGAATCGGCCCTCGGCGCCACCGCCAGGGTGCCCGGCCGGCCGCCCAACCACGAGGGCTGGGAGGACTCCGCGGTCGCCCCGGAGCGGGCCGGCGCCTACCTGCGCGACCTGCGCGGGCTGCTGGACCGCCACGGCTACGGCGGCGCCTTCTACGGCCACCTCGGCCAGGGCTGCATGCACACCCGCAACGACTTCGACCTGACCTCGGCCGCCGGCGTCGCCCGCTTCCGCGCCTACCTGCAGGAGGCGGCCGACCTGGTGGTCGCCTACGGCGGCTCGCTCTCCGGCGAGCACGGCGACGGCCAGGCAAGGGCCGAGCTGCTCCCCAGGATGTTCGGCCACGAGCTGGTCGGCGCCTTCGCCGGCTTCAAGGCGCTGTTCGACCCGGACGGCCGCATGAACCCGGGCAAGGTCGTCGACCCCGACCGCCTCGACGAGCACCTGCGCCCGGCGGGCGGGAGCGCGCCGGCGCCGCGCACCCACTTCGCCTTCGCCGAGGAGGGCGGCTGGCAGGGCGCCATGCTCCGCTGCGTCGGGGTCGGCAAGTGCCGCCAGACCACCACCGGGATCATGTGCCCGAGCTGGATGGTCACCGGGGAGGAGGCCCACTCCACCCGTGGCCGGGCCCGCCTGCTGTTCGAGCTGCTGCAGGGCGACCCGCTGCGGGCCGGCTGGCGCGACCGGCACGTCAGGGACGCACTCGACCTCTGCCTGGCCTGCAAGGGCTGCAAGCGCGACTGCCCGACCTCGGTCGACATGGCCAGCTACAAGGCCGAGTTCCTCGCCCACCACTACCGGCGCCGGTTGCGGCCTCGGACCGCCTACACCATCGGGCTGGTCCACTGGACCGCGAGGCTGGCCGCCCGCGCCCCGCGCCTGGCCAACGCGGCCGCGCAGGCGCCCGGGCTCGGCGGCCTGGCCAGGCGGCTGGCCGGCATCGCTCCCCAGCGGCGGCTGCCCGCGGTCGCCGGCGAGCCGTTCACCCGCTGGTTCCGGCGCCAGGCCGCCCCCGACCCGGCGGGCCGCCCGCCGGTGCTGCTGTTCGCGGACACCTTCACCAACCACTTCCACCCTGACGCCGCCCGCGCGGCCGTCCAGGTGCTGGAGGCTGCCGGCTTCGCGGTCCGCGTCCCCGAGCGGCCGCTGTGCTGCGGCCGGCCGCTGTACGACTTCGGCATGCTCGACCTTGCCAGGCGCCAGCTCCGCCGCCTGCTGCGCACCCTCGGCCCAGCGCTGCGGGCAGGCGTCCCGGTGGTCGGGCTCGAGCCGAGCTGCCTGGCCGTCTTCCGCGACGAGCTGCCCAACCTGTTGCCCGGCGACGCCGACGCGAGGCTGCTCGCCGGCGGCTCGTTCACACTGGCGGAGCTGCTGGCCGGCCATGCCGGCGGCTGGCGCCCGCCGCCGATCGGCGGCCGGGCGATCGTGCAGGGCCACTGCCACCAGCAGGCGGTCATCGGCATGGAGCCGGACCTGGCGCTGCTGCGGGCCGCCGGGGTCGACGCGGAGCTGCTGGACGCCGGCTGCTGCGGCATGGCCGGCGCGTTCGGTTTCGAGGCCGACCACTACCAGGTGGCGATGGCGGTGGGGGAGCGCCGCCTGCTGCCGGCGGTGCGCACGGCCGACCCGGACACCCTGGTCCTCGCCGACGGCTTCAGCTGCCGCACCCAGATCGAGCAGGCCACCGGCCGCCATCCCCTGCACCTGGCGGAGGCGCTGGCCGCCGCCCTCGGCGACGGGCTCAGCCGAACGGGGTGAACCGGTGGGTGGGGCGGCGGACCAGCTCGTCGGGAAGCACCCGGGTCGCCAGCTCACCGGCCGCCAGCGCCGCCAGGAAGCCGGTCACCGGCATGCGGTGGAGCTCCTGGCGGGCCGCGCGCGACGCCAGCAGCACCACCGGCCAGTCCCCGGGAGCGCCGCCGGTCGCCCAGTAGAGCTCGTCGCCGTTGTCGGTGCGTCCCAGCGGCAGCACGCCGCCGGGCTCAGGGAACGGCGGCAGCGGCAGCCGCTCCGGGAACTTCGCCCTGGTCTCGGCGTAGGCGGCCAGCACCCGGTCCTTCTCGAACAGCAGGTTGCCGTCCTGCCCCTCGGCGAAGGGGTTGAACAGGTACAGGAAGTCGTCGACCTTGCCCGACCCGTACAGCTCGGTGAAGGCCTTGAAGTCCTCGGGCAGCCCGGTCCCCATCGACGCCTCGACCCCGGCCCAGCCGTCGGGCCGGCCCACCTCCATCGGCTCGGCAGGGGGCGGCAGCAGCAGGCGCAGGCGTTCCAGCACGACGGCTCCTCTCGCCGGCTACGGGCCGTCCCCCGGGGCGATCCGCTCCTCGACGGTGGCCTCTGGGGTGTTGGCGATGGTGACGTCAAGGCGGAAGCCGCGTGAGCCGGTCGCGGTGATCCGGATGGCGGCGGGCGGCCCCTCGGCGCCGCGGCTCGGATAGCGCGGCCGGACGGTGTAGCGGACGGTCTCGCCGGCCTCCACGGCCTCGGCCACGGCGGTCTCGTAGTCGCGCATCACCGGGCTGTTGGCGCGCGTCTGGTAGAGCGCCACCAGGTTGGCCGCCAGGTCGCCCGAGCCGCCGAGCTGGCGGCCGAGCAGGTGCCCGCGGGCGCGGTTGCGCGCGGGCAGCCGGTCAAAGCCGGGCGGCCGGATGTCGGGATCGGCCGCGGAGCCGAGCTCGTCCCGGTCGGCGGCGGCGATCATGGCGGGGGTGATGGTGGCGCTGATGCCGCTGCGCTGCCCGGTGGCGGCGTCGACGCGGCCGTAGTCGACCGCGCCGCCGAGGCGGCGGATGGCCGTGATGTTGTCGGCGGGCCGCTCGCTCCGCGGCGGCCGCTCGGTCGGGCTCGGCGGCGCGGGCAGGACCCCCCGCTCGGCGAGCAGGTAGCCGACCCCGACGACCAGGACGGCCACCAGCAGGTAGCCGAACGGGTTGGAACGGCGGGACCGGCGGCGGCGACGCGGCATGGCAGGGGGAGCCTAGCCGCCGGCGGCCACGCTGGCGACCCACCTGCCGTCCGCAGGCAGTCCGCCCCGGAAGGGAGCCGCTGGAACGCTTGACAGCGGCCTTCAGGTAAGCGCCTACTTACCGTAAGTGAAGACTAACCAGCCTGCCCAGATGCTCGACGCCCTTGGGGATCCGACCCGCCGGGCGATCCTCGAGCAGCTGCGCGGCGGGCCAAAGCCGGTCGTCGAGCTGGCCCGCACCCTGCCGGTCACCAGGCCGGCCGTCTCCCAGCACCTGCGGGTGCTCAAGGCGGCGGGCCTGGTGACCGACCGGCCGCAGGGCAGCCGGCGCCTGTACGGCGTCGACCCGCGCGGGCTGGAGGCGCTGCGGGTCTACCTGGAGGGGCTCTGGGCCGAAGTGCTGGCCAGCTACCGGCGGGCGGCCGAAGGCCCGCCGCCGGAGCAGACACGGGAGGGGGAAGCGTGAACCAGCCGATCGAGCCGATCCTGGTGCAGATCGAGGTGCGCCGGGGGATCCAGGACGCCTTCCGGCTCTTCACCGAGGACATCGGCGGCTGGTGGCCGGTCGCCGGCCACGCCGTCCGGCCCGACCAGGTCGCGGCGGTGGTGCTGGAGGGCCGGGTCGGCGGGCGTCTCTACGAGCGCTGGCACGACGGCGGCGAGGCCGACTGGGGCCAGGTGCTGGCCTGGGAGCCACCGACCCGGCTGCTGCTCACCTGGCGGCCCAACCGGGAGCGGCCGGCCGCCACCGAGGTCGAGGTTCGCTTCCACGCCGTCGAGGCCGACCACACCCGCGTCGAGCTGGAGCACCGGGGCTGGGAGCGGCTCGGCGAGCAGGCGGCCGAGGCCCGCTCGAACTACGAGGGCGGCTGGCCGGGGGTGCTGGACGCCTACGCCGGCGCGGCCATGCGGGTCCACCACCGGGCGTTCGCGCTCCCTGAACGGGCTGGCCTGGCGGCTGCTGGCCAGGGAGGAGCGGACGGCGGAGGACGACGCCCGCCTGGTCGACGCCGCCCACGCCTCCCAGTTCCACTGGCGGGAGGCCGGCGGCCCGCCACGCACCCGCGGCGAGTGGCTGGTCAGCCACGTCTACGCCGTGCTCGGCCGGCCAGAGCCGGCCCTGCACCACGCCCGCCGCTGCCTGGAGCTGGCCGCCGCCGAGCCGGGCGTCGCCGACTTCGACCACGCCTACGCCTTCGAGGCGATGGCCAGGGCGGAGGCCGCCGCCGGTGAGCTCGACGAGGCCCGGCGCTGGCATGCGCGGGCGGCCGAGGCGGGCGCGGCCATCGCCGACGACGAGGACCGCAAGATCTTCACCGACGACCTCGCCGGTGGCCCATGGCACGGCCTTGACAGAGGCTAACCTTCTGCTTGAGATTTAGCCTTCGGGCGGGGTCGACGCCTGGACGACCAGGGCGTCGACCGCGAGGCAGCCGGCCGGGCCGGCGATCAGCGGGTTGACGTCCAGCGCCGCCAGCCGGTCGCCGAGGTCGGCGGCCAGGACCGACAGCCGCACGACCGCGTCGGCGACCGCCGCCAGGTCGGCCGGCGGCCCGCCGCGGAGGCCGCCGAGCAGGGGCCGCACGGCCAGCCGGTCCAGCAGGGCCAGCGCCTGGCGGGCGTCCACCGGCGGCAGCGCGAAGCGGCGGTCGCGCAGCACCTCGACCAGCACGCCCCCGGCGGCCACCATCACCAGCGGCCCGAACTGCCGGTCGTGGACCACCCCGAGGGCCAGCTCGACGCCGGCCGGCGCCATCGCCGCCACCACCGCCGACGGGCCGAGCCGGCCGGCCAGGTCGGCGTAGGCGGCGGCGAACCGCTCCGGGCCGTCGAGCCCGAGCCGCACCCCGTCCACCTCGGACTTGTGCCGCACGCCGGGCGCCGCCGTCTTGAGCGCCACCGGCCAGCCGAGCCGCTGCGCGGCGGCCAGGCCGGCGTCCAGGCTGTCGACCGCCTCGGCGGCGGCCACCGGGATGCCCCAGTCGGCCAGCATCGCCAGCGCCTCGGCCTCGCCCAGCGGCCGTCCCCCCGCCGCCAGCCGGCGCCGCCACCGCGCCCGCACCCCGCCAGGGACGGCGGCAAGCCCCGCCACCTGCGCCGCCGAGGCGGGGGGCCGGTGGGCGTGGAAGTCCCGGGCGGCCAGCAGGTGGCGCATGGCGGCGAGCCCGGTGGCGGTGCCCTCCAGCACGGGGACGCCGGCGGCCCGCAGAAGGGCGGCGTCGGCCGGGTCGACGGCGGCGGCCAGGCTGCCGATCACCGCGACCGGCTTGCGGGTGCCTCGCAGCGCCTCGACGGCCAGGCCGGTGTAGCTGGTCTCGGGGGTGGGCTCGGTGGTGAGGTCCAGGTTGATCGCCAGGGCGGCGGTGTCGGGGTCCTCCAGCAGCGCGCGGATGCAGGCGGCGAAGATGGCGTCGGCGTCGTTGCCGGTGCCCCAGGCGTCCAGCGGGTTGGTGGCAGGCAGCCCTGGCTCCAGCACGGCCGCCAGCCGCCGCCTGGTCGCCTCGGAGATCCCGGCCAACCGCACCTCACGCTCCTCGGCCAGGTCGATCAGGTGGGCCCGCTCGCCGCCGGAGTCGTGGATGGCGGCCAGCCCGCCGGGGAAGGCCGGGCGGCCGGCGGCGAACAGCTCGCAGGTGTCGGCCAGCTCGTCGAGGGTGTCCACCCGCGCCACCCCGTAGGCGTCGAACAGCGCCTGGTAGGCGCCGTCCTCGCCGGCCAGGGCGCCGGAGTGGGCGGCCACCATCGCCCCGCCGGCGCGGCTGCGGCCGACCTTCAGGGCGACCACCTGCACGCCCCGGTCGGCCGCCTTGGCCAGCGCCGCCCGGAACGCGGCCGGCTCCCTGACGGTCTCGAGGAACAACGCCACCACCCGGGTGCTCTCCAGCTCCAGGGCGTGGTCGAGGTAGGCGGCGGCGCTGGTGACCAGCTCCATGCCGCAGGAGACGACCAGGTTGAAGCGGAGCCCCCGCTGGTTGTGGAGCAGCGCCGAGAACACCGACCCGGAATGGCTGACCACCGCGACCGGCCCGCACGGCAGGTCCTCCGGCTCGGGGTAGCCGCAGACCCGCAGGCGCTGCTCGAGGTTGAAGAAGCCCATGCCGTTGCCGCCGCAGACCGCCATCCCGGCCGCCTTGGCGATCGCCCGCAGCCGCTCGGCCAGCCCCTTGGGGGCGCAGCTGGCGAAGATCACCGCGGCCGGGATGGCGGCGTCGGCGGCCGCCTGCAGCTCCGCCTCCAGCGCGTGGTTGGGGACCGCCAGCACCGCCAGGTCGACCGGCCCCGGCAGCTCGGCCAGGGAGGGCCGGCAGGGGAGCCCGAGCACCTCCGGGTAGCGGGGGTTGACCGGGTGGACCGTCCCCTGGTAGCCGCCCCGCAGCAGCTGGGAGAGGAGCTGCTGGCCGAACGACCCCGCCCGGGCGCTGGCGCCGACCACCGCCACCGAGCGTGCCTCCAGCATCGGGGCGAGGGGTCGGCCGTGCCAGTTCACGACCTGGGCGGCCGCCGCTTGGTGCGCCTGCGGTCGGCCAGGATCGCCCGGACCGCGTGGTGGCCGGGGATGCCGCAAAGCCCGCCACCGCCGTGGGTGGCCGAGCTGGCCTGGTAGAGACCGGCGATCGGGCTGCGGTAGTCGGCGTAGCCGGGCGCCGGCCGCATGTGGAACAGCTGCTCGACCGACAGCTCGCCGTGGAAGATGTTGCCGCCGACCAGCCCGTACTCCTGTTCCATCTGCCACGGCCCGATGACCTCGCGGTGGAGGATCGCGCCCTTCAGGTTGGGCGCGACGTCGGCGTAGCAGTCGATCATCCGGTCGGCGTAGGCCTCCAGGTCCTCGGTGTGGGGCGCGTCGGCCCACTCGTGCGGGCACCACTGGGTGAACAGCGACATGACGTGGACGCCCTCCGGGGCCAGCGTCTTGTCGAACACCGTGGGGATGCAGCCGTCCGAGAACGGCTGCGCCGCCCCGCGGCCCTGCTTGGCGTCCTGGAAGGCCCGCTCGATGTAGTCGAGCGCCAGGGCCATCTCGACCGCGCCGGTGTGGTGCTCGCCGGCCTCGGAGCCGGGGTCGGCGGTGAAGTCGGGCAGCTCGGCGAGGGCCAGGTTGATCTTGACCACCCCGCTGCGGGACTTCCAGCGCTCGATGTCGGTCACGAAGTCGGCCGGCAGCTCGGCCCGGTCGAGCTGCTCCAGGAAGGTGATCCTCGGGTGGACGGCGGTCACCACCACCCGGGCGTGCAGCTCCTCGCCGCCGCGCAGCACCACCCCGCGGGCCCGGCCTCCCGACACCAGCACCCGCTCGACCGGCGCGCCGGTGCGGACGGTCGCGCCCAGCTCCTCCGCGGAGCGGCGGATGGCGTCGGCCACCGCCCCCATGCCGCCCTCCGGGAAGCCCCAGTTGCCGAGGTGGCCGTCGCCGATGTCGCCGATCGAGTGGTGGGCCATCACGTAGGCGGTGCCCGGCGAGTCGGGCCCGCCCCAGGTCCCGATCACCCCGTTGATGGCGAGCGCGGCCTTGACCTGCTCGGACTCGAACCAGTCGTCGAGCAGGTCGCTGATGCTCATGGTCATCAGCCTGGTCGCGTCGCCGACCGTGCGCACGTCCAGCCCGCGGTGCCGCCAGGCCAGCCGCAGCAGCTCGCGCAGGTCGCTCGGGCGGCGCGAGCCGAGCTTGGGCGGGGTCTGCATCAGCAGCGGCCCGAGCACCGCGGCCAGGCCGGCCAGCCAGGCGTCCCATCGTGGCATGGCGTCGGCGTCGCGCTTGGAGAAGGCGGAGACCTCCTGGTGGTTGCGGCGGGCGTCGTCGGCGTACAGCTTGAGCGAGCGGCCGTCGGGCCAGGCCTGGTAGTAGGGGCCCATCGGGAAGACCTTGTAGCCGTGCCGCTCCAGCTCCAGGTCGCGGATGATGCTCGGCGGCATCAGGCTCATCACGTACGACAGCCGTGTGACCTTGATGTCCGGCGCCTCCGGCCAGGGCGCGTCGGTGGCGGCCGCACCGCCGGTCTTGTGCCTGGCCTCCAGCACCACCGTGCGCGCCCCCGCCCTGGCCAGGTAGGCGCCTGCCACCAGCCCGTTGTGGCCGCCGCCGATCACGATCGCGTCCCAGGTCGCGGCCATGGCGCCCTCCGCCCGTGGTGTTTGACTGAACGTTCAGTCTAAAATGCCTTGGAGGCACCGGCAAGCCCATGGGGCCATACTCAGCCAGTCGCCGACACCTTGGAGCAGGCATGAGCCCACGACGCAAGCTCTCGGACGCCCGCCGGCGTCAGATCCTCGAGGCGGCCGTCCACGTGATCGCCGAGCGAGGGCTGTGCGACACGCGCATCCAGGATGTCGCCAGGCGCGCCGAGGCCAGCCCGGCCCTGGTCATCTACTACTTCAAGGAGAAGGACCAGCTCCTGCGGGAGGCGCTGACCTACGCCGAGGAGCGCTTCTACAGCGACACCGCCGGCGCCCTCGCCGACCTGTCCACCGCCCGCGACCGGCTGGTGCGCCTGGTGCAGCTGTCCTGCTCGTTCGGGGAGGGCGAGGCCGGCTTCGCGGAGGAATGGGTGCTGTGGCTGGACATGTGGGCCCGCGCGCCGCGCAAGGCCGACGTGGCCAGGGACCGCGAGGTGCTGGACCGCCGCTGGCGGGAGACGGTCGCCGGCATCGTCGTCAAGGGCCAGCGGGACGGGGAGTTCGCCGAGGTCGACGCCGACGACTTCTCGCTGCGCCTGGCGGCGCTGATCGACGGCCTCGCCATCCAGGTGGTGCTCGGCGACCCTGACGTGCCCGCCGAGCGCATGTTCGACCTGTGCATGGACGTCTGCGCCCGCGAGCTCGGCTTCCCGTGGGGCCCCCAGGACCGCGCCCGCCTCCTGCGCCTGCCGCCGCCCGCCCGCGCCGCCCGCCCGTCCGGCACCGGCGGGGCCGCCACCGGCGTCGGCGCCAGCTGACCCGACCGAGGCGAGCGACCCGGTCGACCGGGAGCCGCGCCGACGGGAGCGGTCACGACCCGGCGTCCTCGGCGGCCGGCGCCTCCGGGGTGGGGGGGAGGACCCGGACGGCGTCGGCGGGGAGGTGGGCGGCGACCGGGGTGCCCTGGCGCCAGGGCAGCTGCTCGCCCGGGTTCTGGACCAGCGCCTGGACCGTCTCGCCGTGGGCGAGGCGCACGGCCAGCTGGATGGTGGCGCCCTGGTAGACCAGCCGCTCCACCATCCCGGGAAGGCGGTTCTCGCCGGCCGACCCGTGCGGCTCCAGGCGCACCCGCTCCGGCCGGATGACCACCTGCACCTCGCCGCTGGCGGCGACCTCGCCGGCGGCGGCGCACAGCTCGAAGTCGCCCAGCCGGAGGAGGCAGCG
>WNGB01006846.1_pt1 | contig 16643 bp, 16 predicted proteins | sample 5400681 | NCBI WGS metagenome assembly WNGB01 (sample SAMN13153367, study PRJNA577476) | soil metagenome | isolation source: 115 cm soil or saprolite under grassland replicate 2 | place: USA:California | collected 2016-06-15 | reverse complement strand
CCGAGCGCCCGTTCAGCGACGAGATCGAGCGCAAGGAGGAGGACTTCCCCGAGTCCAAGGAGGTCCACGCCCAGCACGTCCTGAACTTCTTCCAGGGTCTCCGCGGCACCGCGCCCCTCCACTGCCCGATCGAGGACGGCGTGCGCATCCAGGCCATCGTGTCCATGGCCGAGAAGTCGTACCGCGAGCGCCGCATGGTCCGCTTCGACGCCGGGGCGCGGAAGATGATCGTGTGACCGAAGTCGCCCTCGGCCTGGAGGCGATGGCGACTCGGTTCGAGCTGATCCTCGCCGGCGACGACCACGCGCGCCTGCGCGCGGCCGGCGAGGAAGCGCTGCAGGAGATCCGCCGGATCGAAGCACAGCTCAGCCGGTACCGGCCGACGAGTGCGATCGCGTGGATCAACGCCGCCGCGGGCGGGGCGCCCGTGCGCGTGGACCCGCGCGTGCTCGCGCTCCTCCGGCGCTGCGCCGACCTCACGCGGCTCACGGACGGCGCCTTCGACGTCACGGTCGGCCCTCTGCTGCGGGCATGGGGCTTCGTGGGGGGCGGCGGAGCGCCGCCCGACCCGGAGGCGCTCGCCCGCGCGCGCGGCCTCGTCGGCATGGAGCAGGTCGAGCTCGACGCCACCGCGTGCACGGTGCGGCTCGCCCGTGCGGGCATGGAGCTGGACCTCGGCGCGGTCGGCAAGGGCTACGCGATCGACTGCGCGATCGCCGTGCTGGAGGAACACGGCGTGCCGAGCGCGCTGCTGCACGGGGGGACGAGCAGCGTGCACGCCATCGGCGGCTTCTCCGCGGTCGCGCCCTGGCGGGTGGCCTGGCGGGTGCCCGGTGCGGCCGATCGCCTGCGCACGCTCACGGCCGAGCAACCCGCGCTGTCCGTGTCTGCGCCCCACGGCAAGGCCTTCGTCCTGGGCGGCCGCCTGCTGGGCCACGTGCTCGATCCTCGGGAAGGCGCGCCCGCGGGCGCGTCCTCGTCGGCGTGCGTCGTGGGCCCTTCATCGACGGTCTGCGACGCCTTGTCCACGGCGCTGCTCGTGAGCGGCGCGAGCGGGCGCGTCGCGCTGGCGGAGCGATTCCCGGCCTACTCCGGCTGGGTGGCCCTGGCCCCGCGCCGGTCCCCGCGCGCGGCGAAGATCGGGACGCGGCCCGACGCGATCGTGGCGCGCTAGGCGCCCGCGCCGACGTGGAGGTGTCGTGCGCGCGCACGGAGCACCTCGAGGGCCTTGCCCCGGGCCGCCGGGTCGGCCGCCGCGGCCGCCCGGTAGCGCATTCCGTTCTGGGCGAGCCACCACGCGAGAACGGCCTGGTCCCTCTGCGGCGTGGTGAGCATGTCGGTGAGGCGCGAGTAGACGTTCTCGCAGGACTCCACCCAGACCACGCGCTCGGGCAGGCCCGCGCCGCCGTGGACGAGCTGCAGCAGGCCGGGGCCGTCGGGCGCGCCGTCGAGGGGCACCCTCTTCATTCCGACGATGTCACGTCAGCGACTCCCGTTCGATGGTCTCTTCGTCATCCTCCCGCGCTGCCTCCGGCTCCTCTTCCGCCGACCGGCGGGGCGAAGGGACCGCTCAGGTGAGGACACCCATGTGGGGCAACAGCCACGTCTGGATGGCCACCAAGGCGCCCATCAGGATCGTCAGCTCCAGCCACTGCGGCATGTCAGACGACCGCCTGCAGGACGCTGCGGAGGAACCCATGCTCGGGTTGCGCCCCCGTGAACTCCACGGTCTCGTTCACGATCACCTTCGGCACGCCGTGGACCTCGTACCGTTCGGCCAGATCAGGGAACTCGGTGGCCTCCACCACGTCGGCGGTCACCTTGTCGCTCTCCACGGCCATCTTCTGGGCCAGCCGCGCCGCGGCCGGGCAGAAGGGACACCCGGGGGTGACGAAGACCCGGATGTGCACGTCTCGGGCCAGACCCTGCAGGGCGGCCTTCGTGGCGGGCGCGAGGTCGGTCGTGCCGCTCGCGACCTCGATCAGCTCCTCGATGAAGCCGCCGAACTCGTAACCGCTGGGAACGCCAAAGTAGCGCACGCGCCCCTTGGCCCGTCCGCTCAGGACGATGGCGGGGATGCGGTCCACTCCCCTCGCCGACGCGGCCTCGTCGTCGCCGAAGAAGTCGTGGACGACGAGCCGGATCCTGTCCGACAGGGCGGCCACCTCCTCGAGCAGGCGTTCGGTGTCGTCGCAGCCCTCGCATTCACGGCCGGGCACGTCGAGCATCGCCTCCGGCCGCGTGAAATAGTCGATCGTCACCGGCGCGGTCAGCCGCTTCTCGAAGAGCTGGCGCAAGACCAGCGTGTCCTTCCTGGCGAGCAGGGTCATCGTCACTCTCCTCGCCGTGTAGGAGCCGGAGACGGGGCAAAGGGTTCGGGGGTCAGACGCCGCGCTGTTCCAGGAGGGCTCGGATGCCTTTGCGGATCGACTCCTTGACCGGCTCGGGAACGTCGGGTGGGGGGCTCGTGCGGCAGAGCCGAAGGGTCTCGCGGAGCGACTCGCAGGCGGCATGGCAGCGAGGACAGGCGGCGACGTGCCGTTCCATCTCGGCACAGGTCTCGGGGGCGATCTCGCCCTCGAGATGGCGCGAGAGCAGGTTCAAGACGTCAGGACAGCCGTGACCGCGTGCGGGCACGGAGGGCGGGAAAGGCGCCATCGTGGGCGCGAGCTGCTCGCGCACGGCCAGCCGCGCGCGATGCAGCCGGCTCTTGACCGCGGAGACGCTGAGGCCGGTGATCGCGGCGACCTCGTCCGCGGGCAATTCCTCCATGTCGCGCAGGACGAGCACTTCGCGCGAGGCGGGATCGAGGGCGGCGATCGCGGCTTCCAGGGCGGACGCGAGCTCACGGTCGGCGAGCGTCCGTTCGGGGTCGGGACCGGGCGCGGCCGCCGTACGTGCCGCCGCCGGGTCGGCCTCGAGCGACACGACCGTTGGGGTGAACACGCTGCGCCGCCGCTTCTTGATGCAGAAGCTGCGGGCGATCGTGTAGAGCCAGGTCGAGACGGAGGAGGCGCCACGGAAGCCCCGCACCGTGCGGGCGGCGGCGAACAGTGTGTCCTGGAGGACGTCCTGCGCGTCCTCCGTGCGGCCGCACATCTTCAGGCTGAAACGGTAGATGCGCGGTTGGACGTCCTTCAGGAGCGCTTCGAGGGCGTCGCCGTCGCCCTGCCGCGCCGCGTCGAGCAATGCCTCCCGCTCGAGATCGGCCACGGAGGCGATTATGACACCCGGCTCACCTCGATCTTCACGACCCGCTCGGCCGCCTGTCTCAGGCCCGGTGCGGTCCGGCCAGGACCCGGCCGGGCAGCAGGATCACGCCCCGGAGCAGGCTGAAGACGCCGTCGACGGCGATCCCGATCAGCCGGAACGGGAGGAGGAGCAGCCACACCAGCGGATACAGGACGAGGGCCAGCAAGGCGAGCGGCCAGCACAGGAAGAGGAGGACGAGCCAGAGCAGGAACTTCATCATTACGGGGCACACCTCCTTCGGAGGCTCTGTCCATTGATACGTGCGCGGGCCCCGGGGGGTTCCCACGCTCGATCACCGCAGCTCGGCCGCGGGCACGCTGAAGATCCTGGTGGTATCGGCCACGTTCTCCCGGTCGCGCACCGCGCGCAGCACGTTCAGCGTCGCGTCGCTTTCCTCGTCCGGCAGGACCAGGAAGAGCATGCTCGACCCTCCCGGGTGAACCCGGTCCCCGGCATGGAGCCCGCGGCGGCCCCGGCCGGAGACCGTCGGAACAACGGTGAAGCCGTGGTCGCCGCTGTCGACGAGCGCGCGCTCGAACGCGGGCATCGCCTCCGAATCGGTCACCACGACCAGCATCGGCATCGATCACGCTCCGCGTGGCGCTTGCACACCGATGCCCGGCGACTGCGGATCGGGAAGGCCGAGCTTCCGGAAGATCCACATCGCGGGACACCAGTTCGTGAAGGCCGACTGCAGGAGGTTGAGCCCCACGAACGCGGTGAACCAGTAGAACCCGGGATGGACCAGCCATCCGAGGGCGAGCGAGAGCAGCACGAAGCTGCCGGCCAGGGCACGCAATGCACGTTCGACGGTCATGCGATTCTCCTCTTCTTCATTCATCGACCCCGCTCTAGGCCGCGTCGGGGACGAGTCCCTCCTTGTGCAGGATGTCCGCCCGCCCGCGGCGGGCGATCAGGTAATAGACGACGGGCACCGCGATGCGGGAGAGCAGCGTTGCCGCCACCTCCCCCGCCATGAGGCTGATGGCCAGCCCCTGGAAGATCGGGTCGAAAAGGATCACGAGCGAGCCGACCACGACGGCGGCCGCGGTCAGGAGCATGGGCCGGAAGCGCACGGCGCCCGCTTCGACGACCGCCTCCGGCAGCGGCATCCCCTGCCGCAGCTTGAGCTCGATGAAGTCCACGAGGATGATCGAGTTCCTCACGATGATGCCGGCCCCGGCGATGAAGCCGATCATCGAGGTCGCGGTGAAGAACGCCCCGAAGAGCCAGTGCGCGGGGAGGATGCCGATCAGGGAAAGCGGGATGGGCAGCAGGATGGCCAGGGGCACCGTGAACGACTGGAACCAGCCGATCACCAGGATCGCGATCAGGACCAGCACCACCGCGAAGGCGATGCCGAGGTCGCGGAACACCTCGTAGGTGATCTGCCACTCCCCGTCCCACTTCAAGGCGGGCCGATCAGAGGTGAGGGGGGCCTCGACGGCGTAGCGGTCCACCCGCGCGCCGTCGGGCAACGCCAGCGCATCGATCTGGCGGTTGAGGTCGGCCAGCGCGTACACGGGGCTCTCGCGCGCCCCCGCGAGGTCGCCGAAGACGTACACCACCGGCCTCAGGTCCTTGTGCACGATGGGCTGCGCTTCCGGCACCGGCCGGACGGTGATCAGTTCGGAGAGCGCGAGGGCATCGCCCTGAGGTCCGGCCACGCGCAGCGCAAGGCGGCGCGCCAGGTCGGCACGGTCGTTCGCCCCCAGCCGCGCGCGCACCGGGATGGGCTCGCGCTCCCTGGCCACGTCGAGGCGCCCCACGTCGCGTCCCGCTCCCGGACCGGCCAATGTCTCGACCACCTGGGCGGCGGGGATGCCGTGCAGGGCCGCCTTCTCGCGGTCCACCTCGAGCACGGTCTTCGTGCGCGGCGCCTCCAGGGAGTCGTCCACGTCCACCACGCCCTCGGCGGCTGCGAAGAGGCCGCGAACGCGACGGGCGAGGTCCTCGCGCGTGGCGTCGCTCGGCCCGTAGATCTCCGCCACCAGGGTGTCGAGTACGGGCGGGCCGGGCGGGATCTCGACCACCTTGACCCGCGCTCCCCGCTCTTTCGCGATCGCCAGCAGGGCCGGCCGGATGCGCTTGGCGATGTCGTGGCTCTGCTCCGCGCGGTCGCGCTTGCCGACGAGGTTGACCTGGAGGTCGGCGCCGGTGGGATTCTGCCGGAGGAAGTAGTGGCGGACGAGGCCGTTGAAGTTGAACGGCGCCGCCGTGCCCGCGTAGATCTGCACGTCCTCGACCTCGGGCACCGTGGCCAGGTAGCGGTTCAGGCGGCGGGCCGTCTCCAGCGTCGTCTCCAGAGGCGTGCCCGCCTCCTGGTCGACCAGGACCTGCAGCTCGCTCTTGTTGTCGAAGGGCAGCATCTTCACGCGCACGGCGCCCGCGCCCACCGTCGCCAGCGACGCCGCGAACACGGCGAGGACGCCGAGGAAGAAGGCGAGCCGGGCCCGCGGCCGCTGCACGAGCGCGCCCATCACCTTCCGGTACCCTCGCGTGGCCGCGCCCTCACGTGCCGGGCCCGAAGCCGGCGTGTCCGTGTGACGGCGGAACACGCGATAGGCCGCCCAGGGCGACACCACGAAGGCCACCGCGAGCGAGAACAGCATGGCCGCGGAAGCCCCGGTCGGGATGGGCCGCATGTACGGTCCCATGAGACCGCGCACGAAGGCCATGGGCAGGATGGCGGCAATGACGGTGAAGGTGGCCAGGATGGTCGGATTGCCGACCTCGTCCACCGCCTCCACGACGATGCGCGCGAAGGATCCGGACCGCCGCTCGCGATGATGGCGTTCGATGTTCTCCACCACCACGATCGCGTCGTCCACCAGGATGCCGATGGAGAAGATGAGGGCAAACAGCGTCACGCGGTTGAGCGTGTAGCCGGCCACGAAGTAGATGAACAGGGTGAGGGCCAGCGTGACGGGCACGGCCACGGTGACGACGAGGCCGCTGCGCCAGCCCATGGCGAGAGAGATCAACGCCACCACCGACAGCGTGGCCAGCAGGAGGTGCTCGACGAGCTCGTTCGACTTCTCCCGCGCCGTCTCGCCGTAGTTGCGCGTGACCGCGACGTGCGCGTCGCCGGGCAGCAGGCGCGGTCGCAGGACGTCGACCTTGGCCAGGACCGCCTCCGCGAGCGTGGTCGCGTTCGCGCCCGGGCGCTTGGCCACGGCGACGGTGACGGCGGGGTACTCGCGGCCCGCGGCTTCGGGGCCGGCCGCCACCCCCGGCGAGAAGAAGACCGCGCGCGTGGCCTCGTCGGGACCGTCGAAGACGCGCGCGACGTCGCGTACGTACACGGGCCGGCCGGAGCGGACGGCGGCCACCGCGACCTCCACGTCGCCCGCGGTGCGGAAGAGCGGCCCGGCCTCGATCCGCAGCTCGGCGTTGCCGCGAACCGCGGTCCCCGCGTCCTGTAATCCCGCCCCCGAGCTCAGGGCTTGCACGAGGCCCGTCCACGTCACGCCGGCCGCGGCCATGCGGTCGGGATCGGGCTCGACGCGGATGACACGCGGCTCCCCCCCGATCGTCTCCGCCTTCATGACGTCGGGCAGCTCCGCGATCTCACGCGCCAGCTCGATACCCAGGGGCCGCAGCGTCTCCGCCCGGCCCCCGTCCGTCCACAGGGTCAGAGCCAGGAAGGGCACGTCGTCGATGGAGTGGAGGGTCACGGTGGGCGGCTGCGCGCCGGCGGGAAGTGCCCCGCGCGCCGACGAGAGCCGCTCGTAGACCTTGACCAGGCTCTCTTCGTTCGACTCGTTCACGCGAAAACGGACGGTAACGAGGGCAAACCCGGGGCGCGCCGTCCCGTAGACGTGCTCGACGCCGGCCAGCCCCCACATCGCCTTCTCGATCGGGTCGAGCACTCGCCGTTCGACCTCCTGCGCTTCCGCGCCCGGATAGCCGACGGCCACGTCGACCATCGGGACCCGGATCTGCGGCTCCTCTTCGCGCGGCGTCGCCAGGAGCGCGAGGGTGCCCAGGGCGAGCGCGGCCGCGATCAGCAGCGGCGTGAGCTTGCTGTCGAGGGAGGCGTGCGCGATGCGCCCGGCGAGCCCGACTTTCACGAGGGCGCCTCGACCACGGCGGCTCCATCCTCGAGCCCAGTGGGATCGAGCACGACGCGCTCGCCCGCGGCGAGGCCGGCGCGCACTTCGGTGCGGCCAGAGGCGGGCGCTCCGGCGGCGACCCAGCGCAGCCGGGCACGGCCGTCGGACACCACGTACACGCCCGTGAGCCCGCCGCGCACGAACAGGGCGGCGGCGGGAACGACGAGGCGCGTGTCCGGGCGAGGGCTCGTGGAGGGCAACGCCAGGCGGGCGAACAGCCCGGACCGCAACCCGGGCACGGTCGGCAGGGTGGCGCGCACCTCGAAGCGATGCGTGCCCGGATCGCCGGCGGCGGAGACGGAGCGCACCGTCGCCGTGATCGGGCTCGCGTTCCCGTCGACCGTCGCGTCGAGCGGCATCCCCGGCCGGAGCGCCGCCGCCTCCGTGCCGTCCAATGTCGCCAGGACCTCGAGCCCATCCACTCCCTCGATCTCCAGGAGCGACGTGCCCGGCGCGACGACGTCGCCGACGTGGACGGGCCGGGCCGCCACCGTGCCCGTGAACGGAGCGCGCAGCTCGGAGTAGGCCAGGGCCTCGCTCGCGGCCGCCACGGCGGCGCGGGCGCCTTCGGCACGGGCCCGGGCCTCCTCCGCTTCGCGGGGCGTGGCGGCGCCCTTGGCGAGCAGCGTTTCCGCGCGGACGCGGTCCGACCCGGCCGCGGCGTCTTCGGCCATGGCGGCGGCATGGGCCGCGCGGAGGGCCCGATCGTCCAGCCGTACGAGCACCGCGCCCGGGGCGAAGCGATCCCCTTCGCGGAAGGGCAGCGCGGTCACGGCGGCGGTGGTGCGCGCGGACAGGACGGCACGCGAGCGCGCCACGACGGTGGCGGGCGCAAAGCCGCCGCTCCCCGCGACGGACCCCACTTCGACGGTGCGGACGGCGTGCGGAGGGGCGCTCGACGAGACCGCGCCGCGAGGCTCGGGAGCGCTCGGATGGCAGCCCGCCGCGGATGCGAGCCACACGAGGACGACGAAACGGTCGGACATCATGGTCCCTTTCACAGCGCACCCGCGGCCCGGCGCAGCGCGGCGTCGGCCAGTGCCAGCTCCGTGCGCGTCCGCAGCTCCTCGAGCTCCGCGGCCAGGCTGGCCGCTTCCGTCTCCAGCTCGTCGGTGAGCGTGGCCAGGCCGGCCGCGCGGCGCTCGCGCACGACACGCAGGGCCTCGCGTCCCTCCTCCGCTCCCCCGTTCGCCGCCTGAATCGCCTCGCGCGCCGCGCTCCGGCGCACCCAGGCCGTCTCGACCTCGCTCTCGACATCGGCCGCGGCCGCGCGCCGCTCCAACCCCGCCGCGCGCTCATCCGCCTTCGCCGCCGCGATGCGCCGCCGCCGCGACGGGTCGAAGGCCCAGCGGACGGTCGCGCCAACCGCATAGGACCGGCGCGACGCGCCGGACCACCGGTCGTCGAATGCGCTCGCGTACCCGGCGAGCGTCGGGAGAGCGGCGCGCTGCTCGCCACGACGGGCCCACTCGGCGGCGGTCCGCCGTTCCATCGCGATGGTCGCCAGCGCCCGTCCGGCCAGCGCCCGCGTGCGCCAGGAATCGAGAGTCGTGTCGTCGTCTGTCGCCGCGGCCACGGGAGCGGCCGGCCGGTACTGGACACCGTCCGTGCCGAGGACGCGGGCCAGCGAGACGAGCGACGCCTGCTCGTCCCCGTGTCCGCGGGCCACGTCCGCCTCGCGTTGGCGGCGGCGCGTGCGCGCGCGCAACAGCTCGGCCCGGAGCGCGGCCCCCTCGGAAACGCGGGCCTCCAGCGTCTCCTCGCGCGACCGCGCGCTCTCGAGAGCATGCCGCGTGGCCACGAGAGCGGCCTCGGCCAGGGTGGCGCGGGCGTAGGCCTCCGTCACGCGCAGGCGGAGGTCCTGGCGCGCCTCCGCCACCTGCGCCTCCAGGGCTCGCGTGCCCGCCTCCTCACCGCGGACCCGCGCTCGCGTCATCCCCGCCAGGTCGACCGGGACCTCGAGCGCGAGCGCCGTGCCCAGGTGCCCGATGGCGTCGGGATCGTTCAGCCGCGGGAGGGCGAAATCGTCGGCGCCGAACGCCCCGCGATTGAGCTTCTCCGCGAAGACGCGCGCCGGCCCATCCGCGCGAGAGAGATCGGACACGAACGACAGACGCGGCCAGGTCGTCCGCGCCGTCGCCGCCCGTCGCCGGTCCTGCGCCTCGGCGTGGGCACGCAGGACGAGGTACTCCGGGCTGCGCTCCTCGGCCACCCTGAGGGCATCCTCCAATCGCAGCGGCTCCGGGTCGGCCGCCTGGGCGCGAGGGGCGGCGCCCGACGCGATGAGAGCGCCCAGGACGACGGCCGCGGTGAAGGCCCGCCGGACGGGTGGGCGCGGATCGGCCATACCTGACCTGAGAGCCTGCCCGCGGGAAAAGGGTTCGGAGCGCGGATGCCCTACACTCTCCGAGCAGATGATTCGAGTGCTGGTCAGCTCCTGCCTGCTGGGCGAGGCCGTGCGCTATCACGGCGGCGACGCCCGCTGCGAGAGCGAAATCCTCGATCGCTGGCGCGCCGAGGGCCGCCTGGTGCCGATCTGCCCGGAGACCGCGGCCGGACTGTCGGTGCCGCGGCCTCCCGCTGAGATCGCGGGAGGCGACGGCGGCGCGGTCCTTCGCGGACAGGCGCAGGTCGGCGACGGCATGGGTATCGACGTGACGGCCGCGTTTCTGCGCGGCGCCCAGGCGACGCTCGACATCGCGATCGCGAATGGCGCGCGGCTGGCCATTCTGAAGGATGGCAGCCCCTCGTGCGCCACGACCTACATTCACGACGGCTCGTTCCGCGCGCAGCGCGACGCGGGCATGGGAGTCACGGCCGCGATGCTCGCGCAGGCAGGCATCCGGCTCTTCAACGAGGGCCAGATCGAAGACGCGGCCCGGTTCCTCGAAGCACTCGAGAGCGAAGGCGAACCAGGCGCGTCCAAGCCCGGATGAGCCCGAGGATCGCCGCGTCTGGCCGGATCAGACGAACAGCGCGGCGATCGTCAAGACCGCCAGCATGCCGAACGCGGGCAGCACCTGTCGCGCCAGGGGCGCGCCCCCGGCCAGGATGGTGACGCCGCTCTTGAAGATCAGGTTCGACACCGTGGCCAGCAGGTAGGTGCCGGCCGCGACCGGCACCTCCACCACCTGCTGATGCCGCTGCCGCGCGCACGCTCGCGCTCGAGGCCGAGGAGCAGGCCGATCAAGAGCGCCTGGGCCAGACCTGCCGCGAGGTGGTCGAGCGTGTCGCTCAGCGGCATTGCCGGCCCCGCCTCCTAGCGTTGGGCAACGCGGAGCATGAGGTCGCTCTCGTTCGCCTCGTGCGAGGCGAGCTCGGCGAGCAGGGCCCCGATCCGCGCGGTCAGCCGGCAGAATGCCTCCCCGTCCAGGGGCGTCGTGCCCGCAACCTCCGCCAGCGCACGGCAGATGTCGAGGAGCCGCTGGTGCTGCTCCTGAAGTCGCTGTATCTGGCCGGCCGCGTCCGGCATCGCCCGCGCGAGCTGCGCGTAGAGTCCGTCCTCCTCTTCCTCGCCCCGGAAGTGTCGCTGGAGGCGCGCCCCGAGATCGTGCAACCGGGAGGCCACGTCCCCGCACCAGGCGTGCCCCTCGGCGACCGGAGGCGTGTGGAAGGCGACGTCGGCCAGCTCGTCCACGGCGCCGCGCAAATGGCGGTGCTCCTCCATGACGGCGGCCGCGACCGGCGTGAGCGGGGGCATGGACCACCTCCCGCTGGCCAGCCTAAGGCGCGGCCCTCCAGAGCACAATAGAGCCAAGGGCCTGGTACAGCCAGACCATGGCAGCAGGTCGCCGCGCCTGATATGTCTTGGTCCGAGGTGACGCCATGAATTCTTTCGTCTCGTCCCTGATGGCTGAAGTGAAGGCGAAGAACCCTGCGGAGCCGGAGTTCCACCAGGCGGTCCAGGAAGTGGCGGAGTCGCTGGCCATCGTCCTCGACCGGCACGCCGAGTACCGCCACGCGAAGGTGGTCGAGCGGATCATCGAGCCAGAGCGCGTCATCCTCTTCCGCGTGCCCTGGGTGGACGACCGCGGCCAGGTCCAGGTCAACCGTGGCTTCCGCATCGAGATGAACAGCGCCATCGGCCCCTACAAGGGGGGCCTGCGCTTCCATCCTTCCGTCAACCTCGGCATCCTCAAGTTCCTCGCCTTCGAGCAGGTGTTCAAGAACTCGCTGACCACCCTCCCGATGGGCGGAGGCAAGGGCGGGAGCGACTTCGACCCCAAGGGGAAGAGCGACAACGAAGTCATGCGGTTCTGCCAGTCGTTCATGTGCGAGCTGTTCCGCCACATCGGGCCCGACACCGACGTCCCCGCGGGAGACATCGGCGTGGGCGGCCGGGAGATCGGATACCTCTTCGGCCAGTACAAGAGGCTGCGCAACGAGTTCACGGGCGTGCTCACCGGCAAGGGCCTCAACTGGGGCGGCTCCCTCATCCGTCCCGAGGCGACGGGCTACGGCGCGGTCTACTTCGCCCAGGAAATGCTCGTGGCCCGAGGCGACTCGCTCGAGGGGAAGCGGTGCCTGGTCTCCGGCAGCGGCAACGTGGCCCAGTACACGGTGGACAAGCTCATCGAGCTGGGCGCCAAGCCGATGACCCTCTCCGACTCGTCCGGCTACGTCTACGACGAGGCGGGTATCGACCGCCCGAAGCTCGCCTTCGTGATGGACCTGAAGAACGTGCGGCGCGGGCGCGTCAAGGAGTACGCGGACAAGTTCAAGGGAGTGGTCTACACGCCGGCCGACGCCAAGGCGAGCCACAACCCGCTCTGGGACCACAAGGCGGACTGCGCGTTCCCCAGCGCCACCCAGAACGAGATCAACGGCAAGGACGCCGCCAACCTCCTTCGCAACGGGGTGCGCGTGGTGGCCGAGGGCGCCAACATGCCCACCGACCTCGACGGCGTGACCCAGTTCCTCGACGCCCGGATCCTCTACGGCCCGGGCAAGGCGGCCAACGCCGGGGGCGTGGCCGTCTCCGGCCTGGAGATGGCGCAGAACAGCATGCGCTACGGCTGGACACGCGAAGAGGTCGACAACCGGCTTCACCTCATCATGAAGACGATCCACAAAGCCTGCATGGAGACGGCGGAGCGCTTCGGCACCCCCGGGAACTACGTCAACGGGGCCAACATCGCGGGCTTCCTGAAGGTGGCCGACGCCATGCTCGACCAGGGCGTCGTATAGGCCTTCGCGCCGCGTATCATCCGGCCGGAGAGAGGGTCCGACCGTGACCGTGCCGCCGGGCGGGCCGCGCCGGGTCCGCGAGCACGACTTCCACGACCTCATGCGTCACCGCGTGATGGAGGTCCTGCTCGTCTCGAGTCCCTACGACTGGTTCCTGCTCGAGGAGGCCGGCCAGATCAGCGAGCGCGTCCGGGGCGAGTTCCGCAACCTCGACCTCCATTACGGGCCGGGCCTCACCCCCGCCTCTTCCGGTGCGGAGGCGCTGCGGATGGCCGGCGAGGGCCGCTACCAGCTCATCCTCACCACCCTGCGCCCGGGGGACATGAACGCGGCCGAGCTGGCGCGCCGCCTGCGCCAGGAGGGCCTGGCCATCCCGGTGGTGGGGCTGGCCTTCGACACTCGCGAGCTGAGGGAGTTCCTCGCGCACAACGACCCCTCGCTCTTCCACCGCATCTTCCTGTGGCAGGGCGACACGGGGATCCTCCTCGCCATCGTGAAGGACGTCGAGGACCGGCTCAACGTGGAACACGACGTACGCGCGGTCGGTGTGCAGGTGATCCTGCTCATCGAGGACAACGTCCGGTACTACTCCTCCTTCCTTCCCGTCATCTACGGCGAGCTGCTCCGCCAGAGCCAGCGCGTGATCACGGACGCGCCCAACATCGCCCAGAAGATCACGCGCATGCGGGCGCGGCCGAAGATCCTGCTCTGCTCGACCTACGAGGAGGCGTGGTCGCTCTTCGAGGCCTACCGGGACGACGTCCTGGGCGTCATCTCCGACGTCGAGTTCCCCCGCGGGGGCGTGGTGGCCGCGGACGCGGGTCTGGAGTTCGCGCGGGAGGTCCGCCGACCCTGCCCGGACGTACCCGTCCTCCTCCATTCGGCGCGGCCCGAGCACGAAGAGACCGCCCGCGCCTCCGGCGCCGACTTCGTGCTCAAGGGCTCGCCCCTGCTGCTGGAGGAGCTGCGGCGCCTGATGACCGGGGACTTCGGCTTCGGCGACTTCGTCTTCCGTCTCCCCCAGGGGGGCGAGGTCGGACGCGCCACCGATCTGCGCACTCTCGAAGAGCAGCTCCGGCGCGTGCCCGCGGAGTCGATCGCCTATCACGCGGAGAGGAACCATTTCTCGAAGTGGCTCAAGGCCCGCACGGAGTTCGCGCTGGCCCAGGAGCTGCGGCCGCGGCACAGCGAGGAGTTCGGCGGGGTGGAGTCCCTCCGTGCGTACCTGATCGAGGCCCTGGCCGCCTACCGCCGCCGACGCCGCCGCACCACCGTGGCCGACTTCGAACGCGAGACCTTCGAGGCCAGCGGCGACTTCCACCGCATGGGCGGAGGGTCGCTGGGCGGCAAGGCGCGCGGGCTGGCCTTCGTCCGCCTGCTGCTCGCCGATGCGCGGCTGGACCGCGAGTACCGCGGAATCAGCATCGGGGTCCCGCCCGCGGTCGTGCTGGGGACCGACGTCTTCGACGAGTTCCTCGAGCAGTCGGGGCTGCGGGACTTCGCGCTGCGCAGCGAGGACGAGGCGGAGGTCGAGGCGCGCTTCGTGGCCGCGCCGTTCCCGGAGGAGCGATCCCGGGACCTGGCCGCACTGCTCGAACGCGCGGACTACCCGCTCTCCGTCCGCTCGTCGAGCCTGCTCGAGGATTCGCGGTTCCAGCCCTTCACCGGCGTGTACGAGACGTTCATGCTGGCCAACGACCATCCGTTCCTGGGGGCTCGCCTCGAGGAGCTGCTGCGCGCGGTCAAGCGCGTGTACGCCTCCACCTTCTCCCGCCGGGCCCGGAGCCACGTGCGGGCCACGCCCTACCGGCTGGAGCAGGAGAAGATGGCGGTGGTCGTCCAGCGCATCGTGGGCGCACGGCATGGCACGCGGTTCTACCCCGACCTCTCCGGCGTGGCCAGGTCGTACAACTTCTACGCAACCCCACCGCTGCACGCGGAGGACGGGATCGCCGCCGTGGCCCTGGGCCTGGGGCGGACCGTGGTCGAGGGCGGCAACTGCGTGCGCTTCTCCCCGCGGGACCCACAGCGCCGGATCGAGGTGTCTTCGGTCGAGGGCGCGCTTCGGACCTCCCAACGCTCCTTCTGGGCGCTCGCCCTCGGCGGGGACCGGCCGCGGCCCGCCGGCGACGACCTGCGCGAGACCGCCTTCGGCCTCGATGCCGCGGAGGCGGACGGCACGCTGGCCGCGCTGGCCTCGACCTACTCGGCCGAGAACGATGCCGTCTACGACGGGATCTCGCGCCCCGGCGTGCGCCTGGTGACCCTGGACCCGCTGCTGAAGCACCGGCGCTTTCCGTTGGCGGACATCCTGTGCCGTCTCCTCGAGCTGGGACGGGAGGGGATGGGCGCCCCCGTGGAGATCGAGTTCGCGGCGACGCTCTCTCCGGCCGGAGACGCGGAACCGGAAGTCGGGATCCTCCAGATGCGGCCGCTGGCCCTCGCCTCCGACCGCGAGGAGTTGGAGATAGGGACGGTGCCCTCCTCGATGCTGCTGTGCCGCAGCGCGAGCGTGCTCGGGCACGGCCGCGTCGACGACGTGTGCGACGTCGTGGTGGTGGACCGGCAGCGGTTCGAGCGGGCACGGAGCCAGCAAGTGGCGCAGGAGCTGTCCCAGCTCAACGCCGAGCTGGCCTCGGAGGGCCGGCCCTATCTGCTCGTGGGCGTCGGCCGGTGGGGATCGCGCGACCCCTGGATGGGGATCCCGGTGACCTGGGACCAGATCGCGGGAGCGCGCGTGATCGTGGAGGCCGGTTTCCGCGACTTCAAGGTCACGCCGTCACAGGGGACGCATTTCTTCCAGAACCTCGTGTCGTTCAACGTGGGCTACTTCACGGTGAACCCGGATGCGGGGGACGGGTTCGTGGACTGGGACTGGCTGGCCGCGCAGCCGGTGGTGCGCCAGACGGCCTCGGTGCGGCTTGTGCGGCTCCCCCGGCCGGCGGTGGTGAAGATGGACGGGCATCGAGGCGAGGGGGTGATCCTCAAGCCGATCGAAGCTCCCTCGCCGAAGGCGAGACCATGAGTCACGACTTGCGCCAGGCCCTCCGTTCTCTGCGCCGCGCTCCCGCTTTCGCCGCCGTCACCGTCCTCACCCTCGCGCTGGGCATCGGCGTCAATACGAGCCTGTTCACGCTCGTGGACGCGCTCTTCCTGCAGCCCCTGCCCGTCGCGTCCGCGCGGGACCTCGTCATGGTCATGCAGCGCGGCGACCTCGTGAACGTCCCCTACGGTCACTCGTACGCGGACTACCTCGATTTCCGGGAGGGGACCTCGGTGTTGTCGGACCTCGCGGCCTTCATGCCCACGCCCGTCCATCTCAGCGCGGCGGGCCAGACCCCGGAGCGGACGTGGATCGAAGTCGTCTCGCCCAACTACTTCGAGCTGGCCCGGGTGAAGCCGGCGGTGGGCGAGCTGCTGCGGGCGGGCGAAGGCGAGGCCAGGGGCGCCTCCCCGACGATCGTCCTCAGCCACCGCTACTGGCAGCGCCGGTTCGGCGGCGATCCGTCCGTGGTCGGCCGGATGATCACGCTCAACGGACGCGGTTTCACCGTGATCGGCGTGGCTCCGCCGAGCTTCACCGGCCTCTCCTGGGCCATGGCCGTCAGCGGCTTCATCCCCGCCGGCGCGGTGGGGACGCTCCTGGAAGGGGGCGACGCCTTTCTCATCACTCGCGGCGCGCATGCCTTCCGGATGATGGGACGGCTCGCCCCCGGGAAGACGCTTGCCGATGCCCGCGCCGACATGGGCCTCGTGGCCGGCCGCGTGTATGCCGCCTTTCCCGACGCGCACAAGGGATCGAAGGTCATCGTGGCCAGCGAGAACCGCTCGCGCCCGGACCCCAGCGTGGCGGAGTTCCTGCCCGTCTTCGCCGCGATCTTCGCCGCGATGGTCGCCCTCGTCCTCTTCATCGCCTGCGCGAACGTGGCCAACCTCATGCTCTCGCGGTCGGTGGTCCGGCGGAAGGACCTCGTGATACGGTCCGCCCTCGGCGCGGGACGCCTGCGCCTCATCCGGCTGACCATCGTGGAAAGCCTGGTCCTGGCCGCGCTCGCCGGCGGGCTCGGGCTCGTGTTCGCGCGCGGGGCC
>WNGB01006843.1_pt1 | contig 16649 bp, 16 predicted proteins | sample 5400681 | NCBI WGS metagenome assembly WNGB01 (sample SAMN13153367, study PRJNA577476) | soil metagenome | isolation source: 115 cm soil or saprolite under grassland replicate 2 | place: USA:California | collected 2016-06-15 | reverse complement strand
GGCGCGGGGCGTGCCCGGTCGGGCCGGCGCTGCGCAGCGCCTCCAGCCCGCCCGAGCGCCACTGGGCGTGCCAGCGGCTGGCGTTCTGCCGGGCGACACCGAGTTGGCGGGCGACCTCGGCTTGGGAGCGGCCGGCGGCAAACAGCGCGCCGGCCTGCAGACGGACTCGTTCGAACGCCTGGCGGTCACGCAGACCACGGGCGTTGCGGCGGTAGGCGGTTGGTCTCATCCCGCCAGGCTGCCAGGACAACCCCTCATCGTGTCACCGGAAGGAGCGAAGCTCTTTAGTGCCTGCGCCAGTAGGCGTCGGGGCCGACGACGGGGCCCGGTCCTGCAGCTCGTCAACGACCTGAGGCCTTGTGGGGATCCTTTGGTCCCGGCTCGACGCAGAACTCGTTGCCTTCCGGATCCTGCATGACGGTGATGTCGTCGTACCGCTGAACTACCGTGGCGCCCAGGGTGATCAGGCGATCGACCTCTTCGCTCATGCTGGTGAGCGCGCGGAGGTCAAGGTGCACATGGTTGGGTGCCGTGGTTGGCCCGCGACCACCTCGGAACCAGATGATGGGGCCACCCCAGCCGGGTGCTTCGACGTAGGCGCGTTCGGCAGTGGATTCCTCATCCACGTCGGAGACGAGCGCGGCGGCCCAGAACCGGGCGACTCGAAGGGCGTCCTCGCAGTCGAACGTCAGGTTCTTGATCAACAATGCCATGCTCCCCTCATGTCGCCGTTTCGCTCGCTCTCGGCGGGCTCGGTGCGGGCACGTCGACCCAGGACGACGACCCAGGAGGATCGATGGCCATCCACCTGCTGCATCTTGGCCTGCCAGTCCGTGACCAGCAGCGCTCCATGCGCTTCTACGCGACCTGGTTCGGCTTCGACCCGGACGGCGCCCGCCGCTACCCGGACGGGACCGTGATCCTCCGCAACCCGGACGGCTTCGACCTGGCTCTGCATCCGGGCGAGGCGCCTGAGCAGCCCGCCTTCCTGCATTTCGGGTTCCAGATGCCCGACGCGGGCGCCGTCCGCGAGCTGCTCGCCAGGATGGAAGCCGAGCGGGTACCGGTCCCGGAGCGCTGGGACGAGCCGGGCTACGTCGCGTTCAAATGCCTGGACCCGGACGGCTGGCGTGTGGAGGTCTACTGGGAGCCGATCGGTTAGGGCCTGTGCAGCAGGCGTCAGGGCCGACGGTGGGGTCGGGTCTGCCAGCGGTAGCAGCTCCAGGCGCGCCGCAGCAGCCAGCCGCAGACGATGACGGCGTTGACCAGCGCCAACCAGAACTCCACCACCAGCCGGCGGCGTTCGGTGCACCAGCGCAGCTTGCCGTATTGGTTGCCCCACGCATGGGTGCGCTCCACCGGCCAGCGGCGGCTGGCCTGGACGGGCGCCGGCACCCCGCGGGTGGCGACCTCGCCGACCATGCCACGCTCGGCCAGCACCTGCCGGCAGGTCTGGTAGTCGTAGCCGGCGTCCAGGTGCACCGTGGGCCGCTGCGGCAGTGGGCCCAGGACGGCTGCGGTGTCCAGGGTCGCGGCCAACAGCCCGTCGTCGCGGCGGTTGGCCGGGGCAGCGACCGCGCCCAGCGGGATGCCGCCGGCGTCGGTGAGCATCGAGCGTTTCAGCCCCTGCTTGCGACGGTCCACCGGGCTTGGCCCAGCGACCTGGCCGCCGCAGGGCGCCTTGGTGATGCAGCCGTCCACCGCCAGGTGCTCCAGTTCCAGCCCAAACAGCCGCTGGTAGGCGCCAAGCACCGCCAGCCGCAGTCGTTCGGCAACCCCCAGGGTGATCCACTCATCCCGGCGGCGGCGCAGCGTGCTGGCCGAGCAGGTGGCGTCCGCGATCCTGCGGTAGCCGCAGCCGAACACCAGGATCTGGATGAGCTTGTCGAAGATGACCCGGTCGGGGATGCGGCGGCGGTGGCAGCCCAGCGGGTGGTGGACGTGGCGGGCGGGCAGCAAGGCGGCGAACTGGACCCACAGCGGTTCCAGGACCGACGATGGCAGCGCAGGCACGAGTCCTCCCGATGATCACAGGGTGTGGGAACTCAGTGATCATCTGATCCCTTCTCCAGCCGCTATCGTTAACGAGCGCTGGGAGCACGAGGTCGCGGCAGGTGTCCGCTTCCTTGCGACCATTGCGAGGCATGCGGCAGCGTCCCCCGTGGTGAACTTGTTCTGATGGACTGTATCGCGCGCAGGACACAGAACGAGGCAGATGCCGTACCGACGCAGCAAAGTCACGCGTTGGAGGGCGTCGAGCACCACGCCAGCCTACTGAACCGGCGTCTTCGCGGCTGGAGCGACACCACCTGTGGTGATGCACCGAGGTGATCACCGGAGCTCAAACGCGCCGACCGACAGCGGCTATGCACTGACGTGAGCTGGTCCGCTCGTGGAGTCGAACGCAGCAGTGCCTATCGTGGCCTGTGGATCGGTCTCGCGCAGCACAATGACCTCCAACGACACGTCGGCAGGAGAATCACAACCGTGTGTCACTCAACCACGAACCGGACCCCGCCTACCGGCGTTCCGCAGCTCACCGGCTACCTCACTCGCGACGTCTTCAGGGCAAGTAGCTCTTGCTAGGAGGGTCGCCGGCAAGAAATGGGGTTTCCCGGGGACGCGGCATTGGTGCATCGTCCGATGCCGGGGCCGCCGCCGCGCCGTAGGGTGCTCACATCGGAACGGCCGATCGGGCCGCCGTCCCAACCGCCGCTCGGACCGCTTGCGTCGGCGTTCTCCTGTCCGTCTGGACAGATGCTCACGCTTGATGTTCAGCAGCTGACTGGCGGGCACGGGCGCTGCGTCTCCGGTTGTGTGCGCCACGATTCCCTGTCACAGCAAGGAGGACCTGGAAGATGAAGATGAAGGTCATTGCGCTTGTGCCGGCGGTGCTGGCAGCCGCCGTGCTCCTGCTAGCGGCGCCCGCATCGGCGGCGCCCGCCAACATCGGCTTCGGCTTCAACGCGACCGACATCAGCGGCTTCCCAACCGGTGCCGCCACGCTCACGGGCGGCGGCTCCTACAACCCCGGGACGGGCTTTGTCCATTCGGCTGGCGGCTTTCGATGCACGAGCGACGTCGGCCAGGGCCCGCTGGCCGGCTGTCTCACCGGCCAAGGCGTGCGCTGGGACACGGTCGAGCTGCGGGCAAGCACGAGCTTCAAGTGCACCGGGGCAGCGGCGGAGCCCCTGAAGACCGCAAGCACCGATGAGAACACAGTGGTGCTCCTCGCCGACTTCTACCGCGCCGGCGACGGTGTCGACGAGTCCTTCACCGCCCAGATGATCGTCTCCGCCGACGACATCGCACCCGACATTGCCGGGACTCAGAACGTCTGGATTCAGGGCGTCGGCTGTGCCTCGGCGATCGCGAACTTCAGCTCCTGACGGCGACTCGGAAGGAGTCATGGAAACGATGGAACGGGTCGGAGCAGCTGACCAGCCTCGTTCCTTCTTGCCCCCAGGGGGCCGCGGCGCGGAGCGGAAACGAACGCTCGGGCTCGAACCAAGCATTCGGAGGTAAGCGCATGAGGTGGTTCATCGGTTTCAACCGCCTGCTGCTGGTGGGGGTCGTCGCTACCGCCGGAATGCAACGCGACCACGGCAGGTGCCGTGGCCGAGGTCCCATACACCGCCGATTACTACTTCTGGAAGCGGACCGGCGGCTGATGCAACGCCGATGCCCGGAAGGACCACCTCGGGCGCAAGCCGCAGCCCGCCGGCCACCCTCGCGGTCGCCGGCGGGCTGGCGTTGGCCGTGCTTCCCGAGAAGGTTCCCCATGCAGAGCATCGCCATTCCCACCGACCCTCAGCGAGCCGACGCGGGCGTGACCGGGGCCTCCACGCCACCGATCGGCCGCTACCTGCGTGTGCCGGTCCAGGTCCACCAGGCCGACCCGGACGCCCCCGAGGTCGCCAGGCGCCTGATCGCGCTCATCGCCACCCGCTGGCCGGCCACTCCGGCCGAGCACATTGGCAGCTCGGCGGTGCCCCGCCTGGCCGGCAAGAACATCATCGACCTGCTTCTGGCCGCCCAGCCGGCCCAGATCCCGGCCATCACCCAGGCCCTGCTCGAGCTCGGCTTCCAACCTCAGGTCCCCGCGGCGTTCCCGGCCACCCGGCCGATGCTGTGGGGCACCTTCCGCCACGGACCCACCACCTACCGGGTCCACGTGCACGTGGTCCCGGCCGGCAGCCCCGAGGTCGCCGCCATGCGCGGCTTCCGGGACGCCTTGCGCGCCTACCCGCTCCTGCGCCGCCGCTACGCCGCCCTCAAGCAGGCGATCGTCTGGTGCGGCCCGGTCGACCCGGTGACCTTCACCAGGGCCAAGCACGACTGGATCGTCACCGCCCTCACCCAGCTTGGCCTGGCCAGCCACCAGCCGCGCCGCCTCTACCAGAATGGCCTCGGCCTGGACAGGTCCCACCGACCGGCCTCGTGACCCACCCCACCCTCGCTGCTAGCAGCTGGCTCAATGGCCAAGCGTGACCGCGGAAGAGCCAATCCCCCCGCGGCCAAAGGGCCAGGTGATCACGGACAGACGGTCCGTAAATTGCTCGCGGAGCTGAAGTCTGACCCTGGTGGCGATGGGGGGAGGGGGATTGCACATCGGGCGGCGAGCAGCGGATGGTCGTGACGTAGTCTGAGCCCGGGTTACGCCCCGGCCCGTCACGATCGTGGGGCAAGCGGGCGCTGGAGGTAGGCCGAATGAAGGTTTCCATCCTCGACGACTGGTTCGACACGCTGCGAACACTCCGATGCTTCGACAAGCTGGCGGCCCACGACGTCACGATCTGGAATGACCATGTCCAGGACATCGATGCATTGGCTGAACGGCTGCATGCGTGCGAGGCATTGGTGCTCATCCGTGAGAGGACCGAGATCAGGACGCCGTTGCTCGAGAGGTTGACCGAGCTGCGGCTGATCAGTCAGCGCAGCGTCTATCCCCATATCGACGTCGACACGTGCACCCGGTTGGGCATCGTCGTCTCCTCCGATCAACACGCTGGCACGCCGTCCTATGCGGCGGCCGAGCTGACGTGGGGGCTGGTGCTCGCCGCGATGCGCCAGATCCCGCAGCAGATGGCCTCGCTCAAGGCGGGCAACTGGCAGATGGGCGTCGGCGAAACGCTTAGAGGGAAGACGCTCGGCATCTACGGGTATGGCCGAATCGGCAGGGTCGTGGCCGGGTACGGCCGTGCGTTTGGCATGAACGTCCTGGTTTGGGGGCGCGAGGCTTCGCTGGCGCAGGCCGACGTCGATGGTCATGTCGTGGCCGGGAACAAGCAGGCATTCTTTGCAGCGTGCGACGTGCTTTCCCTGCACATGCGCCTGGTCGAGGCGACTCGGGGCATCGTCACGGCTGCCGACCTGGGGCGCATGAAACCGACGGCCTTGCTCGTCAACACCAGCCGGGCGGGGTTGATCGAGCCGGGTGCTCTGGTGAGGGCGTTGCGCGCCGGGCGTCCCGGCATGGCGGCGGTCGACGTATACGAGGACGAGCCGTTACGTGATGCCCGCCATCCGCTGCTCGCCATGGACAACGTCGTCTGCACGCCGCACATCGGATACGTGTCGCGGGATGAATGGGAGTTGCAGTTCGCCGACATCTTCGATCAGATCAACGCCTATGCCGCGGGATCACCGATCAACGTCGTCAACCCCGACGTGCTGACGCGCGCTCGCGCCTCCCGGTGATCCGGAAGGTGCAGAATCGCCGCCGAACATGACAGAGCGCGTGCACTTTGGCTTTACACAATACGAACCCAAACCCGCTGGTAGAAGGCCCGACGCTCATGCTTGCTACGGTTCACAGCAAGGTCCGACGGGCTGGATACCGGAAGATCGGGGCGAAGCTCGTAGAACCCGGGTAAGAGGAAGCCGACGCGACTCCATCAGTTTCCAGCAGGCCTGGTGGCAGGGCCGGGGCCTCTTGGGTGCCGCTGGCGTTGACACCAGCGGTCAGGATCCCGGCTTGATGATCCCGAGCCGGTGGGCGATGGTGGCCGCCTCGACTCGGCCGTGCACGCCGAGCTTGCCGAGGATGTTGGAGACGTGCACGGTGGCCGTCTTGGGGCTGATGAACAGCGTCTCAGCGATCTGGCGGTTGGTCCGCCCGAGCGCGATCAGCGCGAGTACCTCCTGCTCGCGGGCCGTGAGGCCGAGTCGGTCGAGCGGCGATGGCGGCTGGGGTGCGGGCGGAGGGGTGGTCGCGGCATCGGTCCCGAGGTTGAGGCGACCGCGGCGGGCCAGGGCCTCGATCTCGGCGCGTAGCGGGGCCGCGCCCAGCTCGCTTGCGGTCTGGTGCGTGGCGCGCAGCAATGGCTCGACCCGCTCGCGGCCGCCGCCGAGCAGCAGCGCCTCGGCCTGGCGCCAGCGGGCATAGGTGGTCGGGTAGGGCTCGCCGAGCCGTTCCCAGGCCTTGGCGGCCGCCGCCCACAGCTCGGCCTCGTTGCGTCCTTGGAGCCGGGCGAGCTCGGCCTCGCCGGTCACCGACTCCGCCTCGACCCGTGGAGGCAGAGCAGCGGCCGGGGTGGCTGTCCCGGCTGAGGCCCGGGCGCGCTGCCAGGCGGCCAGCTCCTGGCCGACCGCGCGCGCCTCGAGTTCCTCCCCCTCGGCGCGCTGGGCTCGGGCCAGCTCGGCACGGTCAGCCGCGGCGCGCAGTCCCAGCGTGTGCAGCGAGGCCGCAAGGTGCGGTTGGAGACCGAGGAGCTTCAGCCCTTCGGCCACGGCGGTGCTGGCATCGGCGGGGCGACCCTCCAGCAGGGCCAGCTCGGCGGTCCTGGCAGACAGCGGCCCCGCCACCCACGCCTGGTCCACGGTCTGGGCGGAGGCGTCATGCGCCAGCGCCAGATGCGCGGCGGCGGAGTCGGCCAGTCCCCGGCCGAGGTCGAGCTGGGCATAGATGGTGTGAATGTAGACGTGGGTGGCCGCCAGCTCGGGGGCCAGCCGGCTCACCGCCTGTCGCAGCATCGCCTCCGCCTGGGCCCAGCGACCCAGGGCGAGCAGCGATCGGGCCGCGCTGGCGGCCAGGAATGGGCCGTGCCAGCGGGCCAGTCCCTGGCGGCTTGCCAGTTCGGCGCCTTCCTGGGCGACGGTGGTCGCCTCCTCCAGACGACCGAATACCTCCAGCACCCCGGCCAGGGAGGTCAGCGTGCGGGCGAGGTCGTCGACCTTGGCGACCGTCTCGGCGATCCGGCGCGCCGCCCTGAGCTGCTCGATGCCTCCCTCGAGGTCGCCGAGGAAGGCCAGATCCACGCCTAGCGCCCGCCGGGCGTGGCTTTCCTCAACGGGCGCGTCGACCTGGCTGGCGATCGCGATGGCCTCCTCGCACAGCGCGCGCGAGTCGCGATAGCGGGCCTGGATCATGAGCGCTTCGCCGAATGCGGCGAGTACCCCCGCCCGCTCGGGCGATGGTGGCGCGGGAGGGATCAGCGCCACGGCCTGCTCGTACTCGGCCATCGCCCCCTGGCCACCTGTGGCCGCCAGGTAACTGCCGAGGCGTCCATGTAGCAGTCCAGCCTGGACCGGGTCGTCGCCCGGGTCGACCTGGGCGAGCGCCGCGCGGGTCAGCGCGATCGCCCGGACCGGGTCGCCGGCGGTGTACGCCGACTCGGCGGCGTGCCGCAGCACCCTGGCGCGGCTGAGGGCGGCATGCTCGGCGGCGTCGGGGACCTGGTCCCACAGCTCGAGTGCGGTCTCGAAGTGCTGCTGGGCGTCGGCGAAGGCGTAGGCGGCCTGCGCCTGCAGGCCCGCCTGGATGGTGGCTGGCAGGGCGCGCACAGAATCGTGCGCCTTGGCCCAGTGGTAGGCGAGCCGTGCCGACGTGGCAGCCGGGTTGGACCCGACGAGGTCGGGGTGCTCGCTGATCGCGCGGGCGAAGGCGGCGTGCAGCCGGGCACGCTCCCCGGGCAGCAGCTCGGCGTACAGCGCTTCCTCGGTCAGCGCATGCCGGAAGGTGTACGTCTCGCTGACCGGATCGGGGACGAGCACCTGGTGGGCCACGGCAGCGCGCAGCGCGCCGAGCAGCTCTGCCTCCGGCAGTTGGGCGACCGCGGCCAGCAGCCCGTGCTCGACGGGGCGGGACGCCGCGGCCGCGACCCGCAGCACCGCTTGGGTATCGTCGGGAAGGACCTGGATGCGGGTCAACACCACGTTCTCCAGGCGAGGCGGCAGGCCGCGTCCGTCGTCTTGCCGCCCGGCGGCCACCAGCTCCTCGGCGAAGAAGGCGTTGCCCTGTGAGCGATCGTAGATCCGCTCAAGCAGCTCGGCGTCGGGCGGTACTCCGAGGATGCCAGCCAGCAGGTCGGCGAGGTCGGCGCGCTCGAATCGGTCGACCTCGAGGCGTTCGGCCCGTCCGCTTCGGTCCAGCCCGGCCAGGAGCGGCTGCAGGGGATGGCGGCGGTGCAGCTCGTCGGACCGGTAGGTCAGCACCAGCAGCAAGGCCCCTGCCTGCAGGTTGTGCACCAGGAAGACGAGCAGGTCCAGGGTCGAGCGGTCGGCCCAGTGCAGGTCCTCCATGACCAATACCGTGGGCCACCGGCCGGCCAGGCGCTCCAGCAGGGCCAGCACGGCCTCGAACAACCGAGCCTGCGCCCATGGGCCGGCGGTAAGTCCGACCGACCTCGGCTCGGCAGGTACCTGACCGAGCTCGGGCAGCAGGCGGGCCAGCATCGGCCGTCCGGGTCCGACCAGCTCGTCGAGGCCATCGGGCCCCAGCTCCCGGCCAAGACCGCGCAACGCCTCGGCGACTGGCCCAAACGGCAATGCGCCCTCGCCGAGCTCGATACAGCCACCGAGCAGCACCCGCCCGCCGCTCTGGCGGACGCGTGCTGCGAACTCGCTGACCAGCCGGGTCTTGCCGACCCCGGCCTCGCCGCCAACGCAGACCGTCACCGGGGCACCGCTGCGGGCCTGTGCGAAGGCCGCCTCGAGGCGGCCGAGCTCAGCGCTCCGGCCGACGAAGCGGGGGCTTGCGACGCCGCCGGCCATGTAACGGATTATGCGCTGGAACAGATCCGACGGGAACGGCCTGGCGCCCACCGGGCTGTGCCCGCCCGCAGTCGCTTCGGTCATGTTCGGATTCCTGGCGATCCTCGGTTGGCCGCTGATCGAGCCCTCTCTTCTGGGTCGGACGTGTTGCATGCCGAACCCGTGGTCACCTCGTGTGACCTTGCAGGTCCGTGAGCCTTGACGCGGGCTTCATGCCGAACAGGAACCGGGTGACGCGAACTTCCCGAGGATCGGGGCGCGCCAGCGGACGATAGCCCCACACGGCGCCACGATGACCGCCTCATGCAGGCGCAGAAGGGCCAGCACGGCCTCGTTCGCCTGCCGGCAGCCATGATCTCGACCGGCTTCCTCGGCGAGCGATCAGCGACTCGGCGGAGTCCAGGGGGCCGACGCTGGCATCACCGCTCCGCAGAAGAGCACCCGCCAGCCTAAGAGCTCTCCATGAACGTGGCCCTGAGGTTGGGGCCGAGCCGGTCCGGAGCATCATGGTCGGCCGGCTCCTCCCTAGCGCGTCCCGGAGGGTCAGATGGTCTTTCGAGTGGCACCCGGGTCATCCGACGACGACGCTGCCGTGCATGGAGGGGTGGATCGAGCAATGGTAGGCGTAGGTTCCCGGTCGGGTGAACGTGAACGAGAACGAGCCTCCCGGCTGGAGATTGCCGCTGGCGAACGAGGTGGTGTCGGCAGTCACCGTGTGGGCGACTGTGTCGTCGTTGGTCCAGGTCACCTTCGCGCCGACCTTGACCTTCAGGACCTCCGGCTGGAAGGAGAAGCCCTTGATGGTGGCCGCGTTGGTGGCGGTGGCAGCGGTGGTTGTGGCAGCGGTCGACGCCGGTGCACCGTAGGCGCTGGGACCGGACCCGTTGCACGCAGCCGCGATGATCGCCACCGCGGCCACCAAAAGCAGCGGGCCGACCAGCCGGCGCATCGTCGTTGCTGGACGAGCCATATCCAAACCTCCTGAAGCTTGTACCGAAGAGCAGCCCGTTCCCCGAATGCACGCCTGTGGTGGTTGTGTGGGCTACCGGTCTCATGACCTTCTCTCGACGCCCCTGCGGCATCCGAATGGGCGCTTCTGGGTGGTCGGCTGACTCGGGGCTGCCGTACCGTGGATGCCGCTGACCTTGACGGTAGAGAGCCAGCCTGGCCTGAGCATCCGACGATGCACCTAGCTTTCGGCCGGCCGAACGCCTAACTCCGCCGAGCCAGCACCCTAGTCGAAGCGTCCACCCTGGCTTGTCCGCACAGCGGTCTGGGAGCGCAGCATGAGCCCTGCGTCCTGGCCGCCATCGCGCATCGAGGCCATCAGGAACGGGCGCGCTGGTCGCTCCCGGCTTGTCGGCCTTACCGCGTCGATTGCGACCGCATGGCGGCAGGGATGATCAGCCCAGAATCGGGTACTTCCTGCTTCTCTTGCTACAGCACCTCTGACCTGCGCATTTGCGCGCCGCGAGGGATTCGAACCCCCAACCGCCAGATCCGTAGTCAGCCATCACCCGTCCCCGCCGGTCCTCCTGGTCCCTTCGCGTCCCCGTTGGTCCAGGTCAACGGCCATGTCGCTGATCCAAGTCGGGCATCCGTCCCCGCCCGTCACGCCAGGCATGGTCGCAATGTGGTCGCAGTTTCGTGCCGTCGTCGCCAGACCGGGAGTCTGGTGACGCGTCGCTCTGACCCGCGTTTGGTCCAGAGCACCAGATTCAGGATCTGGTGCTCTACCCCTCGAAAGGACGAGAACCAATCGCCCGCCTTGTTGAAGAGCAGGTCAAGCAGACCGTCCGAGCTGCAGCCTCGTCGGCGCTCGGTTCGGTTGCCTTCCCAGTCGGTTACGGCTCGACGAAGAAGCCGGCTTCCAGCCTCAGTGCTGGACGCCGACTCCAGCTGCCGACATCCGGGGTTTGCCTATAGCGGTGAGCCCCGGCACCGGCACCGCATGGGCAAATGGGGGGCCGTCATCGGTCCCGTCGCCGTGGGCCGGCGGCTGGTGGGGGTCGGTGATCGCCCCGGCAACTGCCAGCAGCTCATCCAGGCGATCCTCCTGCAGGGTGACCTTCAGGGTCGCCCAGTTGGCGTGCTTGTCGTAGCGGACCTGGAGCTGGAAGGCGACAAACAGGCGCCGCAGGGTCGGCTCCGGCACCCCTTGGAGGGTGACCGCGCCGACCGGCAGGACGTCCAGCAGCTCAACCGCGCCGGTGTCGGCGGGCTGCTGCTGGTTGTCGAGGGCGGCCAGATCGCGGGCGGTGGCCTCGCGCTGGCGCTGGAGCTCGGCGAGCCGCCCGTGGACCTCGGCGAACGCGGCCCCGCCGCCGCTGTCGCCGTCCAGCGCGGTGTTCAGCTCCAGCGCGCGCACCAGCCGCCTGGCCCGAGCGTCCAGGTCCTCGATGGTGCCCTGCAGGGCGGCCCGTTGCCGCTCGGCCGCCAGCAGGCTGTGGACATCGGCGGTGGCCAGTTGCAGCCACGAGCCCCCGGCCGTCCATCGCGCTTGATTTGGGGCATTGCGCTCCACCTGCACCACGGTCTGAGGGCGACGTGGATGGCAGCCAAGCCGGCGTTAGACATCCGACTCGTTGACTGAGCTTGGTGCGCTGCTGATTCGGTAGCGTGCCGAGGGCGTCGACGGGATGGCTCGGAGACATCCTGTCGCCGGAAGGCTGACTCGCCGTGGGCAAACCCGGAAGGGTGCCCCACGCCGCCCCGGCCGCCCCTGCCAGGGCGCCCGCCGTCTCGGTAGCGCCCGTGTGTCAACGGTCCAGCGACCGCAGGGCGATCTTGGTCGCCACCACCGGGTCGCGGTAGGCGATGGTGTCCGGGGCCGCCACCCGGCGCAGGTCCGCAGCCGTTGCATGCGGGTGAGGTTGCGGACCTGGTCGCGCAGCTTTTCCGGGGCGGCGACGATGGTGTTGTGCAGCTGCTGCAGGACGGCCCGGCGGCAGCAGACCGCGGTCTTGCGGGTGGTGCGCAGCGCCCGCAGCGCCTCCACCGCGCCGGAGCGGTCCTTGGCGACACTGACTCGCTGGCCGGTGAGGGCAGCGAGCCGGTCGATCGCGCGCGACCAGCAGGGGAGCCGGGCACGGGCGGACGGCTGGCGCAGCGCCTGGACGCCGAGGATCACCGTGCCGAGCGGGTGCGGGTCGGCGGAGAGCCGCACCCGCTCGGGTCGCGATCGTCGAGCCGGAGCCGAACCATCCGTTGTGCGCCTCCGTGCGCGCTCCCCTGGCTGACGTCCCGCCTCGTCGCCGTCACCGTCATCGGAAGCCTGCCTCCTCGCGAGGAGAATGGAACTGGCGCTACGCCAGTTCGTCGAGGCAGTCGTCCACGATGCTGGGGAACCTCTCTAACTCTTTGTTGTGCTCCTCGCGGGTGCTGTCCCAGGCACCGACCAGCTTGCTGCGCTCCTCTTGGAGGGCGTCGCTCAGGTCGTCCCGGTGCTCGCGATCGAACGCCAGCAGCTTGCTCAGATGCTGTTGCGCGTCCTTCATGCGGTCGAACTGGCGCCGCTCGAACTCGGCGACCTGCTCACGCTTCTTGGAGAGATCCGTGGTCCAGAACTCGCCCGTGAACCGCTTCTCGCCCTGCTCGATGTGGGGCTTGAGCCGCTCGTTGAGGATGGCGCCCATCTGATCGATGTTGCGTTCCTTGATCGCCGGGATCGCCGCGTTGAGGTCTTGGCGCACGACGCTGAGCTGGTTCTCCAGCTCTTGGACCTCGCGCTGTGCCGGCTCGATCGTGAGGACCTGGTTGACGACCTCGCGCAGTTGCGCGTCCGTCTGCACGTTGAAGACCCGGACCCCGTCAGCGGGCGGATGCCGGGATCGTGGCCCAGCGCGACGATGTCCCACTCCACATCGATCCCGCGGGCCCTTGCGGTCTCGATGATCTTCCTGAGATCGCCGCCACAGCCGTCGACCGTGGCCGTAAAGATCAGCAGGCGCCTGCTCTGTGCCTTGTTAAAGGGTTCCAGCTCCGCCAACGCGCGGCTGGCGGCGACAGCGAGGTTCGACTGTCCGGACGGACGCAGGCCGGTGACCGCGCCGGGCAGCTTCGCACGTCCGGCCTGGCTGATGGGCAGGCGCAGACGGTACGGCGAGTCGGGGTCGCAGTCCTCCACGCCGTAGGTCGCCAGGCCAAGCTGGCCCCCCACGTACTTGGCCTCGTCCGTGACGGAACTGACGGCCTCGTCGAGCTTCGTGCGGTTCTCGAAGGGCTCGTTCATCGCCCGGGAGGTGTCCAGGAGGAGGAGGTCTGCGGCCTGGTCGTGGCTGACCGGGTCCGGTCGGAACCACCATCCGGGTACGAGCGCGAGCAGCGTGCAGAGCGCGAGCCCGCCCGCGAGCTGCTTCGTCCGGCGGCTCGACGCGTCCGACTGGAGCACCGACAGCGTGGCGAGGACCGCCCCGATCGAAAACACCGCCGCGGTCACCAGCCAGCCCCCATGGAGCCGCTGCAGCGGCCCGAGGATCGAGGTCACGACGAACGTCCCCAGGGCGGTGAGGACGAGCCAGAGGTTGTCGATGATCCGCCCCGCGATCGCAGACCGGGCGGGTGGGCGCGCGCTCGGGTCCCTGCCGTTCCCCCCACCGGCATGCGGCGCAGTGCCCGCAACCGGTTCCGGGGCGATTGGCAGGGCATCGATGGTGCCGACCTCCGTGACCGGCGCAGGACGCGGCGCTCGCCGCTGGAGGCGGCCGATAGCGGCTGCAATGGACGTCATGACTGCCGTATCGGCAGGTTTTCGGGGCATCGGGGTTCGCGACCCTGCTCGCTCCACGACCACCAAGACGTTGGCCCCGAAAGGGGCTTCGAGGATTGAACAGTATCGTGAGATAGACGCACAAGAACGACCATGGTCGGGCCCGTCGGCTGCCAGGTTGAGCAGCCACGTCCGCAGCCGGCTGCGACCCGTCGGAAGCCGAGCCCGTAAGCAGCCAGGTTGGCGCGTTGCCGGCGCATCCGGACGTTCCCAGCCCGCCAACCATGGCTGTGCCAGCGCGGAGCCGCACAATCCGGCTGGGCCCGCAAGGGATGCCCATGAGCCTGGCGTGGCGTGTGCCGCACACGGTGGGGTATTGCTACCGCATGCCTCGTGTGGAGCTTCCGTCGGCGCGTCCGATCCTGTGGCCGCTACGACGCCGCCCCTCCACATCGTCGGGGACGACAGCGTCGCAGTGCTGCACCCTCAACAGGGCGTCTAGGTCACGCGAGCGTCAGCACCGGAAGATCCTGGAGCCGGGCTTGGTCGGCGGTCCCACTCGCGGCTGGGTAGCTGCGAGGGCCGCTTCCAGGTGGGTTCGTATCTCGGGCATGACCTGCTCAGTGCTGCCGATCCGAGACTCCCAGCCGCATTGGCAGCTGGCGTGACGTTGGCCGCGCTCGGCTCGGGCCGCGAGCCTAACGGTGACCTTGTGCCCGGCGACCTGCTCGTTGACAGAGATGGTCACGGGTCACCTCCGATCGCTCGGTGATGGCCGAACCTACCCACTTGGGAAACCGGTCACCAAACTGCCCACTTGGCCCCCCAAGCTGTTGTTGAAGGGACGCGCCGGCCGGTGGCCACCACCCCGCAGGCGCTTGCGGCCAGCCTGATCCGGTGGTCCGCCTGATCCTTGGGTTCGACCAGCGCAACCCTAGGAGCATAGTGCCCAATGGTCTCTGGCTCAGTCGGCGAACGCCTTGGGGGAACCGCCTCCTCAGGGGTAGGGGATTGCCACCGGTGGTGCGGTTTCTCAGCTGCAGGAGGCTAGCGGGTCGCGTCGATCTTCACGTCGGAGAGCGAGATGGCGGTTGCCCGCCGGAGCACGTCGGGGATGGACGCGATCCTGTCCACCTCCGAAACAGGCGCTCGGAGTTGCTCCTCGGAGGCCTCGCCGGCGACAGCTATCTGGTAGGTGACCCCTGTGGAGACGGTCGGCTCCTCCCCGTCGAAGCCGCCAGAGGCAGCGACACGCATCTCGGTCAGCCGGATTCCGCGCTCTGCTGCCAAGTGGTACAGGTCGTTGAACACGCAGCCGCCACCGCCCGGTGGAGCAGGTGACCGCCTGTAAGCGGCTGCGCATCGATCTGGATGCCGTCTACGCGATGGTGTTGCAGGACGACCTGCGAAAGCGGGACGGCGTGCTTGGCGGCGCGGTCTGCCGGGACCGAGCGGATCTGGACGTCGTAGGTTCCCGCCATGGGTCTTCCCCCTCCTGGAGGCCGCGGGAGCATGCTGAACTCCGCTGCCCAGCCTGCGGCGATCCTTCCATTCCGTGGACAGCAGCAACGGAGGCCACCCTGAACTGCAGGATTGCTGCCGCGCGCGGGGTTAGGGCCTCACGTCTCCGCCGTCCACCAGGGCATGGGCCGTCCGGACGACGTCCCGGTGCCGGAGGCGACCGGGGGTGGCGGCCGCCGGACGCGGGTTTGCTGCTCCTAATGCTACGTTCCTTAAGCGCGGTATAGTTGGCCTGTCTGCCTTGCGTTGCTCGTGCCGCCGGCGGACGAGGGGGAACCCATGGCCAGGCCGCCGCTGTCCGCCCGACCACCCACCACTCCAGCCGAGGAACGCACCCTGCGTAGACTCGCCAACGCCCGGAACGCACCCGCCAGCCTGATCCAGCGCGCCCGCATCATCACCACAAGCTGGGACGGCGTCAGCGTCGCCGAGCTTGCCCAGCGGCTCGGCTGCCACCCCAAGACGGTCTACAAGTGGCTGCACCGCTTCAACGCTGCCGGGCTCGACGGGCTGGCCGACCTGCCCCGCCCGGGCCTGCCCCGGCGGCTGACCGAGACCGAGCGGGGCCGGATCATCGCCTTGGCCCGCTCCCAGCCGCCCGGCCGGCTGCACCAGGGCGGCGAGGGGCTGCTAGCCCCCGCCCAGCCCGAGGCGCCGGCGCACTGGACCCTGGACGCCCTGGCCGCGGCCGCCCAGGCCGAGGGGATCCGGGTCGCCCGCAGCCAGGTCCGCCGCATCCTGCGCGCCGAACGGGTGCGCTGGCGACCGACCCGCTCGTGGACGCAAAGCACCGACCCCGACTTCGCCCCAAAAGGGCCAAGGTCATCGCCCTCTACACCACCCCGCCGCCGGAGGTGACCGTGCTCTGCGCCGACGAGCTCGGCCCGGTGATCCCCCGCAGCTTCCCGCCCGCGCCCGGCTGGACCGCCGACGGCCACCGGGTCAAGGCGCTGTTGGACTACAGCCGCGGCCCGGAGAAGACCTGGGTGTACGGCGCGCTGCGCGTCGGTGACGGGCAGCAGGTGACGATGACCGCACCCTCGCGCAACTCGGTCGGCTACCAGCAGCTGTTGGCCGCCGTCGAGACGGCCAACCCGACCGGGACCATCATGGTGATCACCGACAACCTGTCCAGCCACCACAGCGTCTCGACCCGCGAGTGGCTGGCCGACCATCCCCGCATCCAGCACACCTTCATCCCCAAAGGCGCCTGCTGGCTCAACCTCCAGGAGGGCTGGTGGCGGCTGTTGCGCCGCGAAGCCTTCGCCGGGCAGTCGTTCGCCACCCCCGAGGAGATCACCCTGGCCACCCGGGTCGCGACCTGCCAGCTCAACGCCCGTGCCCACCCCTGGGTGTGGGGCCGCCCACCACCATCCCCACGCCACCGACGCCGCATCTTCACCTATCGTATCTAAGGAACGTAGCA
>WNGB01006839.1_pt1 | contig 16651 bp, 14 predicted proteins | sample 5400681 | NCBI WGS metagenome assembly WNGB01 (sample SAMN13153367, study PRJNA577476) | soil metagenome | isolation source: 115 cm soil or saprolite under grassland replicate 2 | place: USA:California | collected 2016-06-15 | reverse complement strand
ACCTGCGCGACGGCTCCGGCTCCCGCGAAAAGAAGGACGACGACATCACAGTGACGACGGCGGCGACTGCCGCGGTCGGCGACGTAATCCTCGTGCGCGGCGTCGTGAAACTCGACCGCGATTTGGGCGCCGGCTACACGTACTCCGCCATCATCGAGGACGCGAAGCTGTCGAAGTGACGGCAACCGCAGTCGCCTCCTCATTGTCCTGAGCACCACCCCTTGTCGTCCTGAGCACCACTCCCCTCCTTGTCATCCTGAGGAGCGTAGCAACGAAGGATCTCGATTCCGACGCCACGAAGCAGATCCTTCGCTCCGCTCAGGATGACAGGAGCCGGCGGGGCACCGGACGGCGTGTGCCTCGCTGGGCGGTCGCGGTCGGACTGGTGCTCCTCGTCGCGGTCCTCTACACCCGTACCGGCGGATTTGAATCGCTCGACTTCGACGACGCTGAGTACGTCTACGCGAACCCCAACGTCCTCGGGGGCTTGACCGGGAGCGGGATCGGGTGGGCTCTGACGGCGTTCCACAGCGCGAACTGGCACCCGCTGACCTGGATGTCACACATGCTGGATGTCCAGCTCTTCGGACCCTGGCCCGGCCCGCACCACCTCGTCAACGCGGCTTTCCACGCGGGCAACGCCGTCATCCTCTTTCTCGTGCTGAGAGCCGCCACGTCGGCGTTCTGGCCGAGCGCGATGGTCGCGGCGCTCTTCGCCGTTCACCCCTTGAACGTCGAGAGTGTCGCCTGGATCTCCCAACGCAAGAGCGTCCTCTCGACGCTGTTGCTCTTCCTGGCAATCGGCGCCTACGTCTCGTGGAACCGAAGAGGAGGCGCGCGGCGTTATCTGGCCGTCGGCTTGCTGCTGGCTCTGGGCCTTCTCGCCAAGCCGATGCTCGTCTCGGCTCCGTTGCTCCTCCTCGTCATGGACTTCTGGCCTCTCGGGCGATGCGGCGACCCTCGACGGCGCCGCGCGTTGCTTCTCGAGAAGGCGCCCCTCTTTGCGCTGGTCGCCGTGGCCAGCGCCGCGACCGTCCTCGCCCAATCGAAGTGGAGGGCGATCGCGCCCGGAGCAAACTTCCCGATCGGCGCACGGATCTCCAACGCGCTGGTGTCCTCTGTGGCGTATCTGCGGGACGCGGTCTGGCCGGTGCGGCTGGCCTGCTTCTATCCGCACCCCGCGTCGCTCGGGGAGAGGACCGGCCTCGTGCCGGCCGCCGGCGCGGCGGCCCTCCTGACCGCGATCACGGCACTGACGGTCACGGCGCGGCGGACCCGGCCGTGGCTCCTGTTCGGCTGGGCGTGGTACCTGGTCGCGCTTGCGCCGGTCGCCGGTGTCGTCCAGGTCGGGTCCCAGGCGCGGGCCGACCGTTACGCGTACGTTCCGATGATCGGGATCTTCGTCGCAGTCGTCTGGGAGATTTGGGCGCGGGTCAGGGAGCACAGGATTGCCGCCGTGATAATCGCAGGGGCCGCCGTCCTCGTGATCGGCGGGCTCGGCGTCCTGGCGTTCGTGCAAGTCGGTACCTGGCGTGACGCCGAAAGTCTGTACACGCACGCCATCCGCGTCACCAGGAAAAATTGGCTGGCGTCGAACAACCTGGGCAACCTTTGGCTCTCGCGCAACGATCCGCAGCGAGCCATCGCCTATTTCCAGGAAGCGGTCCGGATCAGGCCTGACTATGAGATGGCCTATTACAACGAGGGGGTCGCGCTCATGTCTCTTTCGCGCCACGCGGAGGCGATGGAGGCCTATCGCGAGAATCTTCGCCTCGACCCGACGAACACCGATGGGTGGGTGAATCTGGGATTTGTGCTTCTTCAGCTCGGGCGTCTGCCCGAGGGATTCCAGGCCTACGAAACCGCCCTCTCGCATTCGCCGGACTATCCGCTGGCACTCCACGGAGCGGCGGTCGCGCGCGCCGCGCTGGGGGACTCCGCCGGGGCCCTTCAATACCTCGCCCGCCTCCAGCGGGTGGATCCCTCGCGCGCTTCGCAACTCCGGCGCGATCTCGGACTCGCTCGCTAGAGCGAGCCCTGCGCCCGATTGATTAAATTGCATCATGGCGACATTGGCCCCTCCCATTAGATTGGATGTGCGATTGAGACTCAGTTTCAACGGGTTGCCCCCCAGGAGGTTTGGTCCATGGTCGTTTGCCTCTGCGCCGGATCGAGTGACCGTGACATCGAACGCGCTGTCGAAGCCGGCGCCCGGAACCTCTCTGAAATCGGTGACCTCTGCCGGGCCGGTCTCGACTGCGGCGGATGCCGCCCGACGCTGCTCGGGATTCTTCACCGGCGGTCGCGCCGTCGCCATAGCGGCTATCCGCCTTCGCTGGAGAGCCGTAGCCGCTTCGGCGAAGGTTCTGGCGCGTCGGCGACTTGCGAGGACTGCCCCCGCCGAAATAGGGTCGAGCTGGTCCCCTCCCTCGCATGTGGTGGCGGGGAGTCTTCGTCGGATTGGAATTGTCGTTGAAAGGAGTCCGTGATGAAGGCCTCAGATAACCGGGTCATCGAGCTGCTGAACGAGGTTTTGACCGCCGAGCTCACCGCGATCAACCAGTACTTCGTCCACGCGGAGATGTCCGACAACTGGGGATACGAGCACCGATACGAGAAGGTCCGGAAGGAAGCCATGGCCGAGATGAAGCATGCCGAGAAATTGATCGAACGGATTCTTTTTCTCGAAGGCGTCCCGAACGTCCAACGCCTCGGGACGATCGTCATCGGCGAAACCGTGCTGGAGCAGCTCAAGGCGGATCTTGCACTCGAGCTGGATGCGATCGAACGACTCAACGCCAGTATCCCGATCTGCCGCGACGCCGGAGATAACGGGAGCCGGCTCCTTCTCGAAGAGATCCTCGAAGACGAGGAGGAGCACGTCAATTGGCTGGAAGCGCAGCTCGCTCTCATCGACCAGGCCGGCGAGCAGAACTACCTCGCCGAACAGATCCGGAAAGAAGACGAATCCTAGACAGATTGCGTCGATGAGCCGCGACGTGAGGCGGAAAGGGTCCGGGTCGGGCCCGGCACACGGTTCGATACCGATGCCGAAGAAACGAGACAAGCCGAAGATCCCTGGGAACCGGATTCGCCGGTGCGAGGCTGCGCTCCGGCGCCCGCGCCCGGTTCCCACAGGAGAGACTCTGCGACACGTGCGAAGTCTGCCAACCGAACCGGAGGGCGAGAGCCTGCGCCTCCACCGACCGCTTAGGCCTTCCGAGGAGCCGCCACGCGATGACCAAGTCGCCGGCGGACACGACTAAAATCATACGAGCCACCTCTTCCCGACCTAGAATCTCACCGGAAGAACTCCGGCGGCGAACAAAAGGGGGGAAGAATGGTACGAGACCAAATGCGATTCGCTGTTCGCCATCTGCTGCTCGTCGCCCTGCTGTTGTGCCTGTCCACGGCCCCCGGACGAGGTCAAACGGCCCGCGGGAAAGCCAAAGCCCGTGCGAAACCCGCGGCCGCGTTGTCCGCCGAAAGCAAGAAGTGCGTCACTTGCCACGCTCAGAAGACGCCGGGTATCGTCGCGCAGTGGCGCGGCAGCCGGCACGCCGTCGAGGGCGTGGGGTGCTGGGAGTGTCACAGCGCGAACTTGAAGGAGCCGGGCGCGTTCGAGCACGAAGGCGCGACGATCCAGACCGTCCTGACGCCCAACGCCTGTGCAGGCTGCCACGGGGAGATCGTCGCGGAGAACCAGCGCAGCCACCACGCGGAGGCGGCGAAGTTCATCGGCTCTCTCGACAACGTGCTCGGGGAGGTCGTCGAAGGGCGCCTCGCCGCCGTCAACGGTTGCTGGCAGTGCCACGGTTCGACTGTGGCGTTCCTGAAGGACACGGACGGCTCGTTCCGGAAGAACGCGGTCGGTGCGCCGATGCTCGATCCTGCCACCTGGCCCAACACCGGAATAGGGCGAGTCAACCTCGACGGCTCGCGGGGGGCTTGCTCGGCGTGCCACAGTCGCCATGCCTTCTCCAAGGCCATGGCCAGGCAGCCCGAGGTCTGCGGCAAGTGCCACCTGGGCCCGGATCACCCGCAGGCCGAGATCTATGACGAGAGCAAGCACGGGATCGCCTATCGGACGCAGAAGGACCAGATGCACCTGGACTCCGAGAAGTGGGTCGTCGGCGTCGATTACACGGCGGCGCCTACATGCTCCACCTGCCATATGTCCGCCACACCGAAGCAGGCGGTGACCCACGACGTCGGCGCACGCATCTCCTGGACGCTTCGACCCGTGATCTCCAAGAAGCTGGAGAACTGGGAGGCCAAGCGCGCCGCGATGAAGGAGGTCTGCGGCCACTGCCACGGACCGGCCTTCGTGGACGCCTTCTACAAGTCCTTCGACGACACGATCGACCTCTGGAACACGAAGTTCGCCCAGCCGGCCCAGAAGGTCATGAATGCTCTGCGCGAAGCGAAAAAGCTCACGCCGACGCCGTTCGATGAGGAGATCGAGTGGACCTTCTACCGGCTCTGGCACCACGAGGGGCGGCGAGCGCGGATGGGCGCTTCGATGCAGGGGCCCGACTTCGTCCAGTGGCACGGCTTCTTCGAAGCAGCCGAGAACTTCTACAACCGATTCCTCCCTCAGGCGAAGGAGGCGGCACACGGCGACGGTAAAGTTCTCGCCGTGATCAAGGAAGTTGAAGAGGATCGGCCGCACCTCTGGCGCAAGGGCCTTTCTCCCGAGGAGCGGCAGAAGATCGACGAGTTCTACAAAGAACGCTACGGCAAGAACTGACCCCCCCCGGGTCCCCGGCTGGGAGCCTCATGCATCCGGCGATAGAATTCCCGAGGTGGGGCACACGCAGTACCCGCCGAGCAAACGTTCCGCCGAAGAGGCGCTGCGAGATTCCGACGATTTCTTCGCCGGAGAAGGGCCGATCCATGCGACTCTCCGGCGGCTGGCCGAGCGGCTGGATCGGGAAGGCATGCCTTATGCGCTCATCGGAGCGATGGCGCTCAACCTGCTCGGCTATGCGCGGCAGACGGTCGATCTCGATGTCCTCCTCACGAAAGAAGGATTGAAGAAATTCCGGCGCAAGTTCCTCGGGCGCGGCTATGTCCCGGCCTTCCCGGGAGCGATGAAGTCCTTTCGGGACTTCGACACGGGCGTTCGGATCGACTTCATCAGCGCGGGAGAGTATCCGGGTGATGGGAAACCCAAGCCCGTGTCCTTTCCGGACCCATCAGCCGCCTCGGTCGCTGCCGGTCCCTATCGCGTCGTTTCGCTCGAGAAGTTGATCGAGCTCAAACTCGCCTCCGGCCTGTCTGCCCCGCACCGGCAACTCATTGACCTGGCCGACGTTCAGCGCACGATCGAGGAGCTCTCGCTGCCGCTCGAACTGGCCGACAGGCTCGACGCGAGCGTTCGGCCCGAATACCGACGTCTCTGGTCGCTTGCCCAGCGCCGGGCCGAGGGCCCTCACGAGCGCGGTGATTCCTGAAAGTCCCTGGTCTGTAGTTCCTGGTCCTTCGTCACCGGGACACTGAACCTCAAACCTGGCGATTGTTCTCAAGTCGCGGGGCCCGACTAAGGACTAAGGACTAAGGACTAAGGACCAAGGACCAAGGACTGAGGTTACGTCTTAGGTTTGCAGGGCTCCGGGCGCTCCCGGCGGAGAAGGAGCTCGAGCGAGACCGTTTCGCTCCCGCGGCGCACGGACAGGCGCGCGCTGTCTCCCCATCTCTTGGTTGCGAAGGCGCGATGGATTGCCTCGCGATCCGCCGAGGGGCGTCCGTCGATCTCCGTCAACCGGTCCCCCACCTTGAGTCCCGCCCGCTGCGCCGCCGACTTCTTTTCAACCTGGATCACCTCCGGCAGGTTCTCCGTTTGGACCCATCGCGTGGAGAAGCCGGGAGAGGGATAGAGCGTGGCGTCCTCTTCGGGAACACCCCAGACGAAGTCAGCGAGGGACGCGCGCACGGTCCGTATATCGCACCGTCCCTTGTCCCGGTCCGAGACCGCGACCGGGACGAGCGACGATGTCTTGCCGTCGAACCAGAGCCGCGCCTGCCGCTCCGCCCCGCGGCCATAGAAGACGTGGCCGTGCCCGAGAAGCACGACCACGATCGCCTTCGGGTCGCCGGCCGACTTCGCCGCGCGCGCGGCGTTCCAGCCGAACGCGGCGTCCCAGGTCGCCTGAGCCTGCACCATGCGGTTCAACATCTCCTCGGAGAGCCCGCCGTGAAATTCGTCCTCGTCGAACGAGGCCCGGAAGAGACGCTTCAACTCGGCGTCGTCCCAGTCCACGCGCGGCGGCAGAAGAGCCTTCTGCGCCGGCTCGAGAGCCTCGATCCCCTTCCGGCCGACGGTCGAGACGATCTCCGGCGGGACATTGATGCCGAAGAGCTTGACACCGTGGTCGCGGGCGAAGGCAAAGATCTCGCGGTAATAGCCCCAGTTATAGCTCCAGTGTCGGAGCCACTCCGACTTTTCGACGAACTCCGCCTCGCTCATCCGCCCCGCGCTCCACTCCTCAAGAGTCTCCCGCGTACCGTGCGCCGGGAACATCTCGAGCGCCACGCTCACCCGCCGCCCCGCGCGCACGAGCTCCCGGATCACCGCGAGCTCGACCGCGTGCGATTCGACGCTCACGTGCGCCTCGCCCACGAAGAGGATCCGGGAGGAAGAGAGGCGCGCCGGCAGCTCCGCGGGGGTCAACACCGTCCCGCCCGCTGTCTCGGTGATCCCATCCAGGACGAGCGAGACCTCTCGGTCCTTCCGCGCCGGGTCTCCGATCGGCAGGTGCAACGGATCTTCTGCCCGGACAGAGGCTGCCGCGATGAAGAGCATCGCGCCGACGATCAGACGACACTCCCCCGCTCTCACCGCCAGGGCTCGATCGAGACGATCTCCATCTCGGACTCCCCGACCTGGACGCGGTCGCCGAGCTGTTTCCCCAGGAGCGACTGCGCGAACTCCGATTGGTAGGAGTAGATCGCCTCCTCCGGGCGCGAGTCCCAGGGGCCCAGGATCGTCGCCGGGCGTGCGGCGCCCGTCTCCGCCTCGCGCAGTGTCACCCGGGTCCCGACCCGCACTTGCGATGTGTCGATGCGGGAGGGATCGAGCGCCCTCGATCGCGAAAGCTCGTCCGACAGCGACGCGATCCGGGCCGACAGGTACTCGTGCCTCTGCCTCGCCGCGTGATACTCGAAATTCTCCGTCAGGTCTCCGTGGTCCTTGGCCACGCGCATCGCCTCGGCGTTGACCGGCAGCTCGACCTGCTTCAGGCGCGCCAGCTCCTGCCGCCGAACTTCGATCGACTCCGACGTCGAGTAGAGGTACTCGCGCGCCGGGCCGCGCAGGGCCGGGAATTTCATCAGGAGCGCTTCCTTGACGAGAGCCCGCCGGTGCTCTTCCAGACCTCCGGCTCTTTCCAGAGCCGAGAGGTAGTCGCGCGCCTCCTCCTCCGAAGCCGAAGACTGGACGATCGAAACCGCGAGGTCTCCCGGATCGAACAACTCCTTGAGTCTCGCGCGGTAGCTCGAGAACTCCTCCTGACGCAGGGCGTCGAGCATCGAGAAAAAGAGGTGACTCGGAAAATGTTCGATGAGAGTTGGCGGGGGACCCTGCGGTCCCCCGGGCCCCCTGGGCGCGGGCTTGCCTTCCACGCGCAACCGATCGCAAAGCCAGAGGAAGGCGCGAGGCGCCTGACGCGGAGAGCGCAGGATGCGGCGCGAGAGCTCCTCGGATCGCTCCGGGAACTCCGCGAGGCCGGTAAAGAGGACCGTCAGGACCCGCGCGTCCTCTTCCTCGAACACCCGATCGGCGAAGAGGTCCGCCCAGTCGGCACGGCTTGTGCGCACCGCCTCGAGCGCCTTCTCGCGGGATACGTGATCGTGGATCCCGCCGATGACCGAAGGGAGGTCGTGGCCGGCGAGAAGCTCCGCTGCGGGAAACGTCTCCGGCTCGCCGGGCAGGAGCTTGACCGCGGCCTGCGAAAGCTCCCACGCCAGGGCCGGATGTCCTTCTTCCGCGGCTCTCCGCGACTCCGCCGCGAGCGTCTTCCCGAAGAAGCGCGCGAGTTCCTTGGAGCGCCTCGCGTGCTTGCGCGCGATCTCGATCTTCTGAGCGGGTGCCGCCTCCTCGAACTCCCGATGGACGGATTCCTCCGCCTCGCCGGCACTCGAAGACCAGGAAACCATCGCCGACTTGCCCGTGCCGGAGGAGACGAGCTGCGGGTGCTTGCGCGCGGCTGCCCAGAAACTCCCCCAGCGAGACTCGTCAACCAGGCCCGCCAGGTTCTCCTTGACCTCGGCGAGCGTCATCGAGCGTCCGAAACTCTCGAGAAGGCGGCGGACCGCCTCCGCGGGCTGCCGCTCGACGAGCTCCCGCATGGCCTCGGGCTCTTCCAGCTTCCGCCTCAGGAAATGCTCCCGAGGCAACGCAGACAGGTTCACTTCCGCGTTGACGAGCGAAAGCGGAAGCTTCGCGTCGGCGAACTCCAGGCGGATCACGTCAAGGGCCGGGTTCAACTCCACGATCCGCCCGGCTCCGCGGCCCGGCATGAAGTAGATCTCGCCGGGAGAAAACCGCAGCCAGCGCGCGATTTTCCCGGCGGCTTCCGCCGCGTCCGCGGGGCTCTGCAACGGAAAGTGAGCGAACACGGCCGCCAGGGCCGGATGAGACGCAAACCGCGTTCGCAGCGCGGCCTCGAGCTCCTTGCGGATCTCCGGGTCCGTCGGGGACATCCGCGCGATCTCCAGGAGCACGGCAAGTTGGCGGTCGCCGTCTCCGCGCTCCGCCTCGTAGTCCGCGAGGAAGCGCAACCAGGAGAGCGCGGACGCCACACCCCCCTTCTTCTTGACCGCCGAGGCGACCGCGAAGAAGAAGGGGAGGTTCTCCGGCTCCTCCTCCATGTGCCCCATCCACGCGTCCTCGACCGCATCGAAGTTCTTCTGCTCGATGAGCTGGGCAACCTCGGCCGGCAGCTCCGCCGAGGAGGGAATGGAGGCGACCGTCATGAAGGGGTGATACTAACCCCGAAGAAAGCTGATTGATGATTGGCGATTGCCGATTGACGACCGGGGCGATGGGCGGTTTTTCGCCCTGATCACCAATTACAAATCACAAATCTGTCTTCTTCAGTCGTCGCTATGGTGCTTCTTCTGGGAGAGAGCCCGCAGCGCGCTGCCGGACAGTGTGCCGTGGATTGAGACGGCCTCGCTGTCGCTCGAAACGCTGAACTTGCGCAGCATCGAGACGAGCTCCGGCGACTTGTCCTGCACCGTGAGCCGCCACATGGCCATCATTCCGCGCAGCGAATCCTCCAGCAGTTGCCGCGTCTCCGCGTCGCTCGAGAGACCTGTCGCGGAGAGCTCCAGGGAGTCGCCGCGCGCCTTGGCCTGGATCGCGACGAGAGACACGGATTTCATCGCGCCCATGATGGCCATGGCCGGCTCGCCGTTGACGTCGCCGGAGACGTGGATGTGGGCACTGCGATGCGCGACCGCGGGGTAGCGCGCCACGTCCACAAGGGCCCACACCGAGGCACCCCGGTCCACGCGCTTCAACTCACGGCCCAGACCAGCGCCGGACGCGAAGCCCGTGCCGCCTGACCGCCGGTCCGCCAGTGCCTGCATCACGGCTGACTCGGTTCCGGCGATGACGAGGCTCGAGCTGACGAAGGCCGCCGCGCCCGGATGCTCCTCGTCGTGGCCGTGCTTCTCGGGCAGGAGGAAGTAGTCTCCCGCGGAAGTGGATCTGCGCACGGCGCCGCGCCCTTGCGCCGCGGTGGCCAGGCGCTCGGGATCGAAACGCCCTTCGAACAGCGCGAGCGTCGGTGAGCCGTGATTTCCCCCGGAAGCCCTTCCCGCGATGACGACGGTGTCCACGTCTTTCTTCGGATCGAGCTGCGCCTCCTCCAGGAACCGGGCCGCGTCTCCGTCGGCCGTCATGTGGTCGGCGCCCGAGAAGAGCTTGCCCGCGAGCGGGCTCTCGCGCAGGTCGCTCAGGCGGATGACCGCCACAGAGGCGGCGTCTGCGGGGACGAGCGACAGCAGGTCATTGCCGGAGCGCGAAGCCGCGGCGAGCGGCGCGGCCGCCGCGCACAGGACGAGCGCGAGAAAGGTGCCGATGCGCGAGAAGCCGGAGGGAGTTCTCATGTCAGAAGTCCTTTCTGGAAAAGAGCCAGCAGGAGAGAGTCAGGGCGGCCACACCGAACACGGCCGTCGAGCCGTACACCGCGAACAGGTCCGTCACCGCGATTCTGTGGAATGTGCCTGCCGAGACGAGTTGGACCGTCGCTCGCCCGAGCTCCGCCGTCTTCGGGAAGATCCAGTAGAGGCCGTGGACGAGCTTCGCCGCCCATTCGGCCGACATGGCCGCGGCGATCTTCTCGTGCGCGGCGAGCAGGGCCGCCAGGAAGAAGACGGCATAGGTCGTCATGAGAGAAACGCCGGTGGAGGACGTGACGACGCCGACTAAGAAAGCGAACGCCAGGAGCGCGGAGATCGTGAACAGGATCGTCGCGCCGCCCAGCAGGAAACGCGCGTGCACGACGTGCGTCTTCCAGATGATGATGAGCCAGATCGATCCGATGAGATACAGCAGGTTGGCTGCGGCGAGCAGCATCCCGCCGCAATAGCGCGAAAGGAGAAACGGCACCCTTCCGACGGGCCGGGAGAGGTAGAGATCCACCGTCCCTTTTTCCTGCAGCCGCGGCACCAGGTGCGCCGTCGCGAAGAGCGCCAGGAACGTGCCGACGAGATAGAGGAACCCGGAAAAGCCGGATTCGAAGCCCAGGACGAGGCGGTCAATGTCGATGGAGCGATGCCCCAGCTCGACGGACTGTCCGAAGAGCTTCGCGCCGGCGAGCGCGCCGTTGACGACGTCGAGGTTCACCGCCAGGGCGAAGACCAGGATGAAGAGGGAGGAGAGCGCGAAGTAGGCGATGAGCGTCCAGCGCGCCGCCGCCTCCCGGAAGACTTCCTCGACGCTCGCGGCCCAGGCCCTCATTGCCCCTCACCCCTCCCTCTCCCGCCGGGAGAGGGAGAAGACTTGCCCGGATCCGGGTCCGTCCGGACGAGGTCCACGAAGACGTCTTCGAGACTCGAGCGCATGGGTGTGAGCTCCTCCAGCTCGGCGCCGCGGGCGCGGAGGCGGTCCACGACGACATTCAGGTGAGCGACATCGCGCGCGGTCAGATCGAAGTGGCCGTTGACGCGCTCGACGGAGGCGCCGGTCCCGCGCAGCTCGGTGAGCAGACCATCGTCCACGCCGGAGGCGACGAGCTTATAGCGCGAGGCGACCGCTGTCAGGTCTTCGATTCTCCCTTCCGCCGCGAGCGAGCCCTTGCGCAGCACGGCCACCCGCCCGCAGACCAGCTCGACCTCCGAAAGCAGGTGCGAGTTCAAGAGGATCGCGCGGCCTCGGGCCGCCTCCCCCTGGAGGAGATCGCGGATCTCGCGGCGACCGACCGGATCCACTCCATCGGTCGGTTCGTCGAGCAGGAGGACGTCCGGCTCGTGCACGAGCGCCGCCGCGAGGCCCAGCCGCTGCGTCATGCCTTTGGAGAATTTCTTGACGCGCACGTCGGCCCAATCGGAGAGGCGCACGCGCTCGAGCAGGCTCGGAATGCGCCGGCGAAGGTCCTCCGGCCCGACGTCCGACATCCGCCCGAAGATCGCCAGCGTCTGCCGGGCTGTCAGGTAGCCGGGAAAACGGTGTCCTTCCGGCAGGTACCCCACGCGGCGCCGGCTCTCCGGATTGCCGACGGGAATCCCGAAAATCGAGGCCTCGCCGCCGGTCGCGCGGGTCAAGCCCAGGAGGATCTTGACGGCCGTCGTCTTGCCCGCCCCGTTGGGCCCCAGCAGGCCGAAAACCTCGCCCGGCTCGACCCGCAAGTCGATTCCAGCCAGGGCTTCTAATCTTCGGCCGCCGAGTCCGGACCGATAGACCTTGCGCAGGCCGCGAGCCTCGATGGCAGCTGACATCACTTGATACAACGTAGAACCGGGGTGGAAAGTTCAGGAGACTTCTCCCTCTCCCGGCGGGAGAGGGGCGGGGTGAGGGGCTCCCTTTCCCCCCTCACCCTGACCCTCTCCCCCCGCTGCGCGGGTGGAGAGGGGAGAAGGCGCTCTACGACTTCTTGGCCGGCGGCTCGGCTCCCTCGGACCAGGGCGGCGCCACGCCGTTGACGCGCGCGTAGGCGATCGACTGCCCCAGGTGCTCGTGCATGTGGTTGAGTATCGCGACGAGCAGCGCCCGCTGGGTCATCTCGCGGCCGCCGAAGGTCTTGACCTTCTTGTCCAGATCGGCGTCGGCCAGGTTCTCCGCGACGCTCCTGGCGTGATCGAGCGATTTCTTGAGTGTCTCGATCACCTTCGCCTTTTCGGTGATCGTCTTCTCCATGTCGCGGTCGATCCCAGCCGGCATCTTGACGCCCATGAACGATGGCAGCAGGTAATTGGCGCCGGCCACGTGCACGTACACCTCGCTCACGGAACGGATGCCCGGCGCCGGCCGCCAGCCATACTTCTCCTGCGGCATCGCGCCCGCCAGATTCGTCAGCTTCTTGCCGACGCTGTCCACTTCGGCGATGAACTCCGCGCGAAATCCGGTCGGGGCGCCCGCAGGCTCCGCACCACGCGCCATCGCCGTTGCTCCGATCAAGATTGCGACAGCACCCAACGAAACGAATTGACGCCTCATAAGCTCCTCCTCCGTTCCCGCAACAACAACTTCTAGCCCGCATTATCTCCTCACGCCCCCCTCAAACCTGACACTTGAAACCTGGAACCTCGTCTCCTATTGGCGCGTCCCTTGCGAGGAAACCCATACCTCATGGTCGAACGCTTGTCGAAGAGGTTTTGGATAGTCCTCGTTTCCGCGGCGATTGCCATCGCCGTCGTCTCCTGCGCGGCGATTCACGTCGTCGTCTCAACGCATCTGCTCCGCAAGTGGGTCAACAGCGATCCGGAGGAGCTCCTTCTCGACTATGACAGGGCGTCTTCCTGGATCCCCGGAGAGATCCGCATCCGGGGACTGCGCATGCGCGGCAGCGACCCCAACGTCCAGTGGTTCTTTCGCATGGAGAAGGCGACGATCTCGATCTCTCTGGTCGACCTGCTCCACAAGCAGTTCCACGCGACCCGCGTTCGCGCCGAAGGCCTCGTATTCCGGCTGCGCGAAAAACAGAAGAAGACCGAGCTCTCGGCCGCGCACCTCGCGCGCCTCCCGTCCATCCCAGGGTTCTCCGATCCGCCTCTGACGAGTCCCAGAACAGAGCCGCCGCCTCTCTCCGAAAGGGAGAAACGGCGATTCTGGTCCGTCCACGTCGAGAACCTCGTCGCCGATCCCACGCCCGACATCTGGATCGAGATCTATCGTTTCCGCGGCCGTGCGCGAGTGACGGGCGGGTTCACGCTGCGCCCGCACGTGCGCGCCTCGATCGGCCCGGCGGCCGTGGAGTTCCTCTCCGGCGACTTCCTGCTCGCGCCATCCGAGCCGATGCTCTCCGCCGCTTCGGGCCGCGGCGACTGCCTGATCGATCCCTATGCGCCCGACAAGGTCCAAGGCCAGGAGGTCTGGCGCAAAATCTCCGGCAGCGTCCGGACGCAGGGACGCATCGAGAATCTCCGGTGCCTCAACCACTATCTTCGCCATGCGCCGGAACCGCGCCTCTCCGGGGGCGGCGGAAGAGGACGTTTTGCCGTTCGATTCGACCACGGCATCGGCCAAGGCGAGGCGCATTTCGAGGTCGGGCGCGTTGTCGCGCGTTATTCGGATGGAACGCTCGAGGGCCGCGCCTCCGGCCGGCTGATGGTCCCCCGCTGGGACGTCGAGCGTGACGACATGGAGATTTCGGGAAGCCGTGTGGAGCTGGCGGACATCACGACGACGGGGACGAGACACGATGAACGCGATTGGTGGGGGCGCTTCGATATCGTCTCGGGCCGCCTTCACGACGGCCTTTCGGCGCGCACGAACGTGACCTGCCGGGACGCGCGGCCCCTCTACATGCTCGTCGCGGCGAAGCTGCCCGGCTGGGCGGAAGGAATCCTGAAGCTCCAAGGCATGAAGGGCTCGGCGAGCGTGCGGTTTGCGAGCAGTTTGATCGACGTCGAGGAACTCGAGGCCTCCGGCGGCAAATTCCACATCGCCGGCCGGTACTACCAAAAACGGGAGGAACGGCGCGGCGCCTTCCTCGTCCAGACCGGCCCGCTCGCCGTCGGGATCGCCATCGACGGTTCGACCAGCCACCTCAAGCTGCTCGGCGCCAGAAAATGGTTCGAGAAAGAGACCACAGCCCCGTGACTCCGCCTGTCATACCGAGAAGCCCCTCCACCGCCGCTATGGCGACGGCGGGAGCGACCTGTCCTCCGAAGCGCGTTGCGCGTAGGAGGAAGCCACGAAGAATCTGCTCCGGATCAGCTGACCACGACCAGGGCAGATCCTTCGCTGCGCTCAGGATGACATAAAGGAGTGACTCGGCCACAAACCCTTCCTGTCATTCTGAGGAGCGAAGCGACGAAGAATCTGCTCCGGTCAAATCAGCTGATCGTGCCCAGGAGCAGCCCAGGAGCAGATCCTTCGCTGCGCTCAGGATGACAGGAGAGCGAAGGGATGACATCGAGGAAGACGGAAAGAGGACGGGTTAAGCTCGGTTCACCTCCACGACGATGGCCGTTCCATAGGCCAGCACTTCGGCCACGCCCTGTGCGATCTCGGTCGTGTCGTAGCGCATGCCGACGACGGCATTTCCTCCGGCTTCCTGCGCGTGCTGCGCCATCAGGTCGAAGGCCTCGCGCCGCGTCTGCTCGCACAGCTCGGTCCAGAGCGTGATGTTGCCTCCGAAGAGGCTCTGCAACCCCGCTCCGATCGTGCCGACGATCGACCGCGACCGAACGACGATCCCCCGCACGATGCCGATGTTTCTCACGATCCGGTAGCCCGCCAACTCGTTGGCCGAAGTGATGAAGTTGTTCGGAATCAATCAAACCTCCCGAGTCTTCCCGTTATCTCTCACAACTATGAAGCCGGCGCCCGCCGGCTTCATGCCCCGATGAGCTTGCGCGACTTGATCTCCGACAGGAGCCGGTCAACCTCCTTCTCCTTTTCCAGCGCCGCGAAGCGGTCCTCGACATCGTCGGAGGTCAGCTCCGCCCAGGCCTGGCTGACGGCCTCGGCGCGCGTGACCCGCTCCTTCATCCGGTCGAAGGTATTCGAGCCGGCGCCCGCCGCGACCGCGAGTTTCGCCTCGCTCGCCTTCTTGGAGACCCGGGCTCTGCGGTGGCGGGCAATGAGCAAATCACTCTTCGACTGCGCTTCGGCGAGCTTCCCCTCGAGCTTGTGGAGCGCGGCCTTCAGGTTCTCGACCTCGGTCTTCTGGTCCGCGACCTGCTGGTGGAAGTTGTCGGCCAGCTCCTTGTAGCCCATCGCCCTCTCCAGCGCCGCGCGCGCCAGCCTGTCGTCTTTCTTCTCGACAGCGAGCTCCGCCTTGCCCATCCATCCCGCCTGCTTCTCCTCGTTCTCAGACGCCTTCCTGGCCAGCAGGTGCTCGTCGGCAATCGCGATCGCCACCTGCGTCTTGACCTGCAGAAGCTGGTTCTGCATGTCGAGGATCACCTGCTTGATCATCTTTTCGGGTTCCTCGGCCTTGTCGATCAGGTCGTTCAGGTTGGCCCGAACCAGAGTCGCGACCCGTTCCAGTAACGCCATGACTTACTCCTTTCCGGAAACTGTTTCGCTCCCGCTCGCCTTCGTGACGACGGGGACGGCGGGAATCGTTTTCTTTTCACCCATCGCCTTGACCTTCCCGAGCAGGTCGGAGATCCGCATCCCCGAGAGCGCCTCGAAAAGCGCCGGCACCTGCGCCGCCATCTTCGTCATGTCGCCCGTGATCTTGTAGGCGCCGGCCGCGTCCCCGTTGCCGGTCGAGACGATCGTGATCTTGTCCACCTTGGAGAGCGGCTCGGACAACGCGCGCACCACCTCCGGCAGCCCGGAAATCAACCGGTCCACGACGGCCGCCTGGTTCCATTCCTGGTATGCCTCGGCCTTGACGTTCAAGGCCTTCGCCTCGGCCTCTCCCTTCTTGAAGATGATCTCGGCTTCGGCCTCGCCTTGCGCGCGCACCGCGGCGCCGCGCCCCTCGGCCTCGAGTGTCAGCCGCTGGCGTTCCGCGCCGGCGAGTGTTTCGATCCTCTGCCGTTCGGCCTCCGCCTGCTTCAGCACCGTCGCAACGAGCTCCTTCTCGCGCCGCTGGATCTCCGCCTCCTGCACCTTGACCTGCTGCTCCTTTTCGACCTGCTGGATCCGGACGGACTCGGCGATGACCTGCTGTTGCATGATGTTGGTCTGGATCTCGTAGGCCTTGTCCGCCTGGGCCTGCTGCTTCTTGACCGCCTCGAGGTAGGCCGCCTTCTTGACCTCCATATCCCGCTGCGACTCGGCCTGCTTGGCCAGCGAGAGCGATTCCGCGAGCACCCGTTCCTGGTCCGCCTGCGCCTTGGCGACGGCGGCCTCCCGCTGCGCGACGGCCCGCTTGATCGCCGTGTCGCGTTCCGCCTCGGCCGCCGCCACGTCGGCATCCCGCTTGATGCGCGCCACGTCCGGCCGCCCCATGTTGGTGATGTAGTCGTTCTTGTCGCGGACCTCTTTGATCGTGAAGGAGACGACCTCGAGCCCCATCTTGTT
>WNGB01006838.1_pt1 | contig 16652 bp, 8 predicted proteins | sample 5400681 | NCBI WGS metagenome assembly WNGB01 (sample SAMN13153367, study PRJNA577476) | soil metagenome | isolation source: 115 cm soil or saprolite under grassland replicate 2 | place: USA:California | collected 2016-06-15 | reverse complement strand
CGCGGCGAACACACGCTGTACGCCGACGCCGCGCAAGACGACACGCCGGCGAGCAGCTCCTCTGCGTCCCTTCAGCAGATCGATGGGGCCGAAACCACTTCCGGCAAGAACAACACCGCTTCCTTGTCGCCATCCCCGGAAGTGTGGACGACGACCAGGGACCCCAACTCGCCGACTACTCCGGCGCCAGACCAGACACCAGGGGGTGGGTCCATTTTGGCGAGCAGACCTGGGTCACTTCTCGAAAGCGCCTAAGCGGGGGAGGTTCAGATGGTTTCGTGGAGGGGATCTGCCGGGGGTTCTACGCACCGATTCTTGGGCGGCCGGGTCTGTCGCCAGCGCGGTACTTCCGAATATTGGGCTCTGTGCCAGAAAGTGTAGGACGTCTCGGCCGACGTGGGGCCTGAGGGGGTAGTGGGAAGAGGGCACCGGCCATCATAGGATCTCCCGTTTCCGACGCCAATCGGGAAGGGAGGCTTGTGTGGACGATGCCCGAGCAGATTGTAAGCCGCATCCTGCGGCTGCCGGGGTACGGAGCGTACCGATCGGAGTTCACCGAGCAAAGAGTTGGAGCTGACCCTGTGGGTGAGGCAGGTGGGCCGCGACCCCGATTACACCTGCAGCGGGTGTGGCATCGGAGTCGGCGCCACGCATAGCGTCAGGGAGAGGCGCGTGCGGGATTTGCCCTGGGGGGGCTGGAAGGTCTGGCTTGTCGTCGAGGTGCACCGGGTCTACTGCCGGCGGTGCGGGGTAAAGGGGGAGAGCATCGACTTCCTCGAGGGCAAGCATCCCTACACTCAGCGGTTCGCCGAGGCCGTGGCTCGGGATTGCGAAGACTCGGCGGTGAGGCGGGTGGCCTTGAAGTGGGGGCTCTCGCCGCAGACTGTTGGCCGCATCGACAAGAGGGCTCTTGTGGCCTGGAGGGGCAGGAGGAAGCGCCGGCCGCTTCGCCACATGGGGTGGACGAGATCTTCTGGCGCAAGGGTAAGTGCCTGACGGTTGTCTCGGACCTAGAGCTGGGAGAGCCCATCTGGGCTGGGCCGGAACGCAAGAAGGAGATCCTGGACCGGTTCTTCGCCGAGGAGCTCCCGCCCCGTCGGAGGCGCAGTGTGAGGGCCGTGTGCATGGACATGTGGGAGCCTTTCATCCTCAGCGTGAGCGAGCACCTCCCGCGGGCCGTCATCGTCTTCGACAAGTTCCATGTCATGAAGTACGTGAACGCCGCGGTGGACGAGACTCGACGCGAGGAGTTCTTCCGGCAGAAGGGGGCGCTCCGGGCAGTGATGCGGGGCAAGCGCTGGCTCTTCCTCACCCGCTGGAAGGTAAGCGTTCGGCGGAAGACGGTCCCCGAGGTGGCGAGGGTGTGAGCGATGCTGTGGCTCGAAATGAGGAGGAGCCATGGCGAAGCGAACGATCGGGGCTGGGGAGCGAGGGAGACGCAAGAGGCTGGTAGCGGAGTGGCGGCGCAGCGGCCAGTCGGCTGCTGAGTTTGGCGGAGGGCGGGGCATCTCGCAGTGGGCGCTGTACTCCTGGGTGAAGCAGGTGGGAGCCGGTCCGAACCACCGCCGACAGAAGCGACGGCGGGTTGGGAGTTCGACGGCCCGGGCGGGGGGAGCTCCGGGCTTCATGCCGGTGTGTCTGGTGGGAGACGCGGAAGTCGATCGGCCGGCACGGACCGAGGGCGTCGTCGAGATCCAGCTTCGTGGCGGTGACGTGGTCCGGGTCGTCGGCGAGGTCAGTGCGGAGCGGCTGCGGGCGGTGGTGACGGCGGTTCGCCAGGGGTGCTGACGCTGCCGCCGTCGGTGCGGGTGTTCGTGGCGGTGGGTGCGACGGACATGCGGTTCGGAATGGACGGCCTTGCGGCGCTCGCGCGTTCTCGCCTTGGCCTGGACCCACTCTCGGGGCACCTGATCCTCTTCCGAAACCGGCGAGGTGATCGCCTCAAGATCCTGGTGTGGGACCGCTCGGGGTTCTGGGTGCTCTACAAGCGGCTGGAGAAGGGGACCTTCTCGTGGCGGTTCGACCTCGCTTCCCTGGTACCCGGCGGTTCTGGCCCAGGCTGCTGACCCCGAGTTTCTGGCGTGATGCATCGCAATACCATCGCGTGGGCCGCTGACCTGGCGCTTCGCATCCAAGCTGGCTGTGGACCAGACTCATCGGTCGACATTCACATCGACAGTCGCCAAGAGACGTCCCTTCCGGCAGCGAGCGCGAAGATCCTCGACGATTTCCTCACGCCATGGCTGCACTCCTTCAGGTGTGAGGACCCCGAGCGACCCCAAAAGCTGGTTGAGCGCCACAACGAGCCACGCTCCTCCCGCGAACACTGTCCCGGTCTCACGGCGCTCAACCCATGCATGCAAGCAGGCCGCGGCGGCGTGAAGCACCACGTACTGCTCAGCTATGGCTGCGCTAGGGGTCCTCTCTAGGCTCGCGCGAGCCTCGACCAATTCAAACTCATGCAGCAGCGTATGGCCAAGCGCCACGATACGCCGCGCGGTTTCTCTCGTCGTGTCGCATGCCTCGATGCGCTGGATTGCTGCCGGTAGTGCGGCCGCCAAATCGTCGCCTTCACGCGGAAGTAAGCGCAGAGCGCGCAGGTCGAAGGCAGGCAAGGGAGCGTCGGGATCAAAGGTCGCGCGCATTCGCCGTGCCAGGTCACCTGGGCTGGCGTTGTTACGGCGGGCGCGAGACAGCGTCGCGAGCTGCGCTGCGACCGCGCTCAGATTGACCATCGTGCTGCTCTCGACGATGCTTAGGACTCCGTGGTCGCGCACGATCTTCTGGAACATTCCGAACCGTTCATCTCCTCTCAGGAAGTACCGTGCACCCAGGACGCTGGCACAACGTCTAATCGCATCGTCAGCGCGAGGCGGTAGGAATGCCTTGGCGGCCGCTGAACGCAACGACAGCTGCTGTGGCGCAGCATGAATCCCACGCAGTGCCGACAGCAGCAGGCACTCGCACACGAGCTGTGTCGCGAAGGCCTCGCCGAGTATTGCTCGGGGGTGGGTCATGTCCAGCAGTTTCCGACCGTAAAGGTACCGCCCCTCCCCGAATTCAACCGCGGAACGCAGGGCGGAATCGAGTGCGCCGAGGCTCAGCGCGCAAATCACGGTACGCGCGACCTGCTGGGCGTGCAGTACGTCCTCCAGGCCGTGCCCGCGGTAGCCGAGCAGCGCATCTCCACATAGGCGAGCTTGCTTGAAACGCACGCCGCTCAAGTCCATGCCACGCAACCCGAGGGTTCGTTCGCGCGGCAATGCCTGCCACGTCTCGGCCGCCAGTCGCTCCTTTTCGACGTAGAACATCGAGAAGGCAGCAGGACCGTCTCGCTCTTCGGTACGCGCGAACATGGTGAGCGCCCGGCTGCGACTGCCGTTACCGATGAGCCATTTCTCGCCGCTCAGAACGAAGCCGTTGCGCTCAGGACGCGCCCAGCTCTCGCTTGCGAGCAAGTCGCTCCCGTGCGCGCGTTCGGTGAGAGCGAACGAGAGCGGATCTCCTCGAAGGATCGCGTCCGCGATGCGTCGCTGTTGAGCCATATCGCCCGCAACCCACACAGGAAGCGCGGCGATGAAGGTGATGATTTGGGTCACGGCGGCCGTCAGGTCGCGCCTCGCGATACTCAACCACAACCATCCCAGCTCATCGAAAGAGGTCAGCTTGCCGCCGAGCTGCTCTGGGACGAAGTACCGCGGAAGACCCCAGCGCTCTAAAGCGTTACACGCCTCGTCTGGGAGTGCCTCGCGTTCGTCTGCGTCAAGCGCGCGCGCGAATGACGCGGGTCCGTGCACGTCGTGCGGCGACCCGAGATATGCCTCGAGGCGCGCGAACGCGCCAAGGCGGGCTCCGATCCTCGTCATCTCGCGTCTGGTTCGATGGAGTCGCTCCACCACGCACGCTGTCGTCGCCACGGGTATGTCGGCAGCCGCAGACATCGCCCCTCTCCCAGGGGGTGTGCGAAGTCGACGTCGCACCCTTGTGCGAATAGCCAAGCCACCGCCTCGTGCACGTCGTCGATGTCGACGCGAGAGTCATCAACCGTTCCAAGCGGGTGGAGGCGGAGGGCCTCATCGAAGCAAACGACTATACGCGCTCCACGCTCCCGTGCGCCATCGAGCGACCCTTCGTCGGAGACGATGACCGTGCGAGCGTGGACGCAGAGCCACGGCACTGCAGCCACAACGTCGCGAACCGCTTCGCCAAGCAGCAGGTCCGGTACAAGCCCGAAGGCACGCAGCCGCTCCGCTCGCACGCGCTGTCTCTCGATCCAACTGGGGTCCGTACTGCGGGGGAACAGCCATGCGACTTTCGGCTTGCCGCGCGGCGGTCGTCGGCCCAAGGCGAATTGCCGAGCTACCCCATCGCTCGCCCCCGACGCAAACCGATCGCGAAGCTCCTCTATCGTGTGTGCTACCGTCGCCGCCCGGACCTCAAGGTGCGCCCGGCGTACACCCGCCGTATAGGCGACGTCATGAAGTCTGACGTCGGGATGCCCTGCGAGCCATGTGGCCCACCGTGCGCACACGTCGCGTAGGACGCTCGGATCACGTGCGGACAACGGTATCACGTACGCTTGTTGGGTCTGGCCAGGTCGTTGCCACTCACGCGCACGCACCTCGGGCGAGGGCTCCTCGACCACAATGAATGCATTCGTGCCGGCCCAGCCAAAGGCACTTACGCCGGCAATCGCGCGTCCATCGTGGGGCCACGGCTCCATTTCGGTCGCGATCTGCAACCTCGCGCGCGCCCAGTCGACGTGCGGATTTGGCCGGACGAAGTGTAGCGACGGAAAGATCGTCCGCTGGTGAACACTCAGGACGGCCTTTATGAGTCCCGCGATGCCCGCGGCCGCCTCGAGGTGGCCGAGGTTCGTCTTGACCGATCCTATGCGACATGGCGTCCCGGTCCCATCACTTGACAGCACGGCGCCAAGAGCGGTTGCTTCCACAGCGTCGCCAAGCAGTGTTCCCGTGCCATGAGCTTCGACGTAGCCTACGCTCGCGGGCGTGATTCCTGCCCCATCAAGCGCCTCGCGCACGACTCTTTCCTGCGCTCGACCGCTCGGAGCCCGGATCCCATTGCTCCGGCCATCCTGATTCACGGCAGAGCCAAGGAGAACGGCGAGAATGGGATCAGCGTGAGCGAGCGCGGCCGAAAGGCGGCGAAGCACGACGACACCGCACCCCTCGCCACGGGCAAACCCATTTGCAGACGCATCGAAAGCGCGGCATCGACCGTCGCGGGCGATCGCTCCCGCGTCACACAGAAACAGAAACATCTCGGGGGCGAGAATGGCCTGGACCCCCGCCGCGAGCGCGAGATCGCATTCCCCGGCCAGAACGCTCCGCCGCGCGAGGTGCACTGCCACTAGGGACGACGAACACGCCGTGTCGACCGCAAGGGCGGGTCCTTGCAATCCGAGGCGATAACAGAGCCGCCCTGCGGCGACGCTGGCTGCGTTACCGAGGCCGAACTCGACCCCGATCCTCGACCGCTCGCCGTTTGCGACCACGAGCTGAGCGTAATCTGAGCTTGAGATACCGACAAAGACTCCTGTGGCGGTACTTGCGAGTTGGTTCGGAGGATATCCAGCGTTCTCCAGGGCCTCCCAGGCAACCTCTAGGAGCATACGGTGCTGCGGGTCCATCAATGCCGCTTCTGCGGCTGATATGTCAAAGAACCGAAAGTCGGCTCGATCGATGTCACGGACGAACCCGCCTTCTCGTGCGTACAAGCGAGCTGCCGTCACGTTGTCGCCTACGATTGCATCGTAAATCTCGCGCCGCTCCTCCGGGATCGGCGTAACCCCATCGACCCGCTCTTGAAGAACCCGCAGGAATCCGTCATGGCCGTTCGCGTCGCCTGGGAACCTGCACCCGATTCCAATGACGGCTACGGGATCCTCATCGTCCGGCACCGGCCCCAGCCGTGCGCCAAGCTCGCGAAGGAGCAGTTCGAGCTTCTCGCGTGGCAGCCTGGCCAGCCTGTCGCCCACCTCCGACATGCTTCAACAATCTCATCTAGAACGACTACGGCGCTGATCGGTCGATATCCTGCAACAACCTCAGTAGATCGTCCACTCGGCCATCCTCCGATGAATCGTCGGCGGGCCCCAGAAGTTCGTTCTCCAGGAACTCAACCAGAGTATCCAGGCTTGGGTAGTCGAACAACAACGTCGGCGGGAAGCCCCGGCCGATCTCACGAGCAATTCGGTTTCGAAACTCGATCGCCATGAGCGAATCGAGCCCTTGCTCCCGCAAAGGTCGGGCGGCGTCAAGCTGCGCCAAGTCGCCCAAGCCAAGCGTGTGGGCCAGTTGCCCCGCGAGTGCCTCACGCAGAACCTCCCCCGCGGTCGCGCGTGGTGCCTCACGAAGACGGGTGACGAGATCGACGCGCGGCCCCCTGGCGACGTCTTCGGATGCCTCTGGTTTCGCCAGCGCGACCTCCGAGAGCCAACGCGGTACACCCTCCGTGTCAGGCGCGATGTACTGCTCCCACTCGACGTCCGCCGCAATGACGTGAGAAAGGTCGCGCTCGAGTATGCGATCTAGTACGCTGAGGCCGCGTACGACCTCGAATCCGCGCACGCCGCTCGCCCTGAGTCGATCGCGATCCCGCACATTAGTGCGCGCCGCCATACCCGTTTGAAGCCAGGGGCCCCATTCGATCACCGTCGCGCATTGGCCAAGTGCTCGGCGATGATGTGCCAGCGCGGAGAGGGAGGCATTGGCCGCCGCGTAATTCACCTGCCCGGCAGTTCCAAGCGATGCGGAGATCGAAGAGAAGAGCAGAAAGAAGTCGAGTGTCTCGGTATGCAGCGTTCGGTGTAGGTTCCACGCGCCCGCCACTTTCGCGGCGAACGCGTTCGCTATGCGCTCCCGAGTCTGATGGAGCACGATTGCATCGTCAATGACACCGGCTGCGTGCACGATGCCCGCGATGGGTGGTCCAGCGCGGCGAACCGCGGTCACAAATGCAGCGAGGGCTGATTCACGCGCAACGTCGACGGACTCTACGATCACGTTCACGCCTCGCGCGCGCCAGGCCTCCATCCGCTGCATGGCTGTGTCGTTTGTCCCCGAGCGCGAGACGAGTGCGAGGTGACGCGCACCGCGCCGAACGAGATGGTCCGCGACGCACAACCCCAGTCCCCGAGTGCCGCCGGTGATGAGGTATGTGCCGTCGTTGTGCACGCGGTCGGTGCGGCGCCCGGTGAACCCGAGCACGAGCTTCCCTGTGTGTTTGCCCTGCGCCATGCTCCGAAAGATCGACGGCGCATCACGTACGCTCACCACCCGCGTCGGCAGCGGCAGCAACCTTCCTGTGTCGATGTCGCGCATAGTCATGTCGAGCAGCGCACGCATCTCCTCGGGCTCTCGGCGTGCGAGCTCGATCAGATCATATGCATGGTACTCGACATCTGGACGAATGCGCGATGCCAGTTCCTTCGTGAGGTTTCCCTGCTTTCCGATCTGCAGGATCCGACCACCGGGCGCGAGTAGATCGAAGCTACGCAGGAGCATCTCGCCCGCGAGAGAGCCCAGAATCACGTCGACGCCACGGCCTTCCGTCACCGCTCTCACCGCGTCAGCCACCGGGAGCGAACGCGAATCAAAGATGTGAGCCACCCCCATGGAACGAACGAGGTCCCACTTCGGTCGGCTCGCTGTAGCAAGGACTTCGGCGCCTAGCGCCCGGCCCACCTGAATCGCCGCGAGGCCCACGGCACCGGCGGCCGCATGCACCAGAACGCGGTCGCCTGCGCGTACGCGAGCCAGGTGCTCAAGGCCATAGCGGGCAGTAAGAAACGCGATGGGTGCTCCCGCCGCAACGGTGAGAGCCACACGAGGCGGCGCTCGAACAACGCGTGACGCGGGGATGGTTACGTGTGAAGCTGCGATGCCGAGCTCACACGCCGCAACGACAGAGTCACCGGATGCTAGGTCGTCAACTCCTGCGCCTACCGCGGCCACGCGCCCGGCACATTCTGCGCCAAGCGCTCCCGCGTCGCCCGGATACATTCCCAGCACGTTGAGGACGTCCCGGAAGTTGATCCCAACTGCGTCGACTTTTATCGAGACTTCGCCGCGGTCGGGGGCGCGCCGAGGCTGAGGCACGAGGCGCAAGTGGTCGATTGCGCCACGCGATCGAAAGTCGAGCCGCATCTCGGCAGACTCGGGCAGCGACAGGGGCTCATCATCGGCACGACGCATCGCACGCACGAGGCGCGCCACGCGAATGACTCCGCCGCGAACAACAAAGCGTGTCTCGTCTCCTGCGTGAACGAGCACGTCGGCGAGCACGTCAACGTCTTCGTTGGCGGGATCGACGTCAACGAGGGTACATCGCAGCTCGGGATGCTCGGCCCGGAGCGTCGCCGCCACCCCCGTCAGCGATGCGTTTCGAGGCACCGGGGCACCGTCACCGGCCACCCACTCCGCGCCCCGCGTAACTACGAATAGGCGGACGGAGCAGCCAGGCGCTAGACCGAGTATCGACCGGACTACGGCAATCGCCTCTTCGCAGGCGCGTTGGCCCGGTGCTGCTTCTTCTGGTTCATCGTGCCCTGCCTCCGGCACCCAAACGATGGAGAGTGGCCCTCTGTTCTTGAGCTCGTCGGATCCAAGTTCCAATGCGAAGTCGTTTGCAGAAGACATGCCGCACCGAACGCCACGACAGCGCATTGCTTCAGCCAGAGCAACCAGCCCCGCGCCCAGGATCCACCACCGGTCTCCCGCCGCTTCGGCCCGGCTAGCTGCGCCGGCGGCCCACGGGTGCCACTCGATGCGGTAGAGGCACTCGTCCAACGACGTGTGCTTTACATCAAGCAACGCGACGCGAGCCGCCCGCTTCAGGTGCACGCCGTTCGCGGCTAGCACCACCTTCCCATCTTCACCGAACAGCGTGAGATCGGCGATCAGCAGATCATCGCGCTGGCGATCCCGGAGCGCGATGTGGCATTGAAACGTTTCGTTGGCCGATGCCACGGCCACAAGGCGCTCAATGTGCACCGGCACGTATAGAGTCTCCTCCTCAGGCACTGCCAACATCATGAGCTGAAAGCACGAATCGATCAGGCCGGGATGAAGCCCTGTATCCGTCGGCTGCAGCGAACGCGGCCGCTGGAGGGTCGCATGGATCTGCCGCTTCGTTGCGTGCACGTGCTCAACCCAACGGAAGCTGGGGCCCAGATCCACGCTCCGACTGCTCAAGAACGCATAGAATGCGTCGCCCGCATGCTCTTCGCCGACGTCCACAGCCGGCGCGGGGCACGAAGGCACCGTCGCTTCCGACCAGACCACTCGACCGCGCGCATGCTCGGTCCACTGCGATGCTGGGCCGGACGGAGCGCCTGTCGAGAACACGCGAAAGGCCGCCAGTTGGTTGCCTTCGAGTAACAGCTGCACATCGACGCATGTCGAGTCAGGGATGCGCAGCGCCGTGATGAACTCGATGCTTTCGAGCGCTGGCATTGTCCTCTGGGTGGCACGCATCGAGGCTTCGAGCGCCATAGCGATATAGGCAGCAGCCGGTACGACGACCTCGCAATAGACGCGATGCTCTCGAAAAAGGCCACTCGCGGACAAGGTTGTCTCGTGCAGAACGCCACCTAGCGGAAACGCCACCGTGCGCGCGAGGAGAGAGCCAGAGCTGGTGGGCTCGGGTTCGCGGCGAGGCCCTACCCAATGGCGCTCACGCTCGAATGGGTATGTGGGCAGCGGCACGCGCATCGATCGCTCTGGCGCGGCAAACCGCTCCCAGTCGATCTCCGCGCCTCGCACGTAGAGAGTGGCAAGGGTCTCGAGCATCTGTCCCCAGTCGCTCCGCCCTTCCCGCAACGAAGGCAACGTCATGCAACTGCCATCGTCAAGCGTGACGCGAGCCAATCCGAGCAACACGGGGGCGGGTCCGACTTCCAGCAGCACGTCAACGTCGAGTGCGAGGAGCGCTCGCAGGCCATCGGCGAACCGAACGGGCTCCCGAACGTGTCGTTTCCAGTAGCTCGCGTCCACTCGTGTAACACACGCGCCAGTGAGATTCGACACAAACGGTATCTCGGGCTCATCGAATCCTATTTGCTCCACCTCGACTTCGAACGCGTCGAGCATCGGATCCATGCACGCCGAGTGGAAGGCGTGTGAGACCCTCAAACGGGTCGACTTCGCGCCTCCCACCGAGAGTGCGGCAGCAACCTCTTCGACGTCTCCGCGACGCCCGGAGAGGACGACGGCACGCTGGCCATTGACCGCCGCAATGGACACCGCCCGAGGACCGATGGCCTCCCATGCATCTCGTTCCGTCGCGGAAACGGCAATCATCGCGCCGTCGCGCGGAAGCGCCTGCATCAAGCGGCCGCGGGCCGCAGCGAGGCGCAAGGCGTTCTCGATGGACACCGCGCCAGACACGCACGCCGCAGCTAGCTCGCCGACGCTGTGCCCCAAGACTGCAGAGGGCCGAATCCCCCAATTCTGCCATACGGACGCCATGGCCCACTCGAACGCGACGAGTGCGGGCTGCGCGAAGGCGGTTTCGTCTATCGGTGAAGCCCCTTCGGCCAGCGGGTACAACGTGGCGAGGAGTGGGGCGGGCATCAGCCCCGAGACGATCCGATTGGAGGAGGCAAGGGCGTCCGCGAAGGTCGGCTCGGTATCAAACAACTCGCGTCCCATGTTGACGCGCTGCGCTCCCTGCCCGGTGAACAAGAAAGCGACCCGCGCCGGTCGCCCGATGGGTGCGATACCTCGGACGACACCGTCCTCACATCCCGACGCGAACGCCTCGAGTTTTCGTTGCGCTTCGGTGAGATCCGCGACCACAATGGCGAGCCGATGGGAGAAGTGCGACCGGCCGACGCTTGCCGTAAAGCAAGCGTCGGCGATGGGAATATCGATATGGCGCCGGAAGTGTTCAGCGTAACGAACTACGAGAGCGCGCAGTGCTGAATCGCTTCGCGCCGAAAGGCACAAGACGTGCAGAGGTCGAACCGAAGGAGACGACACGCGCGGCACTGGATCGGCCGCAGTTAGCACGGCGTGCGCGTTGGTTCCACTTCCCCCAAACGAGCTGACTCCGGCGACGCGCGGCGCTCCTTCCGGCCAGTGGCGGCGCTCGCGCACGACTTCGACAGGTAAGCTCTCCCACTCAATGTTGGGATTGGGCGTGGTGAGATTCAGGTGCGGCGGCAGCTCGCCGAACTCGAGTGAAAGGGCGGTCTTGATGAACCCTGCCATTCCCGCCGCCGATTCCAAGTGACCTACGTTGGTCTTTGCCGAGCCGATGAGCAAAGGGCGCGTGCGGCCCTCGCTCAGCGCCTCGGCCAGTGCGCGCACCTCGATGGGATCCCCGAGGGGTGTCCCCGTTCCATGCGCTTCGACGTAGGTCACCTCAGATGGCCGGATACCAGCGCGTGCGATCGCGCTTCGCACGACCGCAGTCTGCGCGGCCGGATTGGGTGTCGTAAGCCCGCTGCTGCGTCCGTTCTGGTTTACCGCGGTGCCGCGCACGACGGCGACGACATGATCCCTGTCGGCGACCGCTTCGCCCAGCCTCTTCAGCAACACCACGCCACAGCCTTCGCTGCGCACATACCCATTCGCCGCCGCGTCAAAAGTCTTGCATCGTGAGTCAGGCGAAAGCATGCCTGCCTTGCATGCCGTGATCGTCCATTCAGGCTCAATCATCACGTTTACGCCCGCTGCGATGGCCATTCGGCACTCCCGTCGTTGCAGCGCCTGGACGGCGAGGTGCACGGCGACAAGTGACGACGAACACGCGGTATCAATCGCGACGCAGGGGCCCTGAAGCCCTAGAGTGAATGCGAGCCGACCGGCTGCAAAATTCAGTGCGTTGCCGGTAAGGTGGTGCGCAGTGACGTCAGCGAGACCGTTGCGAATCAAGCGCAAGTGATAGTCAGTGAACGTGATGCCAACGAAGACGCCGGTGTCGCTCCCGACCAGAGTCGCCGGCGAGTGGCCCGCGCGTTCGAGGGTCTCCCAGGTCACCTCGAGAAGCAGACGCTGCTGCGGATCCATGCACGCCGCTTCCCGCGGCGGGATTCCAAAGAATCTCGCATCGAACCGATCAAGGTCTCGCAGGAATCCGCCTTGACGAACGTACATCTTACCCGGCGCCTCGGGATGAGGGTCGTAGAGCGCGTCGATATCCCAGCGATCACACGGGATGGAGACTATTCCTTCCCGCCCTTCGCTTAGCATCGACCAATAAGCATCGGGATCGTCAGCGCACGGGAAGCGACAACCTACTCCAATAGTTGCGATAGGTTCGCAGGCAGCACGCTTAAGCACCTCATTCTCGGCTCGAAGCTGAGTGATCGCAGTAAGTGCGCGTCGGAGGCGCTCGCGATGATCCGAAGCATCTGCCATCCTATTTCCTCAAGACCTGCTCAACCTGGTCGTCGAGGCAGGCTTCGAGGCTGCGCTCGTCGTCGAGTTCTGCGATGTTCGCGCACCCGGTCGGCTGCGCTGGCGCTTGCGCCGCTGTGAGTGCGACGAGCTCTGCGGCCAGCTTCTCCGCCGTGGGATACTCAAGCGCGAGCACGGCGGAGAGCTTCCGGCCCAGGCTCGCCTCGAGGCGTCTCACCAGCTGCACGCTCGTAACGGAGTCCATACCGAGCGCGAAGAAGCCCTGGGTCGGGTCAAGTGGATCGTCCGCCGCAAAGCCGAGTAATGCGCGGACTTCAGCAAGAACGTGCTGGGTCATGATCCCCTGACGCCTCGAGGTGTGGACCTCGCGCAGTCGTCTAACGAGGGCTGAGTCGCGCGAGCCGGTCTCTGCGTCGGCACGCGGGCTCAGCTCGCGGGTGAATAGCGCACCCGCGCCCCGCGACGCGTGCAGCGCCGCCAACGTTTTCCAATCGACCCGGGCGATGACCGCCCGATCACGCCCTGATGCGAGCAGCTCACGCATCGCGGTCAGGGCGCCATCGGCGTCCATCTCTAGCAGACCGATGCGTTCAAGTAGTTCCGCGGCGGTGTCGCTGACCATCCCTCCACGCGGCCAACGTCCCCACGCGATGCTGGTTGCAGGGAGACCTGCCGCGCGCCGCGCTGCGGCAAGCGCGTCGAGGAAGGAATTAGCGGCGCCGTACGCGGCCAAGCCAGCAGCGCCCCAGATCGCTGCAGCGCTCGAGAAGAGGACGAATAGATCGCACAGCCGATCGCGAGTCGCACGGTGCAACGCCCAAGCGCCGGCCACTTTCGGCCGCATTACCCTTTCGAGATCGACCGACGAAACAAGGTCGTGACGAGCCTCGGAGTACACGCCGGCGGCATGTACGACTCCACATAGCGGGGGGTCGAGCGCCTCGATTACAGCTTCCAACGACGCCTCGTCAGATACGTCTGCATTGAAGAAACGGACGCGGGCCTCCGGTGACGCAAGTGCTTCGAGCACTCCGTCCCCGGGGGTAGTTCTGCCGACGATCGCCACATGTCGAGCGCCGTTCCCGATGAGCCAGCGGACCACTCGTTGGCCGACCGCGCCTATCCCACCCGTCACCAGGTATGACGAATCGCTGGACAGCGCGTGCGTGCTCCCCAGCGATTCCGTTGCCACCGGGCGCAAGCGCGGAGCGAACCAGGTTTCCTGCCGGAGCGCCCATTGACTACCAGGAGCCCTTCCGCTTACGGCTGCAACCAATTGCTGTGCGTCTACGGGCGGAGCATTGCGATCGAGATCGATCAAGCCGCCCCATCGATCGGAGAGCTCGAGGGCCAGCGAGCGCCCGAGCCCCCAGAGCGTCGCAGCGATCGGATCAGCCGTTTCACCGCCCATCGACTGCGCGCCCCGGGTGACAACCCAGAGACGATCTCCCGAGCGCATAGCACGAGCCGCCGTCAGGGCGGCCGAGCACGTGTCGCGTGCCTGTTCCAGCATTGTGCGAGCAGAGGCTGCTGCCTCGCCATGAGTATCGAGAGCGAGATGCACCACGCGGCATTCAGGGGGCATGTCGGAGAGTGCCGATGCGACCCCAGCCGCATCTGCGACGACGGCGCACTGCGTGCCCCGTGCTCTCAGCGTCGACGCGAGGCGCACGCCTTCCCCATTGCTGCTGCCCCCAACGACCACCCAGGAGAGTGTCTCCCTCTCACTCACCGCGGGCGCCTCACACGATTCCCATACCAGCTCGTGGATCCAAGACCGAGGGTCGGTCCTCGCCGCCGTAGCCGGTCGAGCGCGCGCCGCTGCGTCTCCCTCGAACCAGTACCGCCGGCGCTGCCAGGCGTAATGCGGGAGTCGCACGAAGCGACCGCCTCGATACACGCCCTTCCACCGCACTTCGGCGCCGCGTTCAAACAGGGCCCCCAGGGCAGAAAGCGCGCTCGCATGGTCGTCCTCGTCGCGCTCCATCGAGCTCACAACGGCGATGTCGCGCGCCGCGTGTCGAGCGCACTGTTCCACTGCAATCCCTACAATAGGGTGGGGATCGAGTTCGACGACCGCATTGGTTCCATTCCCAAGCAAGACCTCCATCGCCTGCGCGAACAAAACCCTGTCGCGCAGGTTGCGTGTCCAATACACCGCATCGAGCTCTTCTCCACTGACGGGACGCCCGACCACCGTCGAAATCATCGGTACCTGGAGCGGGCAAGGCTGAATGTCGGCGAGCGCCTCGGCGAGGGGTGCGACCAGAGGCTCGACTTGCGGGCTGTGGGCGGCAACATCGACGTTCACCGCACGACAGAAGATATTCGCTTGGCGCAAACGCGCGACAAGCGCTTCGATAGCCTGAGGTGTGCCTGCCACACCGGTAGAAGACGGACTTGCGCAGACGGCGATCGACAGTTGCGGACCAAGGTACTCGTCGAGCGCTTGCGCGGGCAGATCGACGATAGCCATCCCGCCCTGGCCGCGAACGCGCCGCATCAATCGACTGCGAGTGCAGATGACGCGAGCTGCCGTCGCCAGATCGAGCGCTCCTCCTACGTGGGCAGCGGCAACCTCGCCCAGGCTCTGACCGACGACATATGCTGGTACGATTCCCCAGGATCGCCACAAGGCGGCCAATGCTACCTGCACCGCGAAGATAGCGGGCTGCACGGCGTCAATCTCCTGCGCCCCCTGACCGTCAATAGCCGCGAGAACCGATGTACCGCCCGCCGACCGGATCGCCTCGTCGCACCGAAGCAGCGTATCTCGATAGATGGGTTCACGCGCGAAGAGTCGGCGACCCATTCCGATCCACTGTCCGCCCTGTCCGCCGAAAACGAAGGCAATCGTGAGTTGCGAGGCGCATCGAGGGGCGTCGGCGTCTGCCGCGATTGCTCGCAAGTGCTCCACCGCACCAGGTCGATCACAAACGACGACTGCGCGCCGCACTTCGAGGTGGCTGCGGCGACACGCCAGCGTAAAGCACGCATCGTGGAGCGACGGGGCGTCGCCTTGCTCGAGCGCCTGCGCCAAGCCCGTGGCCCCGGCGCGCAGAGCGGCAGGCGACCGAGCGGAGATGGGAAGCAGCATTGCGCTGCCGCCGTCTTCGAGGTTGCACTGTAGTCTCGGAGCGGCGCCAGCCGCGGTGTACAAGGCCGCGTGCGCCTCAGCCATCGTTGCGCGCTCGTCGACGCCACGTCGCGCGGTCGCTAGAACGAGTGTGCGCGGGGCGAACGCGTCGACGGTATCGTGGACGGCACGGGTCAGTACTGCGTGGGGAGCGATTTCCACGAACGCCGTTATCCCCGACTTCGCTGCCGCAGCGATAGCAGACGCGAAACGCACGGGCTCGACCAGATGTCGTGCCCAGTGGCCTGCGTCGAGCGAATGTACAACGCCTTTTCCAGCGCATGCCGAGAAAAACGGAATGCAGGGTGCGTTCGCTTGTAAGTGGCGAAGCCGGGCGCGTAGCGTATCCGCGAAAGCCTCCAGGCGGCGCGTATGGGCTGGCACGTTGGTCGCGACTCGTCGGCAGAGCACTCCATCGCGCGCCAACCTGGTCGCAACCTCTGCGAGAGCGGCGTCCGACCCCGCGACGATCACCGAGCGCGGACTGGCTTCTACGGCGACTTCGACGTCTCCACCGCATGTCGCGATCTCGCGCGCAGCGGCCTCCGCGTCGAGATCGATCGCCAGCATTCCGCCGGATCCAGCGAGTTTGTTCACAAGCTCCGCCTCAGCGCACACAACGGTCATCGCGTCCTCCAGACGGAGCGCACCGCTGACGTGAGCTGCGGCAATCTCGCCAATGCTGTGCCCAACGACGGCGGACGGCTCGACGCCACGGTGTCGCCAGGACGCGGCGAGTGCGAGGCCGAATGCGACCAGCGTCGGCCACTGCTCGATGACATCCTCCCTCGGGCCAAACACGAGCGCATCGGCCAGCGTCCTCGGCGTCAACTCCCTCGCGGCGTGGTCACATGCTTCGAACGTGCGCCTGAACGATTCGTCTGTCGCTAGAAGTGACCGCCCCATCCCGTTCCACTGGGTGCCTTGCCCTGTAAAGATGAACGCAGTCTGGCACCTGGCGCCACCTATCGCCACGCTTGCCCCGTCACTCGCTTCGCCCCCGAGGGCGGCGTCAACACGCGCAGCCAGCTCCTCGCGCGTACTGCCCCACGCACCTAGCCGTGCGCTCCGGGACGGGTCTTCCACGAGGTGCTCGCCGTGAGCGACCGCCTCCATGGCTTTCCGTG
>WNGB01006836.1_pt1 | contig 16653 bp, 15 predicted proteins | sample 5400681 | NCBI WGS metagenome assembly WNGB01 (sample SAMN13153367, study PRJNA577476) | soil metagenome | isolation source: 115 cm soil or saprolite under grassland replicate 2 | place: USA:California | collected 2016-06-15 | reverse complement strand
TTGCTCCGGCGGGCCGCTCGGGGACGAGATTGCGAATCCCGCCCGCAAGTACCGCATCCCACCCCATCGTTGCGCGCCCGCGCGGACGCCCCTCGCTGGACGGGACGGCCCGGCGATTATGTACTTGACGTACCGCGGCCGGTAGGATACAAGGTTCGGGAGAGGAGCAAGTCATGTCCCTTCCCAAGATTTACACCGACGAAAACGCAGCCCGCAGGCACCTGGAAAAGCTTCAGTGGCCAGATGGCCCCGTGTGCCCGCATTGCGGCGTCGTCAATGAAGCCACACTCCTGAAGGGCGAAAGCACGCGCCCCGGCGTCTACAAGTGCCGTCCATGCCAGAAGCCGTTTAGCGTGACCGTGGGCACGGTCTATGAGCGGTCGCACATCCCGCTGCACAAGTGGATTTACGCAACGCACCTGCTTACGGCGTCAAAGAAGGGCATTTCCAGCCATCAACTGCATCGGACGCTTGGCGTGACCTACAAAACCGCGTGGTTCATGTCGCACCGCATCCGCGAGGCCATGCGCCCGGCAACGCTCACCCCGATGGGCGGCGAAGGCAAGACGATCGAAGTAGACGAGACACTGATGGGCTTCCAAGAGGGCGCAAACACCAAGACCGCGCGCCATGGTGGTCAGTTCCGCAACGTCGTGTTGACGTTGGTTGAGCGCGGTGGCGCCGCTCGCAGCTTCCACGTCTCCGGCTGGACGCTCGGCGCGCTGGTCCCGATCCTGCGCACCAACATCAGCCGCGAAAGCCACCTGATGACGGACGAAGCGACTTGGTACACGAAGGTTGGCAAGGAATTCGCCAGCCATGGGACCGTGAACCATTCGATTGAAGAATACGTGCGCGGCAACGTCACCACCAACACGGTCGAAGGCTACTATTCGATCTTCAAGCGCGGAATGAAGGGCATCTATCAGCATTGCGCCGAGAAGCACCTGCACCGCTATCTGTCAGAGTTTGACTTCCGCTACTCCTATCGCGTGAAGCTCGGCTACAGCGACACCATGCGCGCTGACGAGGCCCTGAAGGGCATCCGTGGCAAGCGGCTAACTTACCGAACACCTCGTGAAGCCACGGTCAATTAAGCAGTTGGCGAAACGCATCTGGCGCAAAAGGCGCCTTCACCGCTAGTCGCTGCGCCGACCGCCAGCGCCAAACATATAACCAAGAGCAGAAAGCGCCAGCGCCGCTAAAGCTTTTAAAACATCTGGACGCAAAGAGGGCTCCGCAATGGCGATTGCGGAGGCCCCAAGAACGGCAGCGACAATCACAAGTGCAGCGAGGTAAATGATCGCGTTTTCGCGGGAACCGAAATAAACTCCGATTTTTCCCATATCGACTACTTTCGAGGCGTGTTCCGCTTCCAAAACTTTCCCCGCAAGGTTTGTGTCTTTTGGCAGTTCAACTCTATTGGCCATCGACCACCTCCCCTAATGTAAAACAGTAGGAAAGGAGGTGCGTTTGGTTTCCCAGTGCTCCGGCGGAATGTATAAGAAACTCCGCGTGCAGTTTTCGCTTGTCTATAAAGCCGATATCATTCCGCCAACCATGGCCCAATGAATCATTGAAATTCAAAAACCGAAATAACAATTCTTTGTCAGCAACGATTGTCGCCCTAACGGCTGTTTTCTTATCTTCAGTATTTTCAAAAACAACACTGAAGGTCAGATCCTCGATCTGGAACATTATCGATTTATTGTCGGGCGCCAAAACGCAGCCGCTCGCAATGACTTCTTGACCGCCAACAGTAACCGAAATTTTGGCTGCCATTTCCTCGCCCCCGCGCAGAGGAGGCGAACATAGCATAAGCTTACCTTCCGGGCTTTTTCGTTGATGGCTGCTTTTGGGAAGGCTGTGGCGTCTTTTTCACCCTGCCTACAGGCTTGTGCGGCGTCGGCGGGGTTTTCAACATCCGCCGCAGCACCTCGTCACGCTCTTGATCTTTGGATTTCAAGCGGAATCTCCACTTATCCCAGCAATTATCAACCCCGGTGAGTAACGGGGAAACCCCGTGCAAACCGTCGCGCCGAATCGGCGGGCGGTGCTAGGTGCCAATTGTTGGTAGCGGAGGGATCGGGCACCCCGTCAAAGAGGCCCGATCTCCCCAATCCGCCAACTGGCGCGCTTGCACGAGGCTCGCGACCTCGGGCGCCTTCACTGAGGGGTTTTGTATTGCGTCCCCTCAGTGTCGCGGGGTGAGGCTTGGTTAGCCGGGGCGGGCGTTCGATCCAGTCCCCGAGGGTTCGATCCCCTCTCACTCCACCCTACTCAGTCACCCCGTGAGGGATACAGAACGCCCCGTAGAGGGGCGGTTTGGGGCGGGCTTTCCTTCACGGGGGTCCGCCCCCTTCTTTTAGGACAACCTGTCCTAAAGCGAATCTTTACCCCCACCGAATTTTCGGTGCCACCGAATTTGTACACCCCCTGTACACAACGACGCGCCGGCCTGTCGGTATCATGGTAGGGGACAGGATTCCGGTACGTCAAGTACATAATCGCCGACGGCCCACGAGAACATAACAAGAACATAGAGTCAAGAGGACGTCTTCGCTATTCATTAACGCCAAAGGGGAGCGTTCTGCTGACGATTCGGCCGCATTGGAAATACCGTAGCCTCACTCGCCACTCGACCGTCACAAGGCGGCGCGACACTGCGTGACGCAGAGTTCGCAGGGGGCACGCCATGAACCTTGGGCGCCGTCGGTTTCTGAATTTCGCAGCCGCCACCGCCGCCCTTCCGGCGCTGCCGCGGCTTGCCGGCGCGCAGACCTATCCCGACCGGCCGGTGCGCATGGTGGTGCCTTACGCGGCCGGCGGTCCGACCGATGCGATCACCCGCCTGCTGGCACAGAAGCTGTCGGAGCGCAGCGGCAAGCAGTTCTATGTCGAGAACGTCGGCGGCGGCGGCGGCAATATCGCGATGGCACGCGTCGCCAAGATGGCACCCGACGGCTACACGGTGCTGATGATCAATCCGAGCTTCGTGGTCAATCCGACGCTCTACGGCAAGGTGCCCTACGACTACGAGAAGGATTTCGACCTGGTCTCGCTGGCGGTGCTCACCACACTCGTGATCACGGTCCACCCGTCGGTGCCGGCGCACAGCGTCAAGGAACTGGTCGCGCTGATCAGGGCCAATCCCGGCAAGTACAGCTACGCGTCGCCGGGGACCGGGACGCCGGGACACCTGGTCGGCGAGACGTTTCGGCTGTCGCTCGGGCTGGACCTCGTGCACGTGCCGTTCAACAGCGCGGGGCTCGCGGTCGGCTCGGCGGTCGCCGGCCATACGCCGATCTGCTTCGCCTCGCCGTCGCCGGCGGCGCAGCAGGTGCACGAAGGCACATTGCGCGGGCTGGCGGTGACCAGCAAGGCGCGCTCGCAGGCACTGCCGGACGTGCCCACCACCGCGGAGGTCGGCTATCCGGACATCGCGGGCGACAACTGGCAGGGCCTGGTGGTGCCGGCCGGAACGCCGAAGGAGATCATCGCGTTCCTCCATCGCGAGACCGTCGCGATCATGGCGCTGCCGGACATCCGGGAACGGCTGGCGGTGCTCGGCTTCGAGCCGGTCGCCGGCACGCCGGAGGAATTCGCGCGGCACTGCAAGCTCGAATTCGCGAAATGGGCGAAGGTGATCGAGGCGTCGAACATCAAGGCGCAGTGACGGCGGAGGATCGGGGCTGTAGGATGGGTTGAGCGAAGCGAAACCCATCGCGAAAGAACAGTTGTTGAAGAATGATGGGTTTCGCTACGCTCAACCCATCCTACGAAGTTCCGAGGAGGAAACAATGGCCGCGACCGCACAAGCGACGGGCAGTCGCGCCGCGAGCGCGATCGGCGTCATCCCGACCGGCGCGGCGCTCGGCGCCGAGGTCGCCGGCATCGATCTCAGGACGATCGACGACGCTGCGTTCGCACGGCTGATGGACGCATGGCATGAGCACTCGGTGGTGCTCCTGCGCGGCCAGTCGCTCAATGACCAGGAGCTGATCGCGTTCAGCCGACGCCTCGGCGATCTCGACTGGGCGCCGGTCCAGGAGACCGGCCGCCGCTTCGTCGACGGCCTGCCGGAGATCTACATCGTCTCCAACGTCAAGGTGAACGGCGAGCCGATCGGCAGCCTCGGCGACGGCGAGGCGGTGTGGCACACCGACATGTCGTATCTCGACGTGCCGCCGAAGGCGAGCATGCTGTACGCGCTGGAGATTCCGCCGACCGGCGGCAACACCTCGTTCTGCAGCATGTACGCGATCTACGAGGCGCTGCCCGCGCCACTGAAGGAGCGCATCGCCGGCCTCAAGATCAAGCACGACGGCACCTACAACAGCGGCGGCTACCTGCGCCAGGGCGTCACGCCGACCGACGATCCGATGACCTCGCCGGGTGCGGTGCATCCGCTGGTGTGCACCCATCCGGTGACCGGCCGGCGCATGCTCTATCTCGGGCGGCGCCGCAACGCCTATCTGATCGGGCTGCCGCTCGCAGAATCCGAGGCGCTGCTCGACGAGCTGTGGCGCTTCGTCGACCGGCGCGAGTTCGCCTGGGAGCATGTGTGGCGGGTCGGCGATCTGGTGCTGTGGGACAATCGCTGCACCATGCACCGGCGCGACGCGTTCGATCCGAACTCGCGCCGGATCATGCATCGCACGCAGGTCAAGGGCGAGCAGAGGCCGGCGTGAGGGCGCGGGCGCCCCGTCACTTGCTGCGATTACAGCCGGCGACCTTGCCGTTGAGGACCAGCACGTAGGCGATGGCGCCGGTGCGCTCGAAGTCCGGCGGAGCGAGATGCGGCATCACCACCACGAAGCGGACCGTGACGATGTTGCCGTTCGGCACGCCGTCGACCTGACGGCGCGCGACCGCCGTGCCGGCGACAGCGAGCGGGCTCACCCAGTCACGCCCGTAGGGCGCGTAGGCGTCCATGTTCGACGGCGCGATCTGCGCCACCGCCCGATCGAGGTCGACGTCCGGGACCTCGACGCGAAACACCCCGGCCTCCGGCCCGGCGGTGGCGCGCCCGGCCGCGAGCCAGGCAGGGCCGCCGTCGTAATTGCAGCCGATCGAGGTGAGCCGCGGCGGCGCGTCCGCCGCGCGCGCGGAGGCGGCGCCGAGCGTCGCGATGGCGGCGAGGCTAGCGAACAGGAGGTTCATGTCACGGCGTCCACGAGATGAGCTATCATAGCGCGACGGCCCGGGCCGGCAATGCACCGGCCGCTCAGATGGAATGACAGCAATGTCCGACACACCGCCCGACCGCCTCTCCAACGATCCGAACAGCCCGTATTACGACGCCGAGGCGCTGGAGCGCGACGTGGGCGTCCGCTTCAAGGGCATCGAGAAGACCAACGTCGAAGAATATTGCGTCAGCGAAGGATGGATCCGGGTGGCGGCGGGAAAGGCCAGAGACCGGCACGGCAATCCGCTGACAATCAAGCTCAGCGGGACGGTGGAGCCGTATTTCCGGGACAAGAAGCCGGAGTGATGTGCGGGGTGTGACGCAGTTCGTAGGATGGGTTGAGCGGAGCGAAACCCATCATCTCTCGCCGAATGCCGATCCATTGTCATTGACATTTCCCGCCCAATCTTCGGGACAAGTGCCGAGCCTCACCATGCGATGGAAAGATGAGTATGGCCACTCCTTCACCCGACCCACGTAGCCATGCTTCACCGGATTGAAGTGAATGTAGTCGACGTGACGCGCAAAGTCGTTGGCGTCCCGCAAGGTGTGCTCCCAATACCGCCGTTGCCAAATGCCGCGCTCGCTTCTGGCAGCGCGGCTTTCCGAGACTGCCTCGCCAAGCGGCAACGCGCGCGAGAACGCCGACTTGATCAGCCGCCACCGAACGGAAAAATCGGAATCCCCTTCGGGCAAGGTCCAGATCCAGATGGCATGAAGGTGATCGGGCAAGACGACGATCGCTTCCACGGAGAATGGATGCCGCGTCCGAGTGTAACGAAACGCAGCGCGCAGGAGCCCAACGTGTAGGGTCAGCAGGCTGGAGCGCCGGTCGGCTAGATTCACCGTGAAGAAATAGCTGCCGCCACTGACAAAGTTGCGTCGATAGTTGGTCATCGACACATGGTCCCGGCGGTGCCGTCGTGATGGGTTTCGCTTCGCTCAACCCATCCTACAAGAAACTAAGCGCCGCCGCGCAAGGCGGCCTTTACCTTGTCGGGCGTGTAGGGGATCGAGCGCAGGCGCACGCCGGTGGCGTTGAACACCGCGTTCGAGATCGCCGACGGCACCACCGCGGCCGAGGGCTCGCCGGCGCCCCAGGGCGGCGCGTTCGGCTGGTTGATCAGCTCGACCGTGATCTCCGGCATGTCCGGGAAGGTGAGGATCGGATAGCTCGCCCAGTCGAGGCTCGTCACCATCGAGCGGTCGAACTTCAATTCCTCGATCAGGGTGCGGCTCAGCGTCTGCAGGATGTTGCCGTCGATCTGGTTGCGCAGGCCGTCGGGGTTGATGATCTGGCCGCAGTCGTGGGTCATGAACACGCGCGTGACCTTGATGACGCCGCTTGAGCGATCCACCTCGACATCGGCGACGATGCCCACGTAGGTGCGCACCAGCTCGTACTTCACGTAGGCGACGCCGCGGCCGCGGGCGACGTTGCCGCCGGGCGCCTGCGGCGATGACCCGCTGTCCCACTTGGCGAGCGCCCTGAGGCGGGTGAGCACCTCGATGCCGCGCCTGTCGGCGGGATCGATGTACTTCAGGCGGAACTCGATCGGGTCTGCCTTAACTGAGGCCGCGAGCTCATCCATGAAGCATTCGTTGGCGTAGGTGTTCTGCATGCGGCCCGGCGTCCTGATCCAGGACGGACGGAACGGCGTGGTCTCCAGCCGATGGCAGACCGTCTTCACGTTGGCGAACTTGTAGGGGATCGCCGAGTTCTGGAAGACGTTGCCGGGCGCGATGTCGTTCTTCTGCGGCAGGCCGGCGAGCGTCGCGCCCGTGAGCGGCACCATGAAGCTGCCGGCGGTCTGCTGCGGGATGAAGAATTCCGACTCCCAGCCCGTGATGGCGCCGGACGCATCCATGCTGGCGCGCAGGTCCATGAGCGTGGGCGGGCCCTTGGGATCCCAGCCGTGCTCGTCGGCGCGCGACCACTGCACGCGCACCGGCCGGCCCACGGCTTTCGCCAAGAGCGCGGCGTCGGCGGCGGCGTCCTCGTGGCCGTTGCGGCCGTAGCAGCCGGAGCCTTCGAGATAGACGCAGTGCACGTTGTCGGCCGGCACGCCGAGCATCTCGGCGAGCTGCTTGCGCAGATCGTGCGTGGCCTGCGAGGCCGACCACGAGGTGAGCTTGCCGTCCTTGAACTCGGCGACCGCACAGGACGGCCCCATCGAGCCGTGGGTGTGGATCGCGAAGTCGTAGTTGGCGGCGAACTTCCTGACGCCGTCGGCGGCCATGGCGGCGGCGGTGTCGCCGACATTGCTGGTGACCTGATCCTGGATCGACTTGGTCGCGCGCACGTGTTCGTACAATTTTGCCTGCTCGGGCAGGCCTTCCCATTTCGACCAGGTGGCCTTGAGCTTGCGGGCCGCGCTGATCGCGCCCCATTCGCTCTGCGCCACCACGCCGAGGAAGTTGCCCTCGCGCACGACGTTGACCAGGCCGGCGATATCTTTCACCGAGCTCTCGTCCACGCTCTCGAGCGTCGCGCCGATCGCGGGCGGGCGCACGACGCGGCCGTGCAGCATGCCGGGCACGCGGAAATCGTGCACATAGGTAAAGCGGCCGGTGACCTTGTCGGGGATGTCGGCGCGCGCGATCGGCTTGCCGACGATCACATGGTCCTTGGGGTCCTTCGCTTGCGCCGGCTTGGCGTGATCGAGCTTGAGCGAGAAATTCTTGCCGCCGATGAGCTGCGCGTAGCTGACGCGCTTGCTGCCGGCGCTGACGACGCCATCGGCGATCTTGAGGTCTTCCTTCTTGACGTTGAGGCGCTTGGCGGCCTCGTCGATGAGCGCGCCGCGGGCGGTGGCGGCGGCGTTGCGGATCTGCATGCCGCCGAGCTGGATGGTGAGGCTGCCCCAGGTCTTGCCCTGGTCGGGCGTAAGCGTGGTGTCGCCGGTGATGAGATTGACCTTGGGCAACGACACGTCGAGCTCCTCGGCCACGATCTGGCGCAGCGCCGTATTGGTGCCGGTGCCGAGATCGACCTTGCCGGAATAGACCGTGACGGTGCCGCGGGCGTCGATCGCGAGGAACGAATCGACTTCGGTGAGCGCGACCGGCTTGGCCGCGCCTTGCGCGTGGGCGTCGCCGTTGGGAGCGAGCGAGAAGCTGACCACGAGGGCGCCGCCGCCCTTGAGCATATCGCGGCGAGACGGGATGTAATTCATGGTCCCCTCCCCTTACGCGATGCCGGCTGCGCGCTTGACGGCGGCGACAATGCGCACGTGCGTCCCGCAGCGACAGAGGTTGTTGGCGAGCGCCTTCTTGATGTCGGCGTCGCTCGGCTTCTTGTTGGTGGTGAGCAGCGCCGCCGATTCCATGACCATGCCGTTGATGCAGTAGCCGCATTGCGCGGCCTGCGCGTCGATGAAGGCTTTCTGCACCGGATGCGGGCGCTGCGGACTGCCGAGCCCTTCGAGGGTGACGACCTTCTGCTGCGGCGTGACGCGCGACAGCGGCGTGACGCAGGAGCGCACCGCCTTGCCGTCGATGTGGACCGTGCAGGCGCCGCACTGGCCGAGCCCGCAGCCGAAGCGCGGGCCTTTGAGCGCGAGATTGTCGCGCAACGCATAAAGGAGCGGCATCTCGGGGTCATCGATCGTGACCGTGACCGCGCGGCCGTTGACGGTGAGCGATTTCCGTTGCGCCATGGCGTCCTCCCCGGTTGCGGCCCATTTTTGGGTTCTTTGGAATAGCTTTAAGTCTACCAGCGCGGGGAAGAGCACGCCACCCAGTCGGTTACCGGCAGGGCCCTCAATGAGAAGGTGAACGCCGCAAGCGGGTGAGCCGCCGGCGCGAGCGCGAGACCACATCGATGCTTTGCACCACGCGCAACCGGTGCTGCCATTCGCCATCGCGACCGCGCCGGAACACCCATGGCGGAACCGGCGGGCCCGCCAGCTCGGGCTCCGGCCATTCCTGCCGCAGCGCCAGCGCCCGGCGCGCCATGTCGATGTCCCAGCGGACCGCCGCACAGACCGTGCGCATGGGCGAAGGCTCGGGCGCCTCGAATTCCGCGCGCAGAACCTCGAGCCGCAGCTCGGCCAGCGCATCGTTCACCTGCATCTTCACCGAGCGGGTCAGGCGGTTGGCGGAGCGGATATCGAACTCCGCATAGAGGTCGCGTTTGTAGGAGCGAAACATATTCAGGGCGAGCGATGTGCCGTCATCGGGAGCGTCCGCGATGATGCGGCGCAGCCGGTTCATGAATACCGCCGAACTGATCATGTGAGGCAACCCCGTGTTGCCGGCGCCGTCGCGCCGTACCGCAGTCGACAACGTGCGCTGTCGATTCCCGACCCCATAATGCACCGCAGCAAAATCGATTGCGAGCGGAACCGGTCGGACTCGCTCGTGTCGTTAATGATTGGTCACGGCAATCGCAGAGTCGCGGGAGATTCGGCGTGTCCCGGACCAGCGAGCGCGCAGCGCGAGCGCAGAGCCGGCACCCAGGAGTTTGCCGGCAGGAACCCAATATTGTGCTTCGCGCGTATTGCGTTGGGTGTCTCGTTCCGCTCGGCTGCGCCTCGCTGCACTCGCCCAGAAACAAAGATCGTCAGCCGACCTCGACGTCCTGCCAGAAGCCGACGCGTCCGGCGGTCTGCGCTTTCGACGGGCGTGGCGACTCGTAAACCCAGGCGTTGCGGGCATGGCGCTCGCCGCCAATCACCACGTCATAGAACTGCACGCCATGCGGGCATTGCAGGTCCTTCGCGGTCTTGGGAACCTTCACCAGCCAGTCCATCCGCACCGCCGAAGGCGGAAAATAGCGATAGCCGTCGTTCTCGACGATGTCGTCGCTCTCGGCGATGACCTTGCCGTTGAGGGTGGCTTTCATAGGTTCGCTCCTTTCGGTAGCGTCGATCTCGATCGCACAATTCGGGTGGACTTCCGCGGCCCGTGACATACATCGGTGTCATGGAACACGAGCGCAAGCATCATATTTTCGACACCGCCATCGGACCGTGCGGCGTCGCCTGGAACGCACGCGGGCTGGTCGGCGTGCGGCTGCCGGAGGCGAATGCCGCCGTGACCGAGAAGCGGCTCGCCGCCAAGTTCCAGAGCACCGAGGCGGCCGAGCTGCCGCCATGGGTCGCGGCGCTGATCGCGGACATCAGGCGCTATCTCGCGGGCGAACGGGTCGACTTCTCAGGCGTGGCGGTCGATCTCTCCGGCCTCGATGATTTTCGCCGCACGCTCTACGGGACGATGCGGGCGCTCGGCTGGGGCAAGACCACGACCTACGGTGCGCTCGCGCACGAGCTCGGCCTCCCAGGTTGGGAAGGCGCGCGCGACGTCGGCGAGGCGATGGGACGCAATCCGGTGCCGATCGTCATTCCGTGTCACCGCGTGCTGGCGGCGGGCGGCAAGCTCGGCGGCTTCTCGGCCCCCGGCGGCGCCAAGACGAAGGCGAAGCTGCTCGCGCTCGAAGGCGTGCGTCTCGACGGCGGCTCCCCGCGCCTGCCGGGGTTGTGAGATTCGCTTGCTTCGTAGGATGGGTTGAGCGCAGCGAAACCCATCCTTCTGCGTGCAACGTGCCGCCGCGATGGGTTTCGCTTTCGCTCAACCCATCCTACGCCGTTTACGCAACCGTCAACGTCTCGAGCAGCAGGTTGCTCAGCATGCGGTGATGGGTGACCGGCAGCAGGTGGTTGGCGCCGGCGACCACCTTGAGCATTGCGGACGGCAGGCGCTCGGCCAGCACGGCGGCAATGCGGCGGACCGGCAGCGGGCTCCGATCGCCGGCGATGAGGCGCACCGGGACCTTGACGGCGAAGACGTCGGCGCCCGGATCGGCGAACACGATTTGAAAGTCGAGCGCGAGCTTGCCGGCACTGCGGCGCAGCTGCGCGCGCGAGCCCTCGTCCATGGCGTCCCAGTTGCCGGCGCTCGACCAGTAGTCGACGAAGTGCCGCATCACGGCTTCGCTGTCGCCGGCCGCAACGCAGGCGAGATATTCGTTCGCGAACGCCTCGGCCGCCGCCCACGCCTGCGCATCCCCGCCATCGCGCAGCACATAGAAGGCAACCGGCTCGATCAGGGTCAGCGAACGGATGGCGACGCGCCCGGCGCGGGCCAGCGCGAGCGCGACGACCCCGCCATAGGAATGGGCGACGACGTGCACCGGCTGGTCGCGGACGAGCGGCTCGATCAGCCGCAGCTCGTCATCGAGGCTGAAATCATGGCCGTCCGGCCAGGGATCGGTGCGCCCATAGCCGATGAGATCGGGCGCGATGAGGCGGAAGCGCGGCTTGAGCGCATCGATCACCGCCGTCCACATCATGGCCGAGCTGGCGGAGCCGTGCAGCAACAGCACCGGCGGGCCGGAGCCGGCCATGAGCACGGCGCTGCGCAGGATCGGGCGTGCGGTGCTCATTCAAAGATTCCGGGAGCACGCAGCCCGGATGAAGCGAGGCGTAATCCGGGGTCAATTGATCCGCGGTTCTGGTCCCGGATTTCGCTTCGCTCCATCCGGGCTACAAGCGCTACTCCGCCGCCACGCGCGTGGCGGGATCGACGCGCTCGACCTTGGCGGCGCAGAACTTGAATTCGGGGATTTTGCCGAACGGATCGAGCGCCGGGTTGGTGAGGAGGTTGGCGGCGGCCTCCACGAAGGCGAACGGGATGAACACGACGCCGTCGGGCACGCCGTCGTCCTGGCGCGCAGTCAGCTCGACGACGCCGCGGCGGGTCGAAACCCGGATCATGTCGCCGGCCGCGACACCGAGCTTCGCCAGCGTGCCGCGCGACACCGAGGCGACCGCGCCCGGTTCGAGAGCGTCGAGGTTACTGGCCCGCCGCGTCATCGCGCCGGTGTGCCAATGTTCGAGTTGGCGGCCGGTGGTGAGGATGAACGGATAGTCGGCGTCGGGCTTCTCGTCGGGCGGCACGATCCTGGCCGGCACCAGCTTGCCGCGGCCGTCCTGCGTCGGGAAGCGGTCGGCGAACACGACATCGTGGCCGGGCTGGTCGGGCGCATCCGACGGATAGGTGACGGCGCTCTCGCGCTCGATGCGGTCCCACGCGATGTTGTCGAGCGCCGGCATCAGCGAGGCCATCTCGGTGTAGATCTCGCTCGGATGCTGGTAGTTCCAGGGCAGCCCGATGCGACGCGCGATCTCCTGGGTGATCCACCAGTCGACTTTCGCCTCGCCCGGCAGCGGCAGCGCCTGCCGGCCCATCTGCACCTGACGGTTGGTGTTGGTGACGGTGCCGTCCTTCTCGGGCCAGGCCGAGGCCGGCAGCACCACGTCGGCGTGGAATGCGGTCTCGGTGAGGAAGATGTCCTGCACCACGAGATGCTCGAGGTGAGCGAGCGCCTCGCGCGCGTGGTTGAGGTCGGGGTCGGACATCGCCGGGTTCTCGCCCAGGATGTACATGCCCTTGATCACGTCGGCGTGCACCGCCTTCATGATTTCGACCACGGTCAGGCCGCGCTTGGGATCGAGCGTGGTGCCCCAGGCCTTTTCGACCTGGGCGCGGAAGCCGGGGTTCTCGACCGAGCGGTAGTCCGGGAAGAACATCGGGATCAGGCCCGCGTCGGACGCGCCCTGCACGTTGTTCTGCCCGCGCAGCGGATGCAGCCCGGTGCCCGGCCGCCCGACCTGCCCGCAGATCAGCGCGAGCGCGATCAGGCAGCGCGCGTTGTCGGTGCCGTGCACATGCTGCGACACGCCCATGCCCCAGAAGATGATCGCCGACTTCGCGCGCGCGTAGCTGCGCGCGACCGCGCGCAGCGTGTCGGCCGGGATGCCGCAGATCGGCGCCATCTCCTCGGGCGTGAAGTCCTTGATGTGGTCGGCAAAAGCTTGAAAGCCCGCGACCTGCGCCTCGACGTATTGGCGGTCGTAGAGGCCTTCCATGACGACGGTGTTGAGGATGCCGTTGAGCATCGCGACGTCGGTGCCGTTCTTGAACTGCAGCATGTGGGTGGCGTGGCGCTTGAGCGCCTGGCCGCGCGGGTCCATTACGATGAGCTCTGCGCCGCGCTTGGCGGCGTTCTTGAAGAAGGTGGCGGCGACCGGATGGTTCTCGGCCGGGTTGGCGCCGATCACGATGATGACATCGGAGTTCTTGCACTCGTTGAAGGTCGCGGTGACGGCGGCGGAGCCAATGGTCTCGAGCAGCGCGGCCACCGAGGAGGCGTGGCAGAGCCGCGTGCAGTGATCGACATTGTTGGTGCCGAAGCCGGCGCGCACGAGCTTCTGGAACAGATACGCTTCCTCGTTCGAGGCCTTGGCGGAGCCGAAGCCGGCGAGTGCCTTGGCGCCGTCGCGGTCGCGGATGGTCTTGAGGCCGGAGGCGGCACGGTCGAGCGCCTCCTCCCACGTGGCCTCGCGGAAATGCGTCCACGGGTTCGCGGGGTCGACGGTGTCGTGCGCGTGCTTGGCGACGCCGTCGCGGCGGATCAGCGGCTTCGTGAGCCGGTGCGGATGGCTGACGTAGTCGAAGCCGAAGCGGCCCTTGACGCAGAGCCGGTTCTCGTTGGCCGGGCCGTCGCGACCGCTGACGTAGAGCAGCTTGTCGTCCTTGATGTTGTAGGTGAGCTGGCAGCCGACGCCGCAATAGGGGCAGACGCTGTGCACCTCGCGGTCCGGGAAATGCGCCTTGGTGCGCACATTGGCCTCATCGACCAGCGTCGCCGGCATCAGCGCGCCGGTCGGGCAGGCCTGCACGCATTCGCCGCAGGCGACGCAGGTCGAGTTGCCCATCGGGTCGTCGAAGTCGAACACGATCTTCTCGTGGTGCCCGCGCCCGGCCATGCCGATCACGTCGTTGACCTGCACCTCGCGGCAGGCGCGGACGCAGAGATTGCACTGGATGCAGGCGTCGAGGTTCACCGCCATGGCGGGATGGCTGCGGTCGGGCGCCGGCGCCGCGCGGCGCGGGAAGCGCGCGACCGCGACGTCCATGCGCTCGGCCCAGGCCCAGAATTTCGACGCCGGATCGTGCGCCTTGGTCTCGCGGTCGGGCTGATCGGCGACCAGCAGCTCGAATACCATCTTGCGCGCCGCCTTGGCGCGCTCGGAGGCGGTCTTCACCTTCATGCCGGGCGTGGGCTTGCGGATGCAGCTCGCCGCCAGCACGCGCTCGCCTTCGATCTCGACCATACAGGCGCGGCAGTTGCCGTCGGGGCGATAGCCGGGCTCGGGCGAGTAGCACAGATGCGGGATGTCGGTGCCCAGGCGCTTGGCCGCCTGCCACAGCGTCTCGCCGTCGCGGATCTCGACCTGGCGATCGTCGATCGTGAAGGTGGCAGGCTTGTCGGTTGCGTTCGTGCTCATCAGCGCACCTTTGTCGCGTTCGTCAGCGCGACTCTCTCAGTCTGTCGTCCCCGCGAAGGCGGGGACCCATAATCGCAGGCGTTTCGCTTCATCCCGGTGCGTGCAACATCGCAAGGACACGGCGTATGGGTCCCCGCCTTCGCGGGGACGACAGCGGAATATGTTGCACGACCATCCATCACCAGCTTCCCAGGGGTTTCTTCAGCTCCTCCGGGAAATATTTCAGCACACAGAGCAGCGGATTGGGCGCCGCCTGGCCGAGGCCGCAGATCGAGGCATCGCGCATAGCATCTGACAGCTCGCTGAGTAGTGCCTCGTTCCATGGGCCCTGCGCCATCAGCTTGGCGGCCTTCTCGGTGCCGACCCGGCAGGGCGTGCACTGGCCGCAGCTCTCGTCCTCGAAGAACTTCATCAGGTTGAGCGCGACCGCCTTCATGTCGTCCCGGTCGGACAGGATCACGACCGCGTGGGAACCGACGAAGCAGCCGTATTGCTCAAGCGTGCCGAAATCGAGCGGCAGATCGGCCATCGACGCCGGGAGAATGCCGCCGGAGGCGCCGCCCGGGAGATAACCCTTGAAGGCGTGACCGGGTTGCATGCCGCCGCAGTATTCGTCGATCAGTTCCCGCACCGTGACGCCGGCCGGCGCCGGCACGACGCCGGGCTTGTTGACGCGGCCGGAGACCGAGAAGCTGCGAAAACCTTTGCGCTCGCGGCGGCCGTGCGCGGTGAACCAGCCGGCGCCCTTCTCGACGATGTCGCGCACCCAGTAGAGCGTCTCGACGTTCTGCTCGAGCGTCGGGCGGCCGAACAGGCCGACCTGGGCCACATAGGGAGGGCGGTGGCGCGGCAGCCCGCGCTTGCCCTCGATCGATTCGATCATCGCCGACTCTTCGCCGCAGATGTAGGCGCCGGCGCCGCGGCGCAAATGCAGCGCGGTGTGCTTCGCGAGTCCGGCCGCCTCGGCCTTGGCGATCTCGTCGGCGATGAGGAGCCGCACCTCGGGATATTCGTCGCGGACGTAGACGTAAGTTGCAGGCGCCTCGACCACCCAGGCGGCGATCAGCATGCCTTCGATGAAGCGGTGCGGGTCCTGTTCGAGATAGTAGCGGTCCTTGAAGGTGCCGGGCTCGCCCTCGTCGCAGTTGACCGCGAACAGCCGCGGCGCCGGCTCGGCCCGCACCAGCGACCACTTGCGCCCGGTGGGAAAGCCGGCGCCGCCGAGGCCGCGCAGGCCGGCGTCGCTGACGATCTTGATCAGGTCGTCGCGGGTGCGCTTGCCGGCAAGGCAATCCTTGAGCAGCGCATACCCGCCGGCGCGGACATAGGCATCGAAGGTATTTGGCGTGTCGTAAGCGTGGGCATGGGCAGGCGCCTTCGCGACCGCCGCGACGTTGTCCATTGTGGCGTGCATCACCTGCGCGTGGCCGACGGCGCAGACCGGCGCGCGATCGCAGGCGCCCATGCAGGGCGCGCGTAGGACGCGCACGTTGGCGCCGAGCTTGCCGGGCAGGTCGCGCAGCAGTGTCTCGGCGCCCTGCATGGCGCAGGAGAGCGAGTCGCAGACGCGGACGGTGACGGGTGGCGGCGGCGTCTCGCCTTCCTTCACCACGTCGAAATGGGCGTAGAACGTCGCGACCTCGTAGACCTCGGTGAGCGCGAGCTTCATCTCGGCCGCGAGCGCGGCGAGGTGCGCGGCCGAGAGATGGCCGTAGCGGTCCTGGATCAGATGCAGATGCTCGATCAGGAGGTCGCGCTGGCGCGAGCGCGTGCCCAGCAATGCGCCCACCTCGGTGACCGCCTGCGGGTCGAGCTGGCGGCCCTTGGGCGTGCGGCGCGGGCGGCGGCGGCCGCCAGCGCCATTTGTTGTGCCGCGAGAAAGGGTTGTGGTGCTCATTGGAGCCTCTCGACGGCACATTGGGGTAGCGCCGGAATCGCACAATCCCCTACTTCTGATCCTACGATTGAAATTTTCTATCGTTTGGATTATGTAGGTTTATCTGTGGCTTAGGACCACCCCGTCATTGGCCGGGCTTGTCCCGGCCATCCACGTCTTCGCTCTATCAGGGAAGCAAGACGTGGATGCCCGGCACAAGGCCGGGCATGACGCGGATGGGCCATCGTTCAAGACGAGGCCGAAACGGTGCTCGACAAGCTCGAATACCTGATGGC